>Ga0164242_10008420_pt1 | contig 11193 bp, 4 predicted proteins | sample OricomgcompostMG_FD_108783 | JGI IMG/M metagenome (GOLD analysis project Ga0164242, IMG submission 108783) | Miracle-Growth compost microbial communities from Emeryville, California, USA - Original compost - Miracle growth compost (MG) ...
AAGAACAGTCCGTGGCGCGACGTCGCCGGCCTGCTGCGTTCCTACGACTACGCCGCGCACTTCGCCGCCAGCAGCGGCCCGGCCGATCTCGGCGAAGCGGCGCTCGCGCGGCGCCAGAAGATTTTGCAGCGCTATCTGCCGGAATCGCGCGACGCCTTCCTCGAAGCCTATCGCAATGCGGCGCCCGATCATGTCGCCGCCGACGCGCTGCTCGAGCTGTTCACGCTCGAGAAAGCGGCCTACGAAATCTGCTACGAGGCGGCGAACCGCCCGAGCTGGCTGTCGGTGCCGCTGCGCGGCCTGGCGCAGGTCGCCGAGCGCCTGCTGCATCCCGATTCAAAACAGCAAAAAGGCTGACGATGCTTGATGTTGTCCCACCCGCAGCGCCCTCCGTCTTCACCGCGCTCGACCCGCAGCAGATCGACGCGATCGCGCGCGGCCGCCTGCACGATCCGTTCGCGCTGCTCGGCCCGCATCGCGTGCAGGACGGCGTGATCGAACTGCGCACTTTCCAGCCCGGCGCGCACGCGGTGCGCGCACTCGGGGCTTTCGGCGATATTGCGCTGGAACAGATCGAACAGAGCGGCGTGTTCGTCGGCCGCATCGCCGACAAGGATCACCACACCATGCTCGGCCCCGGCGCCTACCGGCTGCACATCGCGTGGCCGGACAATGTGCTGCAGGAAACCGAGGATGCGTATGCCTTCGGCCTGCTGCTGGGCGAACTCGACCTGCACCTGATCGCCGAGGGCCGCCACCGCGAACTCGGGCGCTGCCTGGGCGCGATTCCGATGACGGTGGACGGCATCGCGGGCACGCGCTTCGCCGTGTGGGCGCCGAATGCGATGCGCGTCTCGGTGGTCGGCGACTTCAACGGCTGGGACGGCCGCCGCCATGCTATGCGCCTGCGGCCGCAGGCCGGCATCTGGGAAATCTTCATCCCGCGCGTCGGCGCCGGCATGCGCTACAAGTACGAGCTGCTGGATCGCAACGGCGAGCTGCTGCCGCTGAAGGCCGACCCGGTGGCGCGCGCCACCGAGCTGCCGCCGGCGACCGGCTCGGTGGTCGCGCCGGCCCAGCCTTTCCGCTGGAGCGACGAGGCATGGATGGCGCAGCGCCGCGAACTGTCCACCTATTCGTCGCCGGTGGCCATCTACGAGGTGCATGCCGGCTCCTGGCTGCGCGTGCCGGAAGAAGGCAACCGCAATCTCGACTGGCACGAGCTCGGCGACCGCCTGATTCCGTATGCGCTGGAGATGGGCTTCACGCATCTGGAATTCCTGCCCGTGATGGAACATCCGTTTTCCGGCTCCTGGGGCTACCAGCCGCTGTCGCAGTTCGCGCCCAGCGCGCGCTTCGGTTCGCCGCATGCGTTCGCGCACTTCGTCGACCGCTGCCACCGGGCCGGCATCGGCGTGATCCTCGACTGGGTGCCGGCGCATTTCCCGTCCGACGCGCACGGCCTGGCGCAATTCGACGGCACGCATCTGTACGAGCACTCGGATCCGCGCGAAGGCTTTCACCAGGACTGGAACACGCTGATCTACAACCTCGGCCGGCACGAGGTGCGCGGCTTTCTGATCGCGTCCGCGCTGGAATGGCTGGAGCATTTCCACGTCGACGGCCTGCGCGTGGATGCGGTGGCCTCGATGCTGTACCGCGACTACAGCCGCAAGGAAGGCGAATGGGTGCCCAACATCTACGGCGGCCGCGAGAACCTGGAATCGGTCGCCTTCCTGCGCGAGCTGAACGAGACGGTGAGAGAACGCTGTCCCGGCGCGCTGATGATCGCCGAGGAATCGACCGCCTGGCCGGGCGTCACCGCGCCGGTGAAGGACAACGGCCTCGGCTTCAGCTACAAATGGAACATGGGCTGGATGCATGACACGCTGCGCTACATCAGCCACGATCCCATCCATCGCCGCTTCCACCATCACGACATGACTTTCGGCATGGTGTACGCCTACTCCGAGCATTTCGTGCTGCCGATCTCGCACGACGAAGTGGTGCACGGCAAGGGTTCGCTGTACGGCAAGATGCCGGGCGACGACTGGCAGAAGCTGGCCAACCTGCGCGCCTATCTCGGCTTCATGTGGACGCATCCGGGCAAGAAGCTGCTGTTCATGGGCAGCGAATTCGCGCAGATCAGCGAATGGAACCACGACGGCTCGCCGCAGTGGGAACTGCTGGACGATCCGCGCCATCGCGGCGTGCAGCACCTGGTGCGCGACCTGAACCGCCTGTACGTCGGCGAAGCGGCGCTGCACGAAAGCGACGGCGAGCCGAGCGGCTTCCGCTGGATCATCGGCGACGACATGGACAACAGCGTGTACGCCTTCCTGCGCCTGAGCGCGAACGCGGCGCCGCTGCTGGTGGTGTGCAACATGACGCCGGTGCCGCGCGAAGACTACCGCATCGGCGTGCCCGATCTCGGCGAACAGGGCCGCAGCTGGGAGGAAATCCTGAACACCGACGCCGCGATCTACGGCGGCAGCAATCTCGGCAATGCGGGACAGGTGACGGCCGACGCGCATGCGGCGCACGGCCATCCGCATTCGCTGAAGCTGACGCTGCCGCCGCTCGCCACTCTCGTCTTCAGAAAGAAAGCCTGAGCCATGTCGAAAGCCATCAAACGCGCGCGCATGGAGGTCGGCTCGCCCTATCCGCTGGGCGCCACCACCGACGGTTTCGGCACCAACTTCGCGGTGTTCTCGGCCAACGCGCATTACATCGAGCTGTGCCTGTTCGATCCGGCCGGCCGGCGCGAAATCGCGCGCTACGTGCTGCCCGAATGCACGGATGAAGTCTGGCATGGCTACCTGCCCGGCGTGCACGGCGGACAGCTGTACGGCTATCGCGCCTACGGTCCCTACGAGCCGGAGAAAGGCCATCGCTTCAATCCGCACAAGCTCTTGCTCGATCCGTATGCGCGGCTGCTGCACGGCCAGCTGCGCTGGACCGACGCGCTGTACGGCTACCGCGTCGGCCATGCGCGCGGCGATCTCACCTTCGATCGCCGCGACAGCGCGATGGCGATGCCCAAGGGCGTGGTCACCGACAACAACTTCAAGTGGGGCCGCGACCGCACGATACACGTGCCCTGGGACCGCACCGTGATCTACGAGGCGCACGTCAAGGGCCTGACGATGAAGGCCGAGCAGGTTCCGCTGCATCAGCGCGGCACTTTCGCCGGCCTGGCCGATCCCTTCGTCATCGATTACCTGGTGCGGCTCGGCGTCACCGCACTGGAACTGCTGCCGGTGCACGCCAACGTGCAGGACCGGCGCCTGGTCGAGAAAGGCATGCGCAACTACTGGGGCTACAACACGCTGTCCTACTTCGCGCCGGAACCGGGCTACCTGTCCAACGGCTCGCTGGACGAGATACGGCGCGCGATCCACCAGCTGCACGAAGCCGGCATCGAAGTGATCCTCGACGTGGTGTACAACCACACCTGCGAGGAAAGCGAGCTCGGGCCGACGCTGTCCTTCCGCGGCCTCGACAACGCCAGCTACTACCGGCTGCTGCCGGACAATCCGCGCCACTGCATCAACGACACCGGCACCGGCAACACGGTCAACATGTCGCATCCGCGCGTGATCCAGCTGGTGATGGATTCGCTGCGCTACTGGGTGCAGGAATTCCACGTCGATGGCTTCCGTTTCGACCTGTGCGTGACGCTGGGACGCGAAGCGAACGGCTTCGATCCCGGCTGCGGCTTCTTCGACGCGCTGCGCCAGGACCCGGTGCTGTCGCAGGTCAAGCTGATTTCCGAACCCTGGGACATCGGTCCCGGCGGCTACCAGATCGGCAATCATCCGGCCGGCTTCGCCGAATGGAACGGCCGCTTCCGCGACGACGTGCGGCGCTTCTGGAAACGCGCGCCCGACATGCGCGGCGCGCTGGCGGCGCGCCTGCTCGGCTCGGCCGATCTGTTCGGCCATCACCGGCGCCGGCCCTGGGCCTCGGTCAACTTTCTCACCGCGCACGACGGCTTCACGCTGCACGACCTGGTCAGCTACAACGACAAGCACAACGAGGCGAACGGCGAAGACAATCGCGACGGCGCCAACGACAACGAGAGCTTCAACTGGGGCGCCGAAGGCCCGACCGACGACGCCGGCATCATCGCCACGCGCGAGAAGGTCAAGCGCGCGATGCTGATGACGCTGTTCTTCTCCAACGGCACGCCGATGCTGCTGGGCGGCGACGAATTCGGCCGCACGCAGCAGGGCAACAACAACGCCTATTGCCACGACGACGAGCTGTCCTGGTTCGACTGGAGCCGGATCGACAGCGACGCCGGCCGCGCGCTGATCGAATTCACTGCCGAATGCATCGCCACCCGCCTGTCGCGGCCGACGCTGCGCGCCGCGCACTTCTACTCGGGCGACGTCGAAATCCTGCCCGGCCTGTGCGACATCGACTGGTTCGACGAGAGCGGCACGCTGATGGACCCGGACAAGTGGAATTACAGCGAAGGCCGGCTGCTGGCCTGCCGGCGCGTGGCGCGCGCGGAGCCGGCGCGCAGCGCCACCGGCGAAGTGTCGGCCACGCTGCTGCTGCTCAATGCCGATTCCGACGATCACGAGTTCGTGCTGCCGGAGCCGGCGCTCGACTGGATCGTGCTGATCGACGCCGCCGAACGATCGGACGGCCCGGCCGTGCGCAAGCCGCAAAACAACCGCGTGAACGTCGCCTCGCACAGCGCGCTCCTGCTGGTGGCCGATCATGTCGCGCTTTGAATACAGCTTCGGCCCGCAGCTGCGCGCCAACGGCGAGACGCGCTTCCGCCTGTGGGCGCCGAGCGTGAAGGCGGCCAGCGTGATCATCGGCGAAGTCGCCTATCCGCTGCATGCGGTGTCGGACGGCTGGCACGAGGCCGAGGTGCATTGCGCGCCCGGCACGCGCTACCGCTACGAGACGGTGAACGAGGACGGCACGCTGCTGTGCTTCGCCGATCCCGCCTCGCGCCTGCAGGCCGGCGACGTGCACGACGAAAGCGTGGTGGCCGATCCGGACGCCTATCGCTGGCTCAACACGCAATGGCGCGGCCGGCCCTGGCACGAGAGCGTGCTGTACGAGCTGCATGTCGGCGCCTGCGGCGGCTTCGATGGCGTGATGCGCCGCCTGCCGCAGCTGGCCGAACTGGGCGTCACCGCGATCGAGCTGATGCCGATCGCGGAATTTCCCGGCCGCCACAACTGGGGCTACGACGGCGTGCTGCCCTACGCGCCCGATTCCTCCTACGGCACGCCGGAGCAGCTGAAGGCGCTGGTCGATGCCGCGCACGGCCTCGGGCTGATGATGTTCCTCGACGTCGTGTACAACCACTTCGGTCCCGACGGCAATTACCTGGGCGCGTATGCGAAACCCTTTTTCCGCGACGACATCCACACGCCCTGGGGCCAGGCGATCGATTTCCGCCGGCCGCAGGTCAGCGACTTCTTCATCGAGAACGCGGTGTACTGGCTGGACGAATTCCGCTTCGACGGCCTGCGCTTCGACGCCGCGCACCAGATCATCGAGCAGGACTGGCTGCCGATACTGGGCCGCCGCATACGCGACGCGATCCCCGGCGAACGCCAGGTGCACCTGGTGCTGGAACACGACGGCAATGCCGCGCACCTGCTCGGCAACACCGCGCGGGCGCCCTTCGACGCGCAATGGAACGACGACGGCCACCACGCGCTGCACGTGCTGCTGACCGGCGAGAGCGATCACTACTATCGCAACTACAGCGAGCATCCGGCGCAGAAGCTGGCGCGCTGCCTGGCCGAGGGCTTCATCTACCAGGGCGAGACGCTTGCGACCACCGGCGAGCCGCGCGGCGAGCCGAGCGCGCAGCTGCCGCCTTCCGCCTTCGTGCTGTTCCTGCAGAACCACGACCAGATCGGCAACCGCGCCTTCGGCGAACGGCTGCGCACGCTGACGCGGCCTTCCGCGTTGCGCGCGGCGATGGCCCTGCTGCTGCTGTCGCCGCAGATTCCGCTGCTGTTCATGGGCGAGGAATTCGGCGCCACGCAACCCTTCCTGTACTTCACCGATCATGGGCCCGAACTGGCGCAGGCGGTGCGCGACGGCCGGCGCCAGGAATTCGCCGGCTTCGGCGCCTTCGCCGATCCGCAGCAGCGCGCGCGCATTCCCGATCCGAATGCGGTCTCGACCTTCGAGCAATCGATTCCGCAGCAAGGGCTGGGCGCCGATGCCTGGCACGACTGGGTGCGGCGCCTGCTGACGCTGCGCCGCACGCGCCTGGCGCCGCAGTTCGACGGCTGCGCGGCGCTCGGCGCCTGCGTGATCGGCGAGGCCGCGGTCGCCGCGCGCTGGCAGCTGCGCGACGGCAGCGTGCTCGCGCTCGCGCTCAATCTGTCGGCTGACGCCATCGCGGTCAAGCTGGACGCCATCGCGCAGACCGGCGGCGCCGACCTGCTGTTCGAAACCGAGGGCGCGCTGGCCGCGCTCGGCGGCGACACGCTGCCGGCCGACGGCTTCATCGCCCTGCTGGAACCCGCCGCATGAACGAGCACATGAACGAGCACATGAATCACGATCAGCGCATTTCCCCGCCCGGCGCGGCGCTGCGCCGCCTGGCCGAAGCGGCCGGCCTGGCGGTCGAATGGACCGACGCCTTCGGCCGGCCGCAGAGCGTGCCGGCCGACACGCTGCGCAAGGTCTTGTCGGCGCTGCAGATCGCCTGCGACGACGATGCGACCTGCGCGGCCTCGCTCGCGATGCTGGCCGAAGAGGAAAGCACGCTGGCGCTGCCGCCGATGATCACCGCCGATGCCGGCCGCGAGATCGCGCTGTCGCCGCAAGCCGAGGTATACGGCGAACCGTATCGCATCGAGCTGGAAGGCGGCGACGAGCTGCAGGGCCGCATTCCCGGCAGGGATGAAAGCGAAGGCCGCCCGCCGCACCTGGCCGCGGTCGAGCGCATCGGCTACCACCGCCTGTACATCGGCGAGCGCCACGTGCTGGTGCTGGCGGTGGCGCCGCCCCGCTGCTTCACGATCGCCGACGCGGTGCGCGGCAGCGAGGCCGCGCCGCATCTGTGGGCGCTGGCGGCGCAGCTGTATTCGCTGCGGCGCGCCGACGGCGAGCGCATCGGCGATGCCGGCATCGGGGATTTCAGCGCGCTGGAAATCCTGGCGCACGCGGCGGCGGAACAGGGCGCCGCGGCGATCGCGATCAGTCCGGTGCATGCGATGTTCAGCGCGAACCCCTACCAGTACAGCCCCTACGGCCCGTCGAGCCGGCTGTTCTTCAACGTGATGCACATCGATCCGGCGCGCGTCTGCGGCGAAGAAGCCTTGCGCGCGGCGATCGCGCGCCTCGATGCGGAAGCGGAGCGCAAGCGCCTGCACGATGCCGAGCTGATCGACTGGCCGGCGGCCGCGCGCTGGCGGCTGGCGGTGCTGCGCGAGCTGTTCGACCGCTACGACATCCACAGCGAAGGCTGGAAGGAATTCGAAGCCTTTCGCATCGAAGGCGGCATGCAGCTGGAAGACCACGCGCGCTTCGAGGCGCTGCATGCGGCGATGCGCGAAAAAGGCATCCACGGCAGCTGGCGCGACTGGCCGCAGGAATACCGCGATCCGCGCAGCGATGCGGTGGCGGCCTTCGCCGAGGCGCACGATCCGCACATCATGTTCCACGCCTTCCTGCAATGGCAGGCCGCGCGCGGACTGCAGCACGCGCAGCGCAGCGCGGTCGCGGCCGGCATGCGCATCGGCCTGATCACCGATCTGGCGGTCGGCGCGGAAAGCGGCGGCAGCCAGACCTGGAGCCGCCAGCACCAGATGCTGAACGGGCTGTCGGTCGGCGCACCGCCGGACGTGCTCGGCCCGCGCGGGCAGAGCTGGGGCCTGTCCGCCTTCTCGCCGCGCGCGCTGCGGCAATACGGCTTCCAGGCCTACATCGAAATGCTGCGCGCCGCCTTCCGTTACGCCGGCGGCGTGCGCATCGACCACATCCTGGGTCTGACGCGGCTGTGGCTGGTGCCGGAAGGATGCGACGGCCGCGAAGGCGCCTATCTGCGCTACCCCTTCGAAGACCTGATGCGGCTGATCGCGCTGGAAAGCCACCGCTACAAGGCGATCGTGATCGGCGAGGATCTCGGCACCGTGCCGGAAGGTTTCAGCGACCGGCTGGGCGAGGCCGGCCTGATGGGCATCCGGGTGCTGTGGTTCGAGCAGCAGCACGGGCATTTCCGCCCGGCGCAGCACTGGTCCGGCTATGCGATCGCGACCACCGGCACGCACGATCTGCCGACCGTGGCCGGCTGGTGGCACGGGCGCGACCTGAAATGGCGCAGCGAGCTCGACCTGTTCGCGCCGGGCGCCGACGTCGCGCACGAATATGCGAACCGCGAGCGCGAACGCGCCGCGCTGGCGCGTGCGCTGAACGAGATGCCCGGCCACGAAGGCCATATCGATGCGGGCGACGAGCAGGCGCCGCTGGCGCAGGTGCTGCGCTTCATCGGCTCCACGCCCTCGCCGCTGGCGATCGCGCCGCTGGAAGACGTGCTCGGCCTGGACGAACAGCCGAACCTGCCGAACACGACGGACGAGCATCCGAACTGGCGCCGGCGCCTGCCGCTGCCGGTGGAGTCGATGCTGGACGAGGACGGCGTGCGCGCGCGGCTGGCGACACTGAACGAGGCGCGGCTGCAGAAAGGCCGATCGTGAGCGTGCCGCGCGCCACCGCCCGCCTGCAGCTGCACAAGGAGTTCACGCTGGACGACGCGGCCGCCGTGGTCGACTACTACGCGGCGCTCGGCGTCAGCCATATCTACACCTCGCCGATACTTACCGCGCGGCCCGGCTCCATGCATGGCTACGACGTGGTCGATCCGACCCGCGTCAACCCGGAACTCGGCGGCGAGCCGGCGCTGCGCCGCTTCGTGCAGAAGCTGCGCGAAGCGGGCCTTGGCCTGATCATCGACATCGTGCCGAACCACATGGGCGTCGGCGGCGCCGACAATCCGTGGTGGCTGCATGTGCTCGAATGGGGACGGCACAGCCGCTACGCGCGCTGGTTCGACATCGACTGGAATTCGCCCGACCCCACGCTGCACGGCAAGATCCTGCTGCCCTTTCTCGGCGATCCGTATGCGCAGACGCTGCGCTCCGGCGACCTGCGCCTGCAGTACTGCGAGGACAGCGGCCAGCTGTACTTCGGCTATTTCGCGCATCGCTTTCCGCTGGCGCCGGAAACCTACGGCCGCGTCTTGCGGCATGGCGGCGCCGAGCTGCGCGCGGTGTCGACCGGCTTTCCCGACATCGATCCCGCCGCGCCGGATGCCGCCGGCCTGCACGCGGAACGGCTGACGCTGCTGCGCAACATCGCGCAGGCCGAAGGGCGCGAAGCGATCGCACTGGCGCTGTCCGCCTTCGCCCCCGAGTCGCCGGAGAACCTCGCGCGCATGCACCGCCTGCTGGAGCGGCAGAACTACAAACTGACCTGGTGGCGCAACGCGGCGGAAGAAATCAACTGGCGCCGCTTCTTCGAAGTCAGCGACCTGGCCGGCGTGCGGGTCGAACTCGACGACGTGTTCGCCGCCACGCACGAGACGATCTTCCGCTTGTACCTGGAAGGCCTGATCGACGGCCTGCGCATCGATCACGTCGACGGGCTGGCCGATCCGACCGCGTATTGCCAGCGCCTGCGCGCCACGCTGGAACAGCTGAGGCCGCAGCGTCCGCCCGCACTGCGCGGCGCGGAACCCTACATCGTCGTCGAAAAAATCCTGACGCACGGCGAAACCCTGCGCGCCGACTGGCCGATCGCCGGCACCACCGGCTACGACTTCATGGAACAGGCCGGCGCGCTGCTGCACTGCCCGGACGGCTTGCCGACGCTGAACAAGCTGTGGGTCGAGCTGGCGAGCGACAACGACAGCTTTGCGATGCATGTCGCCAATGCGCGCCGCCAGCTGCTGCGCGAAAACTTCGTCGGCGAATTCGCGGCGCTGACGCGCGCGGTGCTGGCGGTCGCGCGCACCGAGATGGAGACGCGCGACATTTCGCAGGCGGCGATCAGCCGCGTGCTGACCGAGCTGCTGGTCGCCTTTCCGGTCTATCGCACCTACTGGTCCGAGCAGGGCCGCAGCGCCGCCGATCTCGCCGTCATCGAGCGCACCATCAACGAAGCGCGCCGCAACCTGTCGCCGCAGGACCAGCCGCTGCTCGACACGCTGGTCGCGCTGTTCGACACCAACAACATCGATCCGGATGCGACGCACGACGCGCCCGCGCTGCGCCGGCTCGCGGTGCGGCGCTTCGAGCAGCTGACGCCGCCGCTGGCGGCGAAGGCGGTGGAAGACACGGTGTTCTATCGCTACGGCCGCCTGCTGTCGCGCAACGAGGTCGGCGCCGATCCCGATTATTTCTCTTCGTCGATCGCGGATTTCCATGCCTTCAACCTGCAGCACGCGGCCAACTTTCCGCACGCGATGCTGGCCACCGCGACGCACGACCACAAGCGCGGCGAAGACGTGCGCGCGCGCCTCGCGGTGCTGAGCGAGTGCGCGGAAGACTGGTCGGAAAGCGTGCGCCGCTGGGTACGCCTGCACGGCGACCTGCGGCAGCGGCTGGAAAACGAGGACGGCAGCAGCACGGTGGCGCCCTCGCTGGGCGACGAGATGATGCTGTACCAGATGATCGTCGGCGCCTGGCCGCCGCAACTGCAGGCGGACGACGGCGAAGGACTGGCGCGCTACGCCGAACGCCTCGCCGCATGGCAGCAGAAGTCGCTGCGCGAAGCGAAGCTGTATTCGAGCTGGGCCGCGCCGAACGAAAAATACGAGCAGGCTTGCCGGCAATTTCTCGACGCCCTGTTCGATCGCGCGCAATTCGAGCGAGCGGGCTCCTTTCTCGACGAAACGGCGGAGTGGGTGCGCTGCATCGCGCCGGCCAGCATCGCCAACAGCCTGACGCAGACGCTGCTGCGCCTGACTTCGCCCGGTGTGCCCGACCTGTACCAGGGCACCGAGTTCTGGGATTTCAGCCTGGTCGATCCGGACAATCGCCGCGCGGTCGACTACGTCGCGCGGCGCGGCGCATTGCAGGCCGATGCGAAACCGAACGAAGACTGGCGCCGGCATCAGCTCAAGCAAGGCCTGATCCGCAAGGCGCTCGCGCTGCGCGCCGCGCATCCGCTGCTGTTCGCCGAAGGAGCATACGTGCCGCT
>Ga0164242_10008421_pt1 | contig 11193 bp, 12 predicted proteins | sample OricomgcompostMG_FD_108783 | JGI IMG/M metagenome (GOLD analysis project Ga0164242, IMG submission 108783) | Miracle-Growth compost microbial communities from Emeryville, California, USA - Original compost - Miracle growth compost (MG) ...
AGCGGTTCCGCACGACATCTGGGCTCTGGTTCGTCAGCACCCCTGCTTCCATCGCTCTTCCCTGCCGTCGATGATCTGCCATGATAGGCTCAATGGGGGTGCGGCCACTCTGGTTCCCTTCGCCGTGAAGCCAATAAGAGCGCTGATGTGCGTGACGGGGAGGCATCGAGCATGCATGCCCTGCAGCCTGGGCGGCAATCAACCACACTACCACGCAACCCACCATTAAACCCACTTTCCGAGCTCTGGCCTCTCGAGCAGATCGCTCGCAGTCTTGTTCTTTGTTGCCGCCTTCCACACGGTGCCACGAGTGCAAAAAGTTGGGGCCCTGGACCAACCATGAAGGGACTGCTGACCACTGGAAGGCAATCCTCGACCTTGCAGGGTTTGTGAGCCCTGACAAACAAAATTTCAAACTTCGGCGGCGAGGATCGTGAGAAATTGGTGGGAGAGTGGGCGGCTGGGCTGGGCAGCGGGCGCGTCCATGCTCTCTCCACCTTCCCCCTCCATGTCTCCAGCTCTGCCCTGTTCTGTGCCACATCAACCTCACCTCATCTCCAAACGCGCCGCACGAAAACTAATAAAGCCAGTGTCAGCGCGAATCTCACACACCTTCTGCAGGGTTCGATTACTGATAAATAGGGTGGTTGCTTGTTGCGGTCGCGTCATACCGCGATTTGATTGCCCAGTTGGCCGGTATTGGAGGCCCTGAGTCGAGTCGTGTCCCGAGTGAGAACTTTGGTGTGGCCCGGCCTTGGTGGCCGGGTACAGTACCACATTAGTCCAGAATGCAAGACTACAGTATCAATTTGGAAAATTGCCTGGCGCCGAAAAAACCTCCTGATTAACTCATTCTCACCCAGATGGGCAAATATTGATGCGCATATGCGGTGCCGCGCGTGGCTGGTGCAAGCTAAATTGGCATAAATAACCCTGTTAAGCACACCACTACGACCTATCGGTACGACGATACTTCCACACCTTCTCTCCCTCGCTGTGTGTCTCTCTCTAATGCTTATTTTTAGCCCGGATGCCGAACACAATGGCCCCCGGTCCGCCATCCAACTTCCATGCATCCCCCGTTCGGACTTACAACCATCACCCCCACTTTTGCGATTCGCCGTAACCCACCCACCTCACCTTCCATTGCGTCCACAAACTCGGATCGACTTGCACATACACTATTAATACCCGGCTTAACCGGTCCTTCCCAAGCTCCCATGGTCTGTGCGGGTCCGTGACACCATCGCCGCATGCCGGCTCGCCTGTGGGCGTCGTGGGATGGAGTCTCCCTCCATCATGGCGGTGATGGAAATAGCGTGCGGCATGCCATCTACCTCCCGAAGGAGGCTCGACGCCACTACGCCGCATCGATCGCCCGGTTGGGTCCTTGGGTCCTTGGGCCCGTTGCTGCATCGTCTTGCACCGGACCTGCTTTGGGGGGCCGTAAAACCTGCTTGAAGTCCAGGGATAGCCGCTTACTTGAGCATGACTAGCTGGTTGCAGTGTTGGTTACTGCCTGATACCTAGATAGTAACCTCCATCTGCGGCCATACATTCTTAAGATGGTAACTCGTGTGCGTAGTGGCGATGCTCCATTATGGCATGACAAACGCCTGTTCAACCTGCTACGGCCTCAGCCTCGGCCATATCCTTTCTATTTTTTCTCTTCGCCGGGTTTGTAGCCTCGCGGATGGTCTCATCCCGGGCCTGCTTCCCTCTCGTGCGACTGTTTCATGGCCTTGGCCTTGACAGCCCGAACGATATTTGGTCGGGCCGTAAACGGTTCATACTTATGCCAAGGAGGCCGCCTATCTCTTGCAATATGTGATAGTTGTGTTAGTTCGACCTAGCCTATGTCATAAACAGAGCCAGGTCCCCATTGCCAAGAGAGTATCTGTATCATACCTTCACTCGCTATTTGTTTGACGAGTGGATGGGAGACGAGTCTCGACCTTCCTAGGTAGGGTGATAAGTAATATTGAAGAAGTTTCGATTCTATGCCACTGGTGGCCAAGCCCATCCTGATCACATGGAAATTTCACTAACACGGAGCCACTGAAGCTTACCTACGGGAAGCACCTGATCCATCTATCTATGCAACCCATCACTTTGAGGATCTCGCCGTGTGGTAAGGAGACGGCCACCCATGTAAACATGACCGTTACTCCGTCAGTCTTATTTGCACTACGTTGTCTGTCGTGTTGCGACTGCCAGACACTGGAGGTATTTACCGAGACGTGGCTACGCAAGAGCTAGAATACCTGTCCAATGAATTATAGTTTGGCAAATGGCCACCATCCGTAGTTTCGAATCTCGATATTGAAGCTTGAACATCGAAGCTTGAAGAGAACTTGTCCTTGCTTAACACGTTTAACCTCTAAATGAAGGCATCCAGTGACTCGATAATACCCCACAATGTTAGGAGGGGACAGTTAACCTTATCAGCTTATCCGGAGTGGGGCATTGCAGGCTCAGCGGCCAAATCAAGCCTAGCGTGGCAACCGAATCACGACGGATGAGTCGTCGCATTCAAGCAATGACTGCACACCAAAATTTGGGCCCCGAACACCGAAATCCACCTTCGTCCACCAGATAGCACCAGACCACTCGATATTTCGCTTGACGCCAAGGCTCAAAGGGTAAGCCAGTCCGATCGCCCCATCTCCAGACCCGAACCTTACTCAACGGTATTTCCCCCAGTCAACATAAAGGCAGAAATCGACCGCGTCTCCGAGGGGCAAAAATTATCTTGAAATACCCCGCGCATACCAACCCGCAATCATGGCTTCCAACGGCGACAAGTTCGGAAACGACATTGATTCGGATTCCGACTCGGGCAATGAATCCCCGGGCCTCGACGCCCAGGACCACTCCGACAACGAGGTCACCGAGCAGCCGCTCAAGTCCGCCTTGAAGAAGGCTGCCCCCCCTCCCGCCGTCGTCCGCCCCCCGCTGCCCCCCCAGACCGACCCGAAAGATCTCGATGTCCGCACCTTGACGCCCCTGACGGCCGAGATCATCGCGAGGCAAGCAACCATCAACATCGGGACGATTGGCCACGTCGCTCACGGGAAGTCGACCGTCGTGAAAGCTATCTCGGGTGTCCAGACCGTTCGGTTCAAGAACGAACTGATCAGAAATATTACCATCAAGCTGGGATATGCGAACGCCAAGATCTACCAGTGCGACAGCCCCGAGTGCCCGCGCCCGACTTGCTACCGGAGTTACAAGAGCGAAAAGGAGGTCGATCCTCCCTGCGAACGGGATGGATGTACGGGAACCTACCGACTCCTCCGTCACGTCTCGTGAGCAGATAACCCCCCCCCCCCCCTTTTTTTATATATAGCTGTTATTTACGGACACTGGCTAATGTGTAGTATAGGTTCGTTGACTGCCCAGGACACGATATTCTCATGAGTACTATGTTGTCAGGAGCTGCAGTCATGGACGCTGCCCTGCTGCTGATCGCCGGAAACGAATCGTGCCCTCAGCCTCAGACCTCAGAGCATCTGGCTGCCATCGAGATCATGAAACTGGACAAGATCATCGTCCTACAGAACAAGGTCGACTTGATGAGGGAAGAGGCCGCAAAGCAACACTACCAGTCGATCCGCAAATTCATCCGAGGCACAGTCGCCGGCGAATCTCCCATCATCCCCATCTCCGCCCAGCTCAAGTTCAATATCGACGCTATCAACGACGCTATTGTCAATACGATCCCCGTCCCCCCGAGAGATTTCACCCAGGATCCCCACATGATTGTCATCCGGTCATTCGATGTCAACAAGCCTGGTGCTGAGGTTGACGAGCTGAAGGGTGGTGTTGCTGGCGGTAGTATCCTACACGGTGTCGTCAAGCTCGGCGACGAGATCGAGATCCGGCCAGGAATCGTGACCCGCGACGACAAGGGGGAACTTAAGTGCATGCCCATCTTCAGCCGCATCGTGTCTCTCAACTCCGAGGCCAACGACCTGAAATACGCCGTCCCGGGTGGTCTTATCGGTGTCGGTACCCGCATCGACCCCACCCTCTGCAGAGCAGATCGTCTGGTCGGATTCGTGCTTGGCCTGAAGGGACGACTGCCCGAGATTTACAGCGAGGTCGAGGTCAACTTCTACCTCCTCCGTCGCCTGCTCGGAGTCAGAACCGCCGACGGCAAGCAAGCCAAGGTCGAGAAGCTTGCCAAGAACGAGGTCATCATGGTCAACATTGGTTCGACCTCAACGGGTGCCAAGATCGCCGCCATCAAGAAGGATGCCGCGAAGCTCATCCTCACAAGCCCTGCATGCACAAGCATCGGCGAGAAGGTTGCGCTGAGCAGGCGTATCGAGAAGCACTGGCGTCTCATCGGTTGGGCTACCATCGCAGCGTAAGTTGCCAGAGCACCCCACCCCCTAGGGATTCATTGAACCAAGGCTTGCTAACTTTCTCGCAGTGGAAAGACGTTGGAGCCAAGCACCTCCTAAGTTTACGGCAGCTAATGCGTTAGGATGTCACGCTGTCTGGCGCAAGGGCCAAGGCATGTCGAGATGGTGTCTCGAGGCCGTTTTTCGTGACGGATACGTGCCTTCTATATGGATGTCTATAAGACCAACGCGAAACTTCCGTGGTAGGGTCAGGCGGCATTTCTAGGGAGCAGATTCATGGGAAACTGGCTACGGTAGAGAAAAAGAATCGTTGAATCGCAGACGGACACATGGAATTATTATAAATTGGTCATAAGATGCCGGTGTATATGCTTTGTGTCTTTCTCCCTCCCCCGTGAACCGTTGCCCGTTTTACTTCCTTACTTTCCGTGCATGTTTCACGAGGTTCTCTATAACCCCTTCAAATGCCTCCCTATCCCCGATCTTCTCGTCGGCTCTCTTCCTCCAGTAATCAAGCACATCCTTCGCCGTCTCCTCCATCGCCTCCATCTTTGCGACGTGGCCCTTAAGCTCCTCATCCGTCATCCCATCCAGCGCCTCTTCCGTCGTCATGCACACCTGCTCTGCAGCCACGAGATCAAATGCCGGGCCCGCAGGCGGCCCCTTTCTCCTCTTTGACGGCGACGTCGCCCTGCTGCTGCTGTTACCACCACCACCGGCGGCAGCATCCCCTCCGGCGCCCGTGCCCTTCTTGCTGGGCCTTGACCGGCCTTGCGAGTCGACAGAGGTGCTGGACGCGTTGGTGCCTTCGCGTCGCAGCCGCGAGAGCGAGCTGCGGCCGTCGGCGGAGGAGGCGCGGAGGGACCCGGACGAGCTGACTGGCCGTAGCGAGGGCAGAACCAGCTTCTTCTGCTTGGAGGCTGGGAGGATCTCGTCGAGGTCGACGGGCACGCCGAGCGAGACGAGGAAGAGTCGCCGGATGCGTGACCGGATCCAGTCGGGCGGCTGAAGAGGAGGCGGCGCCACGAGTTGGGACCAGAGGGATGCGCTCCGTGGGGTTAGGAAGATGGAGTTGTCCCTGGGGAGGGGAGGTGGGGTGGGAAGGTCGGGTTCGCTGGAGAGGAAGAGGGCATCTAGGTAGGGCTCTGTGGCGGCGACTATCTCGTCTTGGTCAAGGTCGTCAAAGTCCGGTATTGGCTGCGGGAAATGCGTGTTAGGTCGGAGCTAGAGGATCGTCGCGTTGTGTATTGGACTTACAAAGGATAATGACGGGGGACGACGCCCCTCGGCTGGTGCTGTGGTCGCAGCCGGCTGCGACTCTTGTTCTTGGAACCCGTCGTCGAAATCCCCAAAGTCGGCATCTTCGTCCCCTTCCTCGAAGTCGTCGAAGTCGTCCCCAAAGTCGTCCCCGTCCTCGTCGTCCGCATCGAACCCGACGGCGCTCTGCAGCCTGGGGGACAGCGGACTCAGAGCGGACTTCTGCAAGGCAAGCGAGGATTTTCTTCTTGAACGGGCTGAATTTGGGGTTTTTAATGCAGGTGATATTGGAGCATCTACGTAACGAGAATAAGTCAATACAAAAATAAAATAAAGGAGGGTGTCCGGCTGAGGGTTTGTCGTGAGAAGGAAAAACATAAGAGAATAGGCTACGCGTCCGTACCAGAGGCTCCTTTGCTCCCCTCCGACTTCGTGCTCTCGGCCTCAAGGACCAGATCAGGTGGAGTATCGGCCTTGCGCCTATTCTCCGCCTCCGGGTGTGTCACCGCGCCGTCTGCGTCGGGAGTTTCCTCGACCACAGTTATGGGGATTGGCTGCCCGCCCGGGGTTGTGGGCCGAGGTTCATCCTCTGACCCTGACACGGAGGCTTTGCTACTGGCGTCGGGGATGACTGCTATCTCATCAGGCTCTGCGTCCCCTTCCCGTAGCCGATATGCCTCTGTTCCAGGGACTTCCCCGTATGATGGATCATTGTCTACTTTCTCAACTCTTGTCTTGGGGATGGGAGACGTTCGGTTGGATTCGGCGGGACCAGATTGGGCGTCGGAGAAGTGCTCGTCTGAATCAGAGGCATCTAGAGGTGAGGTGTAAGTCTTGTGAAGTGTAAAACTTGGCGCGTGGTGAGGCGTACCTAGCTCATGAGCACCAGGATCCTCCATCCCGGGCCTCTCAGGCGGCGTGAGGCTGTCCCTTCTCCCCGACATATTGGCCCACGAAGTAGATTACCCTGCCGTGACAAGAGATGGCCAGATAGTGTGACCCCAGCAATGGTAGCGCCCCTCAAAGGCGAGGGAAACGCAAGCTATGGGAGTTGCTAATAGTTCGAGGAGAAGGTTTTGCTTGGGCTGCCTAAATTTAAGACTGGGGGGTAGCAGGGAGGTTAGAGTTGTTGCCTGTGAGAGAAAGGCTTTACGTAGTGGTATCGTGTTCGAATAGGACTGATATCGCGCTGTTGATAATGCTATGGGTTGTTGTAAATCAGGTGTCTATTAAGGTCAGTCGAGGAGTGAGGTCAAACTTGGGCGAAATGGTCCCGTTTTTGATTCGCTCATACGGCATGTCCAGCCCACTTTTTCTCATCCAATCAGAAGGCCCACCCTGGCTCTAGTAGCAGCCTTCAAGGCTGACGAAAAGCATCCCAAGCCTACCACTGCAGCTTAAGCTCCACCAGGCGCGTCGCAGCTCTTTTTCGTATCGGGCAAAAAACACCAGATCGAAAACCAAGTGCGGGAGCAGCCAACTTTTTTCTTTCTCATCATCTTCAAGGTCTTTCGACGGCCGTGATTTGTACCTCGGGATTTTTTTTTGGTTTTGGCTTCGGGCCGCAAAGGAGGAATTGCAAGTCTGGCTGCAAGTAGCCAACGGCCCTCTGCATTCCACAAACACGACCCGACAAGGAGTTTAACGCGGTTACGATAAAGGCTTCATTACAAAACCCTTCCCTCTCTTCGAGATGTCGAAACCGACGTTCAGTTTCGGGCCACCTGGGCAGCCAGCAACGACCTCAGCAGCTCCTTCGGGCGGCCTTTTTGGAAGCAGCGCAGCCGCCGGGACCCCAACAATCACCTTTGGATCCTCGATAGGCGGAGCAAACGGAGGGCAGTCCGGCGGTAACAACCCGTTTGGAGGCCTAGGTTCGAATACCGGTGCTCAGAAACCCCCAATGTTTGGGAACAGCGGCGCTGGTAGTTCAACGCCATCTACAGGAACCTCGATGCTCGGTCAAGCTGGCGGCGGCGGGGCCGGCCTATTTGGCAGCGCGGCCAAGCCACCGCAGTCAAGTGGTTCCTCTTTGTTCGGTAGCACTACAGCTACTCCGTCATCTGGTGCTGGGGCCGCTCCTGCCTTTGGGGCCTCTGCAACGGCAGCCACCTCCTCTACCCCAACCTCAACAACGGCTACGACCGGCGCTTTCCCATCTGGCGGTCTCTTTGGTTCGGCTTCTGCAAGCCAGGCCCCCGCCACTAGCTCAGCAGGCGCGCCCTCGCTCTTTGGAAAGGCCTTCTCATCCGGCGCTCAGTCTGGGATGACACTGGCTCCTCAAGCAACGCCCGCGAAACCGCTTCTGGGACTAGGATCGACCACTCCGGCCGGCGCCCCCCCGACAAACACATCCCAGCCTCCGACAAGCAGCAACCCCTTTGGGGGTGCAGGTTCGCAACCCGGCACCCTTTTCGGCCAAGCCCCAAAGCCAGGTGGCGGCACAGCGACTAGCCAGCCCGCTGCTTCGGGTGGCTCGTCGCTTTTCGGAAACACTAGCTCTGCCGGCGCGAACACACAAGCTGTAGGGACCTCGGCCTTTGGAGGCGGGGCAAAGGAAACGGCCGGTGGTTTATTCGGGAACAAACCAGAGGCAACTGGTGCGTCCTCGGGCCTCTTCGGCGGCGCCACCCTAGGCTCCCAGCCGGCTCCCGCTTCCAGCACGCCAAATATGATGTTTGGTGCCAAAGGAAAGGAAACAGCCCCGGCTACTAGTGCACCAGCTCCAGCGACCTCAGCGGCTGCAAGTCCGTTTGGCGGTGCTGCAACTTCTAAACCCGGCGGCTTGTTCGGCACCACCACCGCCGCCGCCACCACCGCCGCCACCAGCGCGCCCGCCGCAGCAAAGTCACTCTTCGGATCAACACCAGCTAGTGCCGCGCCCGCTACCTCCGCGGCTACTCCTGGCTTATTCGGTGGTGCCACGACCGCAGCCTCAGGCACAGCTACGACGGCCGCCCCGGCTGCAACTGCGGGAGCTGCGGGCACTACTCCCGGCCTTATGGCTCCTTCCAAGCCCGCTGATGTGTCCGCCACCGCCGCAGCTTCGACGAACCAGAACGGAACCACCTCCGGAATCTCGCACGCAAGCTCAACTATGGGCCCTCCCTCACAGCTCCCTCGTCTGAAGAATAAGACGATGGATGAAATCATTACTAGATGGGCCTCGGATCTGTCAAAGTACCAGAAGGAGTTCAAGGAGCAAGCCACTCAGATCGCAGACTGGGACAGGCTCCTCGTTGAGAACGGTGAAAAGATCCAGAAGCTCTACTTAGGCACTTACGAAGCTGAGCGAGCGAGCAACGAGATTGAGCGCCAGCTTTCTGGGGTGGAGAGTCAACAGGACGAGCTCTCCGCATGGCTTGATAGGTACGAGCAGGAGGTCGACGACCTGTTTGCGAAGAGGATAGGCGAAACCGAGCAGGTCGGCGGGCCGGATCAGGAACGCGAGCGGACGTACAAGCTGGCCGAGAAGCTGACCGACCGACTGGACGAGATGGGCAAGGATCTCGGCAAGATGATCAAGGAGATCAACGACATGTCTAGTGGTCTCAGCAAGGGCAGCAAGCCTGACGACCCGGTAAGTTCCCCATGTGACACCTTTGCGGCTTTAGTTAAGTTTTACTGACAACCTGTGTGATAGCTGAGCCAGATCGTGCGTGTCCTGAACGGACATCTCAGCCAGCTTCAGTGGATCGATACCAACGCTGCAGCGCTCCAGGCCAAGGTCACGGCTGCGCAGAAAGCGAGCAGCAATATGGGCAGTCAGTATGCTGGTCCAGAGAGCGAGGCGGCAGAGAGCTTCTACCGGTCTTACATGGGCCGTCGCTAGGGGGAGGGATGTTGTGGGAGCGGGGGTGCCTTTGAGACGGAGAATAATAACTGTAGGATTACGTCGACTGTTTGGATGGGGGCAAGCAAGTATTCATCCTGAACCAGTAGGAATCACAAAGCATAGATGGGATCGTTGAGCACTAAGTTTGCATGATGGATGATCAGAGGTGCGAAATGTCTTTGTACATGTACATACATACAACCAAGGTAGTGCAGGTTCATGACGAACGGGTTCGCGCACAAATCGGCGTTGTATCGTATGCTTTACCCCGAGCTTCCTTAATATCCATATCCCGCTGTCCTCGGAAGCCCAAGCCGTCTACGAACGGCAATGCTTGACGTTGTACACACCGGTCGATGTCCACTCTAGTTGTGCTCGCCGCCCTGCTCCTTGGTGATCTCATCACTAGAAGACGATCCTTGTTAGCTTCCGTCCCATGTCCCGGGTCAAAAATGACGCTGTTGGGTGGGGGTGGTTATCTCACATGTGGTCGGACAGCTTCTGGAGGTGAGCCTGCTGCTCGGTGAGCTTCTTCTTCAGGTCTAGAAGCTTCTCCTTCTCCCGCTGCTTGATGGCATAGTCCTCTAGGGCGCTCTCGCGGCGCCGGAAAGCGTCTCTGTGAATCGGGGATGGTTAGTACGGATTTTCTTTTTGGGACGCCTCTCGAACTGGGTAACACCCTCCGTAGCTAGGGGAATCTGGAAGGTGCGCAGATGCGGGGAGGACCTACCCTTGGCCGCCAGTCTTGGGCGGAGCTCCAGTGTCGCCCGCAGCCATGACTCGGGTGGTGGTAGCAAACGCTCTTGTAGAGGGGCGGGCGAGCTTGGTGAAGGTCGTCCGAAGCATCTTGAGCGGATTTGGAGGGATATATCCGGGAGAGGCAGTAGGGGGGTTAGGTTGGTATAAATGCTGCGGTGGCGTGTGGGAAGAGAGGGTGTGACGCTTCAATTGGTGAAGCAATTGTCCTTGTGGTTGGGGGATTGGAGCGTTGACGTCGAAGCCTGCTTGTGAATGGCCTGATTAACATTGGCACTGGCCACTGGGGGACAGCTTTTCGCCCCAGCTTCCGGTTGCTCGGCTGACGACGGAGCGGGACGGATTGTTCGGCCTCAGGCCACCACAATTTGGGATGCCTCTGTTCTGGAAACCCACGTAATTTACGGGAGTTGCACGGATCCGTATGGGACTCCCGATTCACTGGTGTTACGGTTTTGATTTCTGATATTAGACCGGAATCCTATCCCTTGTAAAAAACGACTAGACATGCCCATAATTCCACGATGGTTTCTACGACGTTTCCAGCTTTTGCTAGCATACGTGTAGAAGCAACATTGATATATTTAGAAGTCCTTGGGAACCCCCCCTTGATTGCTACTCGCTACCCAATTCTTGGAACTTGGTAGCCCTTCGATGCAGGGAGAGCCGCATGAATGAAACTTTGACTGCCATGCGCTGCGAGAGAAGAGTGAGCTAACTTGGTCCCCTGGTCCCCTAGGTATGCTTGAAGATGCACATCTAACTACCTATGTACCCTACCTAGGCAGTCAGCAGACGGGGAATCTGGCAATTACGGGTAGGATATCTCGCCCGGCACCACTTGCCGTCCAGTGGCATCGCGTTGTTTTGTTTGCTTTGCAAGGGTGCTGGCAGTGACGTTATGTCGTGGCTGTGCTGGCCTGGAATTGTAGGGATGTTTTATCACGTGCACGTGCCTTGGCAACTTGGGTCCTG
>Ga0164242_10008422_pt1 | contig 11192 bp, 8 predicted proteins | sample OricomgcompostMG_FD_108783 | JGI IMG/M metagenome (GOLD analysis project Ga0164242, IMG submission 108783) | Miracle-Growth compost microbial communities from Emeryville, California, USA - Original compost - Miracle growth compost (MG) ...
GCCACGATGGCGCCGTCCACGCCGAACTGGTGCACCGAGGTGAGCGCGAACCGCGCCGCGGCGATGAACAGCAGCCAGGCGAAGAACGGCTTGCTGGGGATGGAGACCGCCGCGAGCAGGAACACCACGCACGCGAGCAGCGCGTAGAACATGCCGAGCGTGGCGCTGTGCTGGCCGACGCCGAGGTGCAGGAGCACCAGGCCGGTCACCACCCAGCTCGTGGAGAACAGGCCCATCAGCGTGCCTCCGACCGTGTCGCGGGAGAGGTACGCGAGCACGCCGGCGAGCGCCTCGAGCGGCGCGGCGAACGCCAGCAGCGCGAGCGCCAGGAGGTGAGCCTCGGTCGCGGGCACGAGCCCCAGCTCCAGCGCGCTCATCAGGCCGAGCGCGGTGCCGAAGGCGAAGAAGCCGAGCGGCAGCGGGCTCCCGAGCGGCCGAACCACGATGCGGGCGATGGCGCGGGGGTCGAGGTCGTCGGACATCGGGCTCCTTCGCGCAAAGCCTGGAGATCCCCGCGGCGCTGGACAAGACACCGGCAGGTCCGTGCTGGCGTTCGGCCGCTTCTCGATCACCGTGCGACCACCGAACAGCCCACCGCCAGGCGCTCGCCCGGGTTTGCGTACGCGTGGCGCTGGTCGCCGCGGAAGCTGACCACATCGCCTGGCGCGAGGCTCCACTGCTCGCCGGCCGCGATGAGCAGCAAGCCGCCGCCCTCGCAGGTGAGGTCCTCGCGCGTCCCCGGGGTGTGCGGGACACCGGTGAGGCGCGCCCGGCGGAAGCGCCATGCGGTCGATCCCGGACTCCAGGTTGGTCCAGGTGGCGCGCGGCAGGCCGCTGGCCTTGGCCATCTGCTGCTGGGTCAGCCCGCGGGCGGCGCGGAGCTGACCCACGCGACCCCGCTCACTCCGACTGCCGGTCCAGGTGGTTTGCGTCCGCGGCGCCCTGCAGCCATCGGCCGATCGCCGCGGCGAGCGGATCGTCGCCGGCGAGCTTCTGCGCCTCGGTGGCCAGCCGCTGGCCGCGCTCGGTGTGCCCCACGGCCCGGGCCAAGGCGAAGCGGGTGCGCGCATCGTCGAGCGGCGGGACGTTGGATTGCAGCGAGAGCGCGCGCTCCAGCGCCTCGCGGGCGGTGCGCGAATCGTTGCGCGCGAGCGCGATCTCGCCGAGCGCGGTGAGCGGGCCGGCGAGGTCGGGGCTCTTCGCATCGGCCCGGCCAAAGACCTCGACCGCGCTGCGGGCCTGCTGCTCGGCCTCGGCGAGCGCGCCCTCGTGCAAGAGCACCCGCGCCAGGTGGGCCCGGAACTCGGCGGTCGACGGCCCCTCGGCGTGGTCGAGCGCGAGCTGGCTGGCCAGCGCGCGCCGGAGCAGCTTCTCGGCGAGCGCGTCGTGGCCCTCGCCAGACTCCACCTCGGCCTGGCGCTCGATGATCGCGTTCTCGGCGGAGCTGCCGGCGGCGAAGTCGCGGCGGCACATCTTCGCCGCCCGCGCCAGGAGCGCCCGCGCCTCCTCGTGCCGGCGGCGATCGATGAGCTGGTCGGCCACGGTCATGAGCGTGGGCACCAGCCGGCTGTTCTCGGGCCCGAGCAGCTTCTCCTGCGCCGCGAGCACCCGCTGGCTGAGCGCCAGCGCGCGGGAGGCGTCATGGGTCAGGGAGAGCGCCTCGGCCTCGGCGATGAGCGAGCTGAGCGTCCGCGGGTGCGAGGGGCCGAGCTTCTCGGTGGCGATCTCGGCGGCGCGCGCGAACTCGGCCGCGGCCTCGGTGTAGCGCCCGGCCGCATACGCCGCCGCGCCCATCCCGTGGTGCAGGAACGAGTCGGCGTACGCCGGTGAGCCGGCGCGCGCGACCACGCCGGTGGCCAGCGGAACCGCGAGCGCCGAGGCCGCGGGATCTTCCGCGGTGGCGAAGACCAGGCTGGCCGCCGCGTCGGCAGCGAGGCCATCGTGCTTGGTCTCCAGCGCGAGCTGCAGCGCCTCGGTCAGCGCCGGACGCGCCGCGGCCATGTCGTGCGACTGCGACGCCGCGCGCCCGAGGACGTACAGCGCCTCGGCCAGCGAAGCCCGGCTCTTCGCGGCGCGGGCGCGGGCGATGAGCGGCACCACCGCGGCGCGGGTGGCCTTGGCCTGGCCGGCGAGGAGCAGCGCGTTGGCGGAATCGAGCCCGGCCCGGAGCGGCTCGCCCGCGGCGCGCTCGGCGGCGGTCTCGCCTTCGTCCTCGAGGGCGAGGTGGGCCACGTCGGCGCAGCCGGCGAGCGGCGGCAGGTTGGCGGCGGCCTCGGCGCCGCGGGCCAGCACCGGCGGATCGCCCTTGGCCAAAAGGCCCACCAGGGCCTGGAGCGTGGAGCGCCGGCGGTCGAGGCAGAGCATCCGGAGCTGGAGCACCGGCTCGCTCTGGGTGCCGCGCACCCGGGTGGCGAGGCACGCGTCGCGGCGCATCGCCACCCAGCCCTCGGCGTAGCTCTGCAGCTCGGTGCGGGTGGAGCGGAACAGCGCCTCGCCGTCCTCGCCGCCGCCCTGGGCGAAGGCGCGCTGGAGCTCGGCCGCGCGTGTCGGGTTCCAGGATGCGCCCAGCTCCTCGGGGCCGAGCTGACACGGCGCCGGCCGGCTCGAGAACGCGGCGCTGGCGACCGCGCCGCCGACCGCCAGCAGCCCCAGGGCGACCGCGGCGCCTTGCTTCAGCCTTCGACGCGAGAGCCGCCGCTCGAAGTGGGCGATGAGCGCGTCGAGGCTCGGGAAGCGCTGGTCGGGCGTGAAGGCGAGCCCGCGCTGCAGGGCCGCCCAGAGCCACTTCGGGGCGCTGGCATCCGGCGGCGGCGGACGCACCTCGCCCCGCTGCATGTGCAGCAGCCGCTCGTCGAGCTTGCGGCCCTCGAAGGGGAGCTGGCCCGAGAGCGCCTCGTAGAGCGCGACGCTGAAGCTGAACTGGTCGCTGCGGCCGTCGAGCGGGAGGTCCTCGTACTGCTCCGGCGACATGTACCGGGGCGTGCCCACCACGTTGCCGGCCCCGGTGAGCTTCTCGTGCGCGCCGCTCTCGTGCTCGCCGCGCGAGACCGGCGCGGTGGGGCCTGTGGAGGCGACGAGGTGGGCGATGCCGAAGTCGGTGACCACCGCCCTGCCCTCCGGGTGCACCAGCACGTTGGCGGGCTTGAAGTCGCGGTGCACCAGCCCCGCCGCGTGGGCCGCCGCCAGGCCGCGCGCCGCATCCAGAAAGAGGCGGACCACCTCGCGCCAGGGATGCGGCTTCTTCAGCCAGCCCTCGAGCGTCTCGCCCTCCACCAGCTCCATCGCCAGGAAGACCTGGTCGCCCTCGGTGCCCGCATCGAAGATGGTGACCAGGTTGGGGTGGCTGGCGCGCGCCATCGCCTGGGCCTCGCGGAGCAGCCGCGCCTGGGCCAGCTCGCGCGAGGCGCTGCCCACGTCGGAGCGCAGCAGCTTGATCGCCACACGGCGATCGAGCTGGGGATCGTAGGCGCGCAGCACCCGGCCCATGCCGCCCTCGCCGAGCTGGTCGAGGACGATGAACCGGCCGATTCGCGCCCCGTGCGGAACCGGCGCGGCGGCCGGAGCGGGCGGCGCGGCGGTTCGATTGGGCGGCGCGCGGGCGGCGCTGTCCTGCCGGGTCAAGGCATCCCACGAATCGGCGGAGGTGGAGCCTTCGCCCGCACGGGCCAGGCGCGCGGCACACCCGGCGCACGAGGCGGCGTGCGCCTCGAGCTCGCGCAGCCGCTCCGGCGGAAGGTCGCCGCGCAGCATCCGGGCCGCGGTGGAGTCGTCGAAGCAGGAGGTCGCAGAGCTCATCGCGGGCGCGTGGCAGAGCGTGCCACCGATTCCGCGTGCGAGTCACGGCGCGGTTCGGCTTCAGGCGATCAGCCCGGCACGGCTGCTGTGCGCGCTCAGCGAATGGGGCCGAAGCTCTTCGCGCCCACGGTGAAGCTGGGCGCCGGCGTGGCGGTGGCCTCGACCGGGCTGCACACCGAGGTGGGATTCAGCTCCGGAGGAATGGGCGTGGTGGCCCGAAGCTCGATGCGGCCGCCGCGGTGGTTGTTGTGGAACTTGCCCGCATGCTTCTTCGCGCTCGGCGCCGGCTCGAAGCTGTCGCGGAAGCGCTCCACGTTCCGCTTCGGGTGCGTGGCGGCCCGCTGCTTCGGCTCGTTCGATGCGGCAGCCGGCCGATGCGACGCCACCCTGCTTCGATTGACCTTGGTCATGCGCGCCTCCGAGCACCCATCATGAAGGTTCTCGCGCGGGCGGGGAAGAAGTTGTCGAGCCCGGCCAAACCCGCGGAATGAGGCGGCGCTTCAGAGGGCGGCGATGGCGAGAGCCGCGCCGCCGGCTACGGCAAGGCCGGACCGGGGCCCGCCAGCGCCGCGGCGAGTTGGTTGCGATTCACGTTCACGTTGATCCGCCAGAGGCGATCCGCGTCTCCGTTGACGCGCGGCGCGTTCGCATCGAGTACCAGCGCGCGGCGGTCGCGCTCGAGCTTGTTCAGCCGCAGGCTCGCCGGCACGTCGCGGCCGCAGAGCTTCACCAGGTAGCCCAGCCGCTGGATGCAGAACTGCGGCGCGCGCCGGGCCACCTCGACGAGCTGGGCATCGGACCAGCTCGCCTGGTGCGCGGCCACAAAGCGCGCGACCCGGAGAATGCCGCCGCAGTGCTGCGGCGATTGCAGGCCGTCGAGCGCGGTGCAGAGCGTGTCGGAGACCCAGATCTCGCCCAGGCCATCGACCTGGACGCGGACCACCCCGTGCTCCCACCGCGAGCCCATGGCCAGCGAAATGGCGTCAAGGGAATCGGTCACCGCGAACGCCTTGGGTGACGACTCACCGCGGACGAAGACCGTACCCGAGGAGATAGGCCCCTCCCGGCCGTGCGCCTGCATGGCGCTGTCGAAGGCCAGGTGGGAATTCGCACCGAACCGCCACTGGATGATGTCGGCCGGCGACGGGACCGGCTTGTTCGGCGAGCCATGCCCGTACAGGCCCTGGGCCAGCCGCACCAAGACGCCCTGCTCGATGAGCTGTCGCACCGCGGCCGGCGCGCGTTCGCGCGTGTCCATCCGAGCGAGCTCGGCGAGCTCGGCGTGGGTGAAACAGGCCTTGTTGGAGGCGCGAATCGCCTCGGCGAGCGGCTCCCGGCGAAAAACGTAGGACCGCGAAGCCGGAACACCGCGAGGTCGGCGAGCCATGAAGCCTCCATCTCGCGACAGCGCCTGAAACAGGCCGGCGATGCCCGATGAATGAACTACTTATCGCACAATGACCGCAAGAATGACCCGTGTGCTCCATGTCGACCGGGACAAGTAGCTGTTTACCATCATCCGACCGGTACACTTCGCCATTTGGCGTTCAACGACCGTTACAACGACCTCATTTGGGTTCGTCGACCGGGACAATGATCTGGTTGTCGTTCAACGACCTTCACAATGTCCCGATTGGCATCAATAGACCGGGACAATGCCATGGTTGTCGTTCAAAGACCTTAACAATGGCCCGATTGGAATCAATAGACCGGGACAATGACCTGGTTGTCGTTCAGAGACCCTAACAATGACCAGATTGGCATCAATAGACCGGGACAATGACCTTGTTGTCGTTCAGAGACCTTCACAATGGACAGATTGGCATCAATAGACCGGGACAATGACCTTGTTGTCGTTCAGAGACCTTCACAATGGCCCGATACGCGGCACCGCCTGGCCATGCTCCGGCGCGCGCCGCTCGGCAAGGCGCTCGAGAAGCGCCGGCTCGAGCTCGTCAGTCTCTCCCTGGCTGAGCCGCGCTACTTGCGCTTGGACTTGCGCGAGCCGTCCGGGAAGTAGGTCTCGTCGAGGGTGAGCGTGCCGGCCTTGTCGTACTCCTTCTTGGCCGCGAGCACGTCGTTCTCGTAGGTGGCCTCGAGGGCGAGCTTGCCGTCGGGGTAGTAGGCCACCTCGGTGCCCTGGCGCTTCCCGGCGCCGTCGTAGTGGGCCATGCCCGAGACCTTGCCCGACTCAAAGAAGGTCTGCTGCACCTGCACCGGCACCATCCCGCGGCCGCCGTAATCGAGCCAGTCGTCGAGCGAGAGCACCGAGTCGGGCAGCTCCCGCTGGACCGCGCCGAAGAAGGCGTCGTCGCCCTGCACCCGGTACTGGCCCTCGAACTGGATGGTCCCCAGATCCCAGTAGCCCTGCGCCATCACCTGCTCGCCGTCGCGGCGCAGGTCCAGCCGGAGCTTGCCGTTCTGGTAGTAGATGCGCGCGCGGGTGAGCTGGTCGTGGCTCCAGTCGAGGAGCGAGGCCAGCTGGCCCTGCGCGAAGAAGGTCTTCTCCGGCCCGTTGCGGACCTTGTCCTCGAAGGTGGTCGCGCGCTGAAGCTGGCCGTGCGCGTCGAAGCTCTGGACCACGCCGGCCCGTACGCCCGCGCGGTACTCGGTCGTCTCCTCCAACCCGCCGCTGGGCTGGTGGCGCTCTTCGCGGCCGTCGAGCAGGCCGTCCTTGAAGGGCCAGACCGCCTTCACCTTGCCATCCGGGTAGTAGGTCGTGACCACCGTGCTCTGGTGCGCGTAGCGACAGCGCGGCGTGCCGGCGCGCCACTCGGCGGTCGAGCCGCACGAGAGCTCGGAGATGCGGCCCTGCTCGTCGTAGCGCACGCGGAAGACATCCTCGTCGCTTCCGCTGCGGTGGGTGGCCAGCTGCTTGAGCTTTCCGCTGGGCCAGAAGTACTTCTCGATGAGCGGGTGGCCATCGCCGCAGGTGGCTTCCTCGATGACCGCGCCGGCCTTGGAGAAGACCTTGCGGCAGCCGGTCTTCTCGCCCGCGCGGTACTCGATGAAGTTCGGACCGTGGCCCCAAAGCGCGCGCAGGTCCTTGTACCAGCCGTCCTGTTTGCCGTTCTTGTAGGGAAGCTCGCGCGTGGGCTTGTGGTCGTCGTCGTGGCAGCGGACCAGACCGGTGAGCGTGGCGGTGGCGCTGCCGTCGCTCAGGTTGATGGGTTTGCCGTCGACCTCGCAGGACTCGCTGGCCATGGCGGGGCTCGCGGCCCCGATGAGGAACAAAGCGATGGCGAGTGCGCGCATGGGTTTTCCCGGGGATTGAATTGGAAGCTTCGCACCTGAAGCCTTCCAAGGCCTCTCGGTTCCGCCCGCGTCATGCCATCTCGTGCCCGCAAAACAAAGGCCCCGCGATCCCCCTGGATCGCGGGGCCGTTCTTTCTTCAGCCCTCAGCCCGGCGCGCAGAAGGCGGGCGAGATGACCACGTCCACGACCTGGATGTTGCTGGTCAGCGTGGTCGTCGACGCGTCCGTCCCGGTCGAGCCGGTCGATCCCGACGAGCCGCTGCTTCCCGAGGTCCCGGTGGTGAGCTCACCGGTGGAGCCGCTGCTCCCGATCGAGCCGGTCGAACCGGATGAGCCGCTGGTCCCGATCGAGCCGGTCGAACCGGATGAGCCGCTGGTCCCGGTGGATCCGCCGCACACGCGCGGCACGCAGACGCGCGGGCAGCACTGGCCGCGCCGGTGGTGCTTGTGGTGCCGTGGGTGGCAGTCGCGCCCGTCCTCCGTGTCTCCGTCCATGCTCACGGAGCGGGTCTCAATGGGCTCCTCGGGCGGCGCGCAGACGCCGCAGCCGCCGACCACGTCGCGGGCGCCGAGGCGGAGGCCGCCGACGAGCTCGGGGACGCAGCAGCCGCAGCCGGGCTCGAGGCCATCTCCACCGCCGACCGGCCCGCGAAGCAGGTCACCGCCGTTGCCGTCGAGGACCGGCGGCGCGCAACAGCCGCAGCAGGAGCCGAGGCCGTCACCGCCGGAACCGCCTCCGGTCGGGCTCCGGATGATGACGAGCCCGCCATCGCCGTCGAGCACCGGTGGCATGCAGCAGCCGCAGCAGGAGCCGAGGCCGTCATCGCCGGAACCGCCTCCGGTCGGGCTCCGGATGATGACGAGCCCGCCATCACCGTCGAGCACCGGCGGCATGCAGCAGCCGCAGCAGGAGCCGAGGCCGTCATCGCCTCCGGTCGGGCTCCGGATGATGACGAGCCCGCCATCACCGTCGAGCACCGGCGGCATGCAGCCGCCGCAGCAGGAGCCAAGGTCACCACGCAGTGCGCCGAGGGTACGGGTGGGTCCGCCGTCGCCATCGAGGATGGGCGGAGCGCAGCAGCCGCAGCAGCCCAGGTCGCAGCGGTCGTGCTCGTCGCCGTCGTGGTGATCGCCGTCGCATTCACAGTCGGTGGTGGTCCGCACCTCGAAGTGCGCCTTCTCGCGCACTTTGTCGCCGCAGCGATCGTGCGCCTCGGCCGAGACGCGGCTCCGGTAGGGGTTGCCCTCGCCCTGCACCTCGGTGTGCAGGGTGCAGCCCCAGTTGTCGCCGGGGGAGAGCGCGAAGTGGCAATCGCGGCGGTTGCCCGGCGTGTCTTCGCGGTAATCGCATTCGCCGCGCGACTCCTCGCAGATCAACTCTCCTTCGTGGCCCTTGCCGCCGAAGACCAGGATGTCCTCGAGCTTGCTGTCACCGCGGTTCTCGACGCCGACCTCCAGCTTGACCCTGCCCTTCCCTTCACGATTGACGCACACCTCCTCGTCCGACTCCGGGTTCACCTTGAGGTGGAGCTTCGGTGTCCCGCACGACGGGTGCGAACAGCTGTCGCCCGCGCCGTCGCCGGTGGTGCCGCCTCCGGATGCGCCGGTGGTGGACCCGCCGGAGGTGGTGCTCGTCAGGAGCTGGCCATCGCCGCCGCTGGTCGCGCTCGAGCTGCTGCTCCGTCCGGGGCTCCAGCCGCGCGAACCGGTGCTGCCGCGGGAAGAGCCTTCATCCCCATCGCCGCGATCATCGCCGCGCGTCCCACCGGCTTTGCCCCACACCAGACCGAACTGCTTGAGCGGGTGGCGCTCCGGGGCGGTGTGCCCGAACCCATGCTCCGCGCCGTGCACCCGGGCGCGGCTCAGCAAGCCCGCACTGGCCCCGTCCCCCGCTCCTCCGCCCGTCCCGACCTGCGCCGATCGCGCCGGAACCTCCACGCCCGACGAACACGCGCCGAGCCCCGCCGCGAGTGCGCCCAGACACAACGACCTCCACCGTGACATGCCTTCCCCCCTTCGAGTTTGCGCAGAACGCGCAGCGGTCGAGGGTGCAAGTGGGTGGCCCTTCTACGAGGCTCTTTCGGGGCGTGCCGACTGCAGTGCTGAACGCGGCCTGCGCCAGAAACCCGCCATCGCAGCGCCGCGGCGCGGGCCGCTGAGAAACGCGGCGACCAACCGGGAAACAGCCTGCTGCGAAGAGCGAAAAAACGGGGCGGCGGGCGGCGTCAGCCCCACGGCTCGGACCACCGCATCGCCTTCACCGTGAGCCGCCCCAAGGGCTGAAGCCGGAGTCAGCGCAGCCCATCGGGCCCGCGCCGGACCTCGGCGTGGGTCCAGCCCGGCGCGCGCCGCTTGTCCTTGCCGGCGCGGAGCGCGCAGTCGAAGCCGTCCGGGCCTGCCCGGCGCGAGACCTCGGCCCGGAGCGAGACCAGCGAGCCCAGCGAGGGCGCGCTCACGGGTTTCTCGGTGAGAAAGACCACCGCCGCCTGGTGCTGGTGCGCCAGCCCGAGGAGCCGCGACTGCAGCGGCGCGGGCACGGCGGTGCGGCCGAGGTCGAGCACCACCAGCCCGAAGGCGCCCGAGCGCAGCAGCGGATCGGCCGCGCGCGGGACCGCGTTCACATCCGGCAGCCGCACCACCGCGAGCGCCGCCAGGTCCACCCCGCACCGCGCCGCATCCGGCGGGAAGAAGCTGCGCGAGGTATCGGTCAGCCAGGCCGCGGGCTCGCCGCGGTTCTGGGCGTCGAGCACCAGCGCGAAGGCCAGGGTGAAGGTGGCGCTGGCGCCGTGGCTGCACAGCTCCACCAGTCGTCCGGAGAGCTCGGGCAGATCCCAGCTCGGCCGCTCGGGGCGGGCCTCGGGCGCCTTCAGATTTGCGCGCAGCGCATCCAGAGAGAGCAGCATTCCCATGGCGGACCTCGACGGCAGCCATCCTGAACATATGTCCAGACGGCCCACAAGGCACCGCGGCGCACAGCTCGCTTCGCCGGACGCCCGGCCTCCGATTTCGCGCCGCGCCTCTCGACCGGAGCGGCTGCCGCTCTAGACTGGCCAGGCGTTCGGATACGACGGGAGCATCGATGGAGCTGCAAGGGTTTGGTGGACCGGCGGGCGTGGAGCTGCTGCAGAAGCTCCCGCTCTTCGCGCAGCTCTCCTTCGACGAGACCTGCCGCCTCGGCGCGCTCGTCGAGCAGCTCGAGGTGGAAGCCGGGACGGTGGTCATCGAGCAGAACGCGCTCGGCGACGCGCTCTTCATCGTCGAGCGGGGCGAGGTCAAGCTCAGCCGCGACGCCGATGCCAACGGCACCCACGAAGCGTGGGAGGAGCTGGGGACGCTCGGGCCCGGAGAGCTGGTCGGCGAGATGTCGCTGGTGGATGAGGTCCTCACCAGCTTCCAGGTCACCGCCACCGCGCCCACGCGCCTCTTGAAGCTCCCGCGCAGCGGCTTTCAGAAGCTGCTCGAGGGCGAGGTCGCGCTCGCCCACAAGATCTACCGCTCGTTCTGCCAGGTGCTCTGTGAGCGGCTGCGGCGGGCCAACCTGCAGCTCTCGGCGGAGCGCGCGGCCGCCGCCGGCGTGCGCTGAAACGGAGACCTCATGGAGCTCGCCACCTTCAACCAGCTTCTCGCCGCGGCGGTGAAGACCGGCGCCTCGGACATCCACTTCAAGCCGGGCGCGGCGCCGGCGCTGCGGCTGAACGGCGCGCTCTTGCCGGTCCGGACGCCGGCGCTGAGCCCCGAGGACACCGCGCGCATCGCCTCGCACGTGCTCACCCAGCACCGCTACAAGGGCGAGCTCGACGAGCTGCGCGAGTACGACGCCAGCTACGCGCTCGAGGGCGTCGCGCGGTTCCGGGCGAGCATCTTCCGCAACAAGGGCCAGCTCGCGGCCATCCTGCGGGCCATTCCCTTCCAGGTGCCCGACTTTCAGCAGCTCGGCTTGCCGGTGAAGGTCATGGAGCGGATCGCCGAGGAGGACCGCAGGCTCATCCTGGTGACCGGGGTCACCGGCTCGGGCAAGAGCTCCACCCTCGCGGCGATCGTCGGGCACATCAACGCCCGCCACCGCAAGCACGTGCTCACCATCGAGGATCCCATCGAGTTCCTCCACCAGGACAAGCTCGCGCGGATCACCCAGCGCGAGA
>Ga0164242_10008423_pt1 | contig 11191 bp, 9 predicted proteins | sample OricomgcompostMG_FD_108783 | JGI IMG/M metagenome (GOLD analysis project Ga0164242, IMG submission 108783) | Miracle-Growth compost microbial communities from Emeryville, California, USA - Original compost - Miracle growth compost (MG) ...
ACCTCGCGGGTGTCGTCGTCCAGCTCCAGGCCGGCGAAGCGGAGGACGCTCTCGCCGCCGCCGGCGTTGCCGAAACGGCGCAGGACCGAGCCGACCCGGGCCAGTAGCTCCTCGACCGAGAACGGCTTGGTGACGTAGTCGTCGCCGCCGATCGTCAGGCCGCGGACCTTGTCCTCGGTGGTGTCGCGGGCGGTGAGGAAGAGGATCGGCGTGTCGTCGGCGCGCTCGCGCATCCGTCGGGCCACCTCGAAGCCGTCGAGGTCGGGGAGCATCACGTCGAGCAGCACCAGGTCAGGGCGGAAGTCGGTCACCGCCCGCAGCGCGCCCTGCCCGTCGGCGGCGGTCGCCACCTCGTAGTGGTTGAAGCGCAGGGCGATCGAGAGGACGTCGGCGATGTTCGACTCGTCGTCGACGACGAGGACCCGCCCGGCGCAGGGGCCCTTGGGAGCGGCGTTCATGTCGACATCGTCTCGGAGCTTCCTGTGGGAATCCTGGGAATCATCTCGCGACGGACGACCGAGTTGCAAGGATTGGCGCGTGTCCGACGCCTCGTCCGCGGCCGACCCCGAGCCGCAGCACCAGCACCACGCGCCGCGCCTCAGCGCCGTCCGCCGCGAGGGCGAGCGGGTGACGCCGCTGGAGCTCTTCTTCGACCTCGTCTTCGTCCTCGCGATCACCGAGTGCACCTCGCTGATGTCGCACCACCCGAGCTGGGCCGGCCTGGGACAGGGACCGCTGGTGCTCGGCGTGCTCTGGTGGGCCTGGGCCGGCTACGCCTGGCTGACCAGCGTGATCGATCCCGAGGCGGGCGCCGTGCGGCTCGTCTTCTTCGCCGCGATGGCCTCGATGCTGATCGCGGCGATCTGCGTGCCGGAGGCGTTCGGCGACCTGGCGCTGGTCTTCGCCCTGGCCGTCGGCTTCTTCCGCGTCGCCCACATCGCCCTCTTCACGATCGCCGGGGAGGGCGAGCCCGGCCTGCGGCGGAGCGTGCAGGCGCTGGCCGTCTCGACCCTCGCCGCGGTCGGCCTCCTCGCCGCCGCCTCGGCCTTCGACGGGTGGGCCCAGGCGGGGCTCTGGATCCTGGCGCTGGCGCTCGACTTCGGCGGGCCCTACTTCTTCGGCGTCGAGGGCTGGCAGCTCGTCCCGGGCCACTTCGCCGAGCGCCACGGGTTGATCGTCATCATCGCCCTCGGCGAGTCGATCGTCGAGATCGGCGCCGGGGCCGCCGGGCACCTCGACCTCGGGATCGGCGTCGCCGCGGTGCTCGGCGTCGGCGTCGCCGCGGCGATGTGGTGGGTGTACTTCGACGTCGTCGCGCTGGTCTCGGCGCGGCGCCTCGGGGAGGCCGAGCCCGGCCGGGTCCAGAACTCGCTCGCCCGCGACTCCTACTCCTACCTGCACCTCTTTTTCGTCGCCGGGATCGTGGTCACCGCCTTCGGGCTGAAGGTGACCATCGAGGGCACCGGCGAGCACCTCGAGTGGGTCACCTCCTTCGCCCTCTCCGGCGGGATCGCGCTCTACCTGCTCGGCCTGGTCGCGTTCCGCTACCGCCACCGGCGGACCTGGAACCGCTTCAAACCGGTTGCCGCGGCCGCCCTGCTGGTGATGATCCCGATCGGCACCGCGATCCCGGCGCTGGCGACCCTGGCGATCGACGCGGCGCTGCTGGCGCTCCTGGTCGCTCGCGAGCACGTCGGCTACGACGAGCGCCGCGACGAGTTGCGCGCCCGCAACACGATGACCGAGGCGGAGGCCGAGCTGGTCGCCGCCTCGGAGAACGAGTGACCGATTAAGGTCCTCTGAGTGGGAAAACCGTCTACACCCGTGACGGACGAATTTACGACTTCGACATACTGCCGTGCCTATGACGACTTCAACTGAGGTTCCCAAGGTCCTTGACGAATTGCTGCGCGCCGGGGCGCCCTCGGGATACGAGGGGCCCGCGGCGGAGGTCTGGCGCAGGGCCGCCGGGTTCGCCGAGCTTTCCTACGACGGCATCGGCTCGACGATCGCCCGGGTCGGCGAGGCCGAGCCGCTGGTCGCGATCGTCGGCCACATCGACGAGATCGGCCTGATCGTCACCCACATCGACGAGAAGGGCTTCCTCTGGTTCGAGCCGATCGGCGGCTGGGACCCGCAGATCCTCGTCGGCCAGCGGGTCGAGCTGACCGGTAAGGACGGCCCCGTCCCCGGCGTCGCCGGCCGCAAGCCGATCCACCTGCTGGAGCCCGACCAGCGCAAAAAGGTGGTCGAACTTAAATCGATGCACATCGACATCGGGGTGAGCGAGCGCGAGGAGGCCGAGGCGCTGGGGGTCCGCGTCGGCGACCCGATCGTGATCCGCACCGAGCCGCTCCAGGTGGCCGGCAGCCGCCTCGTCTCCAAGTCGATGGACAACCGCCTCGGTGCCTACGTGGCGCTCGAGTCCACGCGCCGCTGCGCCGAGGGCGCCGGCCCGGGCGGCTCGATGGCGGGCGTCGCCGCCGTGCAAGAGGAGATCGGGCTCTTCGGCGCCCGCACGTCCGCCTTCGAGCTGAAGCCGGACATCGCGGTCGCGGTCGACGTCACCCACGCGACCGACGCGCCCGGGGTCGACGAGAAGGAACTCGGCTCGCACCCGCTCGGCTCCGGCCCGGTGATCGGCCGCGGCTCCACCCTCTCGCCGAAGGTCTTCGAGCTGCTGGTCGAGACCGCCGAGGCGGAGGGGATCGAGTACACGGTCGCCGCCAGTGGCCGCAGCACCGGGACCGACGCCGACTCGATCCAGATCGCCCGCTCGGGCATCCCGACCGGCCTGGTCTCGATCCCGCTGCGCTACATGCACTCCCCGGTCGAGATGGTCGACCTGAACGACGTCGAGGCGGTCGTCAACCTGCTGGCCGCCTTCGGCAGCCGGATCAAAGCGGGCGTCGACCTGAGTCGTTAGTCGACCTGGGTCAACTCTTTGGGAAGCGAGCTGAGGTTGAGGATGCCGTCGTCGGTGACGACGACGATGTCCTCGATCCGCACGCCGAGCTTGCCGGCCAGGTAGATCCCGGGCTCGACGGTGACGACTTCGTTCGCCGCGAGGACATCGTCGGAGCGCAGCGAGAGGCGCGGGCCCTCGTGGATGTCGAGGCCGACGCCGTGGCCGAGCCCGTGGCCGAAGTAGTCGCCGTAGCCTGCCTCGCCGATGATCCCGCGGGCGACCTTGTCGACGTCTTCGCCCTTCTCGCCGGGGCGGATCGCCTCCAGCGCGGCCAGTTGCGCGGCCAGCACCGTCGCGTAGACCTTGCGGCCCTCGTCGCCGACCTCGCCGGTGGCGAAGGTGCGGGTGCCGTCGGAGCAGTAGCCGTCGAGCTTGGCGCCCATGTCGAAGACGACCAGCTCGTCGCGGGGGATCACCCGGTCGCCCGGCTCGGCGTGCGGCTGGGCGCCGTTGGGGCCGGCGGCGACGATCGAGTCGAAGGAGAGGGTGCCGCCGAAACCGCGGACCTTGGCCTCGAAGTAGTCGGCGACCTCGCGCTCGGTCTTGCCGACCAGGCCGTTTTCGATCGTCTGCTTGAGCGCCGCATCGGCGAGCTTCGTCGCCTCGGCGATCGCCGCCAGCTCGTCGTCGTCCTTGACCCGCCGCAGGCCCTCGACCGCGCCGCCGGCGCCGACCGCCTCGACGCCCTCGCCGAGTTTCTCCTCCAGTTTGGAGAAGGTGCGGACGGAGACGTGGTCGTCCTCGAAGCCGACCTTGCCGGTGAGGCGCTCGGCGATGCCGCCGAGCCAGTCGCCGGTGACGGTGACGATCTCCCACTCGGAGACCTCGGCGGCGGCCCGCTCGGTGTAGCGGAAGTCGGTGAGGAAGACGCGTACCCCGGGGCCGCAGATCGCCGCCCCGTTGGTGCCGGTGAAGCCGGTCAGGTAGCGGACGTTGGTCAGGTCGGTGACGAGGAAGCGGTCGAGACCGCGCTGCTCGAGGACAGCCTCGAAGCGGTCGCCGCGGCCGCGCATCAGGCCGCCACCCCGAGCTCACGGGCAAGTACGCCGAGCGCCTCGCGGTAGCCGTCGGCGCCCTTGCCGGAGATCTTCTCCACGACGAGGCCGTCGAAGACCGAGACCTTGCGCCAGTCCTCCCGCGCGTCGACGTCGGAGAGGTGGACCTCGACCGCGGGCAGCGCGGCGACGTCGAGCGCGTCGGCGATCGCGCGGCTGTAGTGGGTCCAGGCGCCGGCATTGATCAGCGACGCGTCGGCGATGTCGGGCAGTCGATGCAGGTACTCCACGAACTCTCCCTCGTGATTGGTCTGGAAGAAAATGGGTTCGAGCCCCGCCTCGCGCGCCCAGCCCTCGATCTGGTGTTCCAACTCCGAGAGCGAGCGGCCGCCGTAGAGCTCGGGGTTGCGGCGCTCGAGGATGTCGAAGTTGACGCCGTGCATGACGGCGACGCGGTTGCGCGTGGTGGCGCTCATCGCGGCGGCGTCACCTTCATGGATTCATCAACTCCTTCACGGCGTTTTCGACCTTATCGGGGTCGACCAGCTGGCCGATCTCGGGCTCGCCGGGGGTACGGAGGAGGACGAAGCCGACGCCGGCCGCGGTCCGCTTCTTGTCGCGGCCGAGCGCCTCGATGATGTCCTCGACCGCGATCGGGACCTCGAGGCGGGTCGGCAGGCCGTGCCTGGCGAGGACGGCCTCGACTTCGTCGCGGAGCTCGGGCGCGTCGGAGAGGCGAAGCGCCGCCAGGAGTCCCAGGCCCACCGCCTCGCCGTGGCGGTAGGCGGTGTAGCCGGTCGCCGACTCGATCGCGTGGCCAACCGTGTGGCCGAGGTTGAGGACGTTGCGCAGGCCGGTGTCGAGCTCGTCGGCGGCGACGACCTGGCACTTGTAACGGGCGCAGGCGAAGATCACGTCGTCGAGCTCGGTCGGGTTCAGCGCCTCGATCGCGCGCACCCGCTCCCATAGCGAGCCGCCCGCGAGGAGGCCCGTCTTCAGCACCTCGACGAAGCCCGCGGCGAGCTCGTCCGGCGGCAGCGTGGCGAGGGTGTCGACGTCGGCGATCACCGCCGCCGGCTGCTGGAAGGCGCCCGCGTAGTTCTTGCCCTCGGGCAGGTCGACGCCGACCTTGCCGCCGTAGGCCGAGTCGACCTGGGAGACGAGCGTGGTCGGCACCTGGACCACTGGGACGCCGCGTTGGTAGAGATGGGCGACGAGGCCGGCGAGGTCGCCGACGACGCCGCCGCCGAGCGCGACCACGTGGTCGGAGCGGGTCGCCCCTTCGCGGGTCATCTGGCGCAGCACCTTCTCCGTGTTGGTCAGGGTCTTCGCCGTCTCCCCCGCTTCGATCTCCGCCGTCGCGGCGAGCGGCTCGAGGCGCTCCGAGTAGATCGGGCCGACGGAGCGGTCGGTGACGAGGAAGCGGCGACTCTCCAGTGGCCACCAGCCCGCCCCGAGCAGGCCGCGGCCGACCAGTACCGGGTACTCGCCGCCGGGCGCGCTCGCCCAGAGGAGCTTGGTGCCCGCCGGCAGCTCCGGCAGGCGGCGGATCATCGGCAGGGCACGACGGACGATCTGGCGGTCGCCCATCGGAACCACCGCGTCGGCGAGCTCTTCGTAGAGCGGCAGGCGGGTCGCCAGCAGGGTGCCGACCACCTCGGCGTCGCTTGCCAGCGGGCGGTCGGAGTGGGCGATCCGGCGCCAGGCCTCGGCCGCGTCGACCTGCAGCCAGACGACGATGTGGCGGGCCATCGCGGCGCGGATCCGCGGCGAGAGGACGCTGCCGCCGCCGAGCGCGATCGCGCCGCCGTCGTCGGCGTCCTCCAGCAGCGAGCCGACGACCTCGGCCTCGCGCTCCCGGAAGCCCTCCTCGCCGTGCCGCTCGAACGCCTCCGGGATGCTCGAGCCGAAGCTCGCTTCCATCAGCTCGTCGATCTCGACCGTCGGCAGCCCTTCTCCGCGCGCGGCGGCCAGCGCGGTCGACTTGCCCGCGCCCATGAAGCCGACGAAGACGATCGAGGGCTTCACCGCGCGTCGATGCGGGCCTTGTAGGCGTCGATCGCGCCGAGCACGTCGTCGATGTGGTCGCCGCCGAACTTCTCCCGGTAGGCGCGCGCGAGGACCAGGCAGACCATCGCCTCGGCGACCACGGCGGCGGCGGGGACGACGGTCGAGTCGGTCCGCTCGCGCAGCGCCTGAGCGGGCTGGTGGGTCTCGGTGTCGACCGAGCGCAGCGGTTTGGTCAGGGTGGAGATCGGCTTGATCGCGGCGCGGACGGAGAGGGGCTGACCGTTGGTCATGCCGCCCTCGAGACCGCCGGCGCGGTTCGTTTCGCGGAAGTAGCCGTCCTTCTCCGACCAGAAGATCTCGTCGTGGGCTTCCGAGCCGGGGCGCGTCGCGACGTCCCAGGCTTCGCCGATCGAGACGCCCTTGATCGACTGGATCGATGCGACGGCCCCGGCCAGCCGGCCGTCGAGGCGGTCTTCCCAGGAGACGTGCGAGCCGAGCCCGGGCACGAGCCCGAAGGCGATCACCTCGAAGGTGCCGCCGAGGCTCTCGTTGGCCTTTCGCAGGCGGTTGATCTCGGCGACCATCGCCTTCGAGGCCTCCGGGTCGAGGGTGCGGACCGGGTCGTCGTCGATCCCGGCGAAGTCGGCCGGGGTGAGCGTCTCGCGCTCCACCGCGACGACCGAGGCGATCCGGGTCACGTGACTGTGCACCTCGACCCCGAGCGCGGTGAGGAAGCCGCGGGCTATCGAGCCGGCGGCGACGCGCGCCGCGGTCTCCCGGGCGCTGGCGCGCTCGAGCACGTTGCGGATGTCGGAGAAGCCGTATTTCTGGGCGCCGACGAGGTCGGCGTGGCCCGGCCGCGGCAGGTGCGCCTCTTCGGGCTCGAAATCCTCGACCGGCCAGGGGTTCATCCGGTCTTCCCAGTTCTTGTAGTCGCGGTTGGCGACCAGCAGGGCGATCGGGCTGCCGAGCGTGCGGCCGTGGCGGACGCCGGAGCGGACGTCGACGGTGTCGGTCTCGATCCGCATCCGGCCGCCGCGCCCATGCCCGAGCTGGCGGCGCGCCATGTCACGGTCGAGCGCCTCGCGGTCGAGCCGCAGCCCGGCCGGGACCCCCTCGACGATCGCGGTCAGGCCAGGGCCATGGGACTCTCCGGCGGTGGTGAAGCGGAAGGCGGTCATGAGCGCTCCACCCTATCGGCGCACGGCGGTGCGCATCGCCTCGATCGAGGGCTCCTCGCCGGTCCAGATGCGCAGCGACAGCGCCCCCTGCTGAACCAGCATCTCCAGCCCGTCGACCGTGGTGGCGCCGGCGGCGGCCGCGGCGGCGAGCAGCGCGCCCGGCTCCTCGGTGTAGACCATGTCGAGCACGACCTGCCCGGGGACGAAGGAGTCGGGGCCGAGCGGCAGGTGCTCGAACGGGTCCTCGCCGCCGAGTCCGACCGCGGTCGTGTTGACGATCAGCGCGTAGTCGGCGACGTTGGGGTCACCGACGAGGTCCACCTCGAAGTGGGCGGCAAGCTGCTGTCCCTTGGCCTGGGTGCGGTTCCAGACATCGACAACCGCCCCGACGTCCGCCAACCCCCAGATCGCGGCCCTGGCCGCACCACCCGCACCCAACACGAGTGCCCGCTCGCCATCGGGCAGGTGAGGCAAGGAACGGATCAACCCGCCGGCGTCGGTGTTTGCCGCCAGGATCTGACCGTCGCGGAAGCTCAGCGTGTTGGCGGCGCCGATCGCGCTCGCCGCTTCGCTCGCCTCGTCGGCCATCGCCAGCGCCGCCTCCTTGTGCGGGACGGTGATGTTGACACCGGCGTACTCGCCCGCTGCGGCCAGTTCGGCGATCGTCGCCTCGAAGTCCTCGGCCGCCACGTCGAGCGCGCCGTAGGTCCACTCGCCCGCCAGGCCGAGGCCCGAAAGCGCCGCCGTCTGCATTTCCGGCGAGCGCGAGTGCGCCACCGGGTGACCGATCACCGCCAGCCTCGGCACGCCCCTACCTCCCGCTCACTTGCAGGTGGTCGGCTGGTTGCCGCCGTTGGCTTCACGCGCCTGTTCGTACCTGGCGGCGTCGTGGAGGAATTCTTCTTCGGTCTTCGCGAAGGTGAGTTCGTTGCACGAGTTCGGATTGTTGACGTAGAAGAGGTAGTCGGTGTGCGCCGGGTGCGCGGCGGCATTCAGCGCGGCGAGGCCGGGGCTGTTGATCGGGCCCGGTGGCAGGCCGGCGTGCGTGCGCGTGTTGTACGGCGAGCTCGATTCGAGTTCCGACTCGGTGAGCGGCTTTTCGTAGTTGCCGGTGGCGAAGCGGATGGTCGAGTCGATCCCCAGCGTCATCCCTTCGTGCAGGCGGTTGTAGATGACCGAGGCGACCAGTTTGCGCTGCTTCGGCACGCCCGCCTCGCGTTCGATCATCGAGGCGATCGTGACCACGTCGAAGACGGTCAGGTTTTTCGACTTCGCGTACTTCATCTTGACCTTCTTGATCTGCTTCTTGAAGTCTTGGAGCTGCAGGGCGACGAGGTCCTTGACCGGTTTGTTGGTGCGGAATTCCCAGGTGTCGGGGAAGAGGAAGCCCTCGAGGTTCTTGACGTTCTTGCCGCCGTACTTTTCCGGGTCGAGGAGCTTCGACTTCTTCGTCGCCTTCAGGTAGTTGCCCTTGACCCCGTCTTCCTTGAGCAGCTTGGCGGTGATCGGGCGGCTCTGACCCTCCGGGATGGTGACCGTGACGATGCCCGCTTTGGCCTTCGATTCGACCGGTTTCGGTTCTTCGGAGAGCTGGCTGATCGCATCGCCGTAGCTCATGTCTTCCTTCATCGTGAATTTGCCCGCGAAGAGGTCGGAGCGCTTGCCGGCGAGCGTCACGCGGGCCTGGAAGAGGGTCGAGCCGGAGGCGATGAAGCCGCCCGAGATGACCCCTTCCCTTTCCAGCAGGTCGCCGACTTCGCCGACGCTCGAGCCTTTCGGGATGTCGACCACGACTTTGCCGTGGCCGTCGCCGTGGAAGGGCTGGAAGAGCGAGTTGAGGAAGACCAGGATGAGGATCAGGACGACGACGCCGAGGATCCGGAACGGGTGGCGCAGCAGGGCGCCGAAGAACCCGCCGCGGCGGCCGCCATCGTCACCGTGGCGGCGCCCAGTGCGGGCCGCGCCGGCCATGTTCGGATCACCCTCGTCGTGGAAGTCCTCGTCGTCGAAGCCCCAATCGTCGCGCGGTGGCGGCGGCTCCCAGTCCCCCGCCCCGGTCTCCTCGACCGGCCGTGGCGGGGGCGCCTGCTCGCGGCGCGGCCGGTTCGGGTCGAGCTGCGGGGTCTCGGCGGTCGCGGGCCCGGGGTCGACCTGTGGCGCTTCCTCGGCCCGCGCGCCCGCGGCTTCCGTCTCCGCGGGGATCGCCTCGGGATGCGGCTGTTCGGTGGTCGGCGGTGTCGGCGCCTCCGTGGTCGACGGCGTCGGCGTTTCTCCCGTGGGCGGTCCAGCGGACGACGCGGACGCGGCGGCGTCGCTTGCCGCTTTCGCCGCCGCGGCTCCGCCGGCCGCGGCCACCGCGCCTTTCGCTTTGCGTCGTCCCAGAAGTCGTTTGCGTCCCCGCTCGGCGGCCTCGCCTTGCGACGGCTCGGGGGTCGGCAGCGGCGGCGGGGTCACGGGCTCGGCGGGCTCGTCCCAGAACTCCTGCTCGGGCGTGCGCGGCCTGGTCGGCGGGGGCGGCTCTTGCGGCGGCGGCGGGGGCGCCGGCTCCTTCTGCTTGCGCTTCGCCGCCTTACCCGCCCGCTTGGCTTCGCGTTCGCGCCGGCGCTGCTCGCGTTCGACCGCCTCGTGGTCGTTGGGGTCGATGAAGGGGTCGCCGCCCGGGTAGCCCTGGTCGCTCACGCTTCGCCTTTCCGCGCCAGGCTCGTCAGGTAGGCCTCGAGCAGGTGCGCCGCGGCGATCGAGTCGCGCGAGGCTCCCGCGCCTTCGCGCCGGCTGGTGTCGGCCATGCGGCTGGTGAGGCGCTCGTCGTAGGTGTCGACCGGGACGTCGACGACTTCGCCGAGCTCGGCGACGAAGGCACGCGCCAGCGCCGCCTGGGTCCCCTCCTCGCCGCTCAGGTGGACCGGCAGGCCGACCACGACGCGCTCGACCTCGCGCTCGCGGACGAGCGCCGCCACGGCTGCCGCCTCAGGCGGTTCGACCACCGGCAGCGGCGTGCAGAGGGTTCCGGTCGGGTCGCAGATCGCGGCGCCGATCCGGACGGTGCCGTGGTCGAGGGCGAGCACTCGCAAGCCTTACCCCAATTTCTCCTCGATCATCGCTCGCGCCGCCCCCAGCGCGTCGTCGATCTTGGCCGGTTCGCGACCACCCGCCTGCGCCATGTCCTCGCGACCGCCCCCACCGCCACCGACGACGCTTGCCGCGGCACGGACCAGCTCGGCCGCCGAAAGCCCCTTCTCGATCGCCCCCGGCGTCGCCAGCGTCACCAGCGCGACCTTCTCGCGATCGCCGCCGGCGAGCACCTGGACGACCGGGTCGCCGAGCGAGGACTGGATCCGGTTGGCGACGTCGAGCAGCGCCTTCTGGTCGGCCAGCTCGGTCGCCGCGACGAGCACCTGGACGCCGCCCAGCTCGTGGGCCTCGGCCGCCAACCGCTTGGCTTCCTCGCCGAGCGCCTGGCGCTGGGCCTGCTCGCCCTGCTCGCCCGCCTCCTTGATCCGCTCCGCCGCGCGGCGCGCGCCCGCGACCGGGTCCTGCGGGTTGCCGAGCAGCTCGCCCACCTCGCGCAGCGCCGCGTCGCGGTCGCGGAAGAAGTCGATGCCGGCCGGCCCGGTGATCGCCTCGATGCGGCGCACGTTGGCGGCGCTGGAGGTCTCTGCGGTCACCTTGAAGACGCCGATCTCGGCCGTGTTGGCGACGTGGGTGCCGCCGCAGAGCTCACGCGAGACGCCGTCGATCTCCACCACCCGCACCCACTCGCCGTATTTCTCGCCGAAGAGGGCCATCGCGCCGAGCGCTTCCGCCTCCGGGCGAGCCATTTCGAGCCAGCGGACCGGCGCGCTCGCCTTGATCCACTCGTTGACGCGGTCCTCGACGTCGCGCAGCTCCTCGGGGCTGAGCGAGGCGCCGTGGGTGAAGTCGAAGCGCAGTTTGTCGGGGCGCACCGCCGAGCCCGCCTGGCGCACGTGGGTGCCGAGCCGCTCGCGCAGCGCCGCGTGCAGGAGGTGCGTCGCGGTGTGGTTGCGCATCGTCGCGTG
>Ga0164242_10008424_pt1 | contig 11190 bp, 10 predicted proteins | sample OricomgcompostMG_FD_108783 | JGI IMG/M metagenome (GOLD analysis project Ga0164242, IMG submission 108783) | Miracle-Growth compost microbial communities from Emeryville, California, USA - Original compost - Miracle growth compost (MG) ...
CAAGTCCTTGGGGCCGGCACTGATTCTAGTTTATGGTCAGCAATATCGAGCGCGACCGCCCCCGGCGGCCGCCCGCCTTCGCGCCCTTCTGTCGTGGCAGGCAAATTTGAGGGACATGGCAACTCGGCAGTCATGACTGGGGGCCTCTGTTGATGAACCCACAACTCGGTTCGTCCCACCCTTCCCGACGCACAGTGGTCGTACAGGTGGTTAAAGTAAGGTTGGCCAATTTCCACGGTCCGTATTGGCTCAGGCGCAGCGCCACCATGCACAGAGGATTCAAGCCGTCAGGGATTGGCCTGTGAATGCCCCTCTCGAAATTGGGGTGTTGCGCCATGTCGACGTTGAAACGGGAAGGTGCTGGCAAGATAGCAAACGGCGGTTAACGGCACCGCACGATGCTGATGTTAGCGGAGCAGCGAGCGTGCTTATTGGTCCTTGTCCCCAGTTAGAAAACGCCCCCGGCAGTTGAAGCAGGATCGCTCGTGAAGGACCCACGAATTTGCAAGCGAGCGGAGCGCCTTTATTTCCTCGGAGACACGGATTCAAGGCGATTTAGAAGTTATTACTCGGTTCGCGAACGACCATCATCCGAGGACAGCTGACCATTGACAACTCGATGGTGGTGTAACCTCCAAAACGAATCCCACGATCGAAGCCACAGTTGAATCCGCTCGCGTCGAACAGTTCCTAGGTAAGACAAGTACGGCGTCTCCTTCGTTACTAAATTCGGGAATACATAGGTTATCGTGACACCACACCATTACAGCTACACTACACCATACTCGCTCCTGGTGAACCGACGACCGAAGGTGTAGCTACTACGTAGCAGCTTCGCGAGCGGGGACGATGCGATACGACACTATCAACTGCAGATCCATGCATCGTGCAGAGGAACGACTTGCATTTCCCCGTTTCCCTTCTGGTATTTTGGAGACGTTCTTTTCGGTCTATCATATACACGGGGTGGCTATGCAGCCCTCCCTTGCTCAACTCTCGGTCTCCTCATAATATTTCTGAAGGGTTACCCTCAGCGCCGGCGACTCGACGCTCACCACCTTTCCGTCGGCGTCGATGTTGAAGAACAGCTGTTCCAGGGGTTGCGTCCCGTACGTGACGGCCGTGAACGATACCCATGACCCGCAGTCAGTTGAAAACATGCTACCCACCCGCGTCGGTGCCTTCAGGTTCTCAAACACGCCCTTGAACGCGACCCGCTTGCTGCCGTCCGAGTTGACCTTCTCTAGCCCTGCCGGATACAGTCTTATCGACGGGTCAATGTCCGTGGTCTGCGACTGCAGCACCACCGCAATGGCCCGCATGTCCGTCCCGTTGCTCATCCATTGCATGATCCCCAGGCCCGGCCGGTCCGCCTGCGTGGTTATGTTCATGGTCGAGTTCGCTTCGACGTTGTAGTAGAACCCCGAGTACATCGCGTCCGCTTGCTCTCGTGCCGCCTGTTCGATGGCCGGGACGAGCTGGTTTCCGATGATGTCCGCGAGGTCGAAGTTGGCGTTGCCCGGGATCGATGGCCCCCCGAGCAGGATCGAGAATCCTACGTCGTAATCCGGGAGCAGATTCAACAGGGACGCGTAGTAACCCATGCGGCCGGCTTTGTTATACGCATCTAATGTCCGATGCCCGTTTTCCTCGGGCAAGGTGATCCTCCTCACTCCCCATGGGTACCCGACGCCTGCCACCGGATCGGAGCTTCCTGAGGCTGGCTTCAACCATCGACGCGTCAAGGCCGGGCGCATAAGGGTCGAGGCTAAGATGCCTCTCCCTAGATTCGAGATGTCCTTCACTGAAGAGTACATATTGCCGGCGCTATCCATGTTATTAGCAGTGTCATACGAGGTCCTCGAATATCTGGTGCTTACGGGCTGCCATCCCCTAGCCGGAACCCCCAGTTTGTGTCTTTGTACGACCCTGGGATGAGTCCCACCGAGTCGGGAGCTGTGTCATAGTACGTATGGTTCAGGCCAAGTGGCTTGAGCACGCCGTCCTCCACCATCGACCGGAAGCTCTTCCCTTTAATACCCTCCAAGGCATACCCCAATAGCTGAAAGGTTATATCCGAGTATGCCGGTGTGTTGAACGCTCCGAATGACGGAATTGCCCGGACCATTCCCTCAAAGAACTCTGCTCGCCAGTTTCATTAGCACCACCACACCAGAATGTCATTCATTGCACACGGGGCTATCTCACGAGTACGGTTGCACAGCGGGAATTGTCCGCATGGAGGGACACTTGCGTCCGAGGCATTCAATAGGGGAAATCCCAGTGCCGAGGACGCTGTACTGTTCATCTCCTGCGTAACGTCTCCAAGTAGCCCGTCTGCCTCCAAGTTAGTCGCTTGCATATTTTCCCATTGGAATATCCCCCGTGCTTTGGGCAGTCCGAATTCAAAACTTCAGGAAGCGGAATGGGAAGCAGCTTACAATCCCTAACCACCCCGGCCAGCTGGCTTGCTAGCGCTCCGATGGTCACCTCCTCCCAATTCACGTTCGTGAGGGGGTCGTCCTTGGCCAGGTCTTCCCGGCCCGCCAACTCGGGCACGTACTTGGTGATGGGCTCGTTCCACTTCGTGTCGCCGTCTTGCACCAGCCACGTGTAAATCGTGAAGATCTTGGTCAGACTGCCGAGGCGGTACACGGTGTCCGCATCGACGGTCCGCACGCCCGTCGTGTTCGACTTCGCTAGGCTCGGTGCCGTATGGTACCAGCTGAATATGGTCTCCTTACTGTCCGTCGCGCTGAACACCTCGATTCCGTAGCTGTTGTCGAACGCCCCGGTGCTGTTATCTTTGTCCCGCACCTCTAACGTTGCCGTTATGTTGGCGATTGCGGCCTTGACGACTGCGCTGGACAAGAGGTTCGTCGGCTTGGGAAACACGGCGCCCAGAGGTGGACAGTTTGGCGCCGCGAGCGTCGCAGTGACACCAGTGAGCACTAGGAGAGCCGCCGCCCCGACCCCGGCCGGTCGCCGGCACCCGAGGATGTCGGTGAACCTCATTGCGTGGTCGGTATCACAGAGGGATGTTGCGATTACAGGTCAGGCTTGCACCAGCGAGCGACACAACTCCGCGAATCCGGGAATGGGATATTAACCTGGGCGATAGGACAACCAACTTCTTGGGGCAGCTTGGCACACCCAGGGGCTATATACCAGACTCGTGTGGGCTCCAGACCGGATCTCCGCACTTCAGGTGCCAGAGTCGGGGGCCTGTGTCCAAGCCTTCCCTAACCCCATCCGGGTTTGGCACTCGACGGTGCCATTGAAAAGGAGGAGAGGTGCCACAAATGGATATTGGATGTGACTTCATCGTTCCATGCGATAATTAGGTTAAGGTTACTTCAGTGCTTGCATTTCCCAGGGTTCCAGCCGCCTTCTAATAGGCGAGTGTCGGTTAAGGCACGCGAGCCAAGACCTCCGCCGGCCGATGAGCCAGTCGCGGAGTTTCCAACCAGGGATGCCCCAGAACGGGCATTGGCACCGGTCCGCATCTCGGGGTCTGCGTGCGGGATAGGGTCTGGCCACGAGAACATCATAGATCCCCCATATAAAAGCTCCTATTTATAGCGGTGATCAATACTCTCACGCGTCTCGTCCTGGGACGCTTGGGTTCGGCTTGATATTTGCTCCTGCCAGATCGCATAAAGTTTAGATGCCAATCATAATAGACGGGTCTTATACGACGGGGTCCCTCTCCGCACCTTGATTGCGGCGCACCGCGCGACACCTTCCGGCTGAATTGGCAATTTTTATTGCGATAGACCCGGCCCTTGAATACCCACGAGGATAAAGCCCAGATAGGCACGCCCCAAAACCCGGCGTTCGCCTCCGTGTCACTGGGACACGTTTCTCCCCGCCGATCACTACCAGTTATGAATTGGGAACTGCTCCGAGAGTTGCGAGACGCCTCGGCTTGGACCGCAAAGCCTTTGGTCGTCTAAGGTAGGTCATAATGCAACTTTTAATGTGGAAAATATCCTCATTGCCCCGTCGAGTTCGTGAAGCGAGCCACGGTTGCCGCTCTGTTCGCTAAACTCTCGCTTCTGTTCGACCGCCGTCACAGCCGGTAGTTACGCGTTCTAATTGAGTGGCCGTTCGGCACTCCTCAACGGCACTACAAGTGTCCTAATTCCTTAACCATCATCGCTTTGGGCTGTATCATTCTTCCGCAATGTTCTTATACAGTATCAGACTACTACGTTCGTTCGATAATTATTATACTGCCCAAGTTTGTTAAGGTGTTTATTGTAGGGTTGATCATAGCAAACCATATTGCTGACCCACCGTTTGTTCAGCCGAGCCAGGCTCCTGGAGAATGAACCGCAAACTTTATTCCTAGGATTGGAGACAACTGAGCGGTTTATTTGCCCAGTCATATTTCGTGAACCAGGGTCTGCAGGGTCAGCTGCTCGAAATAGAACACCAGTTGCTCAGGGGTTAATATTGTCTTCTGCTCAGGATGAGCCATTGCCACTTACTAATTCTCATGTAACTGCATGTTCCTCTAACTCGATCATTGTACATAGAGTGTTAAACAGCCGCTCATTAAGGCTCCCTCAAGTCTGTGCCGCTCGGCCGACGTAACAACTCGGCGGCGAGGTAGATGATTCAGTCTTGGGAAATATGGGGGGCTCGGGTTCGGCTTTCGATCAAGCATTGCGAAAGACAAAAGTGCGTGCATGTCTTCAGTGTTAGTGCTGATCATGATACTCTCCATTACTAAAGGTCCGCTGATAGTGTAAGGTTAGCAATCTATGGTCGCGATTTAGACAAAACGGCTTTTGCGGTCGCGAATTTGGATACCTGGCTATACATGTAGCTTGAGGGTCTAGAGGCTCTGCCACAGATGCGTGCGACAGCTCGCATTGCCAGATTACCCACCATGTTTAGAGATGTGCCGTTCACCGTCGAAGTCCCGGATTCCACAACTTACCATGGAGCCCGGCAAAATCAAGTCTATCTCCGAAGGAAGAAATGACAAAGTTGGGTTTATCCGGAGCCATTACTTGCCTGTAAGCACCTAGTCATCTACACTTGTGTCAACCGAAGTCGACCAATGGTAGAAGTTTTCCTATGCCCCGATTCAGATCCAGCTTTCCATGATCTGATGTGCAAAATACGATGATACGAAGGTTATCGCCTCTCGTCTGTACAGGCGAGCCGGAAATGCAACGACTACGTTGTGTAGAAGCTCAGGGAGGGAACAACCCCGTCAACACCGTGGCAATCTCGACTTATCACTTGATCCCATTCCGGTTTTCAGGGAACCAGCGAGACCGAGAGCTACTCCACCACCTCTGTGTGTAGAGCGCCTTGGATATCTCGGGTTCCCACGGCTCGGGATTCTGGTCACGAACCATCCTTCAGAGTACCCAACACGAGCCAGTCGTGCATCAAGCCCTCGTAGCCCTGCCATCGTTGCACCTCGAGTACTGTCCAGGGGAATCAGGGGCAGTTGCCGAAACAACAAAATATGAGGCGCTCCACCGGTAAGGCAAGGGAGTTCGCGCACTGCAGAGACGCCTCGGCAGCGGGTTTTAAAGGATGCGCACACAAAGGTGAGTATTCTTGGCGTGGCGAAGCGCGGCTTGCCTTAGACGAGCGGCAAAGTTCGCCGCTCAGCCTTGTCGGGGATAATATCAGGTTGACGAGATATGAGAAGGGACCCAAGTCACACCTGCTCCCGTTATCGACGAGAGGTCACACTTTGTTCAAATAGCAGAAAGATAACCGACCACATTAGACAACTACCAACGTCCCACCTAGAGAGCGGAAATGTTATGTACACAGAATTACTAACGACATACTGGTTTTACCGTAGCCAGTCCACGAATATTCGCTGCGAGTAGCTCAGGTACCTACCTGACGTTGGCAGATACGGATACGTACCTTGTTTTCCAGGATTGCGTATTTCGCCGAGTCTAAATGCTCGTAAAAGTCTTGGGTTCCTTTTTAGAACTAGAGCAGCAAGCATGTCGGAGTTCGTCGGAGTTTGGTGAGCCACAATTGGGTTACTTGGTTTTTCGATCTGGCTGTTGGTGCATGCTATTGTGGGTCCCTCAAAGTCGGGACATTCCGCCCAAAGTGCGGGGAAGCGCCACCAGGGGCGTAACTTTTGGTACCTTGCCTTACCAATGGGAACCTTCCTTTCTCGTCCGCAACCCGAAAGGTGCAGTACCCGAGGTAAGGTACCTTACGTACTATACGAAAAGCAAATATTTTAGCATCTCGTATCGGCTCATTTACTGGCACGCATAAGCGATAAGTACTAACCATGAGGAAGAGGCGAGCGGCCAGAATGTATCCCGATGTTTATGTTCCTTTCGCAAGGACATGATCGTGAACGAGACTAAATGGAGAGTGACGATTCTGAGCTGGGCAAATTACACCTGTAGACCTGCGAACGAGGGGCAAGGGGTGACATTGGATGGGGCGGGGCAACATATTGCTGCATGCCATATTCGGGCCGCAGGGGCCTTAGGATTGGCCAGCGCCGTTGATCCCAATCCTGGTCGTGACGACATCAGGGGCCGAGCTCCAGTGAGCCCTCCAAGTTTTACCCCGGTAAGGACCGTCGTTTCTGCACCAGTTCGCGCCGATACGCGAACGGTCATACTTGGGCGCGACCGGTGCTTCTTAACGGCCCTACTCCGCTGAAATGACCGTCTTCGCCCCACCCCCTCGCTCTCCGCACCTCACTCCCCGCAGGAGGGAGACCGGCGCCGAGAAAAGTCAATGATACATCAGGCGGTCGCAAAGTAAGCTTTCGGAGCGAATCTAACCCATTGCCTTCCCCACAGCCCACAGCTGGGCTAGCCGGAGAGAAGCATATTTTGTTCTGCGCCACGCGGTTGGACGTATTTAATTACCTGAATACCCTCTTGACTTGTCTCCTGATGGTTTGACTTCATCCCACCCCATCGTCCACTCGTGCAACCACCGCCACCATGGCGTCTCTCCTTAGAATGGTCTGGCTCTACGTCGGACTAGCCTCTGCTTTGAATCTTCCCGCCCGAGACTATTCCACCGGGGAGAAGCCCCTTGACAAGTGTCCAGGCTACCGAGCCTGTACCGTCAAGACCACACCCACTGGGCTGACCGCAAACCTTGTCCTCGCGGGGCCCGCATGCAACGTATATGGCGACGACTTGAAGAAACTCAAGTTGGAGGTCAACTACGACACAGGTAGGATTGTCATCAACTACCTAGAATCAGGCATCCCTCTAATCCCCGTGCCTAGAGTCTCGACTCCATGTTAAGATCCAAGACTCTGCCAACGACGTATACCAGGTGCCCGAGTCTGTCTTCCCGCGGCCTGCATCTAAGGGGGTCGATCCGAGCGATTCAGAGTTAAAGTTCAACTATACCAAGAATCCATTCTCATTCACAGTCTCCCGTGCCAAGGGGGGCGAGGTCCTCTTTGACACCTCGGCCGCGAGCCTCGTCTTCGAGTCGCAGTACCTGCGTCTCCGGACCAAACTCCCCCAGAGCCCCCATCTTTACGGCCTAGGGGAACACACTGACCCCTTTCAACTCAACTCGACCGACTATGTCCGGACGATTTGGGCCCGAGATGCGTATGGGGTTCCCGAGGGGAGCAACCTGTATGGCGCACATCCGGTATATTTCGAGCACCGCCTCACTGGAACGCATGCCGTTTTCTTCCTGAATTCCAATGGCATGGACGTAATGATCGACGAGACCGCAGAGAGCGGGCAGTATCTTGAATACAATACGCTCGGTGGTGTCCTCGACTTTTACTTCATGGCGGGACCGTCCCCGATCGAGGTGTCGAAGCAGTATGCCGAGATTGCCGGCCTACCGGCCATGATGCCCTACTGGGGCTTTGGCTTGTAAGTCTTTCCAGTTTTCTGGCGATGTGTAATCACCCCTGGACTCAACATTGACACCACCTTTATGTCCAAATTTGACATGCCCCTCTCCCTTGTCGGTGCATAGCTAATATTTGACTCTCCCTGCCTCCAGCCAAAATTGTAGATATGGTTATTCTGACAGCTTTGAGGTTCGACGCCTGTCTCCTTAACCCCTCACTTGGCAGTGACTGACACAGGAATCAGGTGGCTGAGGTGGTGTACAACTATTCTCAGGCCAAGATCCCCCTTGAAGTAATGTGGGTTGACATCGACTACATGGACAAGAGAAAGGTGAGACTTTTATCCGCATTCCGGGCCATTCATTGCCTTGAGTTACTCTGCCCTAGCATGATTATGCTTGGTGGCAGATAGCTTGGGCACTTAACACTTCGGTTCTTTGTGCAAACTTTGGTCTTTGGTCTTTGGTTGACAACATTTCCAGGTCTTCTCACTTGACCCTGAGCGCTTCCCCCTCGCCAATATGCAGAGCATCGTCCACCACCTGCACGACAATGATCAGAAATTTGTCGTCATGGTAGACCCCGCCGTAGCCTTCCAACCATACGGGCCTTACGACAGGGGCGTTGAAGACGGCATCTTCCTGCGAAATCCTGATGGGTCGTTGTTTAAGTCTGTTGTTTGGCCCGGCGTCACTGTTTTCCCTGACTGGTTCTCCACCAACATCTCCAAGTACTGGGAAAACGAGTTCGCCACGTTCTTCGATGCCAAATCCGGCGTCGACATTGATGCTCTATGGATCGACATGAACGAGCCCGCCGCGCCATTCTGCGACTTCCCCTGTGCTGACCCGGATACCGCAGCCATCGGGTTCCCTCCCGAACCGCCGCCGGTTAGGTCGCCCCCTCGACCGCTTCCTGGCTGGCCGTGCGAGTTCCAGCCGGCGGGGACGGAATGCAAACGGAGCGTGAATACCGCCGTAGAAGTTGCCGTTCAGGACAAACGTGCGCCATCCGTTGATCACCTCGTCGTGGTGGAGCGGCAGGCCGCTGGCCAGCATCTCGGCTTGCCTGGACGGAACTTCCTGTATCCGAAGTATGCTATCCACAACAAGGCAGCCTGGAAAGACTCGTACAATGCGGCGGAAGGTGGTATCTCGAACCACACCGTCAACACTGATGTCATTCACGAAAATGGGTTAGCTGAATATGACGTGCACAATCTGTACGGTACGATGATGTCCACCCAGTCCCAGGAGGCCATGCTCGCCCGTCGGCCCGGCCTACGGCCCATGGTCATTACACGGTCCACGTTTGCCGGCGCCGGCACCAAGGTGGGCCATTGGCTGGGCGATAATGCTAGTACTTGGGTATGTTAACCGCTTCCGAAATGTCTGGCTAAAGTCCATGCTGACTAAAAACTTAACTAAATAGGACCACCTACGTGCGAGCATCCGTACCATGCTGGCCTTCGCCGCCATTTACCAGGTCCCGATGGTTGGGTCTGACGTTTGTGGCTATGGGGACAATACGACAGAGCAGCTCTGCGCACGATGGACGATGCTCGGCGCGTTCAACACCTTTTACAGGAATCACAACAACTACCCTCCCAGCATCCCGCAGGAGCTGTATCGTTGGGAGTCCGTGGCCGAGGCAGGCCGCAAGGCGATTGACATACGTTACCGACTGTTGGACTACATTTATACGGCCCTTTACGGGCAAAGTGTCGATGGGACCCCGCTTCTCAACCCCATGTTCTACCTGTACCCCAACGACAAGGAGACCTTCGGCCTGCAGAATCAGTTCTTCTACGGCGACGCACTACTGGTGGCACCCGTTGTTGAGGAGGATGCTACCTCGGTTGACGTATACCTGCCTAAGGACGTGTTCTACGACTGGTACACAGGAGAGCAAGTGCTCGGACAAGGCAGCACCATCAGAGTCACCGACCAAGGGCTAAGCGACATCCCACTGTACCTGCGAGGCGGAACCATCGTCCCGATACGGACGAAGTCGGCGATGACGACCACCCAGCTCCGAGACCAGGACTTCGAGCTCCTCGTATCGATCGGCACCGACGGTACTGCAAAAGGCAGGCTCTACCTCGACGATGGCATCAGCGTCGAACAGGCAGCCCACACTTTGGCGACCTTCACATACGAGAACTGCACGCTGCACGTCGGAGGCAACTTTGGATACGGGACGTCATTGAAGATTGTCAAGGTCACGATACTCGGCACGCTCGACTGCGGGATAGGGAGTACGAAGAGGGCTGTGGCTGGGACTCACGAGCGGACTGGCGCTGTCAACTTCAATGTGGAGATACCGTTGAGCAGTGGGTCCGACCTGTACCTTGGTCGTGCATAATATGGTGAGGGGGAGAGCTGGCACCTGGCGCATCCGAAATACGGAAAGACGTGACACGCCTCGCATGATGCAGGAACCCGTTTATAGAAGAACCATGTAAATGCATATAGAGGCAATGAAGCATTGGTTTTCTCCTACCTCCAGATTGTTCCTCGATCGTTTCCGGGCAAACCAGATTCTCTATCCAGGACCATATCTCTCCTCGGCGACCGGACTGACCTTCGCAGATCAAGATGTTGTTGAGTCGCAGGTAACATGACCACTGAACTCGAAATGGACCACCCATCCGGGAGAACAAAATCGGAAATCGGACATTTAATGCTCCGTCCCCCTCTCAACTTCGCACCCAAACAATATACAACCACCCCCTTCAATTCATACTAGCAACACCTGAGCTTGGAGGAGCTACTGCTCTGCAAACATATTTGAATTTTCCTTGACTATTTCCAATTACTACAGGATTAAGTGGTCAGTTGCTGTCTCTGCAAAGGCTGCCCGGGACATCCCAAGTCAACGTCCGTTCGTCCCTCCTCTTCAGTTCCGCCTCACTTGCAGCCTTGCTACCTGTACCACTGCAGTATTCCTCAATGGAGAGATTCCTCTAGGACGGTAGTAACCTAATAGGGATTCTCGGTCGACTGTCCCTATCAAATCTGTCCTCAACGCCACTATGCGCGGTTGAGTGTCTACGTGATGGCTTTGTATCCAACTTGTTGGGAACGACATCCTGGAACATTCTGGCTCACGATGTCCAGTGTTTGGCAAGTCTATGCACCAAATTTGCCACTCACAATGGCGTTGTGTTTGGCCTGTTGGGGAATCAGTCGCGTTCTCGTGTGCTGCAGGGCCCAAGTTGGCCAAACCAGTCAGAACTTCGATGGAGGAAGTTCCAGCAACTTCGTGAATCGACGCGTCCGAATAGTGACCCAACGCGTCTGGATACGATCCTGAGAACATCTCTATTGCGGAATATGCGG
>Ga0164242_10008425_pt1 | contig 11190 bp, 16 predicted proteins | sample OricomgcompostMG_FD_108783 | JGI IMG/M metagenome (GOLD analysis project Ga0164242, IMG submission 108783) | Miracle-Growth compost microbial communities from Emeryville, California, USA - Original compost - Miracle growth compost (MG) ...
ATGAACAGATCACGGCAAGTTCGCAAGACCTGGCCGACCGCGTCTTCATCGTGGCGCCCAAGCTCGATGCGACCGGCATCAGCGATGGCGGCCCGACGACACGGGTGGATTTCGCCCTGCATTGAGTAGTGCAGCACTACGATCCAGGCAGGCAAGAAAGAGGCCTTGGGAGGCTCGGGTCAACCTTGACCTGCCTGACGGTTTTGCCGCAAGGGGGCTGCGAGCCGTTGACCCTGCGTTTTTTGTGTGGGGGATTTCGCCTGGACAGGCCTGACGTCGCCAGGGCGACTGGTGGCGGTACTTCATCCAAACTGTTGCCTGAAAGCCGCATAAATACTGGTATCGATATATAAGCCCTAAAAAAGTACCGTCAAAAATACCGTTACCAGAACACCGCTGGGCCTGTTTGTGGTCAATGATTGACCAGTACGGCACCAATAGCAGGGGAAGGGTCTTTGCCTGTTCCTAACAGGAGATGTATAAAAATAATGACGCGATGTGGCGGCCAATCTGTCAGCGCCCCCATCGCCAAGCGGCGCTCTCAGCCAAACAATCCCAGAATGTCGAGCCAAGGGTAAAGATGAAGGGCATTAACGTCTTTGAAGGCGCACGCCGCATCGCGTTAGTGATTGCGGTGGTGGTGTCGCTAACATATGTGGTTCTTGCTTATTACGCGCGCCCGGCATCGGACGGTCTTTATTATTCGATAGATGCAGATACCGGCGTCCCGCGCTTGGTGGACATGTGCGGCTCAACTGATATGACAAAGTACATCGACCGGCATCAAGAAAAGATTTCCTTTGTTGTCCTGTGCTTCCCCTTCAAGCTTATAAGCGAATCACTCCCCGCCGCGAAAGGGAATATCTCGGATGCAGACAAATGGTGGGCAAAGGCCCCAGAAGTGCATGCTTACGATAGCCCAGACAAGTATGCAGCCTCCTTCACTTTGCCGCAAAGCGCCGAGGCTGATATCAATGCCAAATTGCGCGAAGAAAACATTGCTCATTGGGAAACAGTTGCATCGACCCTGGTAGTCGGTTTGATTGTCTGGTATGCGATCGTCTATATCATAGGGTGGATTATGAGAGGCTTTCTTGGCATTCCCAGAGGGCATGATCATCGAGAAGCATCGTAAACGCCAGAAAGCGAATCTCAGGCCTCCCATGGATTTTAAGTAAGCAACGCCACGTTGCTGAAAAGCAAAATGAAAGGCTCTGGTGCCGAAGCACCATACTTTGCATTCGTGCAGTCAACAACAACCATCAGTAAAGTAGTGTTCACCATGTGTCGGGGGCTGCCATCAGCGCGGTGCATGCCACCCCGAAGAGCAGTCACACACTCCATCAGGATTGCGTAGTTGCATTCCAGGCACGCCACGGCAATATGCCTGCCGCATAGTGATTGGCCTGCACTTTGGCGCATCGTCGGTCAATTACGGGTCGATCCTGGCGCCGCCCCCGAATTGCCTGCCCGTCACTATCAGGCAACCAGGCCGCCGGGAAATGCCGGAACCTGCTACAGAATCATCCCAAAGCAACCAGCCCCACATACAACCAAAGGCAGGCCGATTGACGCCGCATCACGCGGAATGCCTTTTCATACTTTCCCGCAAGGCGGCTGGATATGGCAAATCAATCTGCTGAGAACAGGTCGCCCGAGCCTAAACATTTTGCACTTACATTAAGACGGGGCAATAAACAGTAAAGCCCAGACAAGAGATGACTGGCGGGGAAATCGGCCTGCACAGACTGGCATTAAAAAAAGGGCCTCATGTGCGGGTATGCCCCGGCGCGAGACCTTGACCTAATCTTGCCGTGGCCGCCCCGTAACCTCCCCGCGCCTTGGTGCGATCTTGTGGTGATCTTGAGGCACCGCCAGCACTCTATTTCCCTCTATTTTAGAAAGCCACCCTCCTGATTCCCTCAGTTTTTTTATCAGGCGTCGCCGGGCCTATCCGGGCCTTTTTTACGGCGTCCGAAATTTCCACCATGGCGCCCATTACGGATAGGGATATTTCCACCATCATGCCTTTCGGGGTCGGATAATTCCCTTGCGGGCCTGCCGCACCGCCTTTTCTTCCGGCGTCCAGTAGTCGGGCCGCTTGGCCGCCTCACCCAGCAGCAGCCGTTCCAGCACCCGGCCCCGGCATTCGCTGGGCTGGCGCGTCGAATCAATCAGCCGCACCAGGTCGCCACTGACATACACACTCAGGCGTTCAAAGCCCGCATCCTTCATGCGCCGCTTGTACTGTGCAAGCCGTTCGGCGTTCGTGGTCATTGTGCCGCCCCTTCGATGGCCTGGCGTTTGTGCCGGACGTGGTACGCGGTGGTGACAATCTGGGCCACCATGTCCAGACCGGGCCGGTACTCCCCATCCCTGGCCTGATAGACCTTTGGTGTCAGCGTCCCCGATAGGGCCACGCTATCCCCATCACCCAGGGCCAGCAATGCCGCCTGGGCTTTCTCGTCAAAGGCGATGACGCCGCACAGCAACGTGTCGCCCCCGGCGGTCGCTACCTTCACCTTGGCCGTGGTGTACGTGTTGTCATTCTTGCCGGTGCCCTGTTTGGGGGCGCCGTAGAGTTTTCCGGCTATCAGTGCGTCAATCACGGGATACCTCTTCTGGTTTGAACCCCGCGCATCGGTGCAGGGTGTAAATGTCAGCTTCGCCTACCGGGTAGCATCCCTGTAGGCACCGGCCATCGTGCAAACTCGCGCATTCGGCGCAGGCCCGGCGGTCGTCGAGGGTGTCGTCACGCTCAGTCAGCAGGTCGGCCAGCCGTTCGGCCTGGGCAATGCCCTTGCCACGGAACAGGGATATACGGGCCTGGCGCAGCGGGTCAGCCGGATGCGCCATCTCAGGTTTTATCAGGTCCGCCGGGGGCGCAACCTTAACTTTTGCTAACCCCGCCGCAGAGTCTGGAAGGTCAACATTTTTCAACATCCGTGCCGCCGGATTGGGCACGGCTTTCGACGCACCAGAAACCCGGTCGGTCGAAATACCGGCTCCCCCTAGCACCACTGCCACGGCCTGCGCGGTCGACGGGGGACGGTGTTCGATGGCTGGATGCGTCACGTCCAGTAGACCGCCCCAATCGTCCAGAAGGCGCGCCGCAGTCATGAGCGCACCCCGTTTTGCATGCTCCTTCCCGTTTTAGGTGGTGCCACAGGTGCCACAAGTGCCGCACCCAGCAACCATGCGGGTTTCCGTGTGGCACCTGCCGTTTTAGGTGGTGCCACAGGTGCCACAAACCGCGATGCCCAATGTTCATTTGTGGCACTTGTGGCACCTCGATAATTGCCCGGTGCCACACGGCAGGCCGTGCCAAATAAGGCCGTGGCACCTGTGGCACTTGTGGCACCGATTTTTTCCCGGCAGAGAGGCAGTTCTGTCATTTCTCGCCCCCATCGGTCAGCTTGTCAGGATCTATGTGATACAAGCGTGGCGTCCTGCCGTCCGGCGTGCGGGTTGAGAGCGCGGTCTTACTGTTCCCTTTTCTAGCGAACGCACCAGCCCGATCAATGGCCGCCGTAACTCTATTCAGGTCATGCCCCATAGTTGCTTCCCGAAGCCCCCCAGAAGTGAACAGGTACACGGTAGACACTCCCGACTTGTCCAGGTAACCCGCCCGGTTGATGACGGGCCGGGCCGTATCATCCCTCGCTATGTCGGAGAACCGGGAACCACCGTGCTTGTCGATGAAGTCGGCCACCGCCCGAAGAATGGCCGCATCCTCGGCGTTCCTGCCGCCGGTGCCGCGATGGGTACGCCACAGGTCAAAGCCGTACATCGCCGCCAGGATGGCCTGGGCGGGTTCCCATGGGACTATTCCGGCTTCCCGCGCAAGTTCGCCTGCCATACCGCACAAGGCGAATACCCTTGCCGCCCGGATTTCCTGGCCGTCGACAGCCCCCAAACGGTCCACCAAGGCTTGCAGCTTGTCGGACAGTTCCAGACCCTCATCACCTATCAGGGCTTGCACGAACGCCCGGCCCGCATGGCCGTAGTGCTGGGTTGCGCCGTCGCGGATCGCATCCGAGAGCGCCGCCCCCGATACCAGCCCGTGCAGATCATCCCACGCGCCATAGGTACCGGTGATCGGTACGTCCAGCAGTCGCAAGCCCTGGCCAGCTTTGGCCTCGAAGCCACCGGATGCCATCCTCGATGTGATGGTGACTTCCCCGGTTGACATGACGAACACCCGCCAGCGGGACACCTGCCGGGCTTCGCCTCTCACATTGGCGCGGGTCTTGCCGTGGCCATTGACCAGGGCGTAGGCCGATTCGTACAGGTCGCGAGCGCTGACCTCGCCCACCTCATCCAAAGCCAGCAGTGTGCCCGTGTGCATCCTGGCCGCGCCTTCCAGGCCGTTACTGGTCACACGCCAGGTACGCCTAAATGCCGGACCGCCCCATACGGACGTTGCCGCCATGAGGATCGAAGTCTTGCCCGTGGATGAATCCCCGAACAGGTGCAGGCCCGCGCCGTCGATATTGAGCCTCTCTAGCAGCGGCCCGGCCAGCGCCGCCGACAACCCCAGGGTGAGCATGGGATTGCCCACCGCATGCGCCGCCACCTCGGCCTTCCAGCCGTCTAAGGTGCCCGCCGTGCCGTAGGGAGCGGTGCGCTCGGTCGCCTGATACCAAATGTCGGATGCGCCGATCACCTCATTGGGCAGGACGAACGCGCCCCCGTGCCATCCCGTTGTGCTGGCCGCCCTCAGCTTGTCGGTCGGCGTCTGGCTGTTGATGTAGTCCAGGATGCGCGCCTTGCTCTTGCGATCCAGACTCAAGCCCTCGCCGTACAACACGCCCAGCACTTCCACGCCATCACCGGCCAGCATTTGCATGGGCATGGCCCACTTTTTCCAATTGCCATTGACGTTGCGGTAGTGAAGCAATCTCCCGTGGTCGCCATCCTCCTGATTTGCGGTCAGGGCCACCACATGCAGCGGGCCGCAGTGCCAGGTGTCGGTGATGGTCGGGGGCGAGTCGGTGTTTTCCTTGATGCCGTGGAAATAGACACCGGGCTTGCTCTTTTTGGCATGGCCCGGTCGTTCTATCCAGTCGTCATAGCAGCGCCAGCAGGGACGCTCCTGCTCGGACGGGAACGGGTCGATCGGCGCTACCTCGTCGGTGTCCACGTCCAGCGGTTTCATTTCCACGATTTGCGCCTTGCTCATACGGCCTCCCTCCTGGCTATCAAGTCATCGTTCCAGTCGCCCGCCGCCTCGGGAATCAGGACGCGGGCCACCAGACCGGAACGCGCCGCCCGGTGCCCCAGGTCGGATGCCGCCTTCTGGCCCACGCCGGAATCGTCTCGGTCGCCAAACACGTACAGGTAATGCACCGCCGGGGGCGGCTCAAAGCTCGCCAGGCCGTGGGCCGAGACGCAGGACCAGGTGGGCACGCCCCCCAGGATGAATGCCGCAATGGCGGTTTCTATCCCTTCGGCAGCGCCAAGTCCAAGCCTGCCGTCAGGCCGTGGTGCCGGTTGCCCGATCTTGATACTGGCTCCCGCCATCGGTCCGGCGGTTGCGCACAGCTTCTTGACCGTGGGAACGTTGGCCTTGAAACCCTCGGCGTCCAGGTAGGTGCGATGGATGCTGACCAGTTCACCCACAGGCGTTGTGACTGCTCCGAGCATCGCCGGAAAGGTGCCCAGCAGATTGCCGCCGTCCCAATAGTCCAGCTTCGGGGCATAGCGCAGCGCCTCGGTGTTCGGCACCAGAAGCCCGCGGCGATCCAGGTACACGCCCGCCGGGCAGGTATCGGTCAGCGGCTTGGCCCCCTCCCACAGCCGGGTCAGGGATTGACGGTTTTCCGCCCATTGGGCAAGTTGCTGTGCGCGGCGTTCCCGGCGGGCCTGCTCGACCTGTTCACGCTGGCGTGCCCGGTCCGTTGCCGTCTGGGGGCGCTCGTCGGACACCCAGACACCCAGGGCGGACGTTTTCCAGTTCCACCACAGGCATATCGGCAGGTCATCGTCGAAGAGGCGATACGCGCCGGATTTCTTGCCGCCTTTATCGCCGTCCACCTTGCAGCGTTGCAGGCTACCGGCCACGATGTTTTCGACCACCAGGCCACCGAAGCGCAGGGCGGAGTGCAGTTTGGTGTAATCAATCATGGCGCGCCTCTCTTTCGTCCAGGGTTTCCAGGCCCGCAGCCCGCATCGCGGCAATCGCCTCATCGCGCATACCATCGGTGATTTCGCCAATGCTTTGCGCCAGGTACCCATAGGTGCTTATGTGCCGTCGCACGGCTTCGGTATGGCCACGGGTCAGGCTTTTCTCCATCATCCCGAAAGCGTCGGCAATGGTCAGAAGGGTTTGCGCCGCGCCTCGCAAACCGCTGAGAATGTCTTGCGGATGATTGCCCATCACACGCTGAACAGTCCGTTCCGCATCGGAGATACTTTGCTGTTGTGGGGCCTTACTCATGGCGTTCCCCTTTCAGTGCCTTGAGATGGTCTTGCAGGGCAACAAGGTTCCCGGTGTCACCCGATATGTCGGATGCGATATTCAGGATGGTTCCGGCGGTGCCGTCCAGCGCCTCTTTGGGTAGCACGGCCATCGCACCGTAAATCAGCGCCGTCACCTCGTTAAGCTGTTCCTGTACGCACCCCGCGAAAACGAGCGCCCCTTCCATGTGGTCGATGACTGGCTTATTCATGGCGCGCCTCCGCTTGCTGGCGAATCTGCGAATGCAGGTCATTCATGTGAGCCCGCGCCTGCACTACCAAGTCGGACAGCCAGAAGTCGATGTCACTTTGCTCACGCTCAGTAAACATTCTGCGGTTGCCGTCCTCGGTCAGCAGGCTCAGCAAGATGCTTGCGCGTTCCATTTGCTGGTCGGCCAGCGCCGCCAGGTCGGAGATATGGACCAGGTCATTCATGGCGTTCCCCCGCAATGATGATGGCCAATTCGAGGGCGAACGCCGCATTGAACGCCTCGATGCGCGCCGGATCGGCGGGCAGGCCGGCGCAATGCGCCTTGCGGCAGTCATCGCGCCAGGTCGCCAGGGTGACGGTCGGGGTACCCGTGAACCATTGCCTTGCGGCACGGCGGGCGGATTTTTCAGTGAGGGGAAATTGCGCAGAACGCGCAGAAATGGGTAATGCAGCCATGTCATGGCCTCCTATGTGGGTGATAAACCCGCCCTCCGTCGCCAAACGGGGTGGGCAGGCACAAGGCGGGGTTGGCGAACCGGACACATAGGAACCCGGCATACCCGAAGGTATCCCCGCCAAGGCCCGCCCATAGAAGGGATGCCATGACGTGCGGACATGAAAAAACCGCTTTGATGCGGTTGTCCGCCTGTGTGATTCCAGGTCGCCAAACCCGGCCCGCGCTGTTTTGCGGGCAGGAATAGTATGCGGCAGGTCGGGGGCGGATGCAAGCGAGGCGCGGATCATTGCGGCACCCCATGCAGGGAATACAGCGCCACGCCGCGATGCAGAAAACCGTCGCGGTCCCACAGGTTGATGCGCCCGGTGCGTATGTCGTGGCCCATCGAGCGCAATTCCTTGATGCGGGCCGATACCTGATACACGCCATGCTGGCGTAGTTCTTCGGTGTTGTAGGGGCGAATCGCCAGCAGGGCCAGGATGGTGGCGTATTGCGCCGCCGTGGCAGTGCTCTTAGAATTGAAGCCACGCCACCCAGCGTAGGCCCCCTTCGGGGGGCTTTTCTTTTTGCTCATGGGTCAGCTCTCCGCATTGGCCGCTTGCCATGCTTGCGGGTCAGCCATCCAGTCACGAACAGCAGACAGCCGCCAGCGCGTGCAGCGCGCCGACAACTGAATGGGCTTGGGAAACTTCCCGTCGCGGGCCAGCTTCCAGGGCCAGGAACGGGACGCGCCCAGCAGGTGGGCTACTTCGCGGTCAGTGATGAGCCGGTCGTCGGCTGGTGTAGATTGCTGCGGCATGCTGTCCCCCGGTGGGAATTGAACATGGGCACAGCTTGAAGCCTCAGGGTAATCTCAGGGCAATACCCCCAGCCCTCCCGGCTATCGGAAAATTCAACCCCCAGGGTTTCCAAGACACGCATAAATACAGGATTTCAACCCTAAGGGTTAGCGTTTCACTTGCCGCGACTAAAAGGCATCGCCACGCGGTCTATTGCCTCGGCGCTCACCCTCGATAGACCAGGGCATTGCACCATGAGCCATTCGACAACATCCTCTTTTCGGGGGCGTGTATCGGTATCGCCGGGATCGTAGTTATCCCCTAGGTATCTGTCTTGCACCGCCGCCACTAGTTTCAATAATTCAGTTTCATGACGGAATGACAGGCCGATAGCCTGGGGTTGCTGAGTCGCACGTTGACCAGCCTGGGCTTGTTCCAGCTTGGCGCGAAGCTGGGCGTTTTCAGATTGGAGGCGCGATGCTTCGGACTGAGCATTTGCCGCATTGTCGCGTGCCGTAATGGCAGATACAAAATACCGGGCCTGTGCATAGCCTTTCGCCGAGATCCAATCCGTTAATTCTTTTCGCCCGAATTTTTGTGAATGAAAGTTATAGCTACGCTGCAAATACTTTTCATTCTTTGTGTGTTTGTAGGCCTGAAAGTCATTTATTTGCTCAATGCTCGGAAGCCTCGGTATCAATTCGCCATCGCTATCCGTGGAATACCACGGCGGATAGATGATTTCTGACGCGGGGTCATCACCACACATGAAAAGAAGGTCCATCCCGGCTGACTCATTATCGCGCTTGATGGCCTCTTCAATCACCGTCATCCGCGCAAACTCAGGGCTACCGTACAGTTCGACTACTTCTTGCCTATTTGGGTCGATACCCGCAATCAAGCAAGCTGCTTCCAGGGCCGTAAACGTATCAATTAGGTCGTAGTGCGATAAATCAATTGTTTGTTCGAGAAATGGTATACGAGCCATTTACGCCCCCGTTCCAGGTCGCACCGTTCATTTGGAGATAGGTGCCAGCACCAGGCCGGTGAACGTATCCGGCTTTTCGCCCCGTCGGGCTAGGTGCTGGCGTAAGAGGTCAGGCCGTCGCCACGGCACGCTTGGTCGGTTTTGCCTTGATGGGGGCGGCTTGCTCGGCGGGTTGCGCGGTCAGGCGAACGCCCAGGGCACGGGTCACTTTCAGGATGGTGTCGTAGCGCGGCTTCGCCCCCGGTGCCAGCGCCTTGTACAGGCTTTCGCGCCCCAGTCCCGTTTCTTCGGCGATCTGCGCCATGCCGCGTGCCTTGGCGATGTACCCCAGCGCTCGCAGCAGTTCGTCGGCATCGCCGTCGGCCAACACCTGGGTCAGGTATTCCGCTATGGCGTCCTGGCTATCCAGGTGCGCCGTCATGTCAAAGGGGATCAGTTTGGGTTTCGTCGTCATGGTTCATACCTCCTGAGCCAGCTTCCTGGCCCGCTTGATGTCGGCGGCCTGGGTACGCTTGTCGCCCCCGGCCAGCAGGATCACCAGCACGCCGCCGCGCATCGTGAAATACAGCCGGTAGCCAGGGCCAATGTCAACGCGCAATTCCGACAGGTCGCCGCCCAGCGCCTTCACATCTCCCAGCACCCCGGCGGCAACACGCTCAATGCGCCTGGCAATCGCCACCTTGGCGCGCAAATCCCGTAAGTCGGAATGCCATACGGCGAACGCTTCGGTTTGCTGGATCAGATAGGGCATGAATTATTGTATCTATACGGATACTGACATGCAAGGCAATAGGCTACGCCTGCCGCGTCAGCGGGATGACATTGCCGCCTGCCTTGAGCGCATCCAGATAATCGGCCCACCACAGCATGAGCCGGGTACGCGCTTCAATATGCGCCGCGTGATCGTAGGAACCCTTGATACGGTCTTTCATCTTGTGCGAAAGCTGAGCCTCGATTACCCGGTCATCAAACAGCTTCAATCCGTCCGGCCGCCTCGCGTCATTAGCCTGGGTGGACGCCAGGCCGCGCAAGCCATGGGTGGTTTGCTGGCCGCGCAGGCCGAGCCTTACCCAGACCTTGGCCATGGCCGCGCCCGTTATGCCCTGAGTGGGATCGTCACGCCCGGGAAACAGCAGCGCATGATGGCCGGTGAACGCCCGCAATTCTTCCAGGATCGCCAGCGCCTGCGGCGCCAGCGGAACGATATGCGGATCTCCGTTTTCCTTGCTCCACTTGCGCCCCTTCATCCGGCCAGGCGGAACACGCCAGACCCCACCATCCATATCAAACTCAGTCCATGCGGCGTTTCGCAGTTCACCGCCCCGCACGAACGTCAGCATGTCCAGCTTGACCGCCAGCACGGTGGGGTCGGAAGGCAATGCGTCCAGTGCCCGCAGCAGCCCCGGCAATTGCGCCGTGGATACGTGGGCATAGTGCTGTACCGGGGGGCGGTCGTTAAGCTGGCCGGTCATTCCCTGGGACGGGTCGTTTTGCATCACCCCCAGCCCGATGGCGTACCGGAATACCTGCCCAGCAGCCGAAATGGCCCGCCTGGGCATCTCGACATTGCCCCGCACCTCGATCTTGCGGGCCATGGCCAGCACTTGGGCAGCGGAGATGGAATCTATGGGGGCGGCGCCGAACGCCGGGTATACATCACGCTCAAGCAATTGCCGGGTCTTGTCCTCATGGGTGATCGACCAGGTGGGCGCTCGCATGGCCAGCCACTTTTGCGCCACGGACTTGAACGAGTTTTCCGCCGCCAGCATCGCCGCCTGTTTTTCGGCCTTCTTGGCCTCGCCGGGGTCGATGTCGTCAATTAGCATCTTGCGCGCCGCCCGGTGCCTCTCCAACGCCTTGGCCACGCCAATGGTCGGATACACGCCCAGGGATAGCGTCTTGCGCTTGCCCAGATACCGATAGTCCCAGCGCCAGTATTTCCCGGCCTGCTTTACCAGCAGGTACAGGCCGCCGCCAGCGGGCAGCTTATAGGGTTTTTCGCCCGGCTTGGCTTGTCGGCAGGCGGTATCGGTGATGGCCATGACGGTATCTCACTTTGACGGTAGCGGGGATACCGTCAAAAATACCGTAATCCAATGGTATCTGGCAAGGCATGGCTGTATACGACTATAGACAACAAAAAACCCGCAAGGCCAATAACCATGCGGGTCTTATATACGGTTGTAGACTGCTGTAGACTTTAGTTTGGTGGGCGGTACTGGGTTCGAACCAGTGACCCCTGCCGTGTGAAGGCAGTGCTCTACCACTGAGCTAACCGCCCGATCGGGAATTGCCG
>Ga0164242_10008426_pt1 | contig 11189 bp, 8 predicted proteins | sample OricomgcompostMG_FD_108783 | JGI IMG/M metagenome (GOLD analysis project Ga0164242, IMG submission 108783) | Miracle-Growth compost microbial communities from Emeryville, California, USA - Original compost - Miracle growth compost (MG) ...
GTCGTCGATGACGGTGATGTTTTCACCGGCGACCTGCTTGCCGAGCATGTCGGCGAAGAAGGTCGCGTGGCGGTAGATCGCGTCACCGTTCGCGGCGTCGAAGATGTTGCCGATGATGGAGCGCGCGATCTCGGGCGAGAAGACGACCGGCGCCTTCTGGGTCGGCACGCGCCGGGCGCCGAGGCGGCGCAGGGTTCGCTCGGCGGCGATGCGGCCGATCTCTTCGGGCGATTCGAGCCGGGACGCGGTGCGCGAGCTTGAGTACCAGTAGTTGCGCTGCATTCCGCCCTTTTCGTCGATGGCAATGGGAGAGACGGAGAAGCCGCAGTAGCTGCGGCGATACTCGCCGGTGAAGCCGCGCGAGTTGGTCAGGATCTTGTGCGAGGTTCCGGTGTCGAAGTCCGCTCCGCCGGAGTTCTGGATGCGGGTGTCGAAGGCCATCGCTGCGGCTTCGGCGCGGCGGGCGATCTCGATGCGCTCGGCGGGAGGAAGCTGGTTGACGTCATCGAAGTAGAGCTTGAGGTCGCCTTCGAGCTGTCCGAACTCTTCAGGCGCGGGCAAACCGGCAAACGGGTCTTCGCTGGTTACTCTGGCCAGCGCGATGGCTCCTTCGACGAGCCGCTCGATTGCATCGCCCGAAAAGTCCGAGGAGGAGGTGCTGGCGACCTTCTGGCCGAGGAAGAGGCGGAGGCCGACGGCGCGCGAGCCCGATTCCTTGAGGGTCTCGACCTGTCCCAGCCGAACGCGGGCGGAGAATTCATCGCCTTCGTACACGACAGCTTCGGCGTCGGTCGCTCCGGCCTTGAGGGCTCGGGCGAGTACATCTTGCGCCAGCTGGCGGAGGTCAGTCTTCGGGGCAGTGGTCCTTGTCTCGGTAGGCATCGTGCTCTAAGGATAATCCTGCGAGCATCCCTCTCCCCATTTTTGCGCAAAGTCTTCAAAAGATTAGACTTATACTCGGACTTCGGATTCAAAGTCTTCGAAATAAAGGGTTTATCCGCAAAGTCTAGAAAATAATAGGCTTACTGGGAAGAAGATGATTCGTTATCTTCAGGCTGCTTATGGAGCCTATTTACAGTATAGCGACGGAAGTGGGGCAATTCGGCAGTTTTAGAGTATTGATGGTGAAGGACTTATCGGGACATTGCCCTTGACAAGGTTGAGAAGCTCGCGTTGCCCGGACGGCGGCTCTATATGCTCACGGATGGGTTGTGTTCACGAGCCGGAACGAACCGCAGGTCCTTCGACTGGGCCCCTCGCGAGGAAGCTGCGAGAGGCTCGTTCAAGGAGGACACTCTGTTGTCATCAAGCGACTCGATGCTCAAGGCGAACGGAGCGCTGCCGGGCGTTGATCGATTCGACTGCAAAGTGCAGTAGTCCTTCGCGCTGCTCAGGATGACGAATTCTCAAACTTTCTCTGGCGGCGTAGAACGTCGGTAGCCAAAAACCGCGAGGGCACCGGTTCCAAGCAGAATGAGGGTGCCGGGTTCCGGTACGGGCGAAATGTTCCCCTGCACGCGGACAGTAGTAAGTCTTGGGCCGCCAGTATCGATCTGCATGTAGGTACCGCAAGGATAGGGCACCCCGCAGATGGAAAGTGCGAAGACCCCCGCCGAATCATGGGGAAAGCCCAAGATGAGTGAGAAATACTGATTGGGATCGAGGGCATTGAAAACGTTCGCACCCACAATCTCAGGACTCGTCATAAGGAATTTCGGGCCGGGATTGGTAAAGGTGAAAACTTTACCCACAGTCAGGTCGTTGAAGGCGATGTTGGCAAAGATGAGGTTCGAGGAGACGTCAAAGAACAGCCGGCCGCTCACGGTACCCACGTCATAGCCGGGATAAGTCACTGCCGAAAGAGTGAAAGCTCCTACCGGGTAGTAGCCTAGCGGCGGTTGCGGGTTATACGCCAGCGGCACCTGTGTAGCGTGGGCGGCGGTGCTGTTGAAGCATGCGAAGAAGATGACGCCAAGGGCAACTGCGAGAAGCTTCTTTCTCATAATCAAGCTCCAGCGTGAGATAGGAGAAGCGTAGCCCGTGTTGCGGCGATGGTAGCACGCGGCTTGCCTGTGCGGAGAAGACGTCACGATCGGACCTCCTCTCCACTGCAACGCATAGGCTTCACGGCATGCATTCGAGGCGAGAACTGTTCCGGGCGCTGGTAGACTCACAGGAGGAGCGCACCTTTGATAGAGCTGGCATTTTCGATCCTGGCCTCTGACTTTGCTCATCTGGCCGATGAGGTGAAAGCGGCCGAGCGCGGCGGCGGCAGCATTGTTCATGTGGACGTGATGGACGGGCATTTCGTACCGAACATTACCTTCGGACCACCGATGGTCGAGGCGCTGCGTCCGGTGACGAACCTTCCGCTGGACTGCCACCTGATGATCGAGAATCCGGATGCGTACATCCCGGCGTTTGCCGAGGCCGGGGCCGACCTGCTGAGCGTTCACCAGGAGGTATGCCGTCACCTGCACCGCACACTGCAACTGATCTCGGACCATGGCATGCTGCCGGGCGTAGTAATCAATCCCGCGACCCCGGTGGACACGCTGATCGAGGTGCTGCCGATGGTGCACTACGTCCTTGTCATGAGCGTGAATCCGGGGTTTGGCGGGCAGAAGTTTCTTCCGTTTGCGGCGGAGAAGATCGCGTATCTGGCGGAGCTGCGCAAGCAGATGGGGCTGAACTTCAGGATTGAGGTGGACGGCGGCATTGCTCCCGACACGGTCGCGTCGGTCGTCCAAGCAGGAGCGGAGATGCTGGTTGCCGGGTCGGCTGTCTTCAGCAAAGGCAAGACCGAGCAGAACGCGAAGAGGCTGCTGAAGCTGGCGCGGGCTGCAGCACCAGACAAGGCCAGCGCGAAGGGCTAGAATAAAGCGAAGCCTGGGCACCTGCGGGAGTGCGAGGCGGATGTGAGGTTTACGGCTGATGAATCATCGTTCTTCTTTCTTTCCCAGTCTTCGGGCTGCGGTACTGGCGGGAGCCGCTGTTGCCATGATGGCAATGCCTGTGACGGGCCATGCTCAGAACAATGCGGCTCCCCAGACCACGGGCGCGGCCGCGCAGCCGCAGGCAGACGCTACACTGCAGGCCTCGCCGGAGTCGTCTGACAAAAAGAGCAGGAAGAAGGACAAAAAGGGCAAGGAAGAAAAGGTCGTTCAATCCAAGGACACCCGCAGGCTGATGCGGGACACCAAGAAGAACGATGCCCTGACGGAGGCGGACGCGAAGCTTCCTGACCGGCAGTTGTACGAGAAGGCACTGCAGGCGACGAAGAAGGGGCACTTTGACGTAGCTCGCCTGGACCTTCAGACTCTGCTGAACACCTATCCCGATTCGCAGTACCAGATGAAGGCCAAGCTGGCGATCGCGGACAGCTGGTATCGCGAGGGCGGTACGGCCGCACTGATGCAGGCCGAACAGGAGTACAAGGACTTCATTACGTTCTTCCCGAATGCTCCTGAAGCTGCCGAGGCCCAGATGCGGGTGGGAGATATTTACTTCCGCCAGATGGACAAGCCGGACCGCGATTACACGAAGGCCCTGCATGCGCAGGACGAGTATCGCCTGATGCTGCAGCAGTTCCCGGATTCCCCGCTGGTTCCGCAGGCCAAGCAGCGGCTGCGGGAGGTGCAGGAGGTCCTGGCGACACGTGAGGCCGAGATTGCCGGGTTCTATGCAACGCACGAGAACTGGCCGGCGACGATTGCGCGCTACCAGACGGTGGCCGATACGTATCCGCAGTACAGCCGCATGGACGACGTCCTGGTGGCCCTTGGGGACGCTTATCAGTCGGAGGCGAAGATCGTTCGCGCGCAGCAACAGCTTCCCGAGGGAGCAAGGGCGCGGCTGTCGAAGATCTATAACGACCGTGCGATTGCGGCGTACAGGAAGGTTGCGCTGGAGCATTCCGCATCGGCCCATGTAGAGGACGCGCGCGACCGGCTGGCAGCGATGAATGTTCCCATTCCAACGCCTACCCCCGAGCAGGCCGCGGCAAGTGCGGCGCTTGAGAACAGCCGTGGACAGTACCGGCTGCAGGACCGCGCAAAGCTGATGATTCTTCGCCGGCCCGATACGGTGCTGGCTGCTCACGCGGGCGAACCTCCGCTGGCGGATCCGAAGCCAACGCTGGCCCCAGCGGTGGTGCGGCAGATCCAGGAGGACTACAAGGAAGCTCTGAATCCGGCATCGGTTGAGAACGCGCCGACGGCGGCAACAGCGGCGACGGAGGCATCGGCTCCTGAGGCTGCGGCGCCTGCAGCGGAGAGCCAGCCGGCCAAGGCTGCAACTCCGGCGTTGACCCTTCAGGACATTCCCACCTCGGGCGGAGGGGATGCCAGCGGCTCCACGATGACGAATGTACCGACGAATACGATGCAGCCGGCGACGGCAGCACCGAGCGGTGGAGCGAACTCCATGGGGGTCGAGGTGCTGACGCCGGGAGCGAACGGACAGACTCCGGCGCAGAATGAGCCGAATGGCGGGTTGAAGCCGGTGGGACCGACGAATACGGCGACGCCTCCGCCGATCGAGAAGCCTGCTGCGGCACCTGACGCCGTGAACGACGTCAACCCTGCAGCCCAGCCGAAGGGCCAGGCGGTGCAGCCTGCGAATGGCAAGAAGGCTCCGAAGCCCGGATTCAACGACGATGAAGAGTCGTCGAGCACGCACAAGAAGAAGAAGGGGCTGAAGAAGATCAATCCCTTCTAGGGTTGTTGGGAGTTGGGTTATACGGGATCCCTGTATTTTGCCGGACGCAGCTTTGGAGCTTCGGGCAAAAGACAGGGATCCTTCGCGTTCGGCTACGCCCAGGGTCAAGATGACGGCTTAGTGGCTACCTGGGCTTGGTGGGAAAGGATCTTTGGGCCGGGCGGAACCGCAGATCCTTCGACTGCGCATCTCGCGATGAGGCTGCGAGATGCTTCGCTCAGGATGACACTTCAGTTGGGAGTGACTCCGGCATGACGGAGCGTTTGTCAGGCGCTATCTGGTGGCACAGTCGCCCTGCAAGTGGGACCGCCTAGTGCGCGGGTGGGGGAGGCGGGGGCTGGATTCCTCGTCCTTGTGGGTAGGCGGGAAAGTGGTAGCGGTTGCGGCGGACGAGATAGACGATCAGCCAGATCATTCCGATGAGGATGAAAAAGGGCGCAAGGAGCAGAAGGGTTCCGAAGGGCTCCGGGATGACGGATTGCGAGCCGTTGATGGTGGCCCCGTCAGCGAGGTGGGCGGAGCCGGCCATGATGGCTAGATCGCCATGGAGGGTAGAGCCTTCGCCGAGGTTGAGATTGCCCTTGAGGATGGCGGTGTCGCCGGAGATGGTGTGTCCGGGGTCCAGGGTGACGGAGCCGAAGGCCACCGCAACATCGCCGGTTACGTCTCCGTGAATGTGAACGGAGCAGAAGGCGCAGGCGACGTCCCCTACGGTATCGCCTTCGGCGACGGTGATGTCGGAACCGAAGCTGGCGCGGTCGTTGCTGCTGTGAGAGTGCCGGGCGAAGGCGGGAAGTGAGAGAGCGAGAAGGGCTGAGAGAAGGATTCTGCCAGTCTGTCTACGCATGAACGATGTCCTCGATGGGCTAGTGTACGCCGGCAGGAGAGCCGGGGTTCGACGGGGAAGGCAGTTCACGGACACGGGCAGGGCGGGTGCTACCCTTAAGAAAAACATGAGCCACGAATTACCAAAAGCATACGATCCGTCCGTTATTGAAGAGCGCTGGGCCAGGTACTGGGTAGAAGAGCGCCTGTTCGACGTTGCTACTCCAGAAGATACGGACGAGGGCCGTAAGAAGTTCACCATGCTGCTGCCTCCGCCGAATGTGACCGGCCGGCTGCACATGGGCCACATGTTGAACCAGACCGAGATGGACATTCTGACCCGCTGGCACCGGATGCGCGGGGAGACGGCGGTCTGGGTTCCTGGAACGGACCACGCAGGCATTGCGACCCAGATGATGGTGGAGCGGCAGCTTGCGAGCGAAGGGACGAACCGGCGCGCGCTGGGCCGCGAGGCTTTTGTCGACCGCGTGTGGGAGTGGAAGTGTGTCTATGGCGGGGCCATTCTGGACCAGATGAAGCGGCTGGGCGCGAGCGTGGACTGGAGCCGCGAGTACTTTACGATGGACGACCGTCTGAGCGTGGCGGTCAAAGAGTGCTTCGTGCGGCTGTGGGAGCAGGGGCTGATCTATCGCGGGGCCTACATTGTGAACTGGGACCCGGCGATCCAGACGGCGGTCAGCGACCTTGAGGTTGAGCACGAGGAGCGGCTGGGCAAGATCTATCACATACGCTATCCGCTGGCGGACGGTACGGGATCGATTGTGGTGGCGACGACGCGGCCTGAGACGATGCTGGGCGACGTTGCGGTGGCGGTGAATCCGACCGACGAGCGCTACACGGCACTGATCGGGAAGATGGTGAAGCTGCCGCTGAGTGGTGTGAACGGCGGACCGGAGAGGGAGATCCCGATTCTGGCGGACGACTGGGCGAAGCCGGAGTTCGGGACGGGCGCGGTGAAGGTGACTCCGGCGCACGACCCGAACGACTTTGCCATCGGTCAGCGGCATGGGCTGCCGAACCTTTCGATTCTGGATGAGACGGCGCATGTGGCGCTGCCGGGTTCTCCGTACGACGGAATGGAACGGTATGCGGCCCGCGAGAAGATGGTCGAGGACCTGCGTGAGAGCGGGTTGCTGGTGGAGGTGAAGGACCACACGCTGTCGATCGGACTGAGCCAGAGGACGGGCGTGGTGATCGAGCCGCGGCTTTCGCAGCAGTGGTTTTTGAAGATTCAACCGCTGGCCGATAAGGCGATTGAGGCCGTTGATAAAGGGTATATCCGGTTTACTCCGGACCAGTATCGCAAGACCTACGATGAGTGGATGAAGAACATCCACGACTGGTGCATCTCGCGGCAATTGTGGTGGGGACACCGGATTCCGGCGTGGCACTGCGGCAAGTGCGGAGAGATCCTGGTGGCTCGCGAGACTCCGGATGCGTGCGACAAGTGCGGTTCGGGAGAGCTGACGCAGGAGACGGATGTTCTGGATACGTGGTTCTCGAGCGGGCTGCTTCCCTTCACCGTGTTTGGATGGCCGGGGGCGGAGGGCTCGGGCGGGCTGACGCGCGACCTGGCGGAGTTTTATCCGACGGAGCTGCTGGTGACGGGCTTCGACATCCTGTTCTTCTGGGTGGCGCGGATGATCATGCTGGGATGCCACTTCATGCTGGATGTTCCGATGCCGGATGGGTCGAAGCGCACGCTGAAGGATGCGGTTCCGTTCCGCGAGGTTTACATCCATGCGCTGGTTCGGGATGCCGACCGGCAAAAGATGTCGAAGACGAAGGGCAACGTCATCGATCCGATCGAGATTGTGACGAAGTACGGCACGGACGCGGTGAGATTTACGCTGGCGAGCATGGCATCGCCGGGCACGGACATCGCGTTCAGCGAGTCGCGCACGGAGGGGTATCGCGCCTTCGCCAACAAGATCTGGAATGCGGCGCGGTTTTTGTTTATGCAGGTGGAGAAAGCGACCCAAGCTGGTTATAAGGTGCGTATCGAAAAAAGTGCGTTTTTTGTGATTCAGAAGGGAATTTTTCCAGCTCAAGGAGAAGTATTCGCAGCAAAATCACACTTACCTGACGGAACACCTCTGGAGACTGTGTGGATATTTAGCCGTTTAAGTGCAGTTTCGACACAAGTCGAACGCGCTCTCACCGACTATCGCTTCGACGAAGCCGCTAATGCGGTTTATCAGTTCTTCTGGGGCGAGTTCTGCGATTGGTATCTAGAACTTGTCAAATTGCGCCTTGATTTTATCGCCGACCTCAACACAACCACCGCTCTCACAATCAGTGCGCTTGTGACAATTTTCGAGGCCGCCCTCCGCCTGTTATCCCCATTCATGCCATTCCTCACCGAAGAGCTGTGGCACGCTCTTTACAAGAGCATCGATATGCATGTCCCAGCAAAGTCGATAGCACTCACTAACTTTCCACGATCGAAAGATTTCGTTTCGGATGAAGAATCGGAAAGCACCATGAAGCTTTTGCAGGACCTGATTGTTAAGGTCCGAGCGGTTCGAAAGGACCTCAATATGCCGGAGAAAGAATTTGTCCCACTTCGAATTAATGGACTTGGGCGCATTAAGGAGATCGTCAAGCAAAACGAAGACTTTCTCAACAAATTGGCCCGCGTAAGCCAAGTTGACATCATGCAACCCTGGGAGCCCAAGTTGAATGGCTCAGGAATCGCAAGATTTCATGAATACGAGGTGCAGGTGGTGTACGAGCGTCAGATCGATGTGGCGGCAGAGCGCGAACGGCTGACGAAGGAGCTGGCCAAGCTGGAGAAAGGGCTGACTGCAGCAGAGAGGCAGTTGGGCAACGAGGCGTTTATGGCGAAGGCCCCGGCGCATATCGTCGAGGGGCTGCGGAAACAGTCAGCGGAGACGAAGATGCTGCATGAGAAGGCGAAGGCCGCGCTGGACGCTCTGCCGGTGGGTTGAGTGCAGGGGCCTGTTTTGCCTGAAGGAATGTGGGCGCTACGGGCGGAAGACAGGGATTCTTCGCCTGCGGCTCAGAATGACGGCGTCAGAACCTGCATGGAGGGGTCTTTGGCGACTGGACATAACCGTGGAGCCTTCGACGATAACCGCAGATCCTTCGACTCCGCTGCGCTCCGCTCAGGATGACACGCTTCGGCATGAGAGATTTAACACCTGCATCAATTATCGACACAGCTTAGGGAATCGACACAGCTTAGGGGTTGTGACGTGGCGATGACGGCTGATCTTCCACCTTGGTCTGGTCGACGGCAATGGCTACGTTTTCGTGCTTGATATCGAGGCGGAGGCGGTTGAAGAAGCTCATGTAGACGTTTGCCACCCAGACGAGTGCGAACCATGCGATGAGGTAGCCTCGCCAGCCGGTGTAGAGCAGCTGGAAGCCTGTGATGAGCAGGAAGAAGGCGGCGATGTAGTGGCTGAAGCAGTACTCGCAGGTGAAGAGATAGAAGAACTTTCTCCTCACGAGGGATTGGCAGTTCTGGCTGCGATCACGGCACCACTCACGAGGCTCACGGAAGACCTCTTCGTGGGTCACGGTCCAGGCGACGCAGGCGACCGGCAGGCCAAGGATGAAGAGGAAGGCGAATTGCAGAGAAAGCGGCATTGGCGAAAGTGGCACTGGCAGCAGGTCGGTCATCCAATCTCCTGGCAGTGAGATGCATCTGAGAGGTTTAGGATTACAGCATGGACTGGAAGAGCAAGCGGATACGCACCATCCTTGAAGCAGCGCTGGCCGAAGATAAAGTAGATCGCGACGTCACCACCGCATTGACCATTGACCCGAAGCTGCGCGCTACGGGCACGATCCTTGCCAAGCAGGCCTGTACCGTATCCGGGCTGGGCTCCATCCCCGTCATCCTCGATATCTTCGGGAAGATGAGTCGCACGTCGATGGGACGATTTGACGTGGTGAGCCATCCGGAGATCTTCGATGGTGTGCAGGTGAGGGCCGGACAGCCGCTGGCGGTGATTCGTCATAATGCCGCGGCGCTGCTTTCGACCGAGCGCGTGATTTTGAACCTGATGCAGAGGATGTGCGGGATTGCGACGCTGACGCGGGAGTTCGTCAACGTTCTCGCCAGGACGAAAACCAGGGTGCTCGATACGCGCAAGACGATTCCCGGGCTGCGCGTGCTGGACAAGTACGCAGTCTGCTGCGGTGGGGGCGTGAATCACCGGCTCGACCTGCAGGACGGGATTCTGATCAAGAACAACCACATCTCTCTGGGGGGAGGCCTGCCTGTCGTTCTGGAGAAGGCCATGAAGGGGCACAAGCCCGGCCAGGTGGTGCAGATCGAGGTTCGCAGCGATGCGGAGCTGGAACAGGCGATCGCGGGAGGGGCACCTTCGATTCTGCTGGACAACATGACGCCTTCGCAGACGAAGAAGGCGGTGAAGAAGATTCGTGCTGCGCTGCCGGAGACCATGATTGAGTCGTCTGGAAATATGACCCTGAAGACGGTGCGCCAGTATGCGCTGGCGGGTGTGGACTTTGTCTCTGTTGGGGCATTAACGCACTCGGCGACTGCTGTGGATCTGAGCATGCGGATTACGGCGGACGTGTACTAGCTGTGAACGATCTTGATATCCGCGAGGTTGAGGCGGGGATTGCAGGAACACGGTTTTCAGGAAGCATCGTGCACCTGCGGTCTGTTGGTTCCACCAACACGCTGGCCCTTGAGGCCGCGCAGTCAGGCGCTACAAACGGCGTCTGGGTTGCCGATGAGCAGACGGCAGGCCGCGGGCGCGGGGGGCATAGCTGGCACTCGGTTGCAGGCGATGGACTGTATGTGAGCGCGCTGGTTACGCCGAAGCTGCCGATGCGGCTGGCGCTTTGGATCTCGCTGGCGACGGGACTGGCGGTGAAACAGGCCGTCGCTGAAGAGACGGGAGTGAATGCCGATATCCGCTGGCCGAACGATCTGCTGGCAGATGGAAAGAAGTTTGGCGGAATCCTGGTGGAGACTGCGATCTCGCCGGCGAACGCAGGCGGTACGGACGCAGCGTTGCGCCACGGGGTGATCGGCATTGGCATTAATCTGACACATCGGGCTTTTCCGGAAGCGATACAGGCGGTGGCCACATCGCTTTCTCTTGCAGGGGGAAGGCCCGTGCGGCGTGGATCGTTGCTGATGAAGCTGCTGCAGTCACTGGACAGAGAGCTGGTGCTTCTGGAGCGGGAGGGCGGGAGCGGTCTACTGGAGCGATTTTCTGCAGGCTCAAGCTGGGTGCGGGGGAAACGGGTTCGCGTGGAAGAGGCCGGAGGATATGAAGGTGTGACGGCTGGACTGGATGCGCAGGGGTTCCTTCAGGTAGATGGGGAAGACGGCGTGCGTCGCACTGTGCTTTCCGGCGGTGTACGAGAGCCGGGCTAGATGGATCGGAAAACTTGGAGATGCAATTTCGTAGTGATGTTGAAGATGTAGACGAAAGAGGCAGTGTCAGGACGGCACTTCGTAGCAATTCGACTACAACCTGATTTGTCGATAGAGCCGCAATAAGGGATTTTGTAACAAGGCAGGGCGATTGCCGCAGGACTGCTGATGCTGAATTACTTCAATTATTTTACGGAGATCGAGGAGCGGTTCCAGCAGAGGCGAGGGTCGCTGCTGA
>Ga0164242_10008427_pt1 | contig 11189 bp, 10 predicted proteins | sample OricomgcompostMG_FD_108783 | JGI IMG/M metagenome (GOLD analysis project Ga0164242, IMG submission 108783) | Miracle-Growth compost microbial communities from Emeryville, California, USA - Original compost - Miracle growth compost (MG) ...
CGCATCCCCGCACAGGAAGTACTTCGGCTCCTTCGGGTCCGACATGAAGACCTGCGGGTGGCCCGAGAGCGCCGCGTGGAGTGCGGTCGTGCCGGCCTTCGGCGCACCGATGATGAGGAAGTCGGGGTGGGGCGCTCGAGCCATGGTCCCTCCTGAGCCTGGAATGTTTGTCAGTCTAATAACTAGACATGAGCGACGACAGCCTCAGCCCGCCGATCTTCTACCCTGTCACCGTGGCCGACCTGAACATCCCGCCCGCCCCTGCGATCCCCGGAGCCCGGCATCTGCATTCCGGCAAGGTCCGCGATCTCTACCAGATCCAGGAAGGCCCCTACGCCGGCCAGCTGCTCATGGTGGCGAGTGACCGCATCTCGGCGTTCGACCACGTCTTCGACACCACGATCCCCGACAAGGGCGAGATCCTCACCCGACTCTCGCTGTGGTGGTTCGAGCAGCTCGAGGATCTCGTCCCCAACCACGTGCTCTCCACCGATGTCCCCGAGCAGGTCCAGGGGCGGGCGCTGATCTGTCAGCAGCTGCAGATGTTCCCCGTGGAGTGCGTCGCGCGCGGCTACCTCACCGGCTCGGGTCTGAGGGAGTACGACGCGACCGGCGAGGTCTGCGGAATCCCGCTGCCCCCGGGACTGGTGGACGGATCGCGCCTCACCCCGGCGATCTTCACCCCTGCGACGAAGGCCGAGCTCGGCGACCACGACGAGAACGTCACCTATGAGCACGTCGCTCGCCAGATCGGCGAGGACGACGCGGCCGAGCTCCGTCGGCTCACCCTCGAGATCTACCACCGGGCCGAGGAGATCGCCCGCGGTGCCGGCCTCATCCTCGCGGACACGAAGCTCGAGTTCGGCGTACGCCGAGATGACCTCGGCATCCGCGCCGTCGTCCTGGGCGACGAGGTGCTCACCCCGGACTCCTCCCGCTACTGGGATGCCGCGCAGTGGGTGCCCGGCACCCCTACCCCCTCCTTCGACAAGGACGTGATCCGGCGGTGGCTGCTCTCGCCCGAGTCGGGCTGGGACCGGGCCGGCGGCGCGACGCCACCTCCGCTGCCGGAGAGGATCGTCGAGCAGACCAGGGCGCGGTACGTCGAGGCCTACCAGAAGCTCACCGGGCGCACCTTCTGAAGAAAGTCTCCGGGACGGATGTCCCGGACGTTCTACCCACGGGTAAGTTGGCCGCGCACACCCGAGTGACGTCGACTGTGGAGGACCACGTGAGCACGCCGTACAACCTGTCGTCCCTGCTGGAGAAGGGCGCCGCCGCGCACCCGGAGCGCGACGCCGTCGTCCTCGGCGACACCCGGCTGAGCTACGCCCAGGTCGACGCGCTGGCCAGTCAGGTCGCCAATCTGCTGCTCGCCCGCGGGATCACGCGGGGTGACAAGGTCGCGCTGATGAGCCCGAACCTGCCGTACTTCACGGTGGTCTACTTCGGCATCCTCAAGGCCGGGGCGACCGTCGTCCCGCTCAACGTGCTGCTCAAGGACCGGGAGGTCGCCTATCACCTCGGCGACGCCGACGCCAAGGCGATCTTCGCCTTCGAGGGCACGCCCGAGCTCCCCATCGGCCAGCAGGCCTACGCCGGCTTCTCCGCCACCGACACCTGTGAGCACTTCTTCATGATCACCGCCGACCCGGCGGGAGCGTCGCCGATCGAGGGGACCGAGACCCTCTTCGGCGCGATCGGCGCCGCGCAGGCCGCGCCCACCTTCGACACCGTGGCGACCGACGAGGACGACACCGCGGTGATCCTCTACACCTCGGGCACGACCGGCCAGCCCAAAGGCGCCGAGCTGCGCCACCGCAACCTGCGCGACAACGCCGAGGTCGGCAGCGCGCTCTTCGGCGCTTCGGCCGACAATCCCGACACCTTCCTCGCCGTCCTCCCGCTGTTCCACGCCTTCGGCCAGACCGTCTGCCAAAACGGTGCGTTCGCGTTCGGCGGGACGATCGTGATGCTGCCGCGCTTCGAACCGACGGCCGCCCTGCAGCTGATGCTCAAGGAGAAGGTCACCTTCTTCGCCGGTGTCCCCACGATGTACTGGGGCCTCCTCGGCGCCCTGGACGACACCGTGGATCTCGCCACCCTCAAGGAGAACCTTCGGGTCGCGGTCGCGGGTGGTTCGGCGCTCCCGGTCGAGATCCACAAGGAGTTCCAGGCGCGCTTCGGCATCACGATCCTGGAGGGTTACGGCCTCTCCGAGACCTCGCCGGTCGCATCCTTCTCCGTGTACGGCGAGCCGGCCCGCCCCGGCTCCATCGGCGTCCCGATCCCCGGCTGCGAGATGGAGCTGATCGACCCGAAGGGCTGGGACCCGGTGCCGTGGACCCCCGAGACCGCCGACTCGGTGGTCGGCGAGATCGCGATCCGCGGCACCAACGTGATGAAGGGCTACTACAAGCGGCCCGAGGCCACTGCCGCCGTCATCAACGAGGACGGCTGGTTCCGCTCCGGCGATCTCGGCAAGCGTGACGCCGACGGGTGGTACTACATCGTCGACCGCACCAAGGACCTCATCATCCGCGGCGGGTTCAACGTCTATCCCCGCGAGATCGAGGAGGTCCTGCTCACCCACCCGGCGATCTCGCTCGCGGCCGTCATCGGTGTGCCGCACGACAGCCACGGCGAGGAGGTGAAGGCGGTGGTCATCCTCAAGCCCGGTGCCACCGCCACGCCCGAGGAGATCATCGCCTGGAGCAAGGAGACGATGGCGGCCTACAAGTACCCGCGCATCGTCGAGATCCGCGACTCGCTCCCCATGACGGCAACCGGAAAGATCCTCAAGCGCGAGCTCTCCTGAGTACGGCGTGGTGGGTGTCAGCGCGGGCCGGTGGTCTGACCCGCACTCATGAGCCCGCTCACTGGAACGGGTTGGGAAGTGCGCCCGGGAGTCCGGCGAGCAGCTCGCGCGCCCGGGCGGCGACCTTGTGCTCGACGAGCACCTCGTACTTCGTGGCTACCACCTGGGTGACCGAGGAGAAGTCGCGTCGGCCGCGGGTCGCGGCGTACCCGACCAACGACCAGATCACGCCGAAGAGCAGACCGAGGACCATCGTGGTGATGATCGCGGCGAGTGCGTTCCCGGTGCCGAAGAACGACAGCAGGATGCCGACGAAGAGACCCAGCCACATGCCCGACACGGCGCCGGCCAGAGCGACGCGTCCGGTGGTGAGGCGGCCGGTGATGCGCTCGAGCTGTTTGAGGTCGGTGCCGACGATCATGCAGTTCTCCACCGGGAAGCCCTCGTCGGAGAGGTAGTCCACGGTGCGCTGGGCGGCGGCGTAGTCGTCGTACACCGCCAGTGACTGCGGAAACTGCAGTTTGAACTGCGCCGCTGCGAGTCTGGCCTGCACGTGGGGATTGCTCATGTCCTCCAGTCTGCCGGATAGAATCCGGGCCATGCCCCGAGTCGTCGTCGACGTGATGCCCAAGCCCGAGATCCTCGACCCGCAGGGGAAGGCGGTCCTCGGCGCGCTGCCGCGGCTGGGCTTCACCGGCGTCACCGACGTTCGGCAGGGCAAGCGGTTCGAGCTCGAGGTCCACGAGGTCACCGACGACGTGCTCGCCGAGGTCGAGAAGATGGCCGAGACGTTCCTCGCCAACACCGTGATCGAGAACTTCACCGTCCGGGTGGAGGAGAAGTGAGGATCGGGGTCGTCACCTTCCCGGGCACGCTCGACGACATCGACGCCGCCCGCGCAGTCCGGATCGGCGGCAACGAGGCGGTGTCGCTCTGGCATGGCGACCACGACCTCAAGGGGGTTGACGCGGTCATCCTGCCGGGTGGCTTCTCCTACGGCGACTACCTGCGCTGTGGCGCCATCTCGCGCTTCTCGCCGGTGATGACCGAGGTCATCGAGGCGGCCGGCAAGGGCCTGCCCGTGCTCGGCATCTGCAACGGCTTCCAGATCCTGTGCGAATCCCATCTGCTGCCCGGCGCGCTCATCCGCAACGACCACCGCAAGTTCGTCTGCCGCGACCAGCGGCTGCGGATCGAGAACGCCGACACCGCGTGGACCTCCGCGTTCGAGCAGGGCCAGGAGATCGTCGTCCCGCTGAAGAACGGCGAGGGTCAGTTCATCGCCGACGAGGAGACCCTCGACCGGCTCGAGGGCGAGGGCCGGGTGGTCGCCCGGTACGTCGAGGTCAACCCCAACGGCTCGCTGCGCGACATCGCCGGGGTCACCAACCAGGCCGGCAACGTCGTGGGCCTGATGCCGCACCCCGAGCACGCGGTCGAGGAGCTCACCGGCTCCGGCACCGACGGTCTCGGCTTCTTCACCTCCCTGGTGGAGAAGGCGTTCGCCTGAGCGGCCGGTTCGGCCCGACGATCCTGGCGCGGAGACCGCCCCGGGGCCGCGCCGAGGCGCCGCTCGCTCAGCTGATCGCGCCGCCGTACCGGCCCTGCTCGATCGCGTTCCACGTCCATGGTGTGGCGATGCCGGTGGGCCGCCAGCCGATGCTCTTCTGGTAGCGCGAGACCGCCGTACGGGTGGCGTCGGTGTAGACGCCGCTGACGGGAAGCCGTAGACGTACGTCGACGGCGTCGAGCGCCCGCTGCAGGTTGCGCACCGACTCTCCGGCCGAGCCGACCTTGAGCGTCGGGTGTGCGGAGGTCGCGAGCAGTGCCATCCAGTTCTTCCGGCCGAAGATCGGGTTCACCGCCATGTCGTGGGAGCTCTGCCAGGCGTTGATCGCTCGGCGCAACCCGGTCCCGTAGGTGCCATTCATGCTGCCGGTGAAGGAGCCGCGCTCCTGGAGCAGGCACTTCAGCGCTTTGACGACGTCGGGGTTGGGCTTCGTCGAGGCCGTGGGCGGCTTGACCGGGTAATAGTGGTCGAAGGTGACGTTCATGCCCCCGCAGTGCTGCGATGCGGCCGCGTCGCGTCCGAACGCGATGTAGTCGCGGTCGATGTTGATCGTCACGCCGCCGTAGGTCTCGTTGTGACCGCCCTGGTACTGCTTCATCCTGCTGCTGGGCTGCCACCCGTCCGGGCGCACGTACGTCGAGGACGTGTTCGCCTTGCCATCCCAGTCCGCGATCCAGAGCTGGTCGGGCAGTTTGAACCGGCCGGGGCGGTAGACGCGGGCGTTGTCGACCGCCTTGATCCCGGAGGCGGCGCTGGAGTACAGGCCGGACTTGTAGTGCGCGGCCCGCAGGATGCTCGTCCAGCCGTTGAGGAACCACAGCGCCGACTCGCGGCACGCGGTGTTGTCGAAGGTGAACGCCTCGAGGTCGTAGAACAGGGTGCTGCCGGCGCCGATCCCCAGCTTGCGGGCCGTCGCGACGGCGTTGAGCGCCTCGGAGCGCCCCTGCATCCGGGCCTTGCCGTAGGTGTTCGCCGAGGAGGGGTTGATCCGCGGGTCGTCGCCGTACCGCGGGAAGCGCGGGTTGCACGAGGCCTGGGGACCGAATGTGATCGGCAGCAGCTTCCAGCCTTTGCTCAGCTGGGTGTGGACCCAGGAGGCATTGAGGTAGGTCTGGTTGCGGCAGCCGCGTGACTTGCCGGAGATGTAGATCCCCACGGCCAGGAACGGCGAGTGGGTGAGCCAGGCGTCCATGCTGCTCTGCTTCGGAGCCTGGCACTGGTCGAAGCCGTATCCGGTGAAGGCGCCGGGGGTGACCGGGTTGGAGGCCGCCGTGAGGCGCATCGCGTCGGTCGTCGGGCGCGGCGCCGCGTGGGCGACGAACAGGGTCGCCGCCAGGGCCGCGCAGAGCGCGGCTCCCAGAGCGGTGGCGAGCGAGCGACGGCAAAGGACTCGGGACATGGCGAGTCACGATAACCACAGAAATAACAGCAGTAACAGCGATCACTTCCAATTACATTTGTGTAATTCTCGCCGTTTTGGCGGCGCTCTTCGAGTCTTGGGGCGATGTCGCCCAACATTGTCGCGCCCATGGTGCCCGAGCAGCGGTAGCTTGCTCGGGCACCATGGGCGCTACGGCCGTGGGTCGGAGCGGCGTCAGTCCGCCTCGGCGCCGAGCCGTCCGGCGTCGTACGCCGGCCGCCGGATCACCCCGGTGAGCGCGCTGACCAGGGCGACGCCGGCGAGCAGGGCCGCGGCGATGAAGGCCTGGTGGACGCCGGGCAGGAACCGGCCTGGGACGGCGTTGGCGGCGTACACCGACGCGATGACGGCGAGCCCCACCGCGCCGCCCAACTGCTGCATGGTCTGGAGCAACCCGGAGGCGGACCCGGCGTGCTCGGGCTCGACGCCGCCCAGCACCAGAGCCGTGGTCGGCATGAAGACGAGCCCGGCGGAGAGGCCGTTGATCAGCATGGGGGCCAGCACCGTGCCGGTGTAGGTGCTGCCGGAGTCGATCCTGCTGAGCAGGGCGAAGCTGGTCACTGCGCCGATCGAGCCGACCACCATCAGCCGCGCAGGCCCGAACCGGGCGAGGAGTCGCGGCGCCAGTCGGGACATCGTGAAGATCCCGGCGGTGAGGGGAAGGAAGGCAAAGCCGGTCGCGAGTGGACCGTAGCCGAGGTCGTTCTCCAGGTATTGCACCACCAGATAGAACATGGAGAACTGAGCACCGACGACGCTGGCGATGAGCACCAATCCGGCTACCCGCGATCGGTTGTGCAGCAGGCTGAGCCGGAGCAGCGGGTGGGCGACCCGGCGCTCGGTGACGACCAGGGCGCCGACGAGTGCGGCCCCGGCGACCAGGGCGCCGATCGTCCTGATCGAGCCCCAGCCGTGGTCGGGCGCACCGATGAACGCCCAGACGATCGCAACCGCGCCACCGGTCGCGGTGATCGCGCCCACGATGTCGAAGCGGCCGGGCCGGCGCGGGGTCTCGCCCACCCATCGGCCGACCAGCGCGAGCACGACCAGTCCGATGGGGACGTTGATGAAGAGGGTCCACCGCCAGGAGGCGACGTCGGTCAGCAGCCCGCCGAGGATGAGCCCGAGAGTTCCGCCGCCCGACGACACCGCCGCGAAGAGCGCGAGCCCGCGGTTGCGAGCCGCGTCGTCGGGTGCGCTGGTCGTGAGCAGGGCGAGGACCTGGGGCGCGGCGATCGCGGCACCGGCGCCCTGTAGGGCGCGGAAGATGACCAGCATCTCCGACGACGGCGCGAGGCCACCGAGGAGCGAGAAGAGGGTGAAGACGGCGATGCCGATTCGGAAGGACCCGCGGCGGCCGAAGACGTCCCCGATCCGGCCGCCGAGGAGCAGCAGGCCGCCGAAGGCCAGGGTGTAGCCGTTGAGGACCCAGGACAGCGAGGCCGGCCCGAAGTGGAGATCTGTCGCGATGCCGGGGAGCGCGACGTTCACGACGGTCGCGTCGAGGACGAACATCAGTTGAGCGATGAGGACGATGAAGATGCCGGCGGCAGCCCTGCCCGCGTCGGGCGGTAGCTCGGTCGGCAGGCGCGGATTTTGGGCGCGCGGAAGCAGGGTCGAAGACATGAGGGGTGGTTGTCCTGTTCTGGCCGGAGCGGCCGAGGTACGCTTAACGGAGAGTTGCTCCGCTTGCCTGAGACAGTACCGGAGACTGTCTCCGTTTCGCAAGGCGTACGGTGCCTTCTAACGTGTGACACCGCAACGGTGCGGAGCTTGGAGGAGTGCACGATGCGAGCCGACGCGAAGCGCAACCGCGACAAGCTGGTGGAGGTCGCTCGGCAGATCTTCCGGGAGCAGGGGTACGACGCTCCGCTGGACGAGATCGCCAAGAAGGCCGGTGTCGGCCCCGGCACGCTCTACCGTCACTTCCCGACCCGGGAGAACCTCATCGATGCGGTCATGCAGGCCTGGGTCGACCAGGTCAACGAGGCCGCCGAGAAGGCCCTTGCCCACGAGGGCGGTCCGCGCGAGCGCCTGATGGCGTGGTTCGAGGACTACGCCGATCGGCTGCGGAGTCACCGCGGCAGCGCGGCGAAGATCACCGCTGCGCTCGGCGACGAGAGCTCGCCGATGGCCGGCAAGTGCAAGATCTACTCCGCTGCGAACGCGCGCGTGGTCGAGACCTTGCGCGAGGAAGGGGCGGTGCGCGACGGTGTCGAAGCGCTCCAGGTGCTCCGGCTGGTCGGCGGTGTGGCGACGGTCGCCGACCAGGGCGGGCTGACCGCGGACGCCGTACGCCCCATGCTCGAGGTCGTCGCCGACGGCGTCCTGCGCTGAGCCGCCGACGTAGGCCGCGCCGTCGACTCGGAGAAGCGGCGGGACGGCCGATAGATTGAGGTCGTGACTGCGAGCTCCTCGTCCGCCGCCCCTGACCTGCCCGCTCTCGACACCGTGCACCACGCGGCGAGCGACCCCGACCGCGAGCAGCCGTGGGCCGAGTTGGGCCTCAAGGAGGAGGAGTACCTCCGGATCAAGGAGATCCTCGGCCGCCGACCGACGTCCTCGGAGTTGGCGATGTACTCCGTCATGTGGTCCGAGCACTGCTCCTACAAGAGCTCCAAGGTCCACCTCAAGCAGTTCGGCGAGATCCCGCAGGAGACCAAGGCAGGCAAGATGCTTGCCGGCATCGGCGAGAACGCCGGGGTCATCGACGTGGGCCAGGGGTACGCCGTCACGTTCAAGATCGAGTCCCACAACCACCCGAGCTATGTCGAGCCGTACCAGGGCGCCGCGACCGGCGTCGGCGGCATCGTGCGCGACATCCTCGCCATGGGTGCCCGTCCGGTGGCGGTGATGGATCCGCTGCGCTTCGGTCCGCTCGACGCCGAGGACACCCACCGGGTGCTGCCCGGCATCGTCGCGGGGGTCGGCGGGTACGGCAACTGCCTCGGCCTGCCCAACATCGGCGGAGAGGCCGTCTTCGACGAGACCTACCTCGGCAACCCGCTGGTCAACGCGCTCTGCGTCGGCGTGCTGCGGCACGAGGACCTCCACCTCGCCAAGGCCTCGGGCGTCGGCAACCTGGTCATCATGTACGGCGCTCGCACCGGCGGCGACGGCATCGGCGGTGCCTCGATCCTTGCCTCGGTCGAGTTCGACGAGGACGGCCCGGCCAAGCGGCCCTCCGTGCAGGTCGGCGACCCGTTCATGGAGAAGCTGCTCATCGAGTGCACCCTCGAGCTCTTCGCCTCGGGCATCGTCCGCGGCATCCAGGACTTCGGGGCGGCGGGCATCTCCTGCGCCACCTCCGAGCTGGCCGCGGCCGGCGACGGCGGCATGCACGTCCACCTCGAGCGGGTCCCCCTGCGGGACTCGACGCTTGCTCCGGAGGAGATCCTCATGAGTGAGAGCCAGGAGCGGATGATGGCGGTCATCGCGCCTGAGGACGAGGCGAGGTTCATGGAGATCTGTGCGAAGTGGGACGTCGAGGCGGCGGTCATCGGCGAGGTCACCGGCGACGGCAGGCTGCGGGTCGACTGGCACGGCGAACCCGTGGTCGACGTCGACCCGAAGACCGTCGCCCACGAGGGCCCTGTCTACCAGCGGCCGTACGCCCGGCCGGCCTGGCAGGACGCGCTCCAGGCCGACGTCGCCGAGAAGCTGCCGCGTCCCAGCACCCCCGATGAGCTCCACGAGACCGTCCTGGCGCTGGTCTCCTCGCCGAACCTGTGCGACAAGTCCTGGATCACCGACCAGTACGACCGCTATGTCCGCGGCAACACCGTCCTCGCCCAGCCCGCCGACAGCGGCATGATCCGGGTCGACGAGTCCACCAACCTCGGCGTCGCGCTCGCCACCGATGCCAACGGGCGGTTTGCCAAGCTCGACCCGTACGCCGGCGCACAGCTCGCTCTCGCGGAGAGCTACCGCAACGTCGCTGTCGGCGGCGCGGTTCCGCTCGCGATCTCCGACTGCCTCAACTTCGGGTCACCGGAGGATCCCGACGTGATGTGGCAGTTCGCCGAGGCCTGTCGGGGGCTCAAGGATGCCTGCCTCGAGCTGGGCATCCCGGTCACCGGCGGCAACGTCTCGCTCTACAACCAGACCGGAGACGTCGCCATCTTGCCGACCCCGGTCGTCGCGACCCTGGGTGTCATCGAGGACGTGACCGAGCGGATCCCGTCCTCCTTCCAGGCGGAGGGGGAGATCGTCCTGCTGCTGGGTGAGACCCGCGAGGAGCTGTCGGGCTCGGAGTGGGCGCATGTCGTCCACGGTCACCTCGGCGGCCTGCCGCCCAAGGTCGACCTGGCTGCGGAGAAGGCGCTCGCCGAGCTCCTCCACGAGGCACGAGGCCTGGTCACCTGCGCCCACGACGTGTCCGACGGCGGCCTCATGCAGGCGCTGGCCGAGCCCGCGATGATCTCCGGTCTCGGTGTCTCGGTCAGCCTGCCGGGTGACCCGTTCGTGACGCTCTTCGCCGAGTCGACGGCCCGTGCCGTGGTCACCGTCCCCGACGGCGAGGCCGCGCGCCTCGTCGCGCTCGCCGAGCGCCATGGAGTCCCGATCACCGAGCTCGGGAGGACCGGCGGGTCGTCGTACGCGGTCTCCTATGACGGTGGCTCCTTCGAGATCCCGCTCGACCAGCTCACCGGCGCCTGGCGCTCCACGCTGCGCGCCGCGCTCGTCTGAGGCCTGCGCCACCCTCCTCGCTGCACCGGCGACGCCGCGGTAGTCCGGGACGTTCCGCAGGGGTTACTGACCAGTAGTCCCTGCGGAACGTCCCGGACTACGCCGCAGCGCGGGGGTCGGTGCCCATCCCGACGCCGCGCCCGGCCGCACGCCACGCACCGACCCCGATCGGAGTCATCGTCGGCCTACCCTGGATGGGTGCCCGCCCGTCTCAAGACCGCTCCCACCGCGCAGGTCGCCGCCGCGCTCGACCGCGTCCGCGAGGGCGCCGCGGAGAGGAACGACCTGCGGTTGCTGACCAAGCACTTCTTGGCGCTGCTCGAGCAACGCGCGCCCGGTCGGAGTGTCGAGGTCCGCATCCCGCCGTACGCCGCCGTCCAATGCATCGAGGGAGTGCGGCACACCCGAGGCACCCCGCCGGCGGTCGTCGAGACCGACGCGGCCACCTGGATCGCCGTGGCCACCGGTGAGCTGACCTGGGCCACCGCGGTCGCCGAGGGTCGGGTCTCGGCCTCGGGTGAGCGGACCGACCTGGCGCCGTACCTCCCGCTGCGCTGAGCGTCAGCTGATCCCGCTAATCTCGGCCCATGACTGCCTCGATCGACCAGATCCGCGCCAAGGTCACCGAGCTGCTCCCGGGGATCAGGAGGGACCTGGAGGATCTCGTCCGGATCGAGTCGGTGAGCGCCGAC
>Ga0164242_10008428_pt1 | contig 11188 bp, 9 predicted proteins | sample OricomgcompostMG_FD_108783 | JGI IMG/M metagenome (GOLD analysis project Ga0164242, IMG submission 108783) | Miracle-Growth compost microbial communities from Emeryville, California, USA - Original compost - Miracle growth compost (MG) ...
CCCGCGCATCCTCGGTCTTCGACTTGTCCTTGTGGTACTCGAAGTTGGAGCCGCCCATCTTCATGTACACCTGGCCGACCTCGCCGGGCGCGACCTCGTTGCCTTGCTCGTCGAGCACCTTCACCACCGCGTACGGCCAGGCCTTGCCGACCGAACCCGGCTTGCGCAACCACTCCTCGCCCGAGATCGACGTGCCGCCGCCCTCGGTGGCCGCGTAGTACTCGGTGACGACCGGGCCCCACCACTCCAGCATCCTGCGCTTGGTCTCCTGCGGGCACGGCGCGGCGCCGTGGATCATGCACCGCAGCGAGGAGACGTCGTAGCGCGCCCGCACCTCCTCCGGGAGCGCGAGCAGGCGGTGGAACTGAGTGGGGACCATATGGCTGTGCGTCACCCGATGGGTGTCGATCAGCCGCAGCATCTCCTCCGGATCCCACTTGTCCATCAGAACCACCTTGTGCCCCAGCTGAATCGAGATGGAGGCGAAGTTCAGCACGGCGGTGTGATAGAGCGGCGAACCGCAGATGTGCACGTGGTCGTCGAAGGGCTGGATGCCGAAGAGTCCGAAGAAGCCGGTCGCCTGCGGGCCCACCACATCCGGATCGGCGCCGGTCAGCGGGCGGCGAACGCCCTTGGGACGACCGGTGGTTCCCGAGGTGTAGAGCATCGGCGCACCGGTGGTCCGGACGTCGGGGCGTCCGGACTCTCCCGCGCCGAGCTCGGCCAGGGGCTGGAACCCGGCGATGTCGCCCACCGAATAGCGCGCGCTCGCAGGCACATTCGCCTCGTCGGCGGCGATCGTCGCGGCTTCGGCGAAACGCTCGTCGGCGATGAAGACCTTCGCCTCGCTGTCACCGAGGATGTAGGCGATCTCCGGACCGGTCAGATGCCAGTTCACCGCGACGATGTACAGCCCGGCCTGATAGGCCGCGAAGTACACGCCGAGCGCATCGGTGGTGTTGTGCACCATCGACACCAGCACATCGCCGGGCTGTAACCCCTTGGCCTGCAAGCCTCTTGCGATGCGGTCGGCCTGGTCGGACAACTCCCGGTAGCTGACCTCCCGCCCCGACGGATCGACGACCGCGATCCGATCGGGGTCGATGGCAGCGATATTCCACAGTCCCAGCTTCTGCGCCGGCTCCATCGAAGTCACTCCTCGAATCTAGAACGTGTTCTACATCTGAACAAGGGGGGCGAGACGGTCCAGCTGCGCCACGTCGCGAACGGTCACCAGGAGCATTCCGACACCCGCCGCCTCCCAGACCTTCAGCTGGGAGCGCACATGGTCCTCGTCGCCGATGATGGCGGTGTCGAGGATCAGCTGGTCCGGGATCACGGCGGCGGCCTCGTCCTTACGGCCGGAGCGGAACAATCTGGTGATCTCGTCGACCTCGGCGCCGTAACCCATCCGCCGGTAGACCTGGGCGTGGAAGTTCAGCTCCTCGGCGCCCATGCCGCCGATGTAGAGCGCCATCACCGGCTTGATCCGATCGATTTCGGCGCGGGCGTCGTCGGTGATGATCACCTGGCAGCTCGCCGCGATCTCGAAGTCCTCCCGAGAACGCCGGGCACCGGGCCGGGCAAACCCCTCGTCGAGCCATTCGTCGTACATTCCGGCGAGTCGCGGGGTGTAGTAGATCGCCAGCCAGCAGTCGGCGATCTCGGCCGTGAGCGCCACGTTCTTGGGCCCCTCGGCGCCGAGCCAGATCGGCAGATCCGCACGTAGCGGGTGGGTTATCGGCTTGAGCGGTTTACCCAGGCCGGTCGAACCCGGCCCGTCGTAGGGCAGCCGGTACTGCGCGCCCTGACTCACCACCGGCGCCTCCCGGGCCAGCACCTGGCGGATGATCCCGACGTACTCGCGGGTGCGCTGCAACGGTTTGGCGAAGGGCTGGCCGTACCAGCCCTCCACCACCTGCGGGCCGGAGACGCCCAGCCCCAGGATGTGGCGGCCACCGCTGAGGTGATCGAGGGTCAGCGCGGCCATCGCGGTCGCGGTGGGGGTGCGAGCGGACAGCTGCACCACCGACGTCCCGAGCCGGACCCGATGCGTGGACGAACCCCACCAGGCCAGTGGCGTGAAGGCATCCGAACCCCAGGACTCGGCGGCGAAGACCGCGTCGAAACCGACCTCCTCGGCGGCCACCACCAACTCGCCGGCGTTGGGCGGCGGTCCCGCACCCCAATATCCGAGCTGCAATCCGAACCGCATCGTCGACTCCTTCCGCCCAGCCCGTTTCACCGAGCCCGTTGCCGGACACCTTTCCAGGTAGCCCTTGCCACCAGAATAAGAACCTGTTCTACTCGATATCGTGACCAATGGGAACACCATGACCGGCGTAATCGCGAAAGGCAGCGGTCCGGAAGCGGAACCCGCACCCGAGGTACTCAGCGCCGAACTACGAATGAAGTTCGACTACACCCGATCGGTCGGACCGACCATCGGCCGGTTCCTGACCGGGCTGCGCGAGGGCCGGATCGTCGGCGTCCGCGGCAGCGACGGCCGGGTGATCGTGCCGCCGGCGGAATTCGATCCGGTGACCGCGGAGCGGCTGACCGACTTCGTCGACGTCTCCGATGTCGGCACGGTGCAGAGCTGGAGCTGGGTCGCCGATCCGCTGCCCGGCCAGCCGTTCGACCGCCCCTTCGCCTGGGCGCTGGTGAAATTCGACGGCGCCGACACGGCGGTGCTGCACGCTCTCGACGTGTCGTCTCCCGACGAGGTGCACAGCGGATTGCGCGTGCGGGTGCGCTGGGCCGCCGAACGCACCGGCAGCATCCACGACATAGCCTGTGTCGAACCGGGCGAGACCTCCTCGGCCCCAGCCGGTTCCACCTCGTCGGATGCCGATGCTGCCGAGCCGGTCACCGGCATCGTCACTCCCATCGACCTGCGGTACAAGCACACCGCCTCGCCTACCGAGACGCGGTATCTGAAGGCGCTGGCCGAGGGACGCCTGATCGGCGGTCGCGCCGACGCCGAGAGCAAGGTGTACTTCCCGCCCCGCGGCGCCGACCCGATCGACGGCCGTCCGACCGACGAGATGGTCGACCTGCCCGACACCGGCACCATCACCACGTTCTGCATCGTGAACGTGCCGTTCATGGGACAGAAGATCAAGCCGCCGTACGTCACCGCGTACGTACTGCTCGACGGCGCCGATATTCCGGTGCTGCACCGGGTGCTGGGCTGTGATCCCAGCGAAGTCCGCATGGGTATGCGCGTGAAGGCGGTGTGGAAGCCGCGCGAGGAGTGGGGTTACACGCTGGAGAACGTGGACCACTTCGAGCCCAACGGCGAGCCGGACGCGGACTACGACAGCTACCGGCACCACCTCTAGGAGCGAAACACCTTGAGCGACAACGCTACAGATATCGCGGTGGTGGGCTTCGCCCACGCCCCGCATGTCCGTGAAACCTACGGCACCACCAACGGTGTCGAAATGCTGGTCCCGTGCTTCCGGCAGCTGTACGACAAGCTCGGCATCGGCGTGTCCGATATCGACTTCTGGTGCTCGGGTTCCTCCGATTACCTTGCCGGACGGGCCTTCTCGTTCATCTCCGCGATCGACTCGATCGGCGCCGTGCCGCCGATCAACGAATCGCACGTCGAAATGGACGCCGCCTGGGCGCTGTACGAGGCGTGGGTGAAGCTGCGCTCCGGACAGGCCGAGACCGCCCTGGTCTACGGCTTCGGCAAGCCTTCGGCCGGCACGCTGCGGCAGGTGCTGACGATGCAGATGGATCCGTACCTGGTCGCCCCGCTGTGGCCGGATGCGGTTTCGGTGGCCGGACTGCAGGCCCGGGCCGGACTCGACGCCGGGAACTGGACCGAACGCGATATGGCCGCGGTCTCGGCCGCCGGCGACGCCGAGATCGAGAAGCGCCTCGCCGCACCGTATGTCGCGAATCCGCTGCGCGAGCACGACATCGCGCCGATCACCGACGGCGCCGCCGCGATCGTGCTGGCCCGCGGCGACAAGGCTCGCGAGCTGTGCGAGCGGCCGGCGTGGCTGACCGGCATGGCGCATCGCATCGACACCCCGATGATCGGCGCCCGCGATCTGACCACCTCCCCCTCCACCACGGCCGCGGCCAAGGCGGTGCTCGGCGGGGATGCGAGCGGATTCGATGTCGCCGAACTGCATGCGACCTACAGCCACGAACAGCTGATCCTGAAGCAGGCCATCGGGCTGAGCGAGTCCACCCGCATCAACCCCTCGGGTGGTGCGCTGGCGGGCAACCCGATGTTCGCCGCAGGTCTGGAACGAATCGGCTACGCGGCCAACGAAATCATGAACGGCACCGCCGAGCGAGCCCTCGCACACGCCACCAGTGGTCCGGCGTTGCAGCAGAACTTGGTGGCGATCCTGGAGGCAGGACGATGACGCAGCAAGCCGCCGTACTCGGCACGGGACAAACCCATCACGTGACGAAACGGACCGATGTCTCGATGGCCGGTATGTGCCGCGAGGCAATCGATCGCGCACTCGAAGATGCCGATCTGACGATGGCCGATATCGACGCGGTGATCGTCGGTAAGGCGCCGGATCTGTTCGAGGGCTCGATGATGCCCGAGCTGTTCATGGCGGATGCCTTGGGCGCCACCGGAAAACCGCTGCTGCGAGTGCACACGGCGGGTTCGGTCGGCGGTTCGACCGGCGTCGTGGCCGCCAACCACGTGCAGGCCGGTGTGTACCGCCGGGTGCTGGCGATCTGCTGGGAGAAACAGTCCGAATCCAATGCGATGTGGGCGCTGTCGAATCCGGTGCCGTTCACGATGCCGGTCGGCGCCGGTGCGGGCGGATACTTCGCGCCGCACGTGCGCGCGTACATCCGCCGGGCCAACGCTCCCCTGCACATCGGCGCGATGGTCGCGGTGAAGGATCGCCGCAACGGCGCGAAGAATCCGTTCGCCCACCTGCGCCAGCCCGATATCACCATGGAATCGGTACTCGCGTCCCAAATGCTTTGGGATCCGGTGCGTTTCGACGAGACGTGCCCGTCCTCCGACGGCGCGTGCGCGATCGTGATCGGCGACGAGGAGTCGGCGAAGGCTGCCGAGGCGTCGGGTAAGAAGGTCGCGTGGGTGCACGGCACGGCCATGCGCACCGAACCGCTGGCCTACTCCGGCCGCGACCAGGTCAATCCGCAGGCCGGACGCGACGCCGCGGCCGCACTGTGGAAGCAGGCCGGGATCACCAATCCGCTCGAGGAGATCGATGCGGCCGAGATCTACGTCCCGTTCTCCTGGTTCGAGCCGATGTGGCTGGAGAACCTGGGCTTCACCCCCGAGGGCGAGGGCTGGAAGCTGGTCGACGCGCGCGAGACCGAGATCGGCGGGAAGCTGCCGGTCAACCCCTCGGGCGGCGTGTTGAGTTCCAATCCGATCGGCGCGTCCGGCATGATCCGCTTCGCCGAGGCGGCCAAGCAGGTAATGGGCCGGGCCGGCGATTACCAAGTCGAGGGTGCTCGAAAAGCCTTCGGCCATGCCTATGGTGGCGGATCACAGTACTTCTCGATGTGGGTAGTGGGCTCGGAACCACGGTGACGCGCAATTCCGCCGGCATTTCCGGGTGACCGGATTGCCGGCGGAAAGCACATTTGCAATTCCATCAGCAAATTCGCCGATACCGCCGAGCCGGGAGTTCGACATGACCGCTACCACCACCACCGAACATCCGGCACGCCTCGCCGGACGAGCCTCACAGGCCGCGGTCCGCGCCCGGGACAAGGACGCGTGGCTGGCACTGTTCGCCACCGACGGCATCGTGGAGGACCCGATCGGCCCCTCGGTCTTCGACCCCGAGGGCGCGGGCCACCGCGGCCACGAGGCCATCGCGGCGTTCTGGGACAAGGCCATCGCCCCCACCGAATCCATCGACTTCCTCTTCGGGGACTCCTTCGCCTGCGGCAGCGAGGTGGCCTTCACCGGGCTGATCCGCACGCAGCTGGGCGGACACGTCATCGACGCCGAGGGCGTCTTCACCTACAAGGTCGACGACGCCGGGAAGATCGTGGCACTGCGCGCGTTCTGGGAGACCGATCGCGCGATGGGGACCATGCGCAAGCAGTGAGGCAGTGCGGCACGAAACGAGGGCCGCACGAAACAACAGGGCGGGCACCCATCGGGTGCCCGCCCTGTCCGTGTTCAGGGTGCGAATCAGGCCTTGGTCTTGTAGTCGACCTGGAATTCCTTGATGCCGTTGAGCCAGCCCGAGGTCAGGCGCTTGGGGTCGCCGAGCTTGGTGATATCGGGCAGATGGTCGGCGATGGCATTGAAGATCAGGTCGATCTCCAGGCGGGCCAGGTTGGCGCCGATGCAGAAGTGAGCGCCGGTACCACCGAAGGACAGGTGCGGATTCGGATCGCGAGTGATGTCGAAGGTGTACGGATTCTCGAACACCTCCTCGTCGAAATTGGCCGAGCGGTACATCAGCAGGACACGCTGGCCCTTCTTGATCTGCACCCCGGACAGTTCGGTGTCGACCAGCGCGGTCCGCTGGAACGAGCTCACCGGCGTGGCCCAGCGGATGATCTCGTCGGCGGCGGTGGCCGGCCGCTCGCGCTTGTAGAGCTCCCACTGCTCCGGGTTCTCCAGGAACGCGATCATGCCGTGGGTGATGGCGTTGCGGGTGGTCTCGTTTCCGGCGACCGCCAGCAGGATGACGAAGAAGCCGAACTCCTCCGAGGTCAGCGCCTCACCGTCGATATCGGCATTGACCAGAGCGGTGACGATGTCGTTGGCCGGTTCCGCCTTGCGGGCCTCCGCCATCTGCCAGGCGTAGCCGAGGATCTCCATCGACGAGGCGGCCGGGTCGGCATCGGTGTCCGGATCGTCGTAGCCGGTCATCTCGTTGGACCACTGGAAGACCTTCATCCGGTCTTCCTGCGGGACGCCGATCAGTTCGGCGATCGCCTGCAGCGGCAGCTCACAGGCCACCTGGGTGACGAAGTCGCCGGCGCCGCTGGCCGCGGCCGCGTCGACGATCGATTTGGCGCGGGCGGACAGCTCCGCGCGCAGACCGTTGATCGCGCGCGGGGTGAAGCCCTTGGAAATCAGCTTGCGCAGTTTGGTGTGTTCGGGCGCATCCTTGTTGATCAGGATGTGGCGCTGCAGCTCGATGGCCTCGCGCGGGATGTCGTCGTTGAAGCGGGGAATCGCGGTGTTCTCGTAGGTGGAGAAGTCGTCGCGCCGCGACACCTCCTTGACATCGGCGTGCTTGGTGACGACCCAGAAGCCGTCGTCGTGGAAGCCACCGACTTCCGGCGACTGCGGATTCCACCAGATCGGCGCGGTCCGGCGTAGTTCCGCGAACTCTTCGACCGGGACCCCGCGGGCCCACATGTCGGGATCTGTCGCGTCGAACCCCTCGGGGAGGTTCGGAGCTACATGGGTGTCAACCACCAGTTGTCTCCTTCGACTAACTGAAACACGTTCTACCTTCATTGCAGCATAGGTGTTATCAGTAGTAAAGAAGCCATAGTCCGCCCTCAGTACATCCACAGAACTTGTTCCAGTTTCTGTGCTGATACGGATCCTGTTCGAAAGGTTGAAGTTATGGGCACCCCCGTCATCGTCGAGGCCGCGCGCACCCCGATCGGCAAACGCAACGGCTGGCTGGCCGGCCTGCACGCCGCCGAGCTGCTCGGCGCCGCGCAGCGCGGCGTCCTCGAGCGCGCACAGCTCGACCCGGCATTGGTCGAACAGGTCATCGGCGGCTGCGTCATGCAGGTCGGCGAGCAGGGCAACAACGTCACCCGCACCGCATGGCTGCACGCCGGACTCCCCTGGCAGGTGGGCGCGACCACGGTCGACTGCCAGTGCGGGTCCGCCCAGCAGGCCAACCACCTGATCGCCGGGCAGATCGCCCAGGGCGCGATCGACATCGGCGTCGCCTGCGGCGTCGAATCCATGAGCCACGTCCCGCTGGGCGCGAACGTGGGCGAGAACGCCGGGCCCCGCCGCCCGGCGAGCTGGGACATCGATATGCCCAACCAGTTCGAGGCGGCCGAGCGAATCGCCAAGCGGCGCGGCATCACCCGCGACGATATCGACGAATTCGGCGTGCGCTCACAGCGTTTGGCCGCGCAGGCCTGGGCGGAGGGGCGCTTCGACCGCGAGGTGCTGACCATCGCCGGCGCGCCGCAGGTCGACAAGGAGGGCACCCTCACCGGCGAGACGCTCGACGTCAACCGCGACCAGGGACTGCGCGAGACCACCCGGGAGAGCCTGGCGAAGCTGAAGCCGGTGCTGGAGGGCGGAATTCACACCGCCGGCACCTCGTCGCAGATCTCCGACGGTGCCGCCGCGGTGCTGCTCATGGACGAACAGGCCGCCGCGCGTGCGGGACTGAAGCCGCGGGCGCGCATCGTCACCCAGTGCCTCGTCGGCGCCGAGCCGGAGTTCCACCTGGACGGCCCGGTACAGGCGACGACGCGGCTGCTGGAGAAGTCGGGCATGAGCATCGCCGATATCGACCTCTTCGAAATCAACGAGGCCTTCGCCTCGGTCCCGCTGTCGTGGGCGTCGGTGCACAAGCCGGATATGGACCGGGTCAACGTCAACGGCGGCGCGATCGCGATCGGACATCCGGTCGGCAGCACCGGCTCGCGGTTGATCACCACCGCCCTGCACGAGCTGGAACGCTCCGACAAGTCGATCGCAATGGTCCTCATGTGCGCCGGTGGCGCACTTGCGACCGGAACAATCATCGAGCGGTTGTAATACCGAACAGATTTCATCCGTAGTTGAACGTTCATCCTCACAGGTCCGAGACGTGTCGTACGCCACACAAACTGCGATACAGACAAAAGGATGAGATGTCAGCTATCTTCCGGTTATCAATGGCCCGTTGAGCGAGACTCGTTCGACGGGCCAGAACCGGAGCGTACTGCCCCTCGACCAGTGAGGGTGCGGTGCCCCGCAAACGCGCCGACGCTGAACGGTTCCCGGACGGCCGACCTGGAAGCTTCAAGGAAATCCTGAATCAGGCGTAGGTTTTCAGTTACTCAGCCGCTAATATCAATGATACGTATCCGAGATAACGACTGTTAGTACAGCGAAGGGAATTGGGCGGCTCACAATGGCTGATTTCGCGGCGCGGCTGAACAAGCTGTTCGAAACCGTGCATCCCCCGGGGCGTAAGCCGCACACCAATGCCGAGGTGGCGGCAGCGCTCACCGCCTCCGGGCATCCGATCTCGAAACCGTATCTCTCGCAGTTGCGGTCGGGTCAGCGGACGAACCCCTCAGATGAAACGGTTGCCGCACTGGCAAAGTTCTTCAAGGTCAAACCGGACTACTTCTTCAACGACATCTACGCCGCCAAGATCGACCATGATCTGGAGTTGCTGTCCCAGCTGCAGGGCTATGGACTGCGTCGGCTGTCGAGCAGGGCGTTCGATCTCTCCGAAGAGTCGCAGAACCTCCTGACCTCGATGGCCGAAAAGCTCCGGGCGAGTGAAGGTCTGCCCGAGGTTCCACCGGACGGCACGGAATAGCAAGTCGGACAAGGCAACACAGTGCGGCACTCGGAACCGCACTGTGTTGTCTTGTGACCTGAGACCGAAGCGGTGACGCTTCGGTCTTCGCTGTGCATTTCACGCTGCGCTGTGCGATTCACGCTGCGCTGCGCAATACGACCCTGCGCTGCGCGATAGGACCGCCCGCCCAATCGGTCCGGCCGCATCGATGGTCAATCCGCCTGTGCGACAGCTGATTTCCGGTCGACCGCGGTGCGCTCGAAGGCGCGGGCGATCGCCTGCACCCAGCCGCGCGGGCTCAATCCCTCCGGCGGTGCGATCCAGCGGGCGTCGACGATCTCGTCACCGAGCGGATTGCGGGCCCAACGGGCCACCCGTTCCGCGCGTTCGGTGACCGAACGCGCCGGCACCCCCGCCGCCGCGAGCTCCATACCGCCGCCGGTCTGCAGATATAGTGCGTCCATGATCTGAGCGACTTTGTCGGACGCCTTGAGCTCGGTGACCGACACCGTCTGCTCGTGCGCCACCACCTCGGGAAAACGTTTGATCATGGTCCGGTGCAGGGCTCGGATCTGTCGCAGCAGCAGCCGCGCCCGCATCCACCGCTCGATCACGATCCATACCGCGCCGCCCGCGATCAGCAGACTCGCGAGCTGCCAGCCCGGCCAGAACCACCCCGGCTCGCCGGGAGGAACCGGTTGTGCACCGACCGTCAGCCGCCGGATCGATAGTGCGGCAAGCACTCCCGTGGCCATGGTGCCCGCGGTGTAGAGCGCGATACCGCGCCCCAACGCCGTCCAGTCCAGATTGCGCAGACCCGTCACCGCGATGAAGACACATCCGAGCAGCGTCATGGCCCAGCCGAACAGGATCGACCAACCGATGGTGGCGGCGATGAGGAAGGCGCCGAAACCGTATACCGCCCAAGCGATTTGACGCAGATTTCGACGCGAGACCACCGGCCAGGCGGCAGCCGCCACCACCGAGGTGGCCACAGCGAACAGCAGCCAGGTCGCCGCCACCAGCCGGTCGGCCAGAGCCTGACCGTTGATTCCTTGCGGCCGTGAGTGGTCCACCGCGACCGCGGTTTCCGGAACGCCGAGTGTGGCCGCGGCGCCCACCGCCGCGACCGCGATCACGATCGCCATCCGGGCCGTGGTCGGGGGCTTCACCAGGACGCGGCCGATACGGGCACTGGCCGCCATCCACACCAACAGGGCCGTCAACGAGAACATCATCACCAACCCTTCCCTTTCGTCGGATGACCGGCATGCACCGTCATCCGAGCCTTTTGCGGATGACCGAGCAGTCCTACATGTTTACGCACGCTGCCGCCTCCGGTCCCCTCGGTCATCCGAGTGCCTCGTCGAATCGGAGCACCGAGACGCCGGAACCACGGTTGTCGAATACGCGTAGGCGGGTCGTCAACATGCCGGCGAAGGTCTCGGCCTCCCACTCGTACTGCTGGTTTCGACCGTCGTCGACGATCCGCTGATGCGCACGCTGGGACAATATGTAGGCGATCAGGTCGTCGCCGGCCTCGAGCATGACCTCGGCGGTCGGTTCACCGGGATGGTCGAAGACCACATGTCCCAGTTCGTGTGCGAGGGTGTGGTCGCGACTGGGCAGGGCCGTGGCCAGCACGATCACATCCTTGTCCGGATAGCTGCGGCGCTGACCGCAGACACCCGGCCCCAGCC
>Ga0164242_10008429_pt1 | contig 11187 bp, 15 predicted proteins | sample OricomgcompostMG_FD_108783 | JGI IMG/M metagenome (GOLD analysis project Ga0164242, IMG submission 108783) | Miracle-Growth compost microbial communities from Emeryville, California, USA - Original compost - Miracle growth compost (MG) ...
GAGCCTCAAGCCCATTGCGGGAATCATGCTTATCATCGCGGGCGGCGGCGCCTTCCAACAGGTACTGACCAGCGCCCAGGTGGGCACCGCCATCGTGCACCTGACGCAGCAGTTCGACCTGCCACCGCTGGTCCTGGGGTGGCTGATCGCGATGCTGCTGTCGGTTTCCACCGGCTCGGCCACCGTAGGCATCGTGGGCGCCGCCGGCTTGCTGGCGCCGCTGGTGGGCGTCGATCCGACGCTGCACGTGCCGCTGCTGGCGCTGGCCATCGGCTGCGGCTCGCTGTTCTTCAACTATGCCAATCACGCAGGCTTCTGGATGGTCAAGGAATCTTTCGGGATGACCATGGGCGAAGCCACCAAGACCATTACCGTGGTGCAGTCCATTGTATCGGTGGTGGGGCTGGTGATGGTGCTGTTGTTCGACCTGCTGCCGAAGCTGGGGTGATCGGGCTGCAAGCACCCTGCCCGAGGGTGTAGCCCACGCCGGTTTCGATGCTTGCGCCGCCGTGCGCTATGCCCCAGTTGCGGCTTTAACGGCCCTTGGCACGCAAGCACCTGCGTAGTGGCCGAGCCCGGAGTGGCCCCGTTGGGGCGTTTTTCAAGAGGTGCTTCAAACAGCACCCAAAAATGTACCCAAAAACAAGGAATCCATGGGTGCATGGTACGGCACCGCGCAATTCCGGGCCATTAAAAAACCCGCAAGGCCAATAAGCATGCGGGTTTCAATTGAATTCGTACTGTATCGCTTGATACTGTGGTGCGACGGCGAGACTCGAACTACCCTCTTCACTATGAGATAAAAATCACAAAAGGTACACAAGAAGGTACACAAAAATCATTGCTTGCAAGGCCTAGACTTCTCCTTTCAAGGTATACCCTATGTCAAGCACGCCTGATCCTACCACTGAATCCGCCAATCGGCCGGGCCTTCCCTTCTTCATTGAGGACAGCATCCTCACACCCATGCGGTTCGCTGGCGACAGCCTCGACCAGATAGAAGCTCTTTTTGCTGCCATGCAGGCTATTGCGGACAGCCCAAAGGAGGCAATCGCTGCGGCCCGTATCAACAAGCTCTACAAATTGGCTGATATTGGCCGATTCCTTGCAACAACACATGCGGATTTCCTTTTGTCAGCGACAGAAACCCTACAGCAGGAACACTCAACGTTGTTACGCGCCTTAGCGCCAAACCGGAATCAGTAGCAAACCAAGATTGAGCATGAGCGATAGACATACGCTCAGTCCGCCCTGCCTGGAGAGCCTCGCTGCACATCCGGGCACGTCGCAGGCACTGGTCGCAACAGATCCTGAACATCAACCCCCAGGGCACAAGCGATACGCTCCAGGCCATCAATGCTGATGTTGGTCACGCAGCGCTCAAGCTGCGACACATAGGTTCGATGAAAATCAGCCAGCTCGGCCATCCGCTCTTGGCTCAAGCCTCGTTCAGTGCGTAGTCGCTTCAGATTGGCCGCAATTCTGTTGCGTGCCGCCATTGGTGTGGGAACTGTCTTCGTGCTCATGCATGAAGAGTGGCGGACTACTGCTTAATGTACTACAGTATGTAACTCTACTGCTTTTGAATCTCTACATGCTTCTTTCACTTCACGTAGGAAAAAAATGAAGACACAACATGTTTTGCTCGTCACCAGTATGACTGCTTTCCTCGGGGCGTGTAGCACAATCCAACATTACGAAAAGGCCGAGCAGCCAACTACAACTCCGCTGACTGCTGGTGTGGGAGATGTAGTACTGCGCGTAAACCGTCAGCATGATCTTCCTAATATTGCGGGCAAAGCTGATCTATTCGGGAGGAAGACCGACGAAGGCTTCTCCGAAATTCGCTACATGGGAGTTCAGGCAGATGGCGCGATAGCTTTCGCTCGGCAAGATGTCACTATCCGATCCAATGAAACGACCATGACACGCACGGGAGCCATACCTCTTCCAACATCACACACCACATATGCACGCGGTCAAATTGGTGGATACAGATACTCAGGCGTAGCTACCTCGACAGGGAGTACTTGGGTTCCGACTGCAGGTGCAACAACTACAGTGTTGCCTTCCGGCGTCATTCCCATCCGTCTAGAAGCTGGGCAGCCGCAAACAATTTTGGTGGGAAAGTACGAAATTCATGTCAAGAAGGCAACACCTTCCTCGATAACTTATTTCATCACCAAGTGAGGCTCACGTTGGAGCCCGAAGCACCACAATACTTTGAGGCGAAGCCCAAAACAAGGAAAACAAAGTGACTGAAAGCTTTCTTCTACTTGGTGTATGTCAGCTCGTTTTTCTAGCACTCTATCGCTGGGTGGGTAAGCGATACATCCTTGTCCCAAAACATGAACACCCGGCGATCTTCTGGAACAAGAGCATCGCAATGGCCCTCTGCACAATCCCAACCCTCGGTATGCTTGGGACAATCGTCGCGGCCTTCTTCGTTACAGCGTCGCCTTGGTCATTTCTCGCGCTCAGCCTTCTGGGGTTTGTTCTGTTTTCAATAGGGATTGACTCTAGATCACGGTAGCTCCGTGACTGAATCTATCCATTCGAACCACTTGCAGGCGATACAGAGCAAAGGACAATTTGCAACGTTGCCAGTACAACATCGCCCTGTGAAAAAATGGGGTAAACCCGAGAGTTACCACGATGAACAAATCAACCATCACTATTGGGACTCTGATAGTTCTAGGAGTGGGCCTGTCTAGCTATCGCGCTTTCAAGGAGTACGAGACGCAGCGCGGGCCGACTGTATTTCCTACCTACTTGCCTTCGCCCGCCTATTCCTATTACTCGACGACCCATGATGGGGTTCAAGTTGGCCTAACGATGGTTGAGCCCGTTTTACCCGGCAAGCATTGCCAGGGCCGCAATGTAGCCATTCTTTCTTATGAAGGCGCCCTCATGTCCGAAGGTTGCTGGACATTGTCAGACGACAACTCGACAGTCAAAATACGCTGGATATTCGCAGTAGGCCAGAGCATCGACATCGCAAACGCTGAATATGACTGGGCCGCCTTTGCGCCGGAGAAAGAGTACGCTCGTTCCGTCACAGAAAGGGCCCGTGCCTATGGCTTGTCTCCAGAACAGGTATTGAAGCGCCCGCTTATCGGACACTGAGCGGTCACAAACAAGGAAAACTAAACGAGCACGAAGCAGAAACTTATGACGACAACCCAACGTGTACTACTCGCTAGTGCAGTAGCTTTTATCGCCGGCGTGATGGCTGGCCCTTCGATCCAGCGGGCCATATTCGGATATGGATCTGCAGAGGAATGCGCTCTGCACGTTCGAACGAAATGGGGGGCAGCATCGTGTTTTTCCTTGTACCCAAGCATCCACGACAAAAGACGATAGGGCTTCGTCGTGACGAATGCTACTGACCAACTTTTCAGCGAACCCCTTTAGACATCTATTAGAGCGCTCGGCAACCTGCGCGTAACATAGAAGGCTAGAACACGGGTTGCAGGACGTCGAACGTCTGCTCGTAATCGAGATGGGCGCAAGTACTACTATCTCATCCACTCGCGATTTCACACACCACCGGGTCGACTACCCGAGCACTGATATTTCTAATCATTATGAGCGAGAAATCATGAATCCAAGGCAAGTCGTGAAAATGCTGGATCAGGCGTTCAAGGATCGCGCACCGAACGAGTATCGGCAGATGAAGCAGCGCGGGGAACTGGCGACCTATTTGAACGAGCTGGCGAGCCAAGCGGCACAGTCGTACAGCACCGCGACCAACAGCATCCCGGACGATCTGGCGAAGCTGCCGGAGAGCGTGCGCAATGATCCGATCGAGCGCGTGCAACAGGCCAACATGAAGATGAAGGCGGCCGAGGAAGTGGCGCTGTCGCAAGCGCTCGAAGCGCTACCGATGGAGAGCCAGGATGAGGACGAGACGGCCGAGCCGATGAGCCTGTACGACCTGACGGGGGACTACTGGCGAGAGAAAATGCTGAACGAGACGGCCGCTCCGTCAACGCGCCACGCGACTACCGCATCCAGCCGGAGGAACTGATCCGGGAAGACTTGCGGAAGGCCCCGATGGAGCGCAATGTCGATATCGTAGAACTGGTCAAGCGGATCGAAACCGGAGCACCGCCGCATGGCCAAGTCCAACGACATCTGGCCGATAACGGCGCGCTGATGCTGGTGGAAAGGCAGCTCGGACGTGCCGGTCAGGCGTTCATGGGCTCGAACCACAAGTCCATCGCGCTGAAACCGGCACAGATGCACTGGCTCAAGGATTATGTGCTCCGCCCAGGCCCAAAGCGATATCGAACAGATTGACGTCCCGTTTGGCGCCCCCTCCCCCGAAGACGCCGAAAAGGACACAGCGTCAAACGAGGGTAGTGCGAACGGGCAAAAAACCGGGGAAGAAGCGTAAACCGACGCATCCCAATAGCCGTATTGCGGAATTGCTGCCCCACAATTGGCAGCCGGCCGAATGGGCAGTTAACAACACGGTCAACTCGGCCTGCCGTCAAGTATGGGCTCGGCAGCCGCTTACGCTTGGCCGCTAATACCCCAGCGACAACGAGTCTGCATGCTAACAAATGCTAGCTTTTTGAGCCACCTGATTGCCACACTTTGCTTCCACCATCGCGCGCCTATGCACCGCATCTAAATTTCAGGTTTCTTCAACAGCCCAAGACGCTCCATTGCTTCATGCCGCAGCCGCTCCCATTCCGCGCGGCGACGCGCACGCTGCTCGGCACGGCTCTCCTTCCTGGCTTGAGCACGCTGCGTCGCCCACTCACGCCGTCGCGCTTCCTTATCGGCAATTTCCTCTTCGGAATAGTATTGAGGGCGAACTCGAGCACTGCCAAGCAAGAGTCGCTCAAGTGTGCGCCCCATGCATTCGCCCTGCGCTTTCTGGCTTTGCAGGTATGTAATCAGGTCAAGCGACACATACGCGCTGACACGCTTGAAGCCGGCCTCTTCAAGCCGCCTCCGGTACGCAGCTAGCCGTTGGGCACTATCGCTATTTCCTGCACTCATTTTCCATCCCTGTACCGTTCTCCGTAGAGGGTATGCAAGGCATTGTCAATGCAATAGGCAGCTTCTTTTATGTATGCATCGCGCAGCCCATCATCGAACCGCCCAGAATCAAATTCCATAGGCTGTAATATTGATTGCGCAACAATTAAATCCCGCCAAGCCCTCATGTTTCGTCGGTAATGGCCGAAGGTCAACAGTCGTACAAATCCCTTCAACAGGCGGATGACTCGTTTCAAAATCATTTTGTTTCCATGTATAGAATGGCCGACGGCAGTGACGGCGTTATGGAAATAGCAATACTGGTCTGCGTCACTTTACTTACCGTTCACTTTCTTTAAATCCGTGACACCGGTGCAGCACTTCTACACCACCCCCGCCAAACGGCTGCCGATATTGCAGACAGCACCCTTGTGCAAAGCTGGCGCACTCGGCGCAGCTTCGCCGGTCATCTAGCTGTCTGTCGCGCTTTACAAGGCTGTCAGCCACGGTGGCGGCTTGATGGTCGGCTATGCCCTTGGCCTGAAACGATTGCACGCGCCGGGCGTGTAGCGCGGCCTCCTCCTCGGTATTTGCCGTATGCACCAGCCGTAAGGTAGGCCGTTCGATTTTGGGTTTTGGGCCACTTGCGACTGTGACACTTGCTACTCTTGCGACACTTGGGGGCGTTTTAGGCTTAACTGTCGCAAGAGTCGCAACTGTCACTGTCGCATCTCGTCCATTTAGGACTTCTTCAAGCATCGCCATCAGGCCCATGATTCACCCCCGTTCAAGAGTTTGGGATTAATCACAATGAGCTTTTGTCTGCCGTCTTGTATCAAGCTGGCGCGATCAGCGTCTACCAGCTCTTGCAGCACCGGTGTCAATTGCTCTCTGCGGCGCAGCTTCGAGGAAGGGAATTCACGCAGCACGTCGCGGGTGCTAACCCGGTTCATTCGCTGCCCATTGCATCGCTCGATAAGCCACGCATCCAGCCAGGCGGCGAGACTCAATGCCGGGTCTTGCGACAACTCTGTAAGCAAGCGGCGCGATTCGACAAGGTGCCACATGGCCACCTTGCAGGCCGATTGCATGGCCTGGGCGCTAATGGTGCCAGTCGGGCCATGCTCGTACAGGTGAAACAGGGCGGCGATACGGGCGGCGTTATCCGCCGTCTTGCTGGCTACGTCGCGTACATCGGCAAGGCCTCCAAGCGGCGCCAACTGGCTCTCGATAAGGTCGTACATCTTTACCCACACCTCTTTTGCCTCGGGGGAAAAGTCCAGCATGGCGGGCGCTACCCCATCGCCGGTTTCGTCAAACGGCACAGGCTCGGTCAGTAGTTGCGTGATGCGGGTATTGAACCCGGCAAGACCAGCCATCGCATAATCAGGCTCTTGGTATTTGCGGGTGCCCTGAGTGCTTTCAGGCCAAGCCACCAGAAACCGGGCCAGAAACCCGCTGCCGCGCGCAAGGTCGCCAGCCTTGCCCATGAAACCCACCAGTACCGGAAATTGCACTTGCAGCGATACCGTAAGGCGGGCATTGCGAACAGTGAAGCTCTCCACGCTTCGGCGGCTTACCTTAAGCGTGCCTCCATCCCATAGGACATTAAGGGAGGCGAGATTACGCATGACAGAATCGGTGCCCATGCCGTGCGAACCAAACACCGTACCGGCTTCACTACTGACCACCCCAGCACTGGGCCATTTTTTAGCCAGCCCGAAAGTTAGGGCTTCGGGGGTCGCATCGCCATATAGAAGCTCAGGTACTTTTGGCGTTTCGGGTTCGGCCTGCTCCAAGTCACGCAGGCGATTTTTAAGCTTACCGGTGGGTTTATCTGCCTTGGTTTCGGTCTTAATCTTTTCCAGCAACCCGGCCTTCTCCGCACCCCATGCCTGCAAGTCCGCCTGATAACTTTCTACCTCGGGCTTCATAGCCTCAGCCTGCGCTGTCTCATACTCACGAATGGCGCGGGTGAAGAAGCCATCTACCGTGCTTTTGCGTTCGCCGGAATCAGCCAGCACCAGGGCGAACAACGATACCGGCCCGGTCAGGTGTCTATTGCGGGCGACATTAATATGCGCCTGCCCGGCCAATGACAATGCCGTAAGGGCACTTGTCGCCACCATCGGCGTGGGTGCCTGGGTTGTTGCTTGAACGTCAGCCACAGCAGCGCATATGCCTTCGGGCAACGCATCCAGAGGGTACGCTTCCCGCTCATGCGATACACCAGCCAGCGGCAACGGGTCGGCCCATTCCGTCGCAGGCGCGGCATCAGGGTTAAACACTTCCGAAACGGCGCTCATACAGTCGCCTCCCGTGCAATTAATTCGTCGTTCCAGTCGCCAATGGTGAGCGGTACGTGTATGCGAGTAGTAAAGCCCTGTCGGGTCAGGCGCTCGGCCAGTTGCGCGGCGGCTTTCTGCCCGGTCCGGCTTTTGTCGTTGTCGCCAAAGACATAAACATTGCGAACCCTCGGGGGCGGTGTGAAAGACGCCAGCCCATGCGCCGATACCCCGGCCCATACCGGCACGCCAAACAGGATTGCAGCGGCTAAACTTGTTTCGATACCCTCGGCAATGCCAAGCCCCATGTGTCCATCTGGACGGGGGGTCGGCTGCCCAATCTTGATGGATGCGCCCATCAGCGGCCCCGCCGTGGCAGTCAGCTTCTTGACCGTTGGCACGGGGGCCTTGTGGCCGTCATCGGTCAGGTAGGTACGATGGATCGCCACTAGATCGCCGCTGGCGGATGTCACTGCCGCCAGCATCGCCGGGAAGGTGGCGATCAATGCGCCGTCGTGCCAGTAGCCCAGCCTGGGGAAAAACCGCAGGGCATCGGTTGCCGGGATCATCAGCTCACGGCCAGCCAGATACAGCCCCGCCGGTGTCACTGGCGTGATGGCCTGGGCGCTATTCCAAAGCCGCGCCAGGTACGCGCTATTGCGCCGCCACTGTGCCGCCTGGGCCTCTTGGCGCTCTCGCCTGGCCTGCTCGAACCTCTGGCGCAGGAGGTTGCGTTCCGAATTGCTCAATGGACGGTCAAGGGAAGCCCATATACCGCTGCCCCCGGTCTTCCAGTTCCACCATGCGCAAGTAGGAAAGTCATCATCAAACAGGCGGTACGCGCCGCTACGCTTGCCGCCCCGGTCGCCGTCCACCTTGCAGCGTTGCAGGCTGCCCGATATAACGGCGTCGGGCGTCAAGCCTCCCGCTCGTAGAGCTCTCTCAAGCGCCCAGAGATCCCTAATCATCACATCCGCCCGGTGATTGGCACATATCCATGCCGTTTTTTTGAACAGCGATCATCAATCGTCGAAGGTGCTCAACCTCACCTAGGTCATACAGATTGTCCAAGGCTAGATTCAGCAAGTTGACAGCGGGGGGAGCCACATCTTCGGGAAGCAGCGCTATAGCCCCGGCAATCAGCGCCGATGCTCGGTCCATTTGCTCATGAAGATGGGTAGCAATGAATTCGGCCGCTCGGGGCGGAGCAATTTTTTGGGGGCTTTCTTTCTTGCTCATGGCTCAGCCCTCCGAATTGGCAGCTTGCCAAGCCGATGGATTCGACAACCAAGCATGGATGTCGCCCACACTCCACGCAGAAGCACGCGCTGATAATTTGACCGGAGTAGGGAAGCGTCCTTGTCGAACCCATGCCCAAACCGTGGATCGCCCCAAGCCGGTTACGGCGCATACAACGGGCAGACGGACATAGCCAATGGCAGGAAGCTGGACGGGAGCGTCCGGGCTTTTACAGCTTACGTAAGCATTCTTCATTTCGTTAAATCCTCGTGTAGATGACTTAACGAATCTTCCCAGAGGTCGGGTTGCAACTAACCGTTGAATTGCAAAATTTGTTTAGCTAGGCTCCTTTTTCAGCACATAATTGATTGCCCTTCTCCCCCATCCTGGCTCCTCCTCATGCCTCCTCTCGAGAATGAGAGCAATACTATTATTTTTGATACCAGAGTTAGCGGCGCGCAACTGATCGGCCTCTTGGCGGATCTGCCTATGTCGAGCTGCCACCTCTTCTTTCCGATACTTCGACGCACTCCCACTTTTGCCGCCGTTGCTCAGCCCACTCCTCGCATGGACATCTTTCCATCGCGACTCCGCCCGAGCCAGACCCAACCACCAATTAGCCGTCGCGAAAGCTTGCTGAGCACGCTCACCCGCCGCACGACGAAGCATAATCCCGACGGGCTCTTTACGTAGGGCCTGCACGGCGGACCGGATATGCCACAGCGCAACCGCAGCAATAAACTCCCAACGCTCTGCCGCAACGATTTTGCTCAACACAGCATAATTTTTATCGACGAGCCGCCACAAAAACGTACCACGCAACTTCCAGTTATAGCTTGGCGGAGGTAGCTCCCACCCCTGCTCATCTGCGCCGCACTGCTCCATCAGAACGCATATTCCGTCAAGCATATCCTCGACATCAGCAGGCGTTCGATGCGACATCAAATGGCATCCATCAAACACTAGCTGCGACATGTCCAGCGCATCGCCGGGAGAAGGCACCTTCCCAACCCATCGCTTCAACTCATCAAAATTTTTGGCTTCGCGACCCATCGCACTACGCCTGCCGCGCCAGCGATACCACGTTATCCATAGCCAACGCATCCAGATAATCAGCCCAACGCTGCATCACTGCACGCCGTTCATCATCAAACAATGTCCGGTCATAAGCAGCCTGAATTTCATCCTTCTTCGCATGTGCAAGCTGGGCTTCAAGAACATCGGGGTCAACCTTCATTTTTTCCCGAGCTACAGTGCGGAGCATGGTCCGAAAACCATGCGGAGCATGTTTTCCGCCAAATCCCATGCTACGCAACGCCGCCGACAGCGCATCACGGTGCAAATGGGGATTGCGCATTTTTCCTACCGGCGGGAAAACATACTCTGTGCCACCCGTGTATCGGTGCATTTCGCGCAACATCTCCACAGCCTGGGTTGGCAGGCTCACTACATGGGCATTTCCGGTTTTCATGCGATTTTTGCGCTTTCCCGTTTGATGAAAAGCATCTTCTAGACCGGGAATGCTCCACTCCCCCCGTTCCAGATCAATTTCTGCCCATCTTGCACTCGCCACGACACCGGAACGCAACGTTGTCCACGCAGCCAGCAAGAGCGCATTGCGTACCACATACCCCTCGTAGGCACAGATGGCGCGCATCAAAGGTCCAATACCCTGCTCCTTCGTCACGGCTGGAATGTGCCCGCCCTTGTATTTCGGCAACACCCCATTGAGCACCAGCACCTGATCATCTTCGCGAATGCCCTCCTGGATGCAGTAAGTCACCACACCGTTAAGGTACTGAACTGCTTTCTTTGCCAAGCTGGGAGTGTGCGCTGCTACTTCCCGCAGCAGCGTAGTTACATCCTTGCTGCGTAACGTGCGCATGTTCATAGTGCCGATTTTCGGCTGTAGATACTGGCGCACGACGTACCTGGCCTTACGGTGGGTTTCATCCGCCCAGCCTGGCTTCATGGCCTCAAGCCAGGCCTCTGACAACATATTGAAAGAATGATTATAGGCATCTTCGGCAACGGCCTGTGCCGCTATTTGCTCCTCGGTACGAGCTTCTTTCCGCATCCGCGACTCCTGCCTCACCCCTACGACAGTCCCGCCTGTGCGTGCCACCAAATGCGTTGCTGTTGCCCTTTCCCGTGCTTCCGCTAGACCCATCGCTGGATACTCGCCTACCACCACCTTGCGCGTCCCACCTTCAGACGCCCGATAGCGAACCAACCAGCTCTTTGACTTATTCGGAGTCACTCGAAGATACAGCCCATTTCCATCCGCCAAGGTGTACGTCTCGACCTTGGCGCGGGCGTTCTTTATCGCCGCTTCGGTCAGCGGCCCACCAAGCTTTGGCATATGTCCTCTTCAAACGATTTGTCTTGAGACCTGTTTGTGTACCTTTCCCATAAGGTACACAAAAAAGTACACAAAAGCCATAGATTGTGAGAGACTTCCAGAGCCTTTCAAGCAACAAAAAACCCGCACTCTCATAGGAGAAATGCGGGTTTCGTAGACTTTCAGGTACAACCTGATTTTAAATCTTGGTGCCGACGGCGAGACTCGAACTCGCACAGCTTTCGCCACTACCCCCTCAAGATAGCGTGTCTACCAATTCCACCACGTCGGCTGGGCTCTTTGCCAAGGTTCTACCCTTTTGCGAAGAAC
>Ga0164242_10008430_pt1 | contig 11186 bp, 6 predicted proteins | sample OricomgcompostMG_FD_108783 | JGI IMG/M metagenome (GOLD analysis project Ga0164242, IMG submission 108783) | Miracle-Growth compost microbial communities from Emeryville, California, USA - Original compost - Miracle growth compost (MG) ...
TGGTCGAAGCTCCCCCCGGAAGAACGTACCGCGCGTGCGATCCTCGACTCACTGGACTTCGACTTCTTCGAGCTGCTCGACAGCGTCACCATCGCACGCTCGCGTAAGCACATCCAGACCTTCTACGACACCAAGGACATCGGTCAATTTCCGGAGCGCCGCAAACCGTTGTCGTTTCACTGCCCGTTGACCGAGCGGTCGGACGTGTTGGGCTTCAACGAAATTTTCGAGCAACTCTCGCTGCTCAAGCTGGCCGTGTATGCGCCCATCAGCTACATCCTGCCCAGCCGTCTGAAGAAGTACGAGGAGATCTACGACACCAAGGTAGGCGGCAAGGGCACGCTGCGCCAAGCCGACCGCGAAAAGAGCCTGCAGGCCCTGATGACGGTCAACCTGCTCAAACGGCTTGAAAGTTCGGTGCAGTCGTTCCGGCTAACGCTGCAATCGCTGCGGGCTAACAACGAAGCCACCCTCGCAAAGATCGCCGCGTTCAACCAATCCGGCGGCGCGGTCACGGTGGGCGACCTCACGGAAGTGCTGGAAGGGCTGGATGCAGAGGACGATGAGCTGCCAATGCCCGGCGACGAGGGCGGCGAGATCGGCAGCAAGATCAAGATCAGCCTCGCCGACATGGACTTGCCGTCCTGGGAGCACGAACTGAAGGTGGACTTACAGGTCATCGATGCCTTGCTGGCTTCGATGAACAAGATCACGCCGCAGGACGACGCCAAGTTGCAGCACCTCAAAGCACAACTGCTCGGCAAGATTGCAAACCCAATCAACCCCGGCAACAGGAAGGTGCTGATCTTCACAGCCTTTGCTGACACCGCTGATTACCTGTACGCCAACCTTGCGCCGGAGCTGCTGGCTACGCTCGCCATCCACACGGCCAAGGTCACCGGCAAGGGGGCACCGCAGTCCACCATCAAGAGCAAAACTCAGAAGCGCAGCTATGACTTCCAGGAGCTGCTCACCCTGTTTTCCCCTCGCTCTAAAGAGAAGGCGGTGGTACTGCCGGACGAGCCGCACGAGGTGAATCTGCTGATCGGCACCGATTGCATCTCCGAAGGCCAGAACCTGCAGGACTGCGACTACCTGATCAACTACGACATCCACTGGAACCCAGTACGCATCATCCAGCGCTTTGGCCGGGTAGATCGCATTGGCTCGCCCAACAGCAGCATCCAGCTAGTCAACTACTGGCCCGACATTTCGCTCGACGAATACATCAACCTCAAGGAGCGCGTCGAGAGCCGAATGATGATCGCCGACGTCACCGCGACGGGTGACGACAACGTGCTGTCTGCGCAGGCCAACGACGTGTCGTACCGCAAGGAGCAACTGCGTCGCCTGCAGGAGGAAGTAATCGAGCTGGAGGATTTGAAGACCGGTGTCTCGATCACCGACCTGGGCCTCAACGACTTCCGCATGGATTTGCTCAACTACGTCAAAGCCCACGGCGAACTAAGCAATGTGCCTAACGGGATGCACGCAGTGGTTCCCGCCAGACCCGAGATGGGCCTACGGCCGGGCGCCATCTTCACGCTGCGCAATCGCAATGCTGGGATCAGCCTCAACCAGCACAACCGCCTGCATCCGTACTACCTCGTCTACATCAACCGCGAGGGAGAGGTCATTCATGACCACACCGAGGTTAAGCGCCTACTCGATCTGGTGCGTACCTGCTGCAAGGGCCAGGACAAACCCATCGTCGACGTCTGCCAGCGCTTCAATCAGGAAACAGCAGATGGCCGCCGGATGCAGCCCTACTCCGATCTGTTGGGCAAGTCCATCCGTTCGATGATCGAGGTAAAGGAAGAAAAGGATTTGGACAGCCTGTTCAGCGGTGGCAAGACCACGGCACTGACAGACACCATCTCCGGCCTGGACGACTTCGAACTCATCAGCTTCCTCGTGATTCAGGAGGCTGGATGAGTCAAGGAGCGACCACACAAAAACCAGCGCTGATCGCCTACCCCAAGCAAGCTGCTTTCGGGCGCGTTCTGCCCAAGAACAAAATCTATGAGCACAGCGGGGCCAACACCCGGCTGAAGGAGCTGTTCGTGGAGCAGGTCGAGCAGATCATCTGGCAGTACAAGCTCGCCCCAGAGACGATCAACCTGCCTGCGCGGCCCGGTGTGCCGGAAATCCAGATTTTCAGCATCCAGCTCAAGTCCACCGAGCTGCACGAAGACGTGCTCCGCTGCATTGATGGCGCGGTGCAGTTCCCGATCCTGTTTGAACTGAACCAAGGCCAGGGCGATCAGGCGAAAACGCAGGTAGTGGCGGCTTACAAGCGCCCGAGCGAAGCCGATGCCAGTCGCTGGGTGCTGTCCAGCTACTTCACCACCGAATGGATACCTGCGGCCACCGCTCGCGCGGCTATGCCGGTGGCCCTCGACATGGCCCACCTGTACTCCGTTCTGCTGCATGGCTTAATGCCGTTGCCAGCGCGTCCACAGGAGGCCTTACCCGACTGGATTGCGCGTATCGAGCGGGCGACAAGCAAGCGCCGCGAAGTCGAGAAGACCCAGGCGAGACTGGCTAAGGAAAAGCAATTTAACCGCAAGGTCGAGATCAATGCGACCTTGCGGCAACTGAAATCCGAACTTGAACAATTGAGCCGCTGAACCCCGATGTCTGAAGCACAGCGACCAGAGGAAAAAAACATGGAAAAACTAAAAATGCATTCACCCAATCTCACGCAGGACAACATCGCCCGTATTCGTGATCTGTTTCCGGGCTGCGTCACCGAAGCCAAGGGCGAGGACGGCAGCGTGAAGTTGGCCGTGGATTTTGACCAGTTGCGGCAAGAGTTGGCCGAGTCGATTGTGGAAGGGCCGCAGGAGCGCTACCACCTGAACTGGCCGGGTAAACGCGAAGCCTTGCTCGCGGCCAACGCGCCCATTGCCAAAACGCTGCGCCCTTGCCGCGATGAGAGCGTGGACTTTGATACCACCAAAAACCTGTTCATCGAAGGCGACAACCTCGACGCGTTGAAGCTCTTGCAGGAGACGTATCTGGGCAAGGTCAAGATGATCTACATCGATCCCCCATATAACACAGGGAACGACTTCATTTACGAGGACGACTTTGCCGAAAACACAGAGGACTTTCTCCGGAGATCCAATCAGAAGGATGTCAAGGGGAATCGGCTGATCGCCAACCCTGACACCAATGGCCGGTTCCATTCGGACTGGCTATCGATGATCTATCCCCGATTGAAGCTCGCTAGGACCCTTCTAGCAGATGATGGCCTGCTCTTCATCAGCATAGGCGAACAGGAGGTCGATAATTTGCTGCGCCTGACCAAGGAGGTCTTTGGCGAAGAGAACTTCGTAACTACCTTCCTGCGCCAGCGCAAGAAGAAACCTTCGTTCCTACACGCTAACGTAGGCTCGATGTTCGAGTATGTGGTGTGCGTAGCGCGGAACCGATCTCTCGCCCCACCTTTTTCGGTCGATGTCACAACGGCCGGGAAAAAGTATCCAGTCAACAACGCCGGTAACTCTTTGGGGACGCTTATATTTCCTGCAGGATCTGTCCGATTCGCGTCAAAAGATGCAATCTTCGAACCTCAGGATATGAGCGAGGGAAACATTGTCACCCGCCTGCTCGACAAGGTCGTCGTGAGCGATTACCGCAACGTCGACGCCTTCCGGCTGGAAGGTGAATTCAGGTATAGCCAGAGCCGGCTCGACGAGATAGTTCGTGCTGGCGAGACGATCACCATTTCGAAGGCGCCGTTCAGGCCTAACCATGTAAAGGCAGGCGGAGAGGTCAAGAAAATGCACAACCTCCTTTCGCCAGAAACGTATCAAGTTGGCACTAACGAAGATGGAACCGCTGAGCTGGAAAGCCTTTTCGGGGCACCCCTGTTCGACAACCCGAAGCCTTCAAGCTTGATTCGGGTGCTGTGCCGTGCCGTCACGTACGATGATCAGGATGCCTTGGTCATGGATTTCTTCTGTGGCTCGGGCTCAACCGCCGACGCCGTGATTCAGCTGAATTCCGAAGATGGAGGTAACCGTAGATTCATCATGGTCCAGCTGCCCGAGCCGTGTGAGGCGAACTCGGATGCATTTACTGCCGGTTACCAAACAATTGCAGAGATCAGCAAGGAACGCATTCGCCGCGCCGGTAAGCGGACGCTGGGAAGTCAGTGCCATGAAGACTGGGACAGGGACATTGGCTTCCGTGTGCTTAAGGTCGATACGTCGAATATGGCCGACGTCTACTACCAACCAGACGCCCTGGATAAGGCAAATCTTGACCTGCTCGTCGAAAACATCAAACCCGACCGCACGCCCGAGGACCTGCTTTTCCAGGTGATGCTGGATTGGGGGCTGGACCTCTCCCTGCCCGTCGAGATAAAGATTATGCAGGGCAAGGACGTTTATTTCGTCGATGGCGATGCGCTGGCCTGCTGCTTCGACAACGATGGTGGCGTCGACGAGTCTTTCATCAAGGAACTAGCGGCCTACAAGCCACTGCGCGCTGTCTGTCGCGATTCCGGCCTAAGGAGCAGTGCCGTGAGGATCAACATTGAGCAGATCTTCAGGCTGCTGTCGCCAAGTACGGAGATCAAGGTACTGTGAGCCAAGTCCCTAAAACATCGGCGGCCCTGTCGCGGACGGCACCAACCATGCGGGCCGCCGCATGGGCCGTAACCGACTTTCTTGCTGCTGCCGAGCATATGTGCGAGACCGACAAACAGGCCCTTCAGCTGAGGCTGTACTTCTATGCAGCCACAGAATCGGGATGGAAGCGGATTCGAAAGAGCATCCTAAATTGGCGCAAGGCGCGGGACGGCCGAGCTGTCACGGCCTACATCGGAACTGACCACGCACTGACTGACGTAGCAGCCCTCGAAGCCATGCAGGACGAAGGAATCGAAGTTCGCCTGATGCGCCACTACAAAGGCATCTTCCATCCCAAGGTCATCTGGTTCGTCGGCAAGGCTGGTAGCACCATTCTGGCAGGGAGCAACAACCTGACCGAAGACGGTCTGAGGAATAACATCGAGTTCGCAACCGTCACGACGTTGGCCCATGTCGATGCCCATCTGCAAACATGGCATGACGAAATCCACAAGGCCAGCGATCCTGTCACGGCAGCGCTTATCAAGAGCTATGCGAAGGAGAAGGAAAAGTACGGACAGCGACGGGCGACATCGGGCCTGGGCGGAGATTTCACTTGGTCGAAGCGTACAAGCGGTGCTTCGGCCAAGAGGTCCAATGCGAAGGCCAATGCGGCTGGCGGGCCGGGGGGCTCCAGATTGATCCTCGAAGTCATGCCCAGAGAGACAAGCGAGGAAGGACGTCAGGTCCAGATACCGTTGGACGCCGCGCGGAGATTCTTTGGGCTGGGTAATCCGGTCGGAAGTAGCATCAACCTCGACTTGAATAACGTCGACACCCAGGAATCGCGCACGCTAGTTTTTACGCTCAACCGTAACGCTACCGCTCGCCTGTCGATCCGCGAACTCGAATACGGCAGTCGTCCTTGTGTTCTCATCTTTACCAAGCGGGGACGCAGGAAATTCGACTTCGAACTGGTCCGTCGAGCAATCGATCCGAGTCGATACGACGTACTGATCGCCGAGTGTAAACAGGTGCCACCGGCTCGGCGTTGGAAGTTGTGATTCGCTGTCCCAGGGAAAAACCATGAAACTGAAGTTCAAAACACAGGCCTACCAGACAGCAGCGGTACAGGCGGTCATCGAATGCTTCAAGGGCCAGCCCTTGGCATCCGCTGAAGCCATGAGTTATCGCATCGACCCCGGCAAGGCAAAGAGCAGAATGGAAAGCCTGTTTTCCGAGGCTGGTTTCAAGAACGCCGACCTTTCGCTGTCTGATTCGACCCTGCTCGCCAACATCCACGACGTACAACGAGCACAGAACCTGCCCCTGTCGGATACGCTGGTCAAGACCAAGGTGGCCAAGATCAATCTCGACATCGAGATGGAAACCGGCACGGGCAAGACCTATTGTTACATCAAGACGATCTTTGAGCTGAACAAGCAGTACGGCTGGAGCAAGTTCATCATCGTAGTACCCAGCATTGCCATCCGTGAAGGCGTGGCCAAGTCGCTGGAAATCACTGCCGAGCACTTCCTGGAGACTTACCACAAGAAGGCGCGATTCTTCATCTACAACTCGAAACAGCTACACCACCTGGAGAGTTTCTCTTCGGATGCGGGCATCAACGTGATGGTGATTAACGTGCAGGCCTTCGCCGCTCGAGGGACCGACAACCGCCGCATTTATGACGTGCTGGACGATTTCCAGTCGCGGAAGCCCATCGACGTGATCAGCGCCAACCGCCCCATCCTGATCTTGGATGAGCCGCAGAAGATGGAAGGCGCGGCGACGCTGAAGTCGCTGGAGGAGTTCAAGGCGCTGATGGTGTTGCGCTACTCGGCAACCCACAAGACTACGCACAACAAGATTCACCGCCTCGATGCGCTGGACGCCTACAACCAGAGATTGGTGAAAAAAATTGCCGTGCGCGGCATCGCGATGAAAGGCCTAGCGGGGACGGCGGGCTATCTGTACCTGCAGTCCATCGAGATCTCGAGCAAGAAGCCGCCAGAGGCGCGTGTGGAGTTCGAGCAGAAACTGGCGGGCGGCAACATCAAGCGCGTGGTGCGCAAACTGGGCAAGGGTGACAACCTGTTTGATCTGTCCAACGGGCTCGATCAGTACCGCGACGGGTTTGTCGTGGCCGACATCAACGCCAACTCCGACACCCTGAGCTTTACCAACGGAGTCGAGCTCACCGTAGGAGACGCGACGGGTGATGTGACCGAAGCAGCGTTACGCCGCATCCAGATCCGCGAGGCCATCAAAGCACACTTCGACAAGGAACAGGCGCTATTCCAGCAAGGCGTGAAGGTGCTCACACTCTTTTTCATCGACGAGGTGGCCAAGTACCGTGACTACGCCTCGCCTGACGAAAAAGGCGAATACGCCCGTGTTTTCGAGGAAGAATACCTGCTGTACCTTAACGAGGTGATGGATCTGGATGAGACACCGTACATCAAGTACCTCAAAGGCATTCCTGCCGACAAAACCCACAGCGGCTATTTTTCCATTGACAAGAAGAGTAAGCGGCTGGCTGATCCGAAGGTTGCGGCGCGTGGCGAGAACGCCGGCTTGTCGGACGATGTGGATGCGTATGACCTGATCCTGAAGGACAAAGAACGGTTGCTGTCATTGGCCGAGCCCGTGCGCTTCATCTTCTCGCATTCTGCCCTGCGCGAAGGTTGGGACAACCCGAACGTGTTCGTCATTTGCACACTCAAACACAGCGACAACACCATCTCGCGTCGCCAGGAAGTGGGGCGCGGCTTGCGGCTCTCTGTAAACCAGAATGGGGACAGGATGGATCACCCGGCCACCGTGCATGATGTGAACGTGCTAACCGTGGTGGCCAGCGAAAGCTACAAGGACTTCGTTGCGGCGCTGCAGAAGGACATCAGCGAGTCGCTGTCTGCACGTCCGCGCGTCGCGGACGAAGCCTACTTCACCGGCAAGGTACTGAAAACGGCGACTGGCGATGTCGAGGTTACACCGTTGCTTGCCAAGCAGATCTACAGGTACCTGGTGAAGCACGATTACACCGACGAGGCTGATCGCATCAGCGGCGCCTATCACGAGGCTAAGAAGGACGGCGCGCTAGCAGCACTTCCTCCGGAGCTGGCACCGCACTCCGAGCAGGTATTTGCGCTGATCGACAGTGTTTTCAGCGAAAGCCAGTTGCCGGATATCGGCGACGACCGCAAACCCAAGAAGAACCCGCTTAACGCGAATTTCCAAAAGAAGGAATTCAAGGAACTCTGGAGTCGGATCAATCGCAAAGCGGCGTACAGCGTCCACTTCGATTCTGACGAACTGGTGCAAAAGGCGGTCAACACCCTCAACGATAAGGATGCCGGACTGCGGGTGACACCGTTGCAGTACACGATTCAGCGCGGTGAACAGGCCGCCGCGTTAACGTACGATGGGATCAAGACCGGCAGTACGTTCGACTTGAAGGACGCTGTGACAGAAACCAACCGTGCCTCTATCCATTCAGCGGTCAAGTACGACCTCGTGGGAAAGCTGAGCGAAGGCACTCAACTGACGCGGCGCACCGTCGTCGAGATTCTGAAGGGGCTCAACGCCGCCGTTTTTTCCCAGTACAAGACGAACCCGGAAAGCTTTATTGCGGAAGCCGTGCGCCTGATCAACGAGCAAAAAGCGACTGTCATCGTCGAGCATTTGGCCTACGACCCTGTCGAAGACAAGTTCGACCTCGACATCTTCACCGCCGGGCAAACCAAGCAAGACTTCAGCAATGCAGTAAGCACGCCCAAGCACCATATCTACGACTTCGTGCTGCCGGATTCGGGGTCGAAGCCCGAGCGTAAGTTTGCCGAGGCGTTGGAGGCGAGCGCCGAAGTTGTTGTGTATGCCAAGCTGCCACGTGGGTTCCTGATTCCGACACCGGTTGGCGACTACAACCCGGACTGGGCCATCTCCTTCAAGGAGGGCTCGGTGAAACACGTCTATTTCGTGGCGGAAACCAAAGGGTCAATGTCGTCGATGGATCTGCGAGAGATCGAAAAGACCAAGATCAAATGTGCCCGCAAGTTTTTCGATGAGATGAACCGCCGCTTCGCCCCGGAGAACGTCAGGTACGACGTGGTGGACAGTTTCGGGAAGTTGATGGAAGTGGTGAAATGACAGCGCGTAAGAAGAGGAGTTCTTTGCTGCCGAATATGACTATAACCTTGAGGGGGCTTTAGGATGGAAATGCGACTGTTTCCCGCGTTGATATTATTCCTTGGCTCCTACTTTCCATTGAGTTTGATACTGCTTGTTCAGGACATCAAGGAATCGTCCTGGAGCGCACCGCTCTGTAATATTTCGAATATGTCTTCCTGCTATCTTCCGGAGCTTGCAAATCCCGGCCGGGCGCTTAGCCTGCTCGGGATTTGTGCGGTTAGTCTCGTGATCTTTATGGTCCTGATGAGGACCTTGTCGGCCTATTCGAGTCTTGAGGTTACTGATTCGAAGTCGATTCCTAATGATCTGATCAACTACGTTTTTCCATATGTCGTTTCCTTTATGGGGCTCGACTTGGGGGAGGAGGGGAAGTTCTACGGTTTCTTACTGTTCATTGTGCTGATGTTTGCGATCACTTATCGATCGGGACAGATTCTGATGAACCCCTTGTTGCTGATTGCTGGTTGGCAACTGTACGAACTCAACATCATAACTGAGGGGCATAAGCGCTGTGTAAAAGCGCTTTCTAAAGAACAGGTTAAGGCTGGTGACCGTCTTGAGTCCTGTTTGATACACGGGATTTACGTTTTATATCGAGGGAAGAAATGACGGTTGAGCACGACTTGCGGTTTTTTGGCGCGTTCGACGTTAGTCGGGCAACTGCGTCGCTATGGGTTTTTAAGAAGCGACCTTCGAGTGGGCAGATGAATCCCTTTACCGCTGTGTCAGTTCTTATGAGCGATCCTTTGAGGGAGCAACTCAAAACGGTGGTTCAGAGTTATCAAGCCAGCCACACATTCGCCGAAGGGTACACCTTGCTGAGCCAGCCGGGAGAAGGGGGTTTTCTTGCCGTTTCGCGAGCGGAGACATTGTTTCCAAGGCTCCAAGAGCTGATTGATCAGCCTTTGGAAGAGCGCTTGGTAAAAAACGTAAAACAAATAACTAATGCGGCTGGCTACGCTCTTCGTCTACGGCACGGTGACTCGGTAATTTATTGCGTCAAAAAGGCAAATCCTGACTGGGCGACCCGAAAACAGAAAGGAGTGATGAGCATTTTTTTCACGGAGGCGGGGCTCGACATTTTGGAGAACCCGTCATTTAGCATCTCCCGTAGTTTTGATTTCTTCGTGGTGGAAGACAATATCTTCATGACTAGGAAGCCTGCTTTTGAGTCGCTGCTGAGCCATAAGGACACCTACGAAGGCGCGTACGCAGAACTAAAGCAAGAGCCAGACTTTTCGGCCACCATTGTTGATTTTGAGATTTTTGATGCCTTTATCGGGACCAACGCTACACATTTGCGTCGTATGGCGGTAATTAAGGCTCGTGGTTACTATAAGAATCCAGACTACATGGCTCGGCTACGAGAGATCAACCGTCTCCGGGGTTGGGGTATCCAGTTCGATGCGGCAGGGCGAATCGTGCCTACTCAGGAGAAAATGCGCGACATTTTGCATATTTTGTTGGATCATCGCTTACGCTCGGAGTTATCTGAAAATCAGTACGATGTCCCATCAACAGTACTTGTTGGCTAATAGGGAAAGATTTGAAGTGAGAACTATGAGGTTCGGGTATTCCAGTCAGGGGAGGGCTTCGCCTGCTTAGCTCCTCTTCGCGAACTCGAATGGACTGACAGCCTTTTCCCTGTTCGCATCCAAGAAATCAGCCCACCACTGCATCATCAGCCGCCTTTCCTCCAGGTGCTCGGCCTTATGAATATACGCCGCCCGGACGGAGTTCCGTTCCTGGTGGCTCATTTGCCGTTCGACTGCGTCTCTCGACCACAAGCCCGATTCGATCAGCGCGCTACACGCCATGGTTCGAAAACCATGGCCGCACACCTCAGACTTGGTGTCATAGCCCATGGTCCGAAGCGCCTTATTGATCGTGTTCTCACTCATGGCTGTTTTGGAATTATTGTCGCTCGTGAAAATCAGTTCTTTATCACCCGACCAACTATAAATGCGTCTCATTATCGTTATGGCTTGTTTGCTCAAGGGCACGATATGGGGGGTACGCATCTTGGCACCACGATGAGAGAACTTCACACCTTCGAGTGCCCCTCGTTCGGCTGGGATGGTCCAGATGGCACGCTCAAAGTCGATTTCACTCCAGCGGCCGAAACGCATTTCACTGGATCGAATGAAAATTCGCAATGAGAGCTCGACAGCTAGTGTGGTGAGCATTCTGCCCTTGTAGTTGCTGATGCGCTCCAGCAGCTCTGGAAGCCGCTCGAACGGCAAGGCGGGGCGGTGTATTACCTTGTTTGTGGGAACTGCTCCTGCGATGTCTTGCGCAGGGTTGTAGTCGATCAGGCCGCTTTGCACTGCAAACCGCATGATGGAAGTGACGCGTTGCTGAAGACGAGACGCCACCTCCAGGCGGCCGGAATCAACGACTGCCCGAATGGGCACA
>Ga0164242_10008431_pt1 | contig 11185 bp, 7 predicted proteins | sample OricomgcompostMG_FD_108783 | JGI IMG/M metagenome (GOLD analysis project Ga0164242, IMG submission 108783) | Miracle-Growth compost microbial communities from Emeryville, California, USA - Original compost - Miracle growth compost (MG) ...
CAGGCTTCTCGTGTCGCGCGACGGAACATTCGAGCGCCGAACCAGACGAGCAGCAGCGCGATAACGAAACTGACGTCGAGCATGGTGCCGATCAGGATGTCGCCTTCACGATGAATCCCGAGTGCTTCGAGCGCGTCGAAAAGCGGTTCAAACGCTCTCCAGCCGCCGCCACGTTGGAACCCCTCGTCGAGTGGCGAATTTGCGAGGCCGATATAGACCGGGATCGTCAATGCGATCGCTGCAAGCAGGCGGACAAGTACTTTCATTCGTCCAGCACTTTGGCCCTGGCCAATTGAAGTGGGGAAAGGCGAGCGCCTTTCCCCATGCTTAGAACAAGCGATTTAGAACTTGAACCGCAGACCGGTGACGACGCCGACCTGATTCTGCGTGCTCGACGTCGGGATCATGCCGGCGATATTGGTCTCGTAATAGTCGCCGCCGGCAGGGCCGTGATAGCCGGTACCCACGTGCTGATACACGCCCGCCAGATAGATGTCGGCGCGCTTCGACAGCGCGTAGTCCGCGCCCGCCGACACCGAGTGCCAGCGATACACGCGATCCGGGTTGCTCGCACTGCCGTACGTGAAGGTGTAGCTGCCGACCAGCGCGAGCGACGGCGTGAGGCTGTAGACACCGCTTGCCTCGATATTGTCGAAGCGGATGCTGCCGAAGTCCGCGGTCTCCTGGAACTTCGAGCGCGTCCACATAAGGCCCACGGTCGCCGGCCCGAACGTGTAGTTGCCGCCGACGCCATACGTGCGCTGCGTCTTCGACGGGATCCAGCTGCCGTCGGCGTTCGAGGTGCCCGCCAGCGCGCCGGTCGTGTTGTTGTTCAACTGGTTGTACACGGCGGCAACCTTGAGCGGACCGTTTTCATAGCCCGCGCCCACGCTCCACTGACGGCCGTTGGCGAAGTTGCCCGGCGAGTTGCTGAAGCCGTACATGCCGCCCAGATGGAAACCGGCGTAGTTGGGGCTCTCGTACTTGATCGCATTGCTGACCGAGTACTGCGCGCCGATGTTGTCGTTGTTGAACGGGTGGGCCGCGAGGTTCACGCCCTTGCCCGCGAGCGAGAGCGGACGCAGGTAATCGACGACCGAGTCGTACTGACGGCCGAGCGTCAGCGTGCCGTACTGGCTGTTCTGCAGACCGACGTAAGCCTGGCGATTGAACATCGAGCTGCTGTCGTTGCCGAGGATGTTTGAACCCCAGCCGCCAAACCGGCCGTTGCCGATGTTGAAACCGGATTCGAGCTTGAAGATCGCGCGGTTTCCGCCGCCCAGATCCTCGACGCCACGCAGGCCGAAGTAGTTGTCGGAGAGCGCGCCGCTCGTCTGCGCCCACAGCGATTCCCCGAGAACGTTGTTCACGTAACCGATCCCGGCGTCAAGCGAGCCATACAGTGTCACGCTGCTTTGCGCATAGGCGCCTGCGCTGCACATACTGGCCACCGCGGCGGCGGCGAGGGTCTTTTTGAATTTCATGTCTGTGTCCTTGCGGGAGTAGGAGTCCGCCACATCATGGATTCACGGATGCGCGGGAAGCCGCGCCAGGTGCCCGTCACGTCCGGCCCCGGCTTGGCTTCGGCGTTGGACGTTAATGGAGGGGACAACGCGCCAGGCCATCTGTTGTGGCCGCCCAACGCAAGGTATGGAAGCAGATCAGCCCGCGTTTAAATTTTGTGTCGACGCAGGAACCCGCGAACGGGGTCGATGTCCGGTGCAAGGAACCGGCGCAGGGGGAGCGCCGCGACGAGTCGTTTGTCCTTCTGCGCCCCGCTCCGGCGGGGCATTTTGTCGGACTGCGTCGCAATGGCGCAGCGGTTGCGGACGCACACGACGTCGCGCAACACGCGTAAGCCGTTCACTCCACGTCGTCGTTCACGTCGGTCAGCCGGATCATGTGCGGCCGCACGCGCGCGTCGTCATCCGGTTCCGTCACCGGCGGATGAATCAGCGCATCGAGCCGCGCCCGCGTCGCGACGAATTCCGGCGACGTGAACTGCGCATAGCCGCGCGGCCGCGGCACCGGCACCTCGATCAATACCTGCACCTCGCCCGGGTTCGCCTTCAGCACGAGAATGCGGTCGGCCAGAAAAATCGCCTCGTCGAGATCGTGCGTGATGAACACGATCGTGATGTCGACGTTGCGCCAGATGTCGAGCAGATGCGTCTGCATCTTCGCGCGGGTCTGCGCGTCGAGCGCGCCGAACGGCTCGTCCATCAGCAGGATCTTCGGCCGGTTCGCGAGCGCGCGCGCAATCGCGACGCGCTGCTTCATCCCGCCCGACAACTGATGCGGATAGACGTTCGCGAACGGTTCCAGGCCGACGAGGTCGAGCCATTGCAGCGCCTCGCGCTCCGCCTCGGCCGCGCCCTGCCCGTTCATCCGCAGCCCGAACATCACGTTCTTCTTCACGGTCAGCCACGGGAACAGCGTGTAGCCCTGAAACACCATCCCGCGGTCCGCGCCGGGACCGCGCACCGCCTCGCCGTTCACGAGCACTTCGCCCTCGGTCTGCGCTTCGAGGCCCGCGAGAATCCGGATCAGCGTGGACTTGCCGCAACCCGACGGCCCGATCACGCAGACGAACTCGCGCCGGTGCGTGGTGAAGCTGACGTCGTGCAGCGCGGTGTGTTCGCCGTGCGGCGTCGCGAAGCGCTTGCCGAGGTGGCGCACTTCGAGCATCGGCTCGCGCGCCTTCAGGCGTTCGAAGCGAGCGCGCACCGGCTCGGACTGGATCAGATAGCCTGGAACGGCTTGCGGGTTCAACATGATGCGTCCTTTCAAATCTGTCGCGCGCTACGCCTTCAGCGTGCGGTCCCACGGAAACAGCCGGCGACCGAGCGCCGCGAGCGCGAGGTCGGTGCCGAGCCCGATGATGCCGATCATCATGATTGCCGCGTACACGTTGTCGAAGTGCTGATAACGCGCCTGCTGCGTGATGTACCACGTGATGCCCGAACTCGTGCCGACCAGCTCCGCGACGATCAGGTAAGTCCACGCCCAGCCGAGCAGGATCCGCTGATCGCGGTACAGGTCCGGCAGCACGCCCGGCACGACCACGTGCGTGAGCAGCTTGAGCCTCGTGGTGCCGAGCGTCATCGCCGCTTCGAGCAGCCCGTATTCGAGCTTGCGCGTCGTGTTCGCGATGATCAGCACCTGCTGGAACAGCGTGCCGATCACGATGATCGCGATCTTCGGCGCGTCGTAGATGCCGAGCACCGCGACCATCAGCGCGCCGAACGCGGGCGCGGGCAGGTAGCGGAAGAACTCGAAGAACGGCTCCTGCAGCCGCGCAAGCACGCTGTACGTGCCGCACACGATGCCGAGCGGCACGCCGACCAGCGACGACACGACGAAGCCCCAGAAGATGATCTGGACGCTGTGCCACAGGCTCTGGTGCAGCCATACGCCGTCCTGCGACGGCGGCGGCGTCGTGAACGCGGTGTAGAACGCGCGCAGCACCTCGTGCGGCGCCGGCAGATACACCGGGTTCGCGCCGACGCCGGCCGGCAGCGCCGCGTGGGCGGCGCGCGCGTGTTCGAGTTCGTCGTCGAACACCGCGCGGTCCACCCGCATCCCCGGCTGGAAGTAATCGACGCTGCCCGGCTGCGTGATCAGCACCTGCGGATGCCAGACGAACGGCACGTAGCTGACCACGCACCACACCAAAAGCGGCACCAGGAACGAACCGATCCCCAACGCCCATTTGCCGCGCGGCGACAACTCGCGTCGCACGGCGAACCATCCGTTCTGCGTGATCCCGGTCATGTCGTTCTCCAGCGGGAATGCCCTGTCACTTCAGCGACCCGGTCAGCGACGGATCGATGTACGTATCGACGTTCTGCGCGCTCTTGTACACCGCGTACTTCACGTTGAACGCGTCGGCCGTGCGGCTCGAACCGTACAGCGAGTGGAAGCCGTCCGCCTTCACGTACGCCTGCTGCGCCTCGGGCAGCGTGAGCAGACGCGTGCCCTTCAGGAGCGGCAGATATTGCGCGGGCGTGAGGCCCACGCGGCCGGCCATGATCTTCACCGCGTCGGGCTGCGTCGCCGGATCGTCGATGTAATGGACGACGCGGTACCAGACCTTCGCGAGCTTTTCCCAGTCGGCCTTGTGCGACGCGAGGCTCACCGGATTCACGGCGAGCACGTCGTAGATCAGCCCCGGTTCGTCGGCCGACGTGAACACCGGCCGCGCGCCCGGCACCTGATGCAGCGCCTGGCCCGCGTTCGGCTGCCACGCGGCGATCGCGGCGATGTCCGACGACGCGAGCACCTGCGGCGTCTCGTTGGTCTTCGCGTTGACGAGCGTGACGTCGCTTTCCTTCAACCCCGCGCGCTGCAGGCCGTCGAGCAGCAGCAGGTGATCGACGACGCCGATCTCGACGCCGATCTTCTTGCCCTTCAGGTCCTTCAGCGAGCGCGCGGGCGGCTTCGCGACCACCATGTCGTTGCCGTTCGAATAGTCGGTGATCAGCGCCATCACGTTCTTCGCGCCGTTCGCGCCCATCGTCAGCGCGTCGCCGTTCGTGACGAGCACCGCGTCGAGCTTGTTCGCCGCGAACGCGTCCATCGACGCCGCGTAGTCGAACCATTCGAACTGCACGTCGAGGCCCGCTTCCTTGAGCCAGCCCTTGTCGATCGCGACCTGCCACGCGACCCAGCCCGGCCAGTCGCTGTAGCCGACGCGCAGCGGCGCGGCGGACGCGGCCTGCGCGCCCGCCGCGAACAGGCCAGCGGCGAGCGCGGCCGTGCCGGCGGTGCGCGCGAGCCAGCGCCGCGCAGCGCCGGCCAGCGCGCCGATGCCGGCGGCGAGATCGCCGTCGACGCGCGGCGTTTCGTTCGCGGATGAGAAATTCTTGTTCATGCGTGATCTCCAGGAGAAAAGCTAACGGTCAATCTTCAGCTGCGTGGGTTCTACGTATTCGTGAATCGGCGTGAATCAGGTGGACGGGCTCAGCGCCGCCGCGTCGGCGGCCGCCTGCGCCGCGCGGTGCGCGCGCCACGCGCGCCAGCCGCCGAACGCGCTGATGTCCGGCGCGTCGGCGAGCGCGATGCTTTCGCACAGGAAGCCGTGCACGTGCGTGCCGTCGGCGAGCGTCACGGTACCGATCGACAGCGGCGACGGCACCAGCGCGACGAACGCGCCGAACGCCGCAACCGGCATCTCCCACACCTCGACCTCGATCGCGACGCCGCCTTCGCGCACGCGTGCGAGGCCCGGCTTTTCGGGCGTCGTCGGCAACTGATAGAGCCGGTAGTCCGGCGCGGTCGTCGTCGTCGCGACGAGGCGCGCGCCACGTTCGGTCAATTGACTGTTCAGCGGCTCGCCGAGCAGATGCGCGCCGACCACCGCGATGCGGATGTTGTCCGTCGCGGCTTGCGGCGGCGCAGCGGACGACGCGTCGGCCTGCGCGCGCTCGCCGAGCCACGCGCGCGCGAGGTCGAGCAGTTTCGCGTCTTCGTGCGCGCGCCCGACGAACGTCACGCCGAACGGTTTGCCCGCATGCGCGCCCGTCTCGCAGACGCCCGCCGGCACCGCCAGCGCGGACAGGTCGAGCAGGTTCACGAAATTCGTGTAGTAGCCGAAGCGCGCGTTGACGCCGATCGGGTCGGCTTCGAGCGCGTCGATCGTCGCGGTGGTCGCCGAGGTCGGCGTGACGAGCGCGTCGATGCGCGACCACACCGGCTCGGCCTCGAGACGCAACGCGGCGAGACGATCGAAGGCGGCGAACGCGTCGGCCGCGCTCCAGCGCGCCGCGCCGCCGACGATCTGCCGCGTGACCGGATGTAGCGCGTCCGGCTGCGCGTCGAAGAACTCGCGGATCGCCGCGAGCCGCTCGGCCACCCACGGGCCGTCGTACAGCAGCCGCGCGGTCGCGAGGAACGGCTCGAAGTCGATCTCGACGAGTTCCGCGCCGGCCGCGCGCAGCCGCGCGAGCGCGGCGTCGAAGGCAGTCTCGTACGACGTGTCGCCATAGAACGCGAGTTGATCGGCGCGCGGCACGCCGAAGCGCACGCCGCGCAGCGAGCGGGCCGCGTGCGGCGCCGGCTGCCACTCGCGCGCATACGGATCGCCCTGCGCGACGCCGCGCGCGCTGTCGAACACGCGCTCCGCGTCGTCGGGCGTCTGCGCGAAGATCGACACGCAGTCGAGCGAACGGCACGCGGGCACGACGCCGAGCGTGCTCAACACACCCTTGGTCGGCTTCAGCCCGACGAGGCCGTGGAACGCGGCCGGCACGCGGCCGGACCCCGCGGTATCGGTGCCGAGCGAGAACGACGCGAGCCCGAGCGCGACCGAAACCGCCGAACCGGAACTGGAGCCGCCCGACGCATACGCCGGGTCGAGCGCGTTGCGGCACGCGCCGTACGGCGAGCGCTGGCCGGACAGACCGGTCGCGAACTGATCGAGATTCGTCTTGCCGACCGGAATCGCGCCGGCCGCGATCAGCCGCTCGACCACCGGCGCGCTGCGTTCCGGCGTGTACGCATAGGCGGGACAGCCGGCCGTCGTCGGCACGCCGGCGAGGTCGATGTTGTCCTTGATCGCGAACGGGATGCCGTACAGCGGCCGCGACGCGGGATCGACGCCGGCAAGCGCATCCGCGTAGCGCATCATCTCGTCGCGCGTCAGCGCGCGGATCCATACGCGATGCGGATCGTCGCCGGCCGTGCGCGCGGCGAGCGCGTCGACCAGTTGCGCCGGCGTCAGGCTGCCGTCGAGATAGCGCGCGCGCAGCGACGCGATCGACATCGCCTCGGCGGCGGCCAGCGGCGGGTTCAGCGGATTCATTGGCATGCAGCCTCCTCGCCGGCCACGTCGGACCGGCTGTGCGTGAGTTCGGTGGGCGCGTCCGCGTGGATCACCATCAGCCGCTGACCGGCGACGACCGCATCGCCCTCGGCGCAATTGACCGACTCGATCACGCCGTCAGCGCTCGCGGCCACCGACACTTCCATCTTCATCGATTCGACGATCGCGACGTCCTGCCCTTCGACCACGCGTTCGCCCTCGCTCACGAGCAGCTTCCACACGCTGCCCGACACGTCGGCGGCAATCGCACGGCGGTCGTCGGGCAACGGCGCTTCGCCCGTCGCATCGTCGCTTGCGGCGCGAGCCCCGGAAGGCTCGCCGACGTACTCGGCCTGCCCCGCCGCGCGCCAGCGCTCGCGCTCCGCTTCGAACGACGCCTGTTGCGTCGCCTTGAACGCGCCGATCGACGCGGCCTCGTCGCGCAGGAAGCGCTCGTATTCGCCGAGATCGAACACCGACTCCTCGATGCGCAGCGCGCGCCGGCCCGCGATGAACTCGCTGCGCCATTCGGCCAGTTCGGCCTCGCTCACCTCGAAGAAGCGGATCTCGTCGAAGAAGCGCAGCAGCCACGGCTTGCCCGGCGCGAATTCGGCGGTGCTGCGATAGCGGTTCCACATCTGCACGGTGCGGCCGACGAACTGATAGCCGCCCGGCCCTTCCATCCCGTACACGCACAGGTACGCGCCGCCGATGCCGACCGCGTTTTCCGGCGTCCACGTGCGCGCCGGGTTGTACTTCGTCGTGACGAGCCGGTGACGCGGATCGACCGGCGTTGCGACCGGCGCGCCGAGATACACGTCGCCGAGCCCGAGCACCAGATAGCGCGCGTCGAACACGATGCGCTTCACGTCGTCGATGCTGTCGAGCCCGTTAATCCGGCGGATGAACTCGATGTTGCTCGGGCACCAGGGCGCGTCGGGACGCACCGACTGCATGTAGCGTTCGATCGCGATGCGCGTCGACGGGTCGTCCCACGACAGCGGCAGATGCACGATGCGATTCGGCACGCGCATCGCGTCGACGGCCGGCAGTTGCGGTTCGGCGGCGCGCAGATGCGCGATCAATCGATCGCACGACAGCACGCGCGGATCGAAATGCACCTGCAGCGAACGGATGCCCGGCGTCAGATCGACGATGCCCGGCAGACGATGCGCGTCGAGCCAGTTCATCAGCGCATGCACGCGAAAGCGCAGCTTCAGGTCGAGCACCGGCGGGCCGTACTCGATCAGCAGGTTGCGGTCGCCGGAGCGGCGGTAGACGACGCCGACGCCGGCCGAGTCGTCGCGATGCAGCACGCAGTCGTGAGCGTTCGTCGCGGACGTGACGACCGTAGGGTTCGCGACGCGCGCCGCCGGCACGAAGCGCACGGTGTCGCCCGGACGCAACTGGCCGAGCTTCCACAACTCGTCGCCGATCACGGTGACCGGACACACGAAGCCGCCGAGGCTCGGGCCGTCCGGGCCGAGAATCACCGGCATGTCGCCGGTGAAATCGACCGCGCCGATCGCGTACGCGTTGTCGTGAATGTTCGACGGATGTAGTCCCGCCTCGCCGCCGTCCGCGCGCGCCCATTGCGGCTTCGGCCCGACGAGGCGCACGCCGGTGCGGCTCGAGTTGTAGTGCACGGTCCAGCGCGCGTCGTACAGCATCGCGATGTCGTCCGGCGTCAGGAAGTCCGGCGCGCCGTGCGGGCCGTCGAGCACCGCGAGTTCCCATTGGTGCGTGAGCGCCGGCACGCGCGGCGGCGCGAGCGTCGCGCCCGCGTCGCCGTCGCCCGCGTTCGCCGCGAGATGCAGCACGTCGCCCTTGCGCAGCGCGCGGCCCGCGTGGCCGCCGAACTGCCCGAGCGTGAACGTCGCCTTGCTGCCCAGATAGTCGGGCACCTGCAGTCCGCCCTTCACCGCGAGACACGCGCGCACGCCGGCGCCCGTCACGCCGCCGAGCTTCAGCACCATGCCGGGCTTCGCGCGCAGCACCTGCCAGAACGGCACCGGCGCGCGGTCGAGCGTCGCCGCGAGCGGCGCGCCGCCGAGCACGAACAACGTGTCGGTGTTAAAGCGCAGCGTCGCGCCGACCATCGTGAATTCGAGACCCGCCGCGTCGGGCGCGTTGCCGATCAATTCGTTAGCCAACCTGAACGACAGGTCGTCCATCGGGCCGGACGGCGGCACGCCGACGTCCCAGTAGCCGAGGCGGCCCGGCGTCTGCTGCACGGTGGTCTGCACGCCGCCGTCGAGCACGTCGATCGTGTGCGGCGCGAACAGGAAGCGGCCGAGAAAACCGGTGGTCTGGTCGCCGGCCGCGAACGTCGGCGAGCCGGCGACCGCGCGCAGATAGTCGAGATTCGTTTCGATCCCGTATAGCTGCGTGCGCTCCAGCGCGCCGCGCAACGTGGCGAGCGCCGTGTCGCGCGTGTCGCCGGTCGCGATTATCTTCGCGAGCAGCGGATCGTAGTACGCGCTGATCTCGGTGCCCGCGTCGACCCACGTGTCGACGCGCACACCGTCCGCGAACGCGACGTGCGTAAGCAGACCCGAACTCGGCTGGAATTGCCGGTTCGGATCTTCGGCATAAACGCGAACCTGGATGCTCGCGCCGCGCGGCTCGACCGGCGCGAGCGACGTCAACGGCGGCAGCGTGCCGTCGGCCTGGCGAATCATCCACTCGACGAGATCGATGCCGGTCACCTCTTCGGTCACGCCGTGCTCGACCTGCAGCCGCGTGTTCACTTCGAGGAAGTAGAACGCGCGCGTCGCCGCGTCGAACACGAACTCGACAGTGCCCGCCGATTCGTAGTTCACCGCTTTCGCGAGACGCACCGCCGTCGCGTGCAGCGCGTCGCGTTCGGCGTCGGTGAGGCCGGGCGCGGGCGTCTCCTCGATCACCTTCTGGTTGCGCCGCTGCACCGAGCAGTCGCGCTCGCCGAGCGCGATCACGTTGCCCGCGCCGTCGCCGAACACCTGCACTTCGATGTGGCGCGCGTGCTCGACGAACTTCTCGACATACACGCCCGCGTTCGCGAAGTTCGTCGCGCCGAGCCGCGCGACCGACGCATACGCCGCTTCGAGCTGCGCCGCGTCGCGGCACAGCGACATGCCGATGCCGCCGCCGCCCGCCGTGCTCTTCAGCATCACCGGGTAGCCGACGGACGCGGCCGCGTCGAGCGCGGCGGCGGCGTCCGCGAGCAGCCCGGTGCCCGGCAGCAGCGCGACGCCGTTCGCCCGCGCGATCTCACGCGCCGTGTGCTTCAACCCGAACCGCCGCATCTGCTCCGGCCGCGGGCCGATGAAGCGCACGCCCGCGTCCTCGCACGCCTCACCGAACGCCGCGTTCTCGGACAGGAAGCCATAGCCCGGATGCACGGCCTGCGCGCCGGTGCGGCGCGCCGCGTCGACGATCGCGGCCGCGTTCAGGTAGCTCTGCGCGACCGGCGCCGGACCGATGCACACGGCTTCGTCCGCGAGCATCACGTGCATCGCGTGACGGTCCGCCTCCGAATACACGGCGACCGACGCGATGCCGAGACGCTTCAGCGTGCGGATCACGCGGCACGCAATCTCGCCGCGGTTCGCAATCAGGATCTTGTCGAACGCCATCACGCGCTCCAGATCGCGAGCCGCACCGGCGTCGGGTTATAGCCGTTGCACGGATTATTCAGTTGCGGACAGTTCGAGATCAGCACCGTGACGTCCTGCTCCGCGCGCATTTCCACGTACTTGCCCGGCGCGGAAATGCCGTCCTCGAACGTGAGCCGCCCTTCGGGCGTTACCGGCACGTTCATGAAGAAGTTGATGTTGCTGACGATGTCGCGCTTCGTCAGCAGCGCGCCCGCCCCGCACGTGCAATGCGTGATCGCGTTCAGGAAGCTGTCGCGGCAGTTATGCATGTGGCGCTTTTCGAGCGCGTAGCGCACCGTGTTGCTTTCGGCCGCGCACGCGCCGCCGAGCGTGTCGTGACGGCCGCACGTATCGGCAACGATCGTCAGCAGCGCGTTGCCGAGGTTAGACATCAGCACGCTGCCCGCGCTCAGGTAGAGGTTGCGCTGCGCGCGGATCGTGTCCTGCGCGCTGTAGCGTTCGTGCGGGTCCGCGCTGCTGTAGAACAGCGTATCGACCGCCTGGTTGCCTTCGAGGTCGGTGATGCGCAGCGTGTCGCCGCGCTTCAGGTCGTGCAGCCACGGTTCGCCCGCGGGCAGCGTGAAATCGTACGAGGCTTCGCGCAGATCGAGCGCGCTTTCGATGATCGGCATGACGGCGCTCCTTCAGGCGAACAGGCGGTCGGTGTTGATGAAGCCGCGGCCGTTCTCGGGGCACGCGGTGCGGCACGGATCGTCGGCCGGCGCGGCGCCGTCCGCCGGATACG
>Ga0164242_10008432_pt1 | contig 11185 bp, 9 predicted proteins | sample OricomgcompostMG_FD_108783 | JGI IMG/M metagenome (GOLD analysis project Ga0164242, IMG submission 108783) | Miracle-Growth compost microbial communities from Emeryville, California, USA - Original compost - Miracle growth compost (MG) ...
CAAAGGGATTGAGTTTATGATGCAAACACCGAATCCCAATATCACAATGGAATTTCAGGGAGGGGAAGCGCTTCTTGCGTTTGACAATATAGTGTATGCTATTGAAAAGGCTAAATATCAGGCAGCCAAGAGGCAAAAGAATATTACGTTTGTTATTTGCACCAATTTGGCCTTGGTTAATCATGAGATTTTGTCTTACTGTAAAGAAAATAATGTATTTATATCGACATCATTAGATGGGCCCGAATTTATTCATAATCAGAATAGACATAAGAGTGGCAATAATAGTTATGAGTTGACTGTAAAAGGAATAGAATTATGCCGTGAGGTATTGGGGGAAGATAGAGTTTCTGCGTTGATGACTACAACATCCTTGTCTCTTAACTATCCTAGCGAGATCGTTGACGAGTATTCTAAACGAAAGTTTCCAGATATATTTCTGCGTCCAATTAGCCCTTATGGATTTGCGATGAGAAATAGTAAAAGAAATCATTATGAAACATCAAGATTTTTGGATTTTTATAAATCTGCCTTAGATCGTATAATTAAATATAATTTAGATGGACATTTTATTCGCGAAGTATATGCGAGTATATTGTTGAAAAAAATCTTGACTCCATTTCCCGTGGGATACGTAGACCTGCAGTCGCCTGCCGGAATGATTAACAACGTAATTGTATTTAATTACGACGGTAAGATATATGCTACAGATGAATCAAGAATGCTAGCAGAGACTGGTGATTTTACATTTCAGCTCGGTGACCTTGACAAGAATACATACGAAGAGGTATTTTATGGAGAAAAGGCGTTTAAGTTGTCCGAGTCATGGACAAATGAGTCATTAGCGGGATGTTCAGAATGTGCGTTTCAACCCTATTGTGGGGCTGATCCAGTTTCCAATTATCAAACACAAGGGAACTTGCTTGGATATCGGCCAACCAGTACCTATTGTCAAAAGAATATGGAGATTATAAGGTATTTGTTTGAGTTGATGGATAGTGATCGACAGGTGAATTGTATTTTTAGGACTTGGATAACAGGAAGCAACTGATGCTATTAAAGACCAAAGGAATACCTTATCATATTAGCTATCCTATAGTTGGAAGAATAACGCGTGACAGAACTGGAGTAGATAATAACAGCATCTTAATTATTGACGAAAAGATGGCTGTCGAAATTCCGGACGGATTTAAGGCAGTCTTAACAAACTTTTCAATCCCCGATGGGAACAAGTTTGCTTCTCCTGCAGTTTTCGGTGTTATAACATTTGACCATCTTTACGAAGGAGATATTATTGTTATACGTCCTGATGGTCTAATTCATACGCTCTATAGAGTACTTTCGAGTCACAACTTCTTTTTAGTGACAGAGCGCTGTAACAGTAATTGTCTGATGTGCTCTCAACCCCCCAAAAGCAAGGATGATATTATTGATCTATATAATGTTCACAGACAAGTTGTCCCGCTTATTCCTATCGATTGCGCGAATCTTGGAATTACGGGCGGTGAACCTACTTTAATGGGGCAACTTTTCTTTGAATTTCTTGCGTTAATAAAAGATCAACTTCCCGATACGTCATTACATTGTCTAACCAATGGCCGATCATTTGCGTGGAAGGGCTTTGCCAGTAAGCTCGGGAATATGGGATACAAGAAACTAATGTTGGGAATTCCTTTATACTCTGATTACTCTCAAGATCATGATTATATTGTACAGGCTAAAGGGGCGTTTAATCAAACCATTAAAGGATTGTATAATTTAGCAATGTATGGGCAAAGAATAGAGATACGAGTTGTGTTACATAAGCTAACCGTACCAAGGCTTGTATCATTAGCCAGATTTATATATAAGAATCTTCCATTTGTGGATCATGTTGCGTTTATGGGATTGGAGTATCAAGGCTATACTCCTTTTAATATTAATAAACTTTGGATAGACCCAGCCGACTATATGACTGAGTTAGGGGAAGCAATAGACTATTTGTCATCTCTTGGTCTCAAGGTGTCAATATATAATCTGCAACTATGTTTAATTCCAAGACACCTTTGGAGATATAGTCGAAAGTCCATTTCAGATTGGAAAAACATTTATGTGGAAGAATGTATAGGTTGTAAAGCGATAGATAGATGCGGAGGTTTTTTTGCCTCAAGTAACAAAATGAGAAGCAAGTACATACGAGCCATTACCACAGACGATGCGGTGGAGTTAACCGATGGTTTATAATAGTGGTGGGGAGTTGATTTTAGTCGATCAAACTGGATTCATCCATCATGCTGCAGAGGCATGGTCTGCCACAAGGGAAACAGATTTTTAGAGCACCTGCCGCTGTCCTGAGATCAAGGGATCCATACAATAGAAGCCGATCCGCAAGAATGGATGACCTTGCCGTTGTTATCCACAGGTTGCAGTGGATCCACGGGGGTATTGTCGTAACCGTCTTCTGGTACCTCGATCGGTTTTTCGGGTTGGGCCGATACGATCCGGATTTCCCCACAATCCAATACGCCTGGCGTATTGCCGGCAAAGACCAGGTAGCGCCCGTCTGGGCTCCAATTTACGTCCACTTCACGAAAGCGTGAGGTGGTGACCTGCGTGACCGAAGCATTTTCCTTGGGAGACAGGGTAAAGATGTGATCTGCCTGGATCATGGCGAGTCGCCCACCATCGGAAGAAAAGGACAAATCTACCGGAAGCTGATCATAAGCGGAAAAGACTTTTATGGTGATGCTTTGCTGGGAGGTTGCGGAAGAAAAATTCTTCACCAGTCCGAGCGCATAGCCTGTGGTATTGCCGTCAGCATCCAGCGCTTCGGCGGAAACGACCAGATCTTTTCCATTCGGAGAAAATGCGAAGTCTTTGACATGCGGTATACGCCCGATGAATGTACCATCCGATTCCAGCAACAAGAGATCAGTCCGGGTATCCGGCCGATCTGGAGAGCGGGCCAGTACGCCCAGTAATCCACCTTCAGGCGCGAATCGAGGCGTGGCTTCCAGAATATAGGGGAGGGAGATACTTCTATATTGGTCAGGAGATACCAATTGATGGATCTGGCAAGTCGTCGTTCCCGCGCTAAAATCGGTTTTGTACCAGACGAATACCTGGCCTTTAGGCCATACCCGATAATTGTCGCCACCGGAGAACAGCACATTTTCTTTTCCGGTGTCAAAATCAAACCGGATGAGCGCATCCGCTTCGGAATAATACAGAGAACCGCCTTGATTGGGTTTTGGTTCCGAGTCGCCTGATTTACCACAGGCTCCTAAAACTACAGACCATATCGCCAGGGCGGCTATGGCATATCGCGTCCAGCAGGTTTTCATAACTTTTCTGGGTTTAAAGGGTTCCTGCTGACTAAGATAGGGATTTCTTGGCTTAGTGCTTCGACAAGTCTTTCCCTTTAAGAAGTTGCAATTGAGAAGTGGTGATTTGCATAATAGTCATTATCCCACAATAGCTATCGGCAATGACATACGCTGCCTCTTTTCCATGGCTTTGATTAATCCATAGAAAAACTTAATTTGGTTTCAGAGAAGGCGAGGGAAGTGAAGGAGGATTCCAATATTTCATGAAGATCCTGAGGCCAAGCTTCTAAGGCTGTTATTCTCCCTTCACCCAGCTATTAATGATCAGGTCGCTGCGGCCAGATTCCTCAGTCAATAGCAAGGTCACGTTGACTTTATGGAGAAGCGTAGAATGAAGGGGCAGGGCAAATCCATAGCCCTGAGGATCATATTGAGCGATCGAAAGATTCACGCCTCCATCATGTGTATTCTTCAAGAAGTATTGCAGCTGCGTTCGATCGTATACCAGCGCGTCTACCTTTTTCTCTTTTAATAGCTCGTAACCGGCTTCCAGCGACGCCACGGACACAGCGTCGGCGCCGTATTTATGCGTAAAGTCCTCTGCCGGAGAATCATTGATTACCGCTACCTTCCTGCCGCCCAATTCCGTAGCGGTGTCGATGGTAGAAGTATTTAACCCAGTTAAGGTCAACGTGCTGGCAATGCCCGCCACCATGGTGGTAGCAAAAATGATGGATATCACCATCCAGCAGCCGGCAATTAGCCTACCCCAGAAGGTAACCGGGGTACGGTCTCCATAGCCGGTAGTCGACATGGTCACGATTGCGCACCACATGCCGTTGGCAATGCCCCGGGCTGGTTCATGTGGGAACTGCTCTGCATTGCGCTCTCTCAGCCAGCCAGAGCAGTGTGCCTACTCCGCCCAGGATTAGCAGGAAAACACAGACTGCCGCGAAGAATCGCTCGCTGAAAAAGGGACTAATGCGCTGCCATAGTGTAGGTGAATCGGCACGAGAGAGAATAGACAAACTGGAACTGAAGTAGGGTTGCGTAAACCGAAATTTTTGTAGCCGGTCGGCCGTAATGCTGATTGGGCCCACCACCATATCCACTTTGCCTTCCTGCAACGCCTGTAAAGCCTGTGGTACTTCATCAAAATATTTGGTTTGGTAGTGCCACCCCAGGCGGGAGGCCATGTCCTGCCATATTTCCACGGAGATGCCGGTTTGATCGGTGGTGTCCACAACGAACGGAGGCGTACCTGCCACAGCTATGGTGAGGTCCATGGTGTCAGCGGTGGAAGTAGCCTGCCGAGCGTATGACTGCACACAAGTCATACTCATTCCGAGTAGGAGACAAAACAGCCGCGTAAACCATAAGCGGGCTTGGCAAATCCATGGTCGCATCATGATTAGATTATTTAGAGGTCCTAAGAGAAAACAGTGGGCTTAACGGTATAATCATCACAGGATCAAATTACTATAATGCTTTTCACCATTTCTATGCAATATTACCAATTTTTTGCTGCCGGTGCCAGGCGACAGGCTATTTCCTTCAGGGGCCAAGATTTTTTCGTCCGGCTGAGCCCTATGGCGGTCTTCCCAGTATGCTGGTTGTTTTCCCCCAACTTGCTGACCGGCTCCAGGCCGGCCAGCTTTTTCCTTTTCCGAACATTTTAATTCCCGAATCGGTAACAAGTCTCCTGGTATTCTTTCTTTCTTTGCATGGTTATTCTTCCGGCTTGCTCCCGGTCGAAATCAGCCTCAGGGCGGTTTTCGGTTTTATAAAGAACCCAGGTAATGTCATTCCAAAAGGGAGCAGGCGTGCTAATCTATACCATCTTGTTTGCGGCCTTCGCTGTGCAGGCGTATGGAACCGCGACCGTTCCATCGGATACCCTTCCCAGTACCCAAGGGCTTTCCGAGGTGGTCGTGACCGCTACGCGCAGTGACCGCAAGTTGACTGATGTGCCAATACCCGTCTCGATCATCGGACAAGAACAAATTCAATCATCGGGAGCAAGCCGGTTGGATGAGATCCTGTCTGAGCAGACGGGTTTGGCCATCATTACCAATCATGGTTTCGGGGTGCAGATGCAGGGCATGGATCCTGAATATTGCCTCATCCTCATCAACGGAGAACCCGTCATTGGCCGTACGGCCGGAACACTGGATCTGACCCGCATTACCCTCAATGATGTGGAGCGCATAGAGATCATGAAGGGTCCTTCCTCCAGCCTCTATGGTTCCGATGCCCTCGCGGGAGTCATTAACATTATTACCAAGAAAACCCGGTCTACCGGCCTTAACCTGCAGACCAGATATGCGACCAACCAGACTTTAGATAATACCCTCACCGGCTCGTTGGCCCTGGGAGCCAAGGGCGGCGCTTCCCTGTCGCTGAACCGGTTCCATACCGAAGGCTATGACCTGATGCCCGGAACCTACGGTAAAACAGTCGACCCTTATACCGACTATACCCTCCAGGGAAACCTGCACTATTTATTGACCCCAAAACTGCGGTTGGAATTTCATGGAAGATACTTTGATGAAACCCAAAGCCAGAATTATATGGCGACTGACGGTAAAGATTCCCTGCAGGTGGGGGGAGATGCCAAAGTCTATGACAAGGAGCTGAATCCCATACTCGAATATGCCCTTTCTTCCGCCTGGCGGATTAAACTGCGTACCTATTTGTCCTGGTACAAGACGGAAAGCGGCCTGCGCGACAAGCATGCCGATACTATATATGATGACTCCTACTTCAACCAAATGATCTGGAAAGAGGAGCTGCAATCTGAGACCGTACTTAACTCCAAACAGATCCTCACCGTCGGTACCGGCTTTTCCCGGGAAAGCGTGAAAGCTACCCGGTATGATTCAAGAGAGCGTTTGTCGGACTATTATCTCTATGCTCAGCATGAATGGCGCCCGGCTACCCACTGGAACCTATTGTCGGGCGTACGCTATGATATACCTTCCGCCTATCACAGCCAGCTTAGCCCGAAGATTGCGGCTCAGTATAGGCTGGATGATCACTGGACGATCCAGGCTTCGGTAGGCGTGGGGTACAAGGCCCCCTACTTTCGGCAGCTTTATCTGAGCTTCTCCAACCCGGTGGTCGGTTATTCCGTGTTGGGAGCACGGTCCCTGCGGGAAGGATTGGCGAAGATGCAGCGGGAAGGACAGATCGCCCAGGTATATGTGAACCCGGGAAAGGATGCCGGTGATCTCAAGCCGGAAAGTTCCGTGGCGTATAACTTGGGTGGTGCATATACCGGAACACCCGGTTGGCAATTGCGGGTCAACCTGTTCCGCAACAACGTCCGGGATTTGATCGATACCCGCACCATTGCCTTAAAGACCAACGGACAACCTTTATATAGCTATTACAATATTCACCGGGTCTATACCCAGGGCCTGGAGGCTGAAGGCACCCTGCCTCTGTTGAATAAGGCGTTGCGCATCCAGGCCGGTTACCAGTATCTGATCGCCCGGGATCGCCAGGTAGTGGATGATATTCACGACGGCAAGGTATTCAAGCGCGATCCGGTCACCCTGGAGACCACGCGGCTTTCCATGAAAGACTATGGCGGACTCTTCAACCGCTCCACCCACACCTTTAATGTCAAGGTCTATTATACCTATCGCAACTGGACGTTCAATACCCGGGTAGTATACCGCGGGAAGTTCGGCTTTGCGGATATGAACGGAGATAATATCCTGGATGATAAAAATGAATATGCCCCCGGTTATGCCCTGTGCCACCTGGATGTCGGAAAGACCTTCTGGCAAGGCAAGCTGCGCCTCGAAACAGGTGTCCGGGATCTTTTTAATTATACCGATCCGGCCCACTTGGCCTATCTGCCCGGCAGGACTGGCTACATAGGGGCTACCCTTAATTTGTACAAGAACAATTCCAATGCTAAAAATTAAATCCATGAAAGTAATGAATCGTCACAGACTGCTCCTGATCGCGGTATCGCTGGTTACGCTGTTTTCCGCTTGTTCGAAAGATGATGATGACACGCCCACGCCGCCACCTGCCGCACAAACCGTGTTGGTACAGGATCTGCCTGCCGATCCGGCTACCCGGGACCCTAATACCGGGGCAGTGGTGGGAGGAAACAACGAGTATACCTTTTTCCGGTTCAGCGACAGCACCATCGTGTCACATGAAGACTCGGCTTCCAGCAAATGGGACATTGGTTTTCGCGGTACGGATATTATCCTGAATAGCGGAACAAGTGGGCCAGGAACTGCCCAGGGCCAGGTCGTCAACAGCACGCTTGCCGAGATCACCGCGGCGCCTGCCGATGGGTATGCCAGCGATGATGCAAACGGCCATGTCTTTGGCGAGTGGTATAATTATAATCCCACGACCCACATTGTGACTTCCGTACCGGGCTATATTCTGGTGATCCATACGGCCGACGGCAAATATGTCAAGGTGGAATTACTAAGTTATTATAAGGGAGCGCCGGCGCAACCTGATCTCAGCAGCGAATCCCGGTATTATACCTTCCGCTATGTCATTCAGCCGGATGGCAGCACCAATTTTAACGAACAATGATGCATAGCAAAAGAAGATATTTTTTGGCGTGGATCCTGTTGCCGGTGTGCCTGGTGATGTGGGCGGCCTTTACGCCTGCTCCACCGAAGCCTTCCAGGGTGCCACTGCGGATTGTCTCCATGAATGGCGCCATCAGTGAGATGTTGTGTGACCTTGGCCTGGAAGAGCAGATCGTGGGGGTGGATGTGACCAGTACGTATCCCCACTCCCTGCAATCTAAACCGCGTATCGGCCATAATCGCAATATCTCGGCTGAGGGAGTCCTTGCGCTGTCACCCACGTTAGTCTTGGGATTAAAATCCCAGGTAACGCCCACCTTGCAAGCCCAGTTTCGGCAGGCGGGTGTTAAGGTGGTCTTGCTGGACCAGGTGTTTTCGGCCACAGGGGTCGGAGACATGCTCACGGAAGTGGCGGCTGCAGTGCAAAAAAGCGATGAGGCGAATGCCTTGCGCCAGGCCTTCGATACAAAAATGCAGGCATTGAAGATGCCTGCTTTACAGAAGAAAGTGCTGTTCATTTATGCCCGGGGTGCAGGCACCATGCTGGTCAGCGGCACGGGAACTTCCGTGGATGCCATGATCAAGCTGGCCGGAGCCCGCAATGCCGTCCAGGGGTTCTCCGATTTTAAACCGCTCTCTGCAGAATCTTTGGTTGTCGCGCAGCCGGATGTTATCCTGATGTTTCCCGACGGCTTACAGAGCATGGGAGGTGTGGAAGGATTGCTGAAGGTACCTGGGGTTGCCCAGACCCCGGCGGGGAAAGCCCGCAAGATCATTACGATGGATGGGGAGTTATTGACGGGTTTCGGGCTCCGGTTGCCGGAGGCGATCCGGGAACTGCATGATAAAATACAAGCAGAGTAAACCATGAATAAACGGTCGATCAGGATATTGCTTTGGGTGATGCTGCCGTTGAGCGGCATCCTGGCCGCAGGGATCGGATCCATGCCGATCCGGCCCTGGCAGGTCGTGGCCATCTTGGCGCAATCTGCAGGGCTTCATCTGCCGGTATCCATAGAGCCGGGCATGGCCGATGTACTGATGCTGATTCGGCTTCCGCGCGTCTGTTTAGGGATGCTGGTGGGCGCCGGGCTGGCTATTTCCGGTGCGGCCTTGCAAGGCCTGTTCCGTAATCCCCTGGCGGATCCCGGGTTGATCGGTATTTCAGCAGGGGCCTCTTTTTTTGCCGTCCTGTTTATTGTGGGGGCTTCTGCGGTGCCGTTGCTGGTGCCTGGAAATATGCTGGGCCAGTATTACCTGATGAACGTCGTCACCTTCATAGGCGCCTGTCTGACTTCTTTACTGGTCTTTCGGTTGTCCCGAACCCGCGGAAAGACCTTGGTGGCCACCCTGCTCCTGGCGGGGTTGGCGATCAATGCGCTTTGCGGTGCATTTACCGGCCTGGTGACTTATACGGCCAATAATGACGAGCTCCGCAGCATCGTATTCTGGTCACTGGGCAGCCTGGGTGCCGCCTCCTGGAGCAATGTGCTGGCCTTATCTCCTTTTGTGTTGGGACCGCTATTGGTCTTGCCGCGCATGGCCCGTTCGCTGAATGCGTTTGCGCTGGGAGAAGCGGAAGCCGGTTATATGGGCGTGCATGTGAAGCGGCTCAAGCTATGGATCATCGTGTTATCTACGCTGGCCGTAGGCGCCTGTGTAGCCGTCTCCGGCATCATCGGTTTTGTGGGGCTGATCGTGCCGCACATCTTGCGCACGGCCTCGGGGAATGATCATCGCAGCTTGCTGCTCAACAGCGCTTTACTGGGTGCCGTGCTTTTGACACTGGCCGACGTGCTGAGCCGGACGGTGATCGCACCGGCCGAGCTGCCGATCGGTATCGTGACGGCGATCCTCGGTACCCCGCTTTTCATCGCTTTATTAATGAAACAGAAAAAATACCTATTTGGTCTGGCATCATGATCACGGTCAAAAACATATCATACAAAATCGGGGGCAAGTCCATCCTGCATCCCATGTCCTTTGAGATCTTTCCCGGGGAGGTCACCATCTTGCTCGGGGCCAATGGAGCCGGTAAGTCTACCCTTATGCGGGTCCTGGCAGCAGAATATTTGCCGGATACCGGTGAGGTTTGCTTAGACGAGCATTTGTTGGGAGACTATACTCCGGAGGCACTGGCCCGGAAAAGAGCGGTGCTCACCCAGCAATTTGCAGTGCCCTTGCCGTTCAGTTGCGAGGAGATCGTTATGATGGGCCGGTATCCGCACCAGGGACAGAGTACTGCCCGACAGGATCGGGATATTGTCACCGGCTGCATGCGGGAGATGGACGTCGAAGCTTTTGCCGGCAGGCTATTTAATACGCTATCCGGCGGAGAGCAACAGCGGGTACAGATGGCGCGCGTACTGGCGCAGCTGGATTCCGGTCACCCGACGGATACCCGGGTGCTGTTGTTGGACGAACCGACTTCCAGCCTGGACTATTTGCAGCAGCAGTTGCTGCTCACTAAAGTGAAAGCCCTGGCGGACCGGGGATATGCTGTGGTGGTAGTGTTGCATGATCTTAACTTGGCCGCCCAGTATGGCGATCATCTGCTTTTGCTCAAAGAGGGATATCTGCTTGCCGAAGGCACCCGGGAGGAGATCCTGCAATCAGCACTCGTCAGCATGGCCTATGACATGGACGTGGAAGTGGTTGCTCATGAGGATTATCCCTTTCCCTTTTTGGTGCCCGCCCTGCATTGCCGACCTAATCTTTTGCTCAATCATAAATCAAAGAAAAATGGAACCTACACAAATCAGGCCCTCATTGAAGAATGACTGGCTTTCTTTCCGGAAGGAAAATCCAAAAATCCGGATACGCGATGCGGCGGCGCAAATGGGCACCACCGAGGCTGAGATCCTGGCGTCTTTTGCCGGAGACAAAGTAGTGCGCCTGAATGACCGCTTTACCGACTTGTGGCACCGCATGCCCGAGTTGGGATACATTATGTCGCTGACCCGCAACGAGCATTGTGTGCATGAACGAAAAGGCGTGTTTGAAAATGTCCAGATCAACAGCACCCATGTAGGCTATGTGGCCGGCCCGGATATTGACCTGCGCATGTTCTTCAAACACTGGGCTTTTGGCTTTGCCTTATCTGATGATGCAGCGGCCGGTTTCAAAAAGTCCATCCAGATCTTCGATTATCAGGGCACAGCCATTACTAAGATATTTCTTAATGAGAAAAGTGACCACGCCGCCTTTGACCGGCTGGTGGCCGATTTTGCAGCACCTGAGCAATCTACCACGTTGCCGATCCGACCCGAGGATGCGCCGCCCGAGTATGCGGACGGGCAGATCGACCGC
>Ga0164242_10008433_pt1 | contig 11184 bp, 7 predicted proteins | sample OricomgcompostMG_FD_108783 | JGI IMG/M metagenome (GOLD analysis project Ga0164242, IMG submission 108783) | Miracle-Growth compost microbial communities from Emeryville, California, USA - Original compost - Miracle growth compost (MG) ...
AACTCGCGATCGCGGACCAACTCCCCCGCTTCCGCAAGCTGAAGCCCGACATCGTCACCGTCGCGATCGGCGCAAACGACATCGCCGGCTGGAACCCGGCCGTGTTCGAAAGCGGGCTGCGAACAATCTTCTCCGCGCTACCACCGACTGCGATCGTCGCCGACCTGCCCTGCTTCTATTTGCCGCACAACGAGCGAAAGGTCGCCGTCGCCAACGGCATCCTGCGCCGTATCGCCGCCGAGAACGGCCTCAGCATTGTCCCGTTGCACGAGACCATGAAGCGCCAGGGCGTTTACGGCGTGCTCACGCAGTTCGCACAGGACCTGTTCCACCCGAACGACCGCGGTTACCGCATCTGGGCGTCCGCGTTCGAGCCGACGCTCACCGCGCAACTGGTCGCTCGGTTCCCCGCTAGCCAGGAGGGGAATCCGGCGAACGAGGAGTCGGCGGCTGCGAACGAAGAAGCACCGCCGGTCATTGAAGAGAGCTCACCCGTCGGTTAGGTGCGCGAGCACGCGATCCCACGCGGGCACGATGACCAGATGGCCGACATCTGGAACCAGCTCGACCTCGGCATCCGGCAGGTTGTACCGATACCACTGCGCGTGCGCATGGTCGATGTTCGGATCGGCCTGACCGTACACGAGCAAGGTTTTTGCGTGCACGTCGGCGAGATCGAATCCCCACGGCTGGGCCGTATAGCTGAGAATGTCCGCAACGACACCGACGGTTCCCTGCCGGTAGGCGTCATGCAGCATGAGCTCGAGCCGTTCCTGCACGCCAGGGCCGGATAGCGCGGCAGCATCAGCGCTCGAGATGCCGAGTTGGTCAAGCGGCGCCGGCTCATCCGAGTCCGATGACGGAATCTGGTCGGCCATCCGTGACGCGAACAGTCCGCTGAGCTTCTCCTTCGCCTGCTCGGCTGGCAACGATGTCAGCTTCTGGCTGGCGTCGGCGAATTCGGCAGGCATCCATTCGATTTCCTCGTTGGGTGCCGGCGTTGCGATCACGACGGCGCGGCGAACGAGCGACGGATGCTTCGCGGCAAGCGCCATCGCAACTCGCCCACCAGCAGACCATCCGACGACACTGACCGAGTCGATGACCGACAGATTCAACGCGCCGGCGGTGCCCTCCTCGGCGTGCAGGTACTCGCTGATGTCGTTCGCTGCGCCGACCACGGTGGGCCACTCGCCGGACCGCAGGGGGTCGGATGAACCGTATCCTGGCCGATCGATCGCCACGATGTGCACATCGCGATCCGACGTGATCAGCGGATCCGGGTCGAAGACGCCGGAGCCTGGCGCGGGATGACACAGCACCACCACGTGACGTGCGAGCGGATTGCCGAGGGCGGTGACGCCGAGCCTGCGTCCGGATGACAGAGTGAACTGAAGGTTTGCCATACCCAATAGTGTGCTCTGCGGCGACGTCACGCGCATCCCGTGGACGTGATCATCGAATACAGGAAACTACTGCCAAAAATCGACAATTCGGCCTGTTTGTGGTGCCGGAGGCCCAAATGCTCCTGTTTTCGAATCAGGCCGTTGCAGGCGGTGCAGCGTGAAGGCGCGCGTGTCGGCGGCCGCCGCTACAGTGAGAGCGACCGAGGAGGCACACGTGGCGAAGACACAGGCGGGCTACCGCTGCACGGAGTGCGGCTGGACCACCGTCAAGTGGGTCGGTCGCTGCGCCGAGTGCCAAGAGTGGGGCACCGTCGTCGAGGCAACGGAGCAGACCGGCATCCTGCGAGCGCTCAAGCCGGTGAAGATCAACGCCGAACGCGCCGCCCGGCCGATCACCGAGATCGCTGCGGATGCCGTCAGCCACTGGCCGACCGGCATCGATGAGTTCGACAGCGTGCTCGGCGGCGGCATCGTTTCGGGCGCAGCCATCCTGCTTTCCGGCGAACCGGGCGTCGGCAAGTCCACCCTGCTGCTCGAGGTCGCGTCCAAGGCGGCGGCGTCGAAGTCCCGCGTGCTCTACGTCAGCGCGGAAGAATCCGTGAATCAGGTGCACCTGCGCGCCAGCCGCACCGGCGCATTGCACGAGAACCTGCTCATCGCGGCCGAAACCGATTTGGCAACGATCGTGGGGCAGATCGACGCGGTCGACCCGCAACTGGTGATCGTCGACTCGGTACAGACCGTCTCGAGCAGCGCCATCGAAGGCCTCGCGGGCGGCCCCAGCCAGGTGCGCGAGGTTGCAGCGACGCTCATCCGCATCGCCAAGGAGCGCAATCTTCCCGTGCTGCTGGTCGGCCACGTCACGAAGGACGGCTCGATCGCCGGCCCGCGACTGCTCGAGCACCTGGTGGATGTCGTCTGCCAGTTCGAAGGCGACCGCCAGACGAGCCTGAGGTTCGTGCGCGCCCTGAAGAACCGCTACGGCCCGACAGACGAAGTGGGTTGCTTCGAAATGACCGGCGACGGCATCGCCGAGGTCGCCGATCCGAGCGGACTGTTCCTCAGCCGCGGCACCACCGCCGTCTCTGGCACCTGCGTCACCGTAGCCATGGAGGGTCGCAGGCCGCTTCCGGTCGAGGTGCAGGCCCTGGTGGTGAGCACGCAGGCGCCGAACCCGCGCCGGGTGGCCAACGGCGTCGACGGCTCCCGTGTCGCCATGCTGCTTGCCGTGCTCGAGAAGCGTGCGCACATCGCCACGAGCAACCAGGACGTCTACGTTTCGACCGTTGGTGGGGTGCGCCTGACCGAACCGGGCGCCGATCTCGCCATCGCGCTTGCCGTGGCATCAGCGGTGAAGAACCGGCCGATCGACCACTCCATCGTCGCGTTCGGCGAAATCAGCCTCGCAGGCGAGATCCGGCCGGTGAGCAGTGGAAGACAGCGTGCTGCCGAAGCCACACGACTCGGGTTCAGCACGCGCATCGATGACGCTGCCGCCGACATCCGCACCGCGATGGCCCGTGCGTTCGCGGCGGAAGCTGACCCCGCCGACATTCCCGACTTCTAGCCGGCGCCGACGGTGCGCGCCGCCACGAGCAGTCCGCTCACACGCTCGGCGACGCCGGTGGGCAGCGGCCGGCCGTAACGACCGCTGGCATCCGCCATCGTGGTCACCGCCGCCTGCCACCCGCACTCGGCGAACCAACCGTCGACATCCGTCGCGTCGAACGCTTTCCACAGCGGGTGCCGAGGCTCGTCCGTTCGCGTGCTCATGGTGACGCCTAGTTCGCTTCCGGGTGCGGATGCGCCGGCCAGCTCCGTGAGAATCCGGGTGCGCGTCTCCGGGTCGAAATAGATGAGGAATCCCTCGAGGATCCATATCGTGCGCTCGTCGCGACGCCAGCCGACGTATTCGATGCGCTCGAGCCAGTCGGCCTCGAGCACGTCAGCGACGATCTCGTGTCTGCGCCCGGACACGAGGCCTGCTGCCTGTAGAATCCGCCGCTTAGCCGCGAACACGTCCTCCCGATCCACCTCGTAAACGGTCAGCTCGGGCGGGAGGTTGAGCCGGAACGCACGAGCATCCAGGCCAGCACCGATGATCACCAACTGACGGAGGCCTCGCCCCGCCGCCTGCAGGATCAGTTCGTCGAGAAAGCGGGTGCGCACGGCGATCCACGCGGTCAGCCCGACACTGACGCGCTCGCGCGTCGCCTGCGACACAGCGGCGCTCAGGCGCACGGCAAGCGGGTCGACGAACCACGGATGGTCGCGAGTGGCTTCGGTTGCACGTGCGAGGGCGACGGCGAATGCCGTTCTGCCGACCGCGGAGAGATCGCCATTGCCCATGTATCGACAGTACCCGCAGCGGCCGATCGCAGATCACCGGCGCCCACTCGATCGGCCACGGCCCGCACCGGTATTCAGGCCACACACAGTGTCGGCTGGAATATCCGTTCGGCGGCGCGCCTCACCTGAATTCCGGCGGCCGGCAGCCGGGCGCCTCAGCGGCACGACGGCCCGGCGGCCCGGCAGGAGCACCCCGGATGACGGCGAGGCGAGACTCAGCCCAGCAGGAACTGCTTCGTCGCCTTCGACTCGAAACCGCCGATGGACACCTTCAGGTGGTACGAAGCCCCCGCCGCCGGCACCGCATCCCGAGTGGCATCGCAGGTGGACGGGTCCGAACGCGTGCGGTCCCATGAGATCGGGCTCGATGTGACCGTCTTGCCCGGCTTCAACAGAATCTGGGTGTGCACCGGGTCGGTCTGGCAGTCCGTCGACTTCCAGTACACCTCGGTGCCGCTGGTGATCGTGTAGATCTGCGTCGCCGTGCCCGCGTCGAGCGTGCACGACTTCGCTCCGGTGTTCGTCAACGACAGCGACAGCTGCGGTTTCTGATCAGCGGAGTATGTTGCAGCATCCGTCAACGCCTCGACGTCGATGTACTGCGCAGTGCACGGTGCCCCGGCCACCTGTTTGGCTGCGGTGGTCGGGATGGTCGTGCCCTCTGGCGCTGACGCCTTCGCAGTCGCCGTCGGCGAGTGGGTGACCGCAGGCGGCGTGTCGCCCTGGCTGGCGCCCGGCCGGATCACGATCAGCACGATCACGACCACAACGGCCAGCAACCCGAGCACCACGATCAGCCGGCGGCGCCAATACGTTCTGCTTGGCTGCGGGCCGACGGGATGCTTGATCGTCGACATGCTTACAGGGTAGCCAGACAAAGACACGACAATGCGGATGCGCGCGGCGATTCGCCGCGCGCATCCGGGCGAGAAGCGGCCTACGATTCCCGACGGCGAGCGCGCGCTGTACCGACGAGCGCCATCAACCCGAGCATGGCCAGGATGCCCCCGAGCGCGAGCGCCGGCGTCGTGTCGGAGCCCGTCGCGGCAAGGCCGGAACCCGACCCAGACGCACCGGCCGAACCGGAGCCGCCTGCTGCTCCTGCCCCGTCGTTACCCGGCGCTGCCGCGATGGTGATGGCGGTCCATCCGATGACACTCCCGTCAGCGTCCTGCACCGCCAGGCGGTGGTTGCCGGTCGGCACATTCATCGGCAGGGTCACGCTCACAGTGCCTGCGGCGTTGACCTGCTGCCATCCGCCCAGGTTAAGCGGGGCGGAGTGCAGCCACACAGACACCCAGTGCCCGGAAAGCGCCTTGCCGACCGTGATCACGACGGTGTCTCCCGCGTGGTAGACCTTGTCCGGAATCGAGATCTGCCCCTTTGTGTCCGGCGTCAGCGCATCATCCGGCGCACCGGTCGGGTCCGAGCCGGGCTTCGTGCCCTCGCTTGGACCGGTCAGGTTCAGTCCGAACACGACCGGGTCGTGATCGGATGACCGATACGGGCCTTCCGCGTAGTAGTCGGTGACGTTGTAGTTGTACCTGCTGTACTCCAGCGCGACAGACTCAACCGAGTTGATGTTCCAGACGTCGACGCCGGAGACATCCGCGTTCGTGCCTGCCGATGCGAACACGTGGTCGAGCGACCCGACAGTGCCGCCGTATGCGTATGTGTACTTGTCGGTCTTGCTGCTGACCTGGTCGACGTATCCGGCATCCGTGATGACCTTGATCGGGTCTTCCATCAGGTAGGAGTTGAAGTCGCCTGCCAGAATGACGCGATCGACGCCGAGGTGCGCCTTCATGTCGTCGGCGAACGCCACGAGCGCCGTCGCCTGAGCGACACGCGATGCGTTGGATGCGCCCTGGCCGTCACCCTGGTCAGCGTCGGCGCCAGAGCCAGACCCCTTCGACTTGAAGTGGTTGACGATGTCGATGAACGCGGCGCTGTCCGGGGCGCCCGCTGGCTTGAACGCTTGAGCCAAAGGCTCCCGCGCGTTGTCGAACGCGGGCGAGCCGGTGAGGATCGTCGATCCTCCGACCAGGTCGACCGCCGCCTTCTTATAGATGAACGCTGTGCGGATGACGTCCTCGCCCGTCGGCAGAACCGCAGGCGACGGCACGTACGACCACACGTCGCTGCCCGCTCCGGCGTTCAACGCGTCGACCAGTGTTGCCAGAGCGAAATCGCGCGGCTTGCCGAACACCGCCGAGTTCTCGATCTCCTCCAGCGAGACGACCTGTGCCCCGAGGCTGTTGATCGCAGAGACGATCTTGCCCTGCTGGCGCGCCAGGTTCACGGCGTTAGCAGCGCCGCGAGCGTCGCATCCGCTCTTTACCGTGATCGGATTGCCTGCACGATCGGTGTAGTACGAGCATCCGGTCAGCGAGTCACCGGTTGTCGGAAAGTAGTTCAACACGTTGAACGTGCCGACCGTAAGGTCGCCGCCGACCGCTTCTGGCGCTGTCGTGCGCGTGTTCGAGAACGTGGCAGGCTGCACGGTCGCGGCGGTGGACGGCGTCAGCTCGGATGTCGGCTGCAGTTTCCACACGTCGTTGCGGTAGTCGAGCACAACCGGCCCGGTGAAGCTCACGGAGGAGCCGACACGTACCGGATCCGCAGTGGTCAGATACGGCAGCGGCTTGTTCGCATCCTTCAAGAAATCGGTGGATGCGCCGTCGTCCAGGGTCACGGCACGCGAGGCGTTGGACGCGAGCGCCGCGGTGTATTCCGGCGTCCCAGGGCGTGCGACCTCGGTGGGCTGCACGAGCATTGTGTCTCCGATGGACAGGCCGATTTCACCGTACTGGTTGAGCGAGTAGTTGTCCGTGACGGTGTAGTCGCCCTGCGGTGCGACGAGCATCCCCTCGAGGCTTTCGCGCTGTTCGGCCGTCGCCGGAATCGTCACGGCCGCCGGCATCGGCGCCGGAACGACGGTGTCGAGCTTCGCGAGGTTCTGGGTGGATGTGACGTTCAGCTCGGTCATGCCGTAGAACTCGGTCACGCTGCCGGCCACTTCGACGTAGTCGCCGATGCTCACGCTCGAGGCAGTGCTCGGCGAGTACACGAACAGTCCGTCCGACGCGGTGTGAGTTCCAAGGTCGATCGTGCCGCCGGTCCCAGGCGTCTGGATGTAGTAGCCACTGAACCCGCCCGTCGCGTATGCCGCTGTGACGACACCGTCGGTCTTGACGACGGAGCCATTCATGGGGCTGATGTCTGTTGTGCCCTGGATGTCGGCGATCGGCGTCACCTCTTGTGGCGGATCGACCGGCGTTCCCGGGGAGCCACCGTCATCCGAGCCGACGGATGACTCCGCGGTGGTCGAGTGCGGGGAGATCACCGGGCTCAGCGAGAAGTCCGCCTGGTTGCTGTCGGAATCGGCGAAGCTCGTGCGGTTCAGCGACTTGACGTCCGTGTTGCCTGAGGGGGCCGCAGCCGCGGCCGTTTCATACGTGTTAGAGGTTCCATAGCCCAGAAGGTCGACGATGTTGTCGACGCCGGTGACGGAACCGGTTGGGGCCGTGAGCTTGTTCGCCGTGCTGGCGAGGATGATCGTGCCGGCCCCGCCAGCGGTGTTCAGGCTGCTCGTCACATCCGGCGCCGGGAGTTCAATGCCCTGTTCTCCATTGGAACCGCCGCCGATGAGGTAGTAACCGTCGGCCGCGATGCTTCCGGTCAGCGGGACTACCGTCGATGAGGCACCCGCATTGCCCGCCGCACGGTACTGCACCGACCATCCGTCCAGGTCGACAGCGCTGTCGCCCGGGTTGTAGAGCTCGACGAACTTGTTCTTGTAGGCTGCGCCAGCGCTGCCACCGCTGAGGTACGCCTCGTTGATGACGACTCCGGTGCCGTCCGTGCTGGCCTGCGCTGGCACTGCTGCCAGCGGTGCGAGCGCGAGGCCGGTACCGGCAAGCAGGGCGGTGGCCAGCTTTCCGACTCTGCCTCTTCTGCGAGACGTGGTGCGATGGGACATGATTCTCCTTCTGTTCGAGGGCAGCACGGATCGTCGCTGCAGTGGTCGTTGGTGCCGGCTGGTGCGGCCCGGATCGTTCGGCCCGAGGGTGCGCCTCGGGCCGAACGCTCTTCACTCCCTGGTATTTATGCGCGCTGGCGGCGGCGAGCCACCATGAGGCCCGCGCCGAGCAGCAGCATGATGCCGGCGCCGAGCAGGCCGGGCGTCATGTCCGATCCGGTGTTCGCCAGTCGCTGGCTCGACCCCGATCCGCCCGTGCCACCGGATGCGGCAGCCGCGATCGTGATCTCGGTCCAGCCGATCACCGTGCCGTCAGCGTCCTGCACGACGATGCGGTGGGTTCCAGGTGCGACGTCGGCGGGCAGTGTGACAGTGATCTTTCCGTCTGTGCCGACACGCTGCCAGCCGCCCAGGTTCACCGGCGTCGACCACAGCCAGGCCGAGACATACTGGCCTGCGTACTCGGTTCCGACCGTGATCACGACGGAATCACCCGGGTGATACGTCTTGTTCGGAATCGAGATGCCGCCCTTCGTCTGCGGCGTCTGTGCCGACTCAGGAGCCGACCCGGGTGCCGACGTCGGAGGCGTCGACGGCGGGGTCGCCGTCGTGACGGTCAGCGGAATGCGCACCACGGTTCCCGACGGCTCCGCCGTCAGAACAATGCTGCTGGCGTCCGGCGCGTCCTCAGGTACGGTGAAGGACACCGTCGCCGTTCCGTTAGCCATCTGCGCGTTGGCCGGGTCGCCCTTGGTCACCGCAGCCGTTCCGAGGTCGGCGGATGAGCCGTCGATCGCGATCTTCAGTGTGGTGTTCTCCGGGCTGCCGAGCGATGTCAGGTCGAGGTTCTTCACGTCGAACGACACCGTCGAGCCACGATCGGCCGACGCGGGAACACCCGTCACCTGCACGCCGCGACGCGCGAACGACGGGCTCAGGTCGGGGTGGGCTTGCAGATAGGCGATCCAGGCATCCCGATCGATCAGACCGGAGTCCCTCGTGTCAGCGCCGCTCGCGAACTCCCGGAAGTTGTCGCCGCCCTCCAGCAGGAAGTTGAACGATCCGATGCGGTAGTTCGCCGCCGAATCGATCGGTGCTCCATCGACAGTGATGCTCGTGATGTGGTCGCCCTGCGCTCTGGTCGCGTCGTACGTGTAGCTGACGTTGTCGCTGAGGCCGAGGTTGAGGAAGGGCCGACTGGTGATCGGCGTACCGTCCGCATTCGTCTGCCATTGCTGTTCGAGCACGGTCTTGAACTGAGCACCGGTGAGGGTGGTGGTCCAGAGATTGTTCAGGAACGGCAGCACGGCGTTCGCGTCGGCGTAGGTGATCGACCCGTCGTCTCCCTTGTACAACTCTGAGCGGATGCCGCCCGGGTTCACGACGCCGATCTCCGCGCCACCGCGGTCTTCGGATCCGAGGCTGGCGACGAGAGAATTCGCGATGAGGTTGCCGAGCGTCGATTCCTTGCCCCGATCGTCGCGGCCCTCCGGCAGCCCCTCCTTGAAGCTGCCCGCCGTGTACACACCGTCTGCGTACGATCCGCCGGTGAATGCCGTGGTGATGTCCGATTTGACCGAACCGACAGGCTGTTTACCGATCACGTCGGCGGCGGCGAGTGCGTCATTCACGATCGATTGCACCGCTTTGACGCGCGGATATGTCGCCGCAAGTGTGTCATCCGCCGTCGAAACACGCGGAACATTCCGAAGCGTGTGACTGACCACGGCCTGCCTAGCGGTGTCGTACTGAAGAACGATCTGGCCGACGTTGTCGCCGTAGCTGCCGGTCTGGATGACCGGACGCGTCTGGTCAGCATGGCCCGGCCACGGCGCATCCCACGCATACGCCTTGTGCGTGTGCCCCGTAAAGATCGCGGAGACCTTCGGCGACGTGTCGTTCACGATCTCAGCGAACGCGCCGCCTGCCGCCACCTGGTTGTCGAGCGTGCCGCCCTCTGCCGTCCCTGCCGCGGCGCCCTCGTGGTACGAAGCGACGATCACATCCGCCTCACCGTTATCGGCGTTGCCATCCGTCAGCTGATCAGCAACTTCGTTGACTGCTGTGACAGGATCGCCGAACTTCAGTCCGGCGATTCCGGCCGGAGCGACCAGGGACGGCGTGTCGTGCGTGACCGCGCCGATCACACCGACCGTGACGCCGTCGATCGTGAAGGTCTTGTACTTCGGCAGCGGCGGCTCGCTGCCGTCCGCGTACGTCACGTTCGCGCCGAGATACTCCCAGTCGGCGAGGCCCGTGACGCGACCGGTAAGGTCATCGAGGCCTTGATCGAACTCGTGATTGCCCACTGCGGATGCCTGCAGCCCGAGCGCGTTGAGCACGTCGATGGTCGGCTTGTCGTTGGCCGATGATGAAGCGAAAACTGACGCGCCGTAGTTGTCGCCAGCGGAGACGAACAGTGAATTGTTCGGATATTCCGCCTTGACACCCTCGATTGTTCCCGCGAATTTGACCGTGTTGCTGTCGATCCGGCCGTGGAAATCGTTGATGCCGACGAGGTTCAGCGGGACGGTCGTGGCGTCGGCTGCCGGGGCCGATGGGCTAGTCGGATCGTCCGCAAACGCGGGAGCGGCCACGATCGGAGCCGCGATGAGTCCGAGGCTGAGGATCGAGGCCGCTGTGAGTTTGCCGAGCGTGTGGTGTGGCAATGCCATGTTGTTCCTTTCGCGCGTCTTTGCGTGCAACATGGGGACACCATATTGGACTGCCCCTGCTTACGGCAGGGGTCATCCTGCAATTTGCTCATATGTGCAGGCCCAGACCACGGTGCCTGGCGTGAGCGATAGAGGTTGGTTAGAGCCGCTTCAACATCCGCGTGTTGCCGAGCGTGTTCGGCTTGACGCGCGCGAGATCGAGGAACTCGGCGACGCCTTCGTCAGGGCTGCGCACCAATTCGGTGTACACGTCCGGGTCGACGGTCTCCTCGCCCATGTCGATGAAACCGTGCTTGGTGAAGAACGGGACCTCGAACGTGAGACAGAACAGGCGGCTGAGCCCCAGGTCGCGGGCGTCGTCCTCCAGCCGCTGCAGCAGGGCATGGCCGACTCCGCGGCTGCGCCATCCGTCTGCCGCTGCCAGAGTGCGCACCTCGGCAAGGTCCTCCCACATGACGTGCAGGGCGCCGCATCCGACGAGCGCGCCGGAGGCGTCTTCCGCCACTCGGAACTCCTGCACAGCCTCATAGAAGACCACGAGCTCTTTGCCGAGCAGGATGCGCCGCTGCACGAGAGGCTCCACCAACGCTTTGATACCGCGGATGTCGCCCGTGCGCGCCTGGCGCACCGTGAAAGTCGAATCGGTCACGCTTGCATCGGTCGGAGTCGAGTCGGTCACCCGTCAAGTCTATGGATGCGCCACGGTCGCCCGGCACTCGCCGCCTTCGCGAATCACAGGTGATTTTCACGCACGCCGCGTGCCGACGCTGGG
>Ga0164242_10008435_pt1 | contig 11182 bp, 13 predicted proteins | sample OricomgcompostMG_FD_108783 | JGI IMG/M metagenome (GOLD analysis project Ga0164242, IMG submission 108783) | Miracle-Growth compost microbial communities from Emeryville, California, USA - Original compost - Miracle growth compost (MG) ...
GCCGCCGCCGGGCGTACCGGCACCTGGAGTGGGAAGGTGACCGCCACCCGAGCCGCCCGGAGTGCTGCCCGCGCCCGGGAAGGGAAGGTGACCGCCACCGGAGCCACCCGGGGTACCGGCCCCGGGCGTCGGAACGTGCCCGCCACCCGACCCACCGGTGCCACCCGGGCCACCGGCACTGGGCGTGGGAACGTGACCGCCGCCCGAGCCACCCGAACCACCGGCACCGGGGCTGGGAACGTGACCGCCGCCCGAGCCACCCGAACCACCGGCACCGGGGGTGGGCGCGTGACCACCGCCGTAGTTGCCGGGGCCGTCCGGCTTGGGCGGCGTGCCTTCGCCGGGCGGGGTCTGGTGCTGCGGCGGTGGCTGCGGAACAGTGCCGCCGACCTGCGGAGGCGACGGCGGCTGCGGGACGCGCACCGGCGGTTGCACCGGTTGTGGAACCGACAGCCGCGGCGGCGCCAGCAGCTGCGGCGGGCTGACCGGATCGGGCACCGGGATGCGGACCGGCACCGGAACCGGGACCGGCGGGACCACCACCGGGACCGGCACCACCGGCGGGGCCGCGGGGATCGGCGGCGCCTCCGGAAGCGGCGGCGCAGCCGGCGGCGGGGCGGCCGGCAACGGCGCGGCGACCGGCGGGCTCAACGGCTTGGGCGCCGCCACCGGCTCGGGCACGCTGATCTTGGGCTGCGGTGCCGACGCCTGCACCGGCGGCGGTGCCGGCGCCTGCTCGGTGGGAACGATCAGATGTTGATTCGGGGTAGGTTGCAACGCCACGGTTCCGGTGGTGCGGATGCCGATCGCCAGCGCGATCTCCAGCGCCAGCACCGCGCTGATGCCGACCACCGCCAGCCCGCTGCCCACCAGCAGGACCGGCCGTCGACGCGGCTCACTGTCCTCGGGAAGGAACAGCTTCTCGATGACCACGGTCGGCGACTCGGCGTCCTCCTCCCCCACCGCGCTGTAGGCGAGTTCGTCGTCGCCGGGCTCGGGATCGACGGGGACATAGAGGTAGTCGGGCAGCGAGTACTGGTCGACAGCGCCGGTGCCGGGGTCTTGTGCGTAGGCCAGCGCCGCCGTCGACGACGCGAACAGCGGCGCGTTCGCCGCGGCCAGGGCGGCCCCGCGGGCCAGCGCGGTCTCCGGCTCCTCGGCCACACTCACGTCGAGGAACGTCGTGGTCTGCAGCACCTGCTTGAGCGGAGCGACGTCGACGCCCGAGCCGACGAGCAACAGCCCGCCCGGCAGGGACTCCAGCTTCTCCAGCCCGGCGACCATCGCGCTGAGCTGCCCGGCCGCGTCGCCGTAGGACTCGGCGCGAATCTGCTGCTTGTAGACATCGGGGATGGAGCCGTCGGAGGTCTCGACGACCGCCAGGGTCGCGGTATCGGGTTCCACCAGCAGCACCGCGGTGCGCTCGTAACCCATTGCGCCGCCGACGTTTTGCGCCAGCGCCGCAGCCGCCAGAAACGCCGAGACCAGCATGACATTGTCGATCCGGCGAGCCGCCAACGCGTCGCGCAGGGCCGCGGCTTCGAGTTGATCGGTCCACGTCACCCCGATGGAGGAGAGCTGCAGGCCGGCGTCGGCGGCGCCCTCCCGGGTGCCCAGAATGGCCGAGATCACCCGATCCGGGGCGCTCGCGGTGGCCGCGTCATCGGCGCCGGTGACATCGATCGCGTCCTCTTCCACCGTCGCGCCATCGGCGTATTCGCCTTCCAGAACGACCATTTGGATCGAAGACGGTGCCATCGACACCCCGAGCACGATATTCAAGACAAACCCCTCCAAAGGTGTTGCGCGATCGCCACGGCCAGGCGGAGGAAAAACCACGGCTAACTAAGTATCGCGCAGAACGGTGGCGTGAGAGCCCCGCAGAACCTATGTAGACGTTATGAAGTTCTGGTACGAGCGCGACGGTGTCGGTCCTCGCTGGCCCTGGTACTTCGAACCTACGCGAGTGCTGCCGTACGGGTGTTCGGCCGGACTGGTCAACCGCAGAATGCACAGCTGACCGATCTTCATGCCCGGCCACAGCGTGATCGGCAGGTTGGCGACGTTGGACAGCTCGAGCGTGATGTGGCCGCTGAAGCCGGGATCGATGAAGCCGGCGGTCGAGTGCGTCAGCAGCCCCAGGCGGCCCAGGGACGATTTGCCCTCCAAACGTCCGGCGAGGTCGTCGGGCAGGGTGATGAGCTCGAGCGTCGAGCCGAGCACGAACTCGCCGGGGTGCAGCACGAACGGCTCACCGTCTTGCGGTTCGACCAGCGAGGTGAGCTCGTCCTGCTGCTTGGCCGGGTCGATGTGGGTGTAGCGAGTGTTGTTGAAAACCCGGAACATGCAGTCAAGGCGGACGTCGATGCTGGACGGCTGCACCAGCGCGTCATCGAACGGCTCGATGCCCAACCGCCCGGCGGTGATTTCGGCCCTGAGGTCGCGATCGGAGAGCAGCACCAAGCGAGCCTAACTGCTGCGCAGCGCGTTCAGCGGAGATAGACCTCGTCGCCGGTGGGGTATCCGCCGCCGATGGTCGTGACGTGGACGTGGTCGTAGTGACCGAGCCGGCTCGTTTGGGCGCCGTTGGGGGTGTAGTAGACGCCGCGCCAGATCGCGTCCTGGATTCCGAACCGGTCGGCGTTCTGCAGCACGTAGGCCACGATCGCGTTCCCCAGCGCGATGCCCTGGGCGCTTTCCGGGTCGGGAATCATCACGTCGATCGCCATGCCGAGGGGGTGCCAGGGCAGCGGATCCGGTCGCACTCCCCCGATCTCGTGGATCTGGGGGAACTCGGCGCTGATGCTGCGGGCGGTCAGGATGGTGCGCACCTGCAGGCCCCGTTCCGGCGCCACGCCGGCGGGCAGGAAGCGCGAGCGGGTGTGATAGCGCGAGGCAGCGACGGGCTGGCCGTCGCCGAATCCTTTACTGAGCCGCGTCGATGCCAAGGTCACGATTTCCGCGCAACACGGAGCGGGCTCGTTGATAACGGGTTTGGCTGTCCCGCGCGCCGCGAATGGATGAACATCGGCCGAGACCGCGAAGAAGACGGCAGCGGGCGCGAGCACCGCAGCCAGGGTCGCCGACGGTTTGCGTCGCTTCCTGGCTAATGCGTGTCGACCCACGCCCAGCACATTACGGCGCAATCACGAAATAATAAACACGGGCATTTCGCCGACCGGCGGATATTGTGCATGCGTGGTTTAAGGCGTAATGCGACGGGCGATTGGCGGCCGGCCGCGACGGCCCAGGCAGGTGAGCGTCCGCGGCGCCGGATGCTAGCCTTCTGACGCGACCGCGCCGATGTAGTTCAATGGCAGAACATCAGCTTCCCAAGCTGATTTAGGCCGTCCGGCCAGGTCCGCACCGAATTGCTAAAGTCCTGTGACCTGCGGAATGCTATCCATGTAAGTCCACAGCAGTCCGCATTCGTCGTACTGAGTTGTGACAACGTCGTGACATCGAAGCCCGTCTCCGACTATTTGCCAGCGCCGAATCATCGATCGGACACTCATAAGGGCAGCGCAGGCCCACGCCCGGCCTTCCCGCACCTGTGATGTCCTAGCGGTGTCACTTTTGGTACACTTTTCGGTGCGTACTTCGGTACACAAGTCGGGGTCAAGTAGGTTAGGTGAGCTAGGTATGTATCCCAACCGGGAGGTCTTCCCCAACACGCCCCTGGCACTCGTCGTGACCGAGATCAGGTTTACCGACTCCCCTCGTCTGCGGCAGCAAGAAACGCTCGATGCGGTGGCCATCGCGCTGGAAGAGCGGTTTCCGGTCAGCACGCCGCAGACAAATGTCACGTTCAACATTGCGAACCTTGGCCCTGGTGTTCTCCCCCAGGTGGCACAGGAGCGCCGGACCGTGTTAATGAATACGGCCAAAACCGAATCAGTCACAATCACGCCGTCTTCGTTCATATACGAGACAACCGCGTATCGGGAATTCGATGATCTCTGCGCGGGTGTGACCGCTGTGTGTGAAGCACTCATTGATGCCAACGTCCGTCCCGCACTGGTGCGTGTAGGTCTTCGTTACGTTGACGAAGTACGGGTGCCAGAGCCGATAACCGACGTGCGTGCATGGGGTAAGTGGATTGACGCCAGTGTCATAGGGCCTCTGACTATCGGCCCCGATGGCGTCACTGTCCGCAATGCGCAAGGGCTGGTGACGTTCGACCTCGGTGACGGGAAGGGCTTCAACTTTCAGTACTCGGCACTTGATCAACCCCCCGTCGTCCAGCCACAGCTTCTGAATCGGCAGAAGTTCGAACCGGGTCCGTTCTTCGTCCTAGACTTCGACGGATTCCGCGATTTCAACGGCGAAGAAGAGGTGGTTCGACTGGATGTCGATGAAGTGACCAATGTCCTCACCGCTGTTCACGACCCAGTGGGTGCAGCGTTCCAGCGTGCGATTACGGAAGACGCCCGAAACCTCTTTCGAGGAGCGATTGCATGACGATGCCAGCGATTAAGCCTTTGACCGGCACTGGTACCAGCACAAGCGGCGATGTCAAAGAATACAAAGTGGTCCCGTTGGGAACTCGCGCACTGTCAATGGAAGTCGGTGAAATTCGGACAGAGACTGACTTACACGGTGGGCGAGCACACGACTTGCACGACAGGCTCCGTGCCCTGACCCTGGACCAGTGGACGCTCAATAAGAGCAGGCATGATGTCCCTAACCTCCTTGACGAGCTTGCGTATCAGCGCGGCATGGCGTGGACCCACATCGCCGAGATTGCTGACGTGAGTGTTTCGGCAGTTCGCAAGTGGCGCAAGGGTAATGACGCATCACCCGAAAGCCGAAGCCGACTCGCAAAGTTCGCGGCCCTTCTCGACGTGCTCGAACAGGATGCGGGTATTGAAGACCCGGCGACTTGGATGGAGATGGAGCTTCCCCTGGCCGCCGGTTACTATATCCGGCCCCTGGACCTGTATCTCGACGGCAAGGATATGGCACTGCTCGATATCGCCGAGGAGCGCGGGAGCGTCGAGCATGTCCTCGACGAAATCCGGCCCGACTGGCGTGCTAGCCGTAGCGAGTTCGAGGTGTTCGACGATACGGACGGGATGCGCTCAATTCGCTTACGCGGTGAGTAACGACGAGCATGGAATCCATTGACCCAGAACACCTTTACGATGAACGGGGTGAAGTATCCCGAAGTCGCCCCTTCTTTCAGGGTGACGTGTTCAGGGATATCGTCCTGCCGGGTTTCGGGGAGGAACCCCGTCTTGTCCAGGTCGTAGCGCATCCATGCTCGATGCGTGACCGCGAGGGACTGCTATGCCCTCGCGTCAGCGTCGCACCAGTGGAGGAACACCAGCGGGTCAGTGGACGCACTGGGTGGAACGGAAACCTGAGGATAATGCCGCTTGCCGACCTCGTGGGCGGTAAGCACTATGCCGCCCACCTCATCGATGCGACGGCTGCACCTTCTGAACTTTTGCATCTCGACGCCCGCATTGCGACGCTCAGCGACCGGGGCATCTACATCCTGCAACAGCGAATTGTGAAGCATTACACCAGGGTTGAGGTTGACATCCCCACCCTGGCTAAGGAGACCGCGCCCGTCGCCTGGGAGATGCACCAGCAACGGGACTGGGTCGAAACGGTGCTTGATGACGAAGCAGATTGGACCACAGAAAATCTCAGAGCCGAGGAGATCGAATTCCAGGCTTGGCTTAGTGGAGGCGACCCCTCCCGCCGCACGCAGTTAAAGGACGACCACACCCACACGGACCTGAGGCGAGAGGCGCACAAAGCAGCACTGGCAAGGCGGGACCAAGTTGTTCAGTCGCGGTCTTGAGCCGCTGCTGCGCCCCTAGGCGAGTCGCAGGTCACGGGATGGTTCGGGCCGCTGCCAGCGTTGCACCTAGTGGCGGCTCTGCGCCGCCAGGAAAGGCAGGACGGATGCTCTACTACAGCAACGGCGGACCAGGGCCAGCGACCAAGCTGCTGCGGGTCGATGCGCCGGAGGGTGCTGACATCGCCGCGTGGCGGCGGGCACCGGCCGCGTCGTGGCAGCCGCACTCCGATTGGGTGCCAAACACGTTCGCGCAGTTGGACATTCTGGGCTTGGGCGAGTTCTTTATGGTGGATGAGTCGCAGGTCCCGGCGATCCAGGCAGAGATGACCGCAGCCCTGGCACAGTACCAATAGGCCAACGCCCCAACCGAGTTCAGGCCTCCGGCTACGGTCGGGGGCCTTCTGCTGTTCGCGTCTCAGGAGCCGCTGACAGCCTCGTCCGGTACCGCGTATCCGCCTCGGCCTCAATCGGCCGCGAGCGTGGCGCTCAGGCTCAGGACGACAGTTCCTCGGGTGAGGCATCCAGGGCCTCGGCCATACTGAGGCCAAGCTTCCGCGCCTCACTGAGGCTGCGGCTTGCCTCCCGGCGCGGCCTGGCCTGCGGCGGCTGCAGCCGCTCGCCCTGAGTCACGTTCGGCTCAGACTCTCCTGGGCGGCAGAACATAGGCGCATGTGTCGGCCGGTCCGGTTGCCGCACCGGCTCATTCGGCACGCCAGCCGCGATTGAGTTCGCCTTACCCGGCACGATGTTCGAATGCCCCATCAGGCCGACCTCGACTTTCGTGGTCTCAAAGTGATTGTGTCGCTTGGATCGACAACGAAGCATCGTTGCCCACCTATCGGGAACGACTCAAATGGCGCATGCAACCCCGAAGGCAGTTCCCAAGATTGGCAGTTGACCGGCTCACCGGCCGCGAGCCGCTGATCGACCAGCGCCATCACCCGCGCCCGGTAACTCTGCTCGCGTGCAGCGAGTTCGTCGCCGCCGATATCCGACAACGCCCCAAGGTCATCGAATAGTTCACGCTCAGCGCGCTTTTCGAGCACCCGCAGATAGGCCCCCGGCGAGTGAATGCTCATCAAGCCGACGTTGTTGCGCTCCGGCGGTTTCCGTGCCATTTTCAAACCTCAGCTTCCCCACGGGTCGGCGGCTCGCCGCTCACGCTCGACCGCCGCTAATTGCGTTGACCGCCAACGGGTGTTCGCGGCTTTCTGCTTCTTTACGTCCTTGGCGGGCGTCTCCATGGTCTGGATGTTCGCGACCACCCGCGTCAGCACCGACTCACACTGCCTGATCTCGGCCAGCGCCGGATGCAGCACCACGCGCCCATCTTTCAGCTTCCGGCTCTCGCCGTCGCGGGCCACCAGCTTCTGCATCTTCTCGATGCGGTCGGCCAAGTCCTTCGCGGTCGCCAGGTGCGCTTCCTCGGTCGAAGTGGGAACGAGGCCCTGCTCGCTCATTTCTTCGCGGAGCCGGGCGACCAGCTTGTCCCCACGCGTAACGTACGCGCTCATCAGCGCCGCAATCCCCTCAGGGCTAATGCTAGTCACGGGTGCCCCCCGAGACATACCGCCGCTGACCTGCGGCGAAACAGGCTGCAGCCGTGCCGCTTTCGGCGCGTTAGCCACGAACTGATTCGCCGAGACAAGCCCCAGCGCCGCCATATCCCGGCTGACCGTACGCTGGCTCACGCCAAGCAGTTTCGCGATGGCCCACTGGCTCAGCGTCGGGTCATCAGCCAGTAGCCGCGCCACCTCCTGGCGGCGTTCCTCGGGTGTCATCCGGCCTCCTGTCGATGGTGAAAGCTGCAGCCTGCCAACATCATACGACGTGCTCCGCGAAATGCGCTGGTAACGGCCGTAATCAGGTGTGTGGTGGTGCGGAATAATTCCGCACCTGCGACGGTCACCGGCCAAGGACAGCATCGGAGCCGGACAGCCCAAAGTGGCGTGCCCGCCAGAGCGCCGTACCGGCCTGGCCGGTGTAAAGTGGACCAGCCGGAGGGCCGTTCGTCCGGCAGCGGCCAGCACAGCCCCGGCAACGAGGCCCCAGCAGCAACGCCACGCCGCTTCGCCAGGCGGCAGACCGGATCACCCCTGGATTGCAGCCACAGAAATCGCGTGTTTTCGGCCATGCTGGCGTGGTGGGTGGTGGGGGGGTCTCCCCCGGTGGGGGGTTGTCTGTTGCTGCGGCGATGGTCAGCGGGACGGGATGGTGACAGTGTGTTGTGGCTTAGTGCTCGCGTCATGGGTGAGAGCAAGCAAGTGTCGGAGGTTCGCCATCATCTAGCGGCACATCGAGCATCGCAAGGGTACTCAGGCCATGACATCTCACGCACACGCCTGGCGTACCCCAGGAGGGTCCAACGGGATTGGCTCAGTCAGTGAGTTAGGGAGTGCCGCCGTAGCGGAGGGTGTGTCAGTGGAGTCCCTGCCGGTGGAGTCCCTGGCCGGGGAGTTCCTGTGCAACAGTCCCTTCGGTGATCGGATGGCGACCCATGCGGGATTGGTTGTGCGAGTGCGTCACTGGTTGGCGTGTGAGGATGGTTGCACTGCTCGATATCTCGCGGCGTGTGGTGGTACCTCATGGTGTTTGTCGCAGTCCGTGATTCGTGCGCTGATCTCGGCCGGTCATGGGATCATTTCGCGCTGTGTGTGCGCTGCGATGCACTGTTGTGTTACGGCGCAATCTATTCGGTACACACACAAGCACTGTGGCGTGCAGCGTGGCACCACCTTGCGTGATGGTGGATACGGATTACCAGTACCCGGCAGTACCTCGCTGGCGGGGGTGGTCGGCGTAGTACCTGGCCCAGAATCAGGCACATAGGGTTTTCCTGTGCCAGGATCACGGCCGGTCAACGCCGCCGGTCAGTCCGCGCAGTACCATTTAGACCTCCCCGCATGCTTCCCGGTTCCCAGTTGACGGGCGCGAGCATCACGGCCGGTCTTCGACCTATGGCATGGTTCGCACGCGCTCTGCAGATTGCCGTCGCTGTTATCGCCCCCGTCAGCAGCCTCGATGATGTGATCGACGTGCGTCGCGACCCCCACGCACCGGGGGCCGCGCAGTCGGCAGCGGTGCCCGTCGCGCTCAAGGATGCGTCGGCGGATGGTCGGCCAGTTCGGGTCATTCGCCGCGACCGCGCTCGCGGTCGGCCGCGCCGTCTTCCAGGGTTCGCGCTTATGCGCGGCGCAGTGCATTTGACCGGCGGGCACTATCTCACCGCACAACGGATGGGCGCAGAGTTTAGGGGCGCGCCGGGTCATGGCTCACCTGGCACTCGCTGACGGTCTGCGCTTGTTCTGAGGTGTCGCCCGGCCGCAGTCAGCCCGGCCGGGTGAACGCGCCAGAACACACGCCGCCGCATGCAGTACCCGACGCTCAGCATCACCTCGCAGACGGCACCGACCAGAGCCACGGCCACAAGGACCAGGGCCGCAGTGAGCAGGCCCGCTACCATGGACGGCCCCGGCGCGAGCGTGGCACCCGTTCCGGTGGCGCCGGCGCACCTAGCGCCGCGAACCGGCCCGCCCTGTAAGCGTCCATGGTCGACATGCCCTCGGCCAACTGCTCCACCGTGACTCGCATCGGCGGCGAAGACACGTCGGCCGCTGCTGTCTGCTGTTGTGGTGTATCACTCACGATTGAAACCTCACTTCGGGATTCATTGGAACCAGCGGCAGGGGGCCGGAGCCGGGGACCGCGTGAACCGGCGCGGCCGCCCTTCTCGGACAGCCCCCCCTGCCGCCAGCCGTCCGCGACCGGGCAGCAGCAAGTGCCCAGAGCGGACACACCCGGCCAAGGCCCAGACCGAAGGGTAGGAGGTTCCCTTCGCGGAAAGCCGTCTGAGCCTGGCCGGACTTCATTTACGACACCCGCGCTTCGGTTCTCGCCTCGTCGGCTTCCTCAGCCTCAGCCATAGCGGCATCCAGACGGGCCTTCCGCCGCGCTGCACGGCCATCTAGCCGCTGCTGCAGCCGTGCCGTGTTACGCCGCTGCAGTTCCTGGCCCAAGAGATGCCTCAAACGTGCTTCCACCATGTGGCATGTGCCCGTAATCGCGGCGTCAGACAACACATTTGGCACGGGAACCGTCAACGTCAGCTTTCGCGGTATGCCGTCGAGTGTTGGCATCGGAAAGCCTCACGCCCCGTGCGGGCTATACGGCTCGCCGTTCGAATACGGGTCCGGCGACGTCACCACCTGGTATGGGTCCAAGAGGTCGGGTGCCATTCCGCCCGATTTCATGGCTCGCAGTAGACCGTCATGGTTCCTTGAGAGCACCGATACACGCTTCGCGGCCAGCGTCGCATCGGCCTTCGCGGACTGGTTGCCGGGCAGAGCATCGGCCAGGGCGTCTCGGAACCAGTCCATGGGCACCGGCTTGCCGCCAGGCTGGCGGATGGTCGAAAACCGTGCTGGCACTTCCTCTTTGATTGCCGCCAAGGCGAGATGGTCGTTGGCAGCCTTGGCGTCCTTGATAACTTGTTCCACCACGGCGACCTTCTCCGGCACGCTGGCGGCTGCGTCGATCGCATACGCGATGCGATTCCAGACGCGGGTGGCAGCACCGTGCTTATCATCGGGGACAGCCAGGTTATCAACCCCGGCCTGCGCCTTCGCGGCGAGTTTCGCGGCGTGCGCTTTCGCGGCGTCCAGAGACTCCGAAAGTGCCTGCGCCCCTTCGCTCGTGGTATACCATCCGGCCGCATCCTGCGCGTCGGCGGCTGAGATGCCAGGCTGGCGAAGGGTCTCGCGCCACCCGGTGTAATCGTTGGCGACCTCCGGTTGCATGTAGGCAGCGATTTCGATGGGGTCTTTGCCTCTACGAGTCGGCCTGAACGGACCAGGGCCTTGAGGAAACGCTTTGCGAGCCGATGTAGTGCCCGGCAAAATGCTCATAATCTGTTCTCCTGTTGCTGCGCTGAGTGATTGGCGCAAAATGCGCCAATGTTTACCAAGCGTAGACCAGCACGGAAGCCGGGTGGTAGGGGCGCGCCGTGTTGTGGCACAACGGTTGTCAGCAATGGACTGTCACGAAGTCGGCTAGCCCCCCTATTTTCGATATGCCGGATTTTCGCCAGCCGATCCGGCAGGCGGTTGAATATGCCAGGGCACCGGCCGATTCAGGCGTGCGGCATTGACGACGCGGCAGCGAGCCGCGAGGCGCAGCCCAGATGTACGCCGCCGGGCTGGCCGCAGGCGACAGGCTGGCCGCACACGCGGCACGGCCGGGCGGCTTCGCGGCGCGCACACTGGAAACGGTTGCGCCGCTGCCGAATCCGATCGGCCTGACGTCGCCTGCATTTCCGGCACACCGTTGTGTAATCCGCCACGTCGATGCTGTGCCAACGCTTCCCGTCGAACC
>Ga0164242_10008436_pt1 | contig 11182 bp, 8 predicted proteins | sample OricomgcompostMG_FD_108783 | JGI IMG/M metagenome (GOLD analysis project Ga0164242, IMG submission 108783) | Miracle-Growth compost microbial communities from Emeryville, California, USA - Original compost - Miracle growth compost (MG) ...
CGTCCTTCAGAACATCACCCTGGCCCCGATCAAGGTGCGCGGGCTGACCAAGGACGAAGCCGAACGCCAGGCCATGGAGCTTTTAAAGCGCGTGGGGATTCCGGACAAGGCCCACAAATATCCGAGCTCGCTTTCGGGCGGCCAACAACAGCGGGTGGCCATTGCCCGCGCTCTGGCGATGCAGCCCCGCCTGATGCTGTTTGACGAGCCGACCTCGGCCCTCGACCCCGAAATGGTAAACGAAGTCCTTCAGGTGATGAAGGAGCTGGCCCTCTCGGGAATGACCATGATCGTGGTCACGCACGAGATGGGGTTCGCCAAGGAAGTCGCCGATCGGATTATCTTTTTCGACCAGGGCCGGATCATCGAACAAGGAGCACCCCGCGAGTTCTTCCAAAATCCGAAAGAGAACCGCACCCGCACCTTCCTCGGCCAAGTCCTTCAGCATGCGTATTAGTCGGGCGGATGGCGAAGCCTGGACGGTTCCGCTGGCACAAGCCTTGAACTCAAAGGGGCATGATTCACACCCTCTCCTTCCAAAGTCTGTCCGTTTCGCAAACCTTCACCCCTAAGCCTGATCCGGGCTTTCTCGAGATCGAAAGTCGCGATGAAAACCTCGATTTATTGAACGATCTTCCGGCCTTAGGCTTGGCCATCGTGGGCTCGCGCCTTCCGCAGCGGCGTTCGTGCGAGCACTTAGAACGAGTCATGGCCGAGCTTCGAGGCAGCGGCCTGATCATCCTCTCGGGCCTGGCCCGTGGGATCGATTCCCGGTCGCACGAGCTGGCTCTCGAACACGGGCTCAAAACCGTCGCTGTTTTAGGCAACGGGATCGACGTCGATTACCCCCGCGAGAACCGACACCTTCGGCGGCGGATCGTCGAGGCGGGCGGGCTCGTCATCTCGCAATTTCCGCGAGGCACGGCGCCGCTGAAGGGGAATTTCCTGAATCGAAACCAGCTGATCGCGGGCTTCGCGAAGGCCGTCTGGGTGGTCGAGGCCGCTGCCATTTCGGGCACCTTGAACACGGCCAAGCACGCCGCCAGCTTCAACCGCGACCTTTATGCGACCTCGTGCTTTCCGGGCGATCCGATTTTCGAAGGCAACGAACGGCTGATCAGCGAGCAGCGCACGGACCGATATCCGGTCGCCAAGCCCTTGTTCAACGCCCAAAGCCTGGCCCCGACCTGGACGGCGCTCGGGAATCCGAAGCCCGAACCGTCGGCCTTCAGGCCCGAGACGCTGCTACAGCGATGGGTGATCGAGCTTCAAGGCGAATACGGCGAATGCCCCGTGCAAGCTTTGATGAACCATGCCTACGGCCAGGGGCTGACCTTAGGGAAGTTCTATCTGCAATACGAAAAAGAACTCGAACAGGGGAAACTCGTTCAGGACGCGGACGGGCGGGTCAACCTCGTCAGGTCAAGTCGTCCGGCGTGAGGAGCGCGCTCGGGCGGCGCTTCTCGTTCGATGCGCTGACTGCGCGATTGACGGCTTGTTCGACCTTGCGTTCGAGTTCGCCCAGGTTTCCGGGCCAAGCTTGATTTTGAAACCAGGCCAATGCGTCGGGCGAGCACTCGATCGCGGGAATTCCGAGCTTCCGGCAGGCTCGTTCGATAAAGTGCGGAACCAAATGGGTGACGATGTCTTGTTTGCGCTCGCGCAGAGGTTTGAGAGAAAACCTCTCGACCGATAATTTGTAAAACAACTCGACGTGGAAGGCACCTTCATCAGCCGCTTTTGCCAGATCCTTCGACGAGGTGACGATCAGCCTAAAATCGATCGGAAAACGCCGGGCTCCGCCGATTCGCGAAAAAGATTCGTTTTCGAGCGCCGAAAAAAGCGCGTTCTGCGCCTCGACCCCGAGCGCGCCGATCTCTTCGAGCATGAGGGTGCCGCCCGAAGCGAGTTCCATCGCCCCGGGTTTGGTGAACAAAGTCATCGGCATCGCGCCCTTTTCAGTGCCGAAGAGTTCTCCCAGCTGAAAGACTTCGGGGATCGCGTCGCAATGAATCTGCACGAACGGACCGCGCGCATGATCCGATCGGCGGTGGATCTCTTGAGCGACGCTTCGCTTGCCCGATCCCACTTCGCCGAACATCAGTAAGGTGCTGTTCGTCTTTGACACCTGCTCGACCTGCGCGCGAAGCGCTTTCGTACTTTCTTCGTCGCCGAACAGCGGAAGCGGTACCGAGCCCACCCCGAGCGCGCTCATCGCATCGTGCGCGGGCTCGCGTTTTCGGCGGCGGCGACTTTCGATCGCCTTCGTTACGATTCGAAACAATTCTTTTTGATCGAAGGGCTTCAACACGAAATCGAACGCGCCCGCCTTCAGCGCCGAGACGGCGGCTTCGATCGTGCCAAACGCGGTGATGAGGATGACCGGCAAATCGGGCGAGTACTGTTTGCAGTACGTCAGCACGTCCATCCCCGTTTTCACGGGCATCGAAAGATCGGTCACGACCACGGCCACGTCTTCGGTGTTGAGCGTGGGCAAGGCCGCATCGAAACCTTCGAACGCCAGCACGTCGTAACCTTCGCGAGTCAGCATCGCCTCAAGAATCATCCTGAGGTTCGGCTCGTCGTCAATGATCATGATTTTATCGCGCATAAGTCGACGGTCATTTCGGTGCCCACGCCGGGCTTCGAAACGACCGAAATCCTTCCCTCATTAAAATGCACCAGCCGCTGGCAAATGGAAAGCCCAAGCCCCGTCCCCTTGTGAAACGACGTAAAAAACGGTTGAAAAATTCGACTCACCGTCTCTTCGCTCATGCCGATGCCATTGTCTTTGACCGAAAACCCGTAGCGAAAAATCCGGATCTCGATGCGGGGGTCGGGGCTTTTTTCGACCGCTTTCAAAGCGTTTTGAACGAGGTTGATCAAAATCTGCTGAACGTGATCCGGAACGGCCTTGATGCGAATCTCGTCGTCCGGGCAGTTCACTTCAAGCGCGACACTCGCCGGGACCAACGGCCTGAGATGCCGAAGGCTCGTCTGGACCAGTTCCACCAAGTTCAGCGCTTCGGTTTTTTCTTTCGGCGCGTTCGCGAAATCCAAAAACTGCGACACCAGACGATTCAGCCGGTCGGCCTCTTCTTGGATGACCTTCGCCCAAGGGTCCTCGACGTCCATCAACTCGGCCGCTCCCCGAATCGCGCCGAGCGGGTTTCGCACCTCGTGCGCCAGGCCCGCCGCCATTTCGCCCATTAAAATCAACCGGTCTTTTTCTTTCGCCGATTCGATCTGCTCCAGGCGCTTCAAGGTATGCGAAAGCTCTTGAACCGCGTCCGAGATGCGGGTGTAAAACCCGAGACTCACCGTCCATTCGTCGAGCGAAGTCTGAACCGAAACCATCAGCAGCGCCACGATCTCTTTACCGCGAAAGACGGGGAACACCACGTCGCAGTGATAGGCGTCCAAGAATCGGGTCAAAAAATCGAGTTCTTGCTTACGCTCGCTCGTGATGACCTGATCGCGCTCCATCTTCACCAACTCTCGGTGCAAGATTGGCGTCAACTTGCGTTGCTGATGGTTTTTGAAGAACGCTTCGATCGCCGCCGGAATGACGAGATCCTTCTCTTCGAACCAAAGCTTCGTTTCAGCGGCGCGCATCCACATCTTGAAATAAGAATGCAGCAGCGGCGTCAAGTCTTCGAAGACCGTCACCGTCGCGAGATCAAGTTTGAACTGTTCGATCTGCTTGCGCCGGGCGTTCCCCTCGGATTGAAACATCCCCCGCCCCAAAAAACGAAAAAACGTAACGAGCGGGTTCCACAACACGAGCAACGCGAATGAAATCAAAAAAGAATTGAGCAGAAACAACCCGAACGACTCGCTGACGTACTGATACAAAAGCGCGAAGAAACCCGTAATGACGAGCGAGAGGATCAACGTGGCGAAAAAACGCGATAGCAGCGCCTCAAAGCCCAGAAGCTTCTGAGGCGTGAACACCTGACTTGCGAACGCCAGGTAAACCGCGAACAGCAGGTTCCCGAACGCGGGCACGGTGTAGCCCCAGAACGGGATGTGATCGAACGAGCAAATGGCGAGACTGATGCCCAAACCGGCGTAAAGAACTTTGCGCTGATTCGGAGAAATAAAATCGACGTTCACCGGGTGCTTGAGCACGAGGTCTTTGAACATCACGTAAAGGTATTCAATCAGAATAAAGGTCGGCCAGAACGAGACGAGCGACCAAAACAAAGTCGAATGCCCAAGCGAGAGCGAAACCATGGCACTCAAAACGACGGCACCCGCCAAACTGATCCCGGTGAGCACGCGGCCGAAGCGATCGTCGCCCGAGACCATATACGAAAGAATGCTGACCCCGATCGGCGAAAGCCAGATGTTGAAGAACCAATGCACGTCGCGCGAAAGGCGTCCGTCGAGCGTCACGGCCGAGACGAAGCTTAAGGCCCAGACGCAGACACAAAAACAGAGCGCCGAAAACAAGATCGCGAGCTTCGAGCGCCAGTTTTTATAAAGCGTCCATCCTCCGATCGAGAGGCTCGCTAAACCCAGAATCAACGCCGTTTGTTTGAGCAGATTCACTTAAACCCCCAGAAACAGAAACGCGACCCATAACGCCAAGCCGCTGACGAGCGGAATGGAGAAGTTGTCGTCGATTTCAAGAGGGATCATTTCGGCGCCGCCGCCGGCCAATCCGCCGGCGAGTGCGATCAAGAGAGATGAAAATGGCGGGACATGAATACACAAAAGATAAATAAACGTGATGACGCAGCAGATCCCCATCCCCGCCGCCGTTCCGATCAAGGATTTTCCGTTCGAAAAGCGAGGTCCCAAATCACCCCAAAGGATGCCGAAGATCGACGAGATCGGATCGCCGATGGCCAAAAACAAAATGGACAAGACCGCGATTGCCTTCGGAAAGATGGCTACCGAGAGCAAGACCGAGCCAATATAAAACGGAGTGCCGCTGACTTTATTGACCTCGCTCGTCCTCATGAGCGGGCCCATGACCCGAATTGCGAATGCGTTGAGTTTCGGAAACTTCAAACGCGCGTACTCCGCCGTCAAAAAGAATGCGAGCGCAGCGGCCAGCAACAGAACGGAAAGGACCTTCGGCAGCCCGATCGCATAGATCAGCGCCATGGAGACACCCATTCCGCAGTGCCAAACCTTTCGAGCCAGGTGTAAGTCGTTTCGAAACTTCAGGCGCCAATTTTCAGTCATGTGCAACATCCCCAGTATACCCGATTGTTATTCCTTGACAATAACGCACTCTCACTTACGCTAGAAATATAAGGCGGTTTCTAGGATGGAAACAAATATTCAAATCATGTCGAACCAGCAGCCGAATTCACCAGGCAGTCACCACCCGACGCATCGGAACCAGAATTACCAAAAGCAAATTTGGGCGATCGGCGGAGGCAAAGGCGGTGTCGGAAAAAGCTTGGTTTCTTCTTCTCTGGCTTTCACGCTCGCGAAGTTCGGTCTTTCGACGATCGTCGTGGACCTCGACTTGGGCGGCGCGAACCTTCACACGGTTTTAGGACAGAACCCTCCGGCAAAATGCCTTTCGGATTTTATCAACGGAAACGTCCACTCGCTTTCGGAATGCGTGGTCGAGACCCATTATCCTCATTTGAAAATGATCGCAGGCGCGAAAGACGACCTGAAAATCACGCAAATTACCGACGGAACGAAAGAAACCCTGCTCGATCAGATCAAAAAGCTGAACGCTCAGTTCATCATCCTCGATCTGGGCGCTGGCACGAGCCAGTACACGCTCGATTTCTTCAACCTGGCCCATGCGGGCATCGTGACCGTTCTTCCGGAACCGACTTCGATCGAAAACTCGTACCGGTTCTTGAAAGCGGTCTACTACAACCGGCTTTTGCAGGATTCACGATTCGAGAGCATCCAGCCGCTGATCAACGCAGCCATGACCCCGAACAACCAGCTCGGCATTCATACCCCGACCGACCTGCTGAACGAGGTGAATTTCCAGAACCCGGAACTCGCCGTCGAGCTGAAAAAAACGATCAAAGAGTTCAAACCGAAGCTCGTTTTGAACCAAACCCGCTCTCAAACCGACGTCGACGTGGGCTTTTCGATGAAAAGCGTCGCTAAAAAATATTTCGGAATCGACCTGGATTATCTCGGATACCTTGAATATGAGCCAAATGTTTGGCAATCTGTCAGAAGAATGCGCCCTATCTTGGCCGAGTACCCTCATTCGAGGATCGCAACCCACGTGGAGCGCATCTGTAACTACCTGTTGAAACAGGCGAGGATTGAGCAAACTTTAAACGAATCGGTGTAAATGAATCAGGCCAGAACCGCGAATCAAACCATGAATTTGAACGACGACCCGATCAGTCTTTACGAAGTTCTCGAACTGACGCCTGATGCGACTCCGCAAGAAATTCGCTCTGCCTACCTGCGCCTTAAATCCTCGTACGGAAAAGACAATATCGCGCATTACACGCTGTTCTCGCGTGAAGAAACCGAGACCATGCTCCAGAAGATCGAAGAAGCCTACATCGTGCTGTCGAACCCGGAGCGGCGACGCGCTTACGACCAGTCCCAGGGGCATTCTTCGTCGATTCATGTGGATGCGATGCCTTTCACCTCCGCCACTTTGAATCTGAACAGCGCGAATAGCGCGCCCCTCTCGACCGCTCTGAACGAGCCGGCCCCGTTCGACGCAAACGACGTCGAATCGCTGATTCATCACGAGCAAGAGTGGAGCGGCGCGATCCTTCGGCGGATCCGCGAAGCCAAACGCATCAGCCTGGACGACCTTTCGGATTACACGCGGATTTCGAAAAGCTACCTACAGGCGCTCGAAAACGAGGATTACAACCGGCTTCCGGCTACGATTTACGTCCGGGGCTTCCTTCAACAGGTCAGCAAGCGCCTGAAGCTTCCGATCGAGACGGTCGTTCAAAAATACCTGGCCCGCATCAAAGCGGCCCGGCCGGATAAGTGATCGAGAATTGAATCAATGACTAGCTAAGACTGGATATCTGTCACTTCCAGCGATTTGAGCGAAGCTTGTATTGCGCTTCAAAGCTTTGAAGCGCTTTCATCGTCATGATACATAAATTTTATTTATAAAAACAGTCTGTCGGTCTAATTTCAAGACATGAAAAACTCAATCCAGTATGCCTCGCTTATTCTCACTCTCTTCACCGTTTCGGCAACATCTTCGAGCGCTGCCGAGAGAATTTTAAACATCAAACAATACAATAACATCAACGAGACCTTCTCGTGCGTGAAGAGAACCCAACCGCCGATCCAGGAGCACCTGGAAATTCCTTCGGAACCAGTGCGAATCGGATTGCGGGCACCTGAGTATGTGGCCGTGAACAACGTCCAATTCAGAAACGGGGAACAAGTGCTCGACGAAATAAACCTGGAGAATTATTGGGCCGTTTCGCAAAGCCTGGATGAATGTCGTCAAAGCATCCATGATCCTCATGGCGCAATTTATTTTGATCAACGAAATGGCTTCCCTAAACTCGTTTCATTATTTAATGACACCAAAAGCCAGGAAAAACTCGTCTTTAAGGACATCTACGGAACCTGCTATCGAAAAGATATCAAGATCGTCTCCAGAAGCAAAAGTTTTTACTACCATCCGGTGACTGGACTTCAACCGGAATCCCTGGAATCGGTCAAGATCGCCGTTCCGTGTCCAATGGATAGCCCTATTATTATTGATTATTGAGTTCATCCGCAACAATGGTGTACTTTGGTGGAAACCGATGGACCGCACGTTTCACCTCGTCGCCGATCTCGAATCCACCGAACGAGCCGATAAATACCTTCACGAACTCTTCTCGGATCACGACGATCTCGGCCACGTGTCGCGCTCGCAGATTCAAAAACTCATCGAATCGGGCGCGATTCGGGTCGACGGAAAAACGATCCGGGCCAAAGACCCGATCGCCCCGAACGCCTCGATCGAAGTGACGATCGCCGAACCGACGCCGATCGAAGTCGTTCCCGAAAACATTCCGATCTCGGTTCTTTACGAGGACGAGCATTTAGTCGTGGTGAACAAGCAACCAGGCCTGACCGTTCACCCGAGCGAGACCCAGACGCGGGGAACCCTCGTCAACGCGCTTCTTTATCACATCCGCGATCTGAGCGGGATCGGCGGCAAGCTTCGCCCGGGCATCGTCCATCGCATCGATAAAGACACGAGCGGCGCGCTCGTCGTCTCGAAACACGACGAAGCCCACCAAGGGCTCGCGAAGCTTTTTGCCACCCACGACATCGAACGCAAATACTGGGCGCTGACTTATGGAGCGTTGAAATCCGACGAGCCCGTCACCGTGCAGACCACGCTTGGACGGAGCCCGAACGACCGCAAAAAAATGGCCGTCAACGTCGAAGGCGGCCGGATGGCGATCTCGCATTTCAAACCGATCGAAGCTTACGGAGTCGCAGGCAAACAACCCTTTGCTTCGCTGATCGAAGCCACCCTCGAAACGGGCCGCACGCATCAGGTGCGCGTGCACCTCAATCATCTGGGGCATTCGATTTTGGGCGATCCCGTTTATGGCACCCCCACTTCAGGCCAGCCCAAATGGAAGGCGCTTCCGCGCGCGGTTCAAGAGGCGGTCGAAGCCCTTCCGGGCCAGGCGCTGCACGCCCGAGTTTTAGGATTTCGGCATCCGATTACCGGAAAAACCCTGCATTTTGAAGCCGAACCCTTTGAAGCTTTTGCCGTTCTCCTTCAATCGCTTCGTCAGTTTAATAACTGAGTAAAAAAGTCAATTTTTCCTTTCAAAACAAAATCCTAAAGCATTCTCAAGCCGGCTCCGAAGTGTTTCATGAGTACAACCTGTTGGAGGCGACTAAATCAATGGTAACTAACTACGATGGCGAACAAATTGAGATTCCTCAGACACTGCCGATGCTCCCGGTTCGGGACATCGTCGTGTTCCCCTACATGATCATCCCTTTGTTCGTCGGCCGCGATTCTTCCATCCGTAGCGTGGAAGAGGCTCTCTCGAAGACGGATCGTCTGATCTTTCTTTCATCTCAGAAAAACATCGCAGACGAGCAACCGTCGCCGGACGGAATTTACGAAACCGGCACCGTCGCCATGATCATGCGCATGCGAAAACTTCCCGACGGTCGGATCAAAATCCTGACCCAAGGTCTGTGCAAAGCGCGCGTGAAGAAATTCACCCAGACGCAACCTTTTTACGAAGTTCAAGTCGATCAGATCCAAGAAAACACGAACGAGAAGAAATCCGAATCCGAAGCGCTCATGCGCACGATCAAGGAACAACTCGAACGCGTGATCAGCTTGGGTAAAGTGCTGGCGCCCGACATCATGATGGTCTTGGAAGACATCCAGGATCCGAGCCGCATGGCCGACCTCGTGGCGTCGAACCTGGGTCTGAAAGTGAGCCAGGCTCAAGAAGTCCTCGAAACGCACGATCCGTTCATGAAACTTCAGAAAGTGACTGAAGTCCTGAACAAGGAACTCGAAGTGCTTTCGATCCAGGCGAAGATTCGTGCCCAAACGAAGGACGAGATTTCGAAGTCGCAGAAGGAGTACTTCCTCCGCGAACAGATGAAACAAATCAAAAACGAATTGGGCGACAACGATCCGAAAGGCGAAGAGATGTCAGAGCTTCGAGAAAAGATCCTAAACGCCAAAATGCCTCAAAACGTCGAGCAGGAAACGATGAAACAACTGCAACGTCTGGAGCGCATGCACCCCGAAAGTTCGGAAGCGTCGATGATGCGCACCTACATCGAATGGATGATCGATACCCCGTGGGGGAAATCGAGCGAGGACAATCTGGACCTCGACCATGCGATGAAGATCCTCGACGACGACCACTACAAACTCGACAAGATCAAAGAGCGGATCATCGAATTCCTCGCGGTCCGCAAACTGAAAAGCGACATGAAAGGGCCGATCCTGTGTTTCTCGGGCCCTCCCGGCGTAGGTAAAACCTCGCTCGGCAAGTCGATCGCCCGCGCCTTGGGCCGCGAATTCGTGCGGATCTCTCTGGGCGGCGTGAAAGACGAAGCCGAAATCCGCGGACACCGCCGCACTTACGTGGGCGCCCTCCCCGGCCGGATCATTCAAGGCTTGAAGCAAGCGGGCACCAACAATCCCGTCTTCATCCTCGACGAATTGGACAAAATGGGAAGCGACTACAAAGGCGACCCTTCGGCGGCCCTTCTCGAAGTGCTCGACCCGGAACAGAACAACTCGTTCCGAGACCACTACCTGAACGTCCCGATGGATCTTTCGAACGTCATGTTCATCGCGACTTGTAACCAGCTCGATCAGATCCCCGGCCCGCTCCGCGACCGGATGGAAGTGATCAACCTCTCGGGTTACACCCAGGAAGAAAAATTCTTCATCAGCCGGAAATACCTCATTCCGAAACAAACGGCTGAAAACGGATTGCAACCGGAACAGATCGAATTCGTCGACTCGGGCATTCAGACGATCGTCGAAAGCTACACCCGCGAGGCCGGCCTCCGGAACCTCGAACGCCTGATCGGCACCGTCTGCCGCAAAACCGCGCGCACCGTCGCCGAAGGCAAAACCGGGGTGACGCAAATCGATCCGGCCCTGGTCGCTAAATATCTCGGACCCGCGATTTATACCCGCGAAGACGAGCAAGAAAAAGACGAAATCGGAATCACGACCGGACTGGCGTGGACCTCGGTGGGCGGAGAAATCCTCTACGTCGAGACGACCGCGACCCGGGGCAAGGGCGGCATGCTCCTGACCGGACAGCTCGGCGACGTGATGAAGGAATCGGCGCAGGCGGCTTTAGGCCTGATTCGCTGGAGAGCGGCCGACTTCGGGATCAATCCCGATACGCTTTCCGAGACCGATTTGCACGTTCACTTCCCGCAAGGCGGAATCCCGAAAGACGGCCCGTCGGCCGGGATCACGATGGCCACCGCGATCATCTCGCGGTTGACCGGAATCGCGGTCCGCAAGGACGTCGCCATGACCGGCGAGATCACCCTTACCGGACGCGTCCTTCCGATCGGCGGCCTGAAGGAAAAAGCCCTCGCGGCCATGAGACACGGAATCAAAACCGTGATCATTCCCGAGAAGAACCGCAAAGACCTGGAAGAAATTCCCGACGAATACCGCAAGCACCTGACCTTCGTGCCGGTGAAGTCGATCGACGAAGTTCTCGAAGTGGCGCTGACCCAC
>Ga0164242_10008437_pt1 | contig 11181 bp, 8 predicted proteins | sample OricomgcompostMG_FD_108783 | JGI IMG/M metagenome (GOLD analysis project Ga0164242, IMG submission 108783) | Miracle-Growth compost microbial communities from Emeryville, California, USA - Original compost - Miracle growth compost (MG) ...
GGTTTCTGGTTTGTCCAGCATGAAGTCGCGCAGAAAAATATTTAAATCACCAAGATTTTTTGCCGATTGTGTTTTGTGCAGTAACCGCAGCGCCATTTCACTTTCAATGTTGAGCAGACGGCAGAAACGATCGCAGTAGGGACGAAATTCATCGCGGGTAAAAGCATCTGAGAATTTTTGTTTAAGTTTGCGTATATCAAAATTAGACTGGCTGAAATCTTCTAATTCGCGCAGAGTAAAGGGACGCTCAAAAATGAGATAGTGCCGTTTTACATCGGCATTACCATTGGCGTTGCCACGCAGCCAGAATAATTGTACAAGGGTGATGTGATTATTCAGTACATTTTTGTAGGTGAGTGCCAGCGCAGACCAGGTGGTGCCGGGACGTAAATAGCGGGTGGCAATTGCTCCAGAATCATCGTCTTTTTGTTCGGCCCATGCACCGCGTATGTAAGTTATCAGGTTGCGATCGCGGCCGGAGCGATCCGCCTCGCGTGCCGCCGCATTAAAATCAATCCAGCGGGGTGGCACAAGCAATGCGGAGAAGGCGTCTAGCAGAGTTGACTTGCCGGCGCCAGAGCGACCTACAAACAAAAAACCTCGTTCTGCGATTGGAATATCATGTATGCCGGAGAAGGTGCCCCAATTAAATACTTGTAGACGGCACATACGAAATTGTTTTGGTGTGTGAAAAGTGTTTATTGCTGATGTTGGGATCATTCAGTTGTCTCCTCGTCTGACGCTCCTGTAGAGCTTTCTTCAGGTAAGGATCCTTCAATGATTTTACGTTGATACAGCTTAGTGAGCGATTGAACTTCTTCGGCAGAAAAAAGCAGTTTCAGTGTCGGTGATATTTCAAATCGATTATCACTCGCACGGATTTTTTGCAGGATATTATATTTTTTAGTTTTTTCGATGGAATTGTGAATACGCTTTTGAAATCCAGCGTGATCGGTGCTGGAGGCGCGCTCATAAAGTGCAAGATATTCTATAATTTCATCCGTTGAAATAACGGCACGTTCGCCTCGAGTATCGGCTTGTGTCAGACGTTGTCGAAGATAGAGTAAAAGCACTGAATCGATAAAGGTCAATTGAGCTCTACGCAGTAGGATAGGTATTTCTAGATCGCCAGTATCAGCTTGGCGTGTGAAGGCTACCTGTATGTCTCGATCAATAATAAGATCTAGAAATAAATCAGCCAGCCGGCGCCGGATAACTGTTTCGTCACGTAGCAAGGTTGTCCAGAGCCGCGGATGACGACGTTCATCCAGTGAAGGGCCAGCAAGGAGTTGTACTAAAGCACGGCGCGTATCTATGAGCAATTCACCCGTATCTCCAATAAAAAGCGTGTTATTTGAAGTTAATTCAGGAGAATTTGAGACGATATCGTCATCTGCGTGTGTGTTAGCGTCGGGTTTAGGCCAATTCATGGGCTTTATCTCTTACAAAGAAAATTTTTGGTATGCAGGCGCTGCGTTGTTGAGCATCATCACCTGTCCAAGTTATGTTTTCACTGCTTTCTACCTTATAGCCATGACGACTTCCCAGGGCAAGTAGTCCTATCACGCTTCCCAGACCTTGTCTGGCTGGAAACTGTTGCAGGATTTCAGCAATGGACGCTTGGGTGTGTTGTTCAAGCATTGCAAGAATGTCAGATTTCAGCGTACGAAAATCAATTTCGGATTGGAACACTAGTTCACTGACCGATGCCAAATCGATTGAAAGTGTATCACCAGCCGCCATATGTTCTGGTAGCGCTTGCAGGGCAGGGTCATAAAGCACCCACTGTGCAAGCGAGCACAAACGGCTGCTGGTCAAAGTGAGCGAGTAGGTGAATTCATTTGCTTTGATTTCGTCTTTGATACTGAGCGCTGCACGCTGTGCTTCTTTCAAGAGTTGATTAAGGCGTCGCTGTTCAAGGTATTCGCGGCTTTGGACAAAAGACTTAAGACTGCGTGCGAAAGTCTGCATAACTTCATGGACCATGCCACCCTGTTCCAGCAGTGTACGCATCAGTTTACGTAAAAACCGCCGTTCTTTTGCATCAAGCTGTGCCATGAACTCGCGGGACATGACAGTATCGATTGCCTGTTGCAATATGGCAACTTGCTCGGGATTAGTCAGCAAGCGCCAGAACGCTGAAAAAGTTCGCCCTGCCTCGCTATCTGCAATTAGATCTATGCCTGCGAAGAGTGAATCCAGGACGACACTACGGCTACCATCATTATCCAGAATACGCCCTTTGAGATCGCGGTTCAGGCACTCAAATTGATCGCGGACGCGCAGGAAGTCGCTGGTAAGTTCATCTGCCAGCGTAATGATTTCTCGGATACGTTCTAAGGCTGTTGCATGAGAAAGCACGCGCATTTGGCCTTTGTGAATGGCATTTATCTGTTTATCAATGCGAGCTTGTTCCGCCATTAGCCTATCGATACGTCGGAATTTGTTGGTATCAGTATCCTCTGCAAGACGAGCCAACGCTTCTATGACAAGTGCCAAACGGCTCTCGGTTGCAGTAGAATGGGGTTGTATAAGGCTGGATAGAAAACGAATGGCCTCTATTGTTGTAGTCGATAGTTCATATTCCTCTTCCGCTGCATGAGTAGGAAAGCGCCTTTCTAAGTATCCATCGGCAAGCCAGCTTGAAACATAGGCTTGTGCAGTCTGGGGAAAGTCTTCTCCCTGTGCACGCAACCCTTCAATATCTCGTTCAATACGCTCATAGAAAATCGAAGCGGGTAAGCATCGTTCAGTTTCATAAAGATGTGTTTGAAGTAAGCCGATGATGATGGGACCATTGTTCGCGGCAAGCAATCGCCATAGTGGTTGAGCTCGCAGGTGGCGATAAGTGGCGATGGCTTTATTTGCTTTCACGGAGTTAACCCTTCAAAGTTCTTTGCTACATATTGATGACGATCATTCCCTTTATTTTTAAACAAATTATTGCAAAGAATACCTTGATTTTCTCTTTGTGGCTACGCTGGATTGACAAGTTTGTTTTATTAAACAAAAAGGAAATAGCATGGCAAAAACAATAGGGTATTACTGGAATAATTATAGAAATGCCATAGCTAGCCCAGTAATCTTTGTTGTATTAGTGGGCTGGTTATATTAAAATTATATTTAGCCCACTAATCTAGGATGACTAGTATGACTCAAATTATAGGCCGCAAGCAAGAACAGCAAGAGCTTTTAGAAGCTTTCAGCTCAAAAAATGCTGAGTTTGTAGTGGTTTATGGCAGAAGGCGCGTAGGGAAAACCTTTCTAATAGAAGAATTTTTTAAAAAACAAAAATGTACTTATTTTAATGTGATAGGCGTACAAGAAGGATTGCTAAAGGAGCAGCTCGAAGAATTTGCAAAGGCGATAGGCAAAACATTTTACAAAGGTGCTTCTATTGCGGCATCTTCCACTTGGATGCATGCTTTTGAAGAATTAACGAAAGCAATCGAAGGATTGCCTAAAAACAACAAAGTTGTCTTATTTTTTGATGAATTGCCGTGGATGGTTACTCGACGTTCCCGAATGTTGCAAGCATTGGATTATTATTGGAATCGCCATTGGTCAAAGTATCAAAACTTGAAGCTAGTTGTTTGTGGTTCAAGTGCTTCATGGATTATAAAGAATATTATTCATCATCGCGGCGGTTTGCATAACAGGTATACTCGAAGTATTTTGCTTAAACCGTTTTCTTTATTTGAAACTAAAGCATTTTTGCAAAATAAGGAAATTAAGTTAAATGATAGACAAATACTTCAACTATATATGGTGTTAGGTGGTATCCCGCATTATTTAGCCCAAGTGAAACGAGGATTATCTGCAGCACAGAACATCAATTATCTTTGTTTTAGAGAAAATGGTATTCTTTTTTCAGAGTTTGATAAGTTGTTTAAATCGTTATTTGAAGATGCTAAAACTTATATTGAATTAATTAAAATTATTGCTCAGGTTCGTGAAGGGGTTTCACGAGCATTAATTGAGGAGCAAAGCAAATTCTCTTCTAAAGGCGGCACACTTACAGATAGATTAAATGATCTAGAGCTTGCAGGATTTATAAAATCATTTTTGCCTACTAGCCATCAACGCCAAGGTGTTTATTATCGCATCGTTGATGAATATTCTTATTTTTATTTAAGATGGATAGAACCAATCAAGCATACATTGATTGCTCAGGAGCTGGCTAATAATTATTGGACAGATAAAGCAAAAATGCCAGAGCACCTTAGTTGGATGGGCTACGCATTCGAATCAGTCTGTTATAAACATCTGACACAGATTAGGAATGCTCTTAATATTAAGGCCAGCCGAGTTGGAGCATGGCGCTATTCGCCAAGGGGCGGAACTAGTGAAAGTGGAGCGCAAATTGATCTGCTTTTTGAGAGAGACGATGGTGCTATTACGATATGTGAAATTAAATGCACTGAACAGCCATTTAATATCAATAAGGAATATTATAATCAATTGTTAAACAAAATTAATATATATAAGCAAGTGACTCGAACATCAAAACAAATTTTCATCGCTTTTATTTCTGCAAACGGTATTAAGGAAACTGTTTATTCAAATGAGTTAATTGATAATACCATTACATTAGATAATCTTTTTCAAGAATAAAACAGGATTAATGGTATCACTTTAAATTCATAATTTACTAAGTTTTAGGGCTGAATTTCAAAGGTATTTGTTGGACGTTGTTGGAAGAAGATTATCCAAATACCCTTATTTTTACAAGGGTTTCTGGATGATTTTGGATGTGCTTGGAAATTGAATTGGTGGGGCGGCGGCTATTGAATTTTCTAATTAACTATTTGTATATATTGATTTTTATCAATTAAATTTAAAATTGTACCCCTAAAAGTACCCCTGAAAATTTGGTACTGTAAGATCAATTGAATCGATGTCCCTTTGATTTTTTCTATATTTACTCTGAATTTTAAGCCATAGGTTTTGTTCAGAGTAATATGCAGACCTTTGAGCTAGTCTTTCTTCTTTTTTTTAAACAAATTCTTGCAAAGAATACCTTGATTTTATCTTTGTGGCCACGCTACATTGATAGGTTTATTTCATCCAATGCAAAGGAGCGCAAGTATATGTAACAGCAGTGTAAAAAAAATCACCTTTAATTGTGCCGCATACCGTTATTGGTGCGTTATATATGCTAGCTATGCTATTGTTTTACTATATTAGTTGTGTGAATTTAGCGGAAGATATGAAAATTTATAATGATTCATGGTGCGAAAGAGTAATTGCTTTGTGCTTTGCAATTAGTGCAACGATCCTTGAATATGGCCTTAATGTGCACTCAATGTTAGAAGATACAAAAATAATAGATCTAATAGAACGTGAGGATGTGTATCAGGATTTATTGGTAAAAGATAAAGTTGAAATTCTTATAGAAAATAGCACAATTTTTAAAGAACCTATGGTTGATAAAGATAATGCTAATGAGATTCTTGAAGAGCAAACAATAGTAAATTATAGAGAACCAGTAATTAATTAGGTTTCAATAATTTACTTGTCTGTAGGCCAGTATATTATATTACACAATCTTTATTATCATGCAGCTAGCTCAAGCAGTGCTGAGTATGAGAAGTTTCATAAAATAATTACAAACGAGCCATCCATTGTTGAGCAGCATTTTGGTGAAGCTATACAAACAGTGAAACAATTAGAAAAATTACGTGTTAAAAAGCCGCAACAAAAAGAAGATAAGAAAAACTAAACCTTATTAATTTGTAAATATTAAAATCTCTTGCAGTTCTGGATGGTAATATTTAGCTTGTCCAGCTTTAATTTCTAAATTTTTATATGGCTTAAATGCAGCACTACTATGTGTATGACCACATAAAACTAGAATATCAATTTTAGAATACTTTAGAGCAAAGGCAGAAATTACATCACCTGTTGCCTTGGAAGCGAAATAAGGCAACCAATCTTTATCACTTTGTTTTCCATTATGTAGGCAACATTCTGGAAAGGGCGGTACATGAGTTGCGATAATTACTTTTCGAATATTTGGATTTATAGCTTGCATAAGTGCTTGTTCAAGAGCTTTGGCATCTCCATCAGCTAGTCTTTGCATTTCATTTTTTAGGCTTGATTTGTTGAGCAAGAAAGCTTGGAATAATTCAGCGATTAACCGACTATCATTTAAAGTAACTGAGCTGTGATCGAAGTTACCATATCGTGCATCTGCCCATCCATCATGCCCAAGCAATACAGTAGTATTATTTAGTTGTATGACTTCAGGCCTGCCTAGCCAGACTAATTTGCTATTTTGAGAGCAAAGTGTCGTGATGTTTTCACGAACATTAACAACTGCGCCTGAATAGTAATCGTGATTACCTAAAACAAAATAGATTTTCTTATTTGTATGTTTACTAAATTCATTCAGGATATCGCAAACACTCGGTGCTTCGGCAATATCACCTGTTATTAATATGGCTTCACATTCAGATTGATTGATACTATTATAAAATTCCTTTTTAGCTCTGTCATCCAAGAAATTCAAATGAATATCAGTTAGCCATGCTATTTTGTTAATATTCATTTATCTCCCTAATTCAATAATTGCGTTTATTCGCTCTTCTACGATTTTCTTTCGTTCTTCAGTTTCGGAGGAATAATTAAGATGTCCAGGAAGTGCTTGCATAAATTGAGGGTTATTAATTAGTGTATTAAATTCAGTTGATAGGTATTCTTTTAAATTATGTGCCGTGTTTGCAACATCACCTATAATTTCAGGTCTTCCATCAATAACAGCAATGATATCTTCCAAATCATGACTTAATAAAAAGTCTTGGTTACCTCTATCTTTAAAAGCTTCTAGTTTAGTGGCAATAAAATAAGGTGCTGATATTACTCTTATTATCTTGGAATCATTTAGGTTTTTGCTGACGGCATTATTTTGTGCATCTTTATACCATCGATTAGAAAATCCTAGTACGCTTTTGTCTGTTGGCATTACATCAATAAGAATACCATCGCAATTCCATCGACATATTGGGTGGTTACCAGATGACATTTCTTTAAAGCCCTTGTTTCTCAATTTTTCTGATAGTGAATGATATTCGTGTTTTGTGACTACATTAATAATACAATCAACATCTACTGTAAATCTAACATCAGGTGCTGCTTTGTCAGTTATTAAAAGACCTGTTATGCAGCCACCTACAAACGTTACCTCATTGCATAATTCACCAAGTCTATTTGCAACAAGAATAAGAGAATTAAGATTGTGCTGAGCGGAGTTTCTGTTCATGGGACACCATTGTTTTATTGGTTATTTTTGCTTTCAATATTTCCGACATTTTCTGAATTGCAAGTTGTCTTTCTCTTGCCCGTCCTGAACGGATAGCATCAATCAAAGTTAGCAAGTCATAAAAGGCAGGGTCAGGATGCTTGCTGATGGATTCAGGGACTGAGGAGTATAAAGGTTTTAAAGCGACACCTCGTTCTTCGCCTTCACCATATGGCCATACAGGGACAGGATCGTTGCCTAAAATGATTTGTACTTTTAGGCTGGGGCCGGAATAACTAGTAGCTACACCACGAGCTATTTCTCCTAATCTTGTGGGAAATATATATTTAAGCGCATGAATAAAGAACTCTTCACAGGCCTGGATAATGGGTTCGGGTTTATTAGGTGGTTGATAGGGAGTAATTAATCCAGCCGCGACTAATCTTTTAAAGGCACTATTTACCTGAGAAGGACTCAGGCATAGCTCGAAGGCCAGGCTATTTTGTGACCAATGCTTATTAGCTGGCTGTGCCAGAAGCTTTGCTAAGACGACGATATCTTGGGGTTTGATGATCATATTTCACCTATATTCCATATTCTAAATTCTAGAATATAGAATGGATTGGGTCAAGATGATATGATTAGGATTCTTTGGAAGATCATTCGGTGGGGTGGTGACTATCGAGTTGTGATGCTAATCATTTGATTTTAAAAGTTTTTTTAAGTTAGGTGTTTTACTATCCCCTAAAAATTAGGTGCTCTGAGATCACCTAATCATTAAGTCCGGTGTAATGTGCCATCTACTCTGAGCCTATAAGCAGAAATTTTATTCAGAGTAATTTGCAGATCTGTGTGTACTATTATTTGCTACTATTTATGGCAATTATTGTTCTTGCTGAGAATGCCTTGTTTTATCATTATTTATCTTTAATAATCACAGGATTCTTGGTGAAGTTGAGGCATGGTTGAAGTCAGATAGTGCCTCCGAAGATGCCGCAGAACAGGTAAATGATTAGTTACGCAGAGAACTTGTATTAACTGGAATTATTAACAATGTCATTTAACGAAAATACAAGAGTAAAAATTCCTGCAATATTGCATCTGTGCAAATTGGGATATCACTATAAATCGCTATTGAAAGCAAAACGTGATGAGGGTACTAATATTTTCACTGATATTTTTGCCGAAAGCATCCTTCGCATTAATCCTGATATCGATGAGAGTGAAATAAAAAAGACTTTTAATAACGTGTCTCTGGCTTTAGAAAATGAAGATTTGGGGCAAGCTTTTTTTAGTATGCTTACTTCAACTTCAGGAGTTAAACTTGTTGATTATAAGGATTTCAACAATAACTCATTTCATGTGGTTACAGAGCTTACTTATAAAAATGGTGATGATGAATTTCGACCAGATATAACGCTATTAGTTAATGGCATGCCTTTCGCATTTATAGAGGTTAAAAAACCAAATAATCAGGAAGGTATCCTAGCTGAAAGAGACAGAATTAATACTCGATTCAAAAATAAGAAATTCCGAAAATTCATTAATATTTCTCAACTTCTTGTCTTTTCTAATAATATGGAATATGACACAGAATCTGTTGAACCCATTCAAGGTGCATTTTATTCTTCTACCTCCTATTCTAATGTTAATTTTAACTGCTTCAGGGAGGAGGAAAAATTTGATTTGAAAGAGCTTCTCAAGCCGGAAGATGATGAACTAGAAAATTTCATACTAAAAGATAATAATCTTTCATCAATAAAATATTCGCCTGAGTTTATTACCAACAAACAGCCTAATACACCAACCAATAGAATATTGACCTCGCTGTTTTGCAAAGAACGTTTTGCAATGTTATTGAGGTATGGTTTTGCTTATGTAAATAGTGAAAATGGTCTTGAGAAACATGTTATGCGATACCCTCAATTGTTTGCGACCAAGGCGATCGAGCAAACAATTGCAGATGGCATTAAGAAGGGGATTATTTGGCATACACAAGGAAGTGGAAAAACGGCACTCGCATTTTATAATGTTCAATACTTAACGGATTATTTCCAACGCCAAGATGTTATATCCAAGTTTTATTTTATTGTTGACCGCATTGACTTGATGGATCAAGCAAAAAGAGAATTTACTAGCCGAGGTTTAACTGTTCATACTGTTAACTCAAAAGATGAACTGTTACGTAACTTTCGATTAAGGCAAGCGATTCATAACTTAACTGGAAATCGTGAAATTACCGTTGTTAATATTCAAAAATTTAAAGATGACACTGATGTATTGAGGTTTAATGATTATGATATCAACACGCAACGGGTTTATTTTTTAGATGAGGTTCATCGAAGTTATAATCCAACAGGTAGTTTTTTAGCTAATCTGATTAATTCAGACAGAAATGCAATTTTAATCGGATTAACAGGAACCCCTCTGATTGGAAATGACAGACGTTCGCGCGATATCTTTGGTGACTATATTCATAAGTATTATTACAACGCATCAATTGCAGATGGTTACACGCTGAGATTGATTCGCGAAGGTATTGAAACGAATTATAGGATTCAACTAGAAAAAGCTTTAAAAGAAGTTGAAATTCTTAAGGGTGATGTAGATAAGCGTATAATTTTTGCTCATGAAAGATTTGCTGAGCCGATGCTTGACTATATTGTGCAAGACTTTTTGAAAAGCAGAATGAGATTTGGTGACCATACCATTGGTGGTATGGTTGTGTGCGACAGTGCTGCACAGGCAGAGAAATTATTTGAAATTTTTATCAGTAAATATAATCCTACGCAGAAAAAGATTGAACAAGTTCAATTTTGTTATAAAGTTGCCGAACCACCTGCTGAATATACTGCCTACAAGAATAAACAATACACAGGCTTAGTTGCCTCATTAATATTACATGATTTTGGATCTAAGGATGACCGTAAACAAGAAGTAGAAGCCTTCAAAGCTGGCAAAATTGATCTTTTATTTGTTTACAATATGTTGCTCACTGGATTTGATGCTAAACGACTTAAAAAGTTGTATGTGGGTCGAGTGATTAAAGACCATAATTTGTTACAGACCTTAACAAGGGTAAATCGACCCTATAAAAAATTTAGATATGGATTTGTAGTAGACTTTGCCGATATTCGTAAGGAATTTGATGCAGCGAATAAAGCCTATTTTGATGAGCTACAATTAGAATTAGGCGATGAAATGCAAACTTACTCCAATCTTTTTAAGTCAAAAGAAGAGATTGAGAAAGAAATTAGTGACATAAAAGAAAAGCTTTTTCATTATGATTTAATTAATGCTGAAATTTTCTCTCAGCAAATCAGTCAGATTGAAGAGCGTGAAAAAGTATTGGAAATAAAAAAGGCATTAGAAAACGCCAAAAATCTTTATAATGTTATCCGACTATATGGTCATTTTGAGTTATTAGAAAAAATAGATTTTAAGAAATTAAACCAGCTTTATAATGAGACAGCTAGGCATTTGGAATTGCTGAATCTTAAGGAATCAATACAAAATAATGTTGATACTACCAATTTACTTAATGTGGCTTTAGAAAATGTGTTGTTTATGTTCCGCAAGGTGTCTGAAAATGAATTGGTAATAGCCGATCAACTCAAAGATATGTTACGTAAAACACGCGAAGCTCTAGGCGGTAACTTCGACCAGAATGATCCTGAATTTGTTTCTTTATATGATGAATTGAAGAGATTGTTTGATAAGAAAAACCTTGATGAAATATCACAAGATGACATGAAGCGAAATATTGGCTCTTTGCAGCAGATTTTTGATAAAGTAACAGAACTTAACCGTAGAAATAACTTGCTCAAAGCAAAGTATGAAAATGATGTCAAATATGTCCGTATGCACAAGCGTATATTGGAAAGAGGCAATATCTCTAAAAGAGAAAGTGAAATATGTGAAACGCTATTGGATATTAAGAA
>Ga0164242_10008438_pt1 | contig 11181 bp, 7 predicted proteins | sample OricomgcompostMG_FD_108783 | JGI IMG/M metagenome (GOLD analysis project Ga0164242, IMG submission 108783) | Miracle-Growth compost microbial communities from Emeryville, California, USA - Original compost - Miracle growth compost (MG) ...
GTTACAAGTACATCGGGGGCTATTTTTAGTATTTTTTCTTTAATTACATACTCCAAAATAATCGGATCTATATGTGCCAGAGAACCGTCTTTAAAATCTAAAATATCTAAAGAATTTAATTGCAAATACGCAGCAACTTCACGTAATTCCTCCGCTCTTAAATCGGCCATTTCTTTTTCAGAAAACCTGAGTTTATACCTTACCTTCGTTGCTTCCCCTTTGGTAAGCGTAAGCAAATGTACTTCATGTCCCAACCTTTTTTGCTTATGAATAACCCCTGCAGGGCCAAAACTTTCATCATCGGGGTGAGGGAAAATATATAGTATCTTCATTCGTTTTCGTTATGTTTTTGAAAAGACAGCTATAAAAGTTATTTGTTTAAATATCCTTTAAAGCCTATGCTTCGTATGAATAATTAATTTGTTTTTATAAGCATTTAAACAATTTTTCGGCTAACGCCTACCTTATATGATACAAAAAATAGCAATTGACCCCAAAAAAATAAACAGTAAATCCCAAGAAGAAGAATATTTTTTAGATGGGCCAAAATCAAGAAGAAGAGAACTTTTCTTTGTCTTTAAAATTATGTGGGAATTTTTAAAAGGCTTTCGCGCTTTGCACTTTGTAGGACCCTGTATTACGGTATTTGGTTCAGCTCGTTTCAAAGAAGAGCATCCCTTTTATCAAAAATCCATGAAGGTTGGGGCAGCACTGGCAAACCTTGGATTTACTGCTATGACAGGTGGTGGCCCGGGTGTAATGGAGGCTGTAAACCGGGGTGCGAAAAAAGCAGGAGGGAAATCGGTTGCTTGCAATATTGAATTACCTTTTGAGCAACATACCAATCCTTATGTCGATGTTTCAGTAAATATTCGTTACTTTTTTGTTCGCAAAGTACTTTTAACCAAATACTCTTATGGCTTTATCGTAATGCCTGGTGGTTATGGCACCCTGGATGAATATTTTGAAGCAATTACACTGGTTCAAACGGCCAAAACAAAGAAATTTCCTATTGTACTCATGGGAAAAGAATATTATTCAAACCTTTTCAGCCACATAGAAAAGATGATTCAGGAAAAAACGATCAATCCTGAAGACAAAAATCTTTTCTTATTTACCGACTCTATTGAAGAAGCAATGGCACATATTGAAAAATATGCGATTGGGCATTTTGGGTTGAAAAAACGGAAGAAAATCAAGACGTATTTTTGGTTGGGGGAAAAAGCGAAAGAGACTACCTCGGCAGCTTAACCCTTCTTATTTAATGGACAAGGGACAGTGGACAATTCTGCACTTTTTATTGTCCACCATCAACTGTCTATTATCTAATTGTTCAATATTTTAAATAACTCATCCAACTTGGGAGTAAGAATAATTTCAGTGCGCCTGTTTAAACGTCTTGCTTCTTTTGTATCTCCTTCAACTATAGGCATATATTCACCTCTTCCCCCAGGGAACATTTTTTCCGGTTGAACACCTGCTTTCATTAAAATACGAACAATAGAAGTTGCTCTCAAGACACTCAAATCCCAGTTATCTTCTATACAAGAAGTCCCTTTGGCTACGGGCACATCATCGGTATGCCCTTCAACCGTTACACTCAGGTCTTTCTGCTCTTTGAGTACAGAAGCAAGCTTTTTAAGTGCCTCTATACCTTTAGGGTCAACATCTGTTTTCCCCGATTTAAATAAGAGCTGTTCTGAAAGTGATACATGAACCTTTCCATTTTTCACTTCTACCTTCAAATCGCTGTCTTTAAATCCTAAAAGTGCATTGGAAACCTCATGCTTCAGGTTGGCAACCGCTTTTTCCTTGTCCGCTAGTATTTGTTCCAATTCTTTTACCCGGACTTCCCTGGCCTGAAGGTCAGCCTTTAGATTATTGATCTTTTCTTCCGATATCGCAAGTTGCTTTTCTCTTTGAGCAAGATTGGAGGAAAGTTTTGAAGCCTCCGAAGCACTGTTCGTACGCAATTTATCATAATTGCTTAGAAGCCGCTCATAAGAATCGGATATAATGGCATAATTGGCAACTGTCTTTCTTAAAACAATCCCTGCCTGCGTTGTATCTGTTTTTAAAATGGAAACTTCTCTTTCCAGTGCATCCAGCTGTTCTCCATTATCACTCAACTGTTTAGTAAGTCTTTCATTTTCTGCTACTGTCAATTGCAACGTATCTGCACATGCTGCTTTTTCTGCCTCTAGTAAAGTTTTCCTTGCATTGAGGTCATCATACTTTTTCTGTGTTACGCAAGAGGTAGCGGCAAGAGCAAAAACGCCTGCGATAAAAAGATTTTTCCCGAACATTGATACTCGTTTTTATAGTTTCGCAAAAATAAAATTTTTAATGGAATCTATGGTATTAAAATAGAATGTTCTGCTTTTTTATTTAATATTCCTATTTCACCCGAGTTTTAAGAGGGGTACATATTTTTCCTTGAGTTAATGCTATAAAAACTCTTTTACAATACATTAATTAAATAAAACCGATTAACAAGTTTCCTTAAATAAGGTTAGCAATTTGTACATCTATAAATGCTAAAAAAGGAGAAATATTATGAAAGTAATTTTTATATCTATTTGCTTTTTCTTTGCTCTTACAGGAGTTTCAGAAGCACAACCAAGGCTCATTAAGGAAATAACGGGCAAGGGTTTAAATCTTTTAAACGTTGATGGCACAATTTTCTTTACCGTCGGTGATTCGCTCATGAAAACAGATGGTACAACAGCCGGAACGGTTTTGGTAAAAAATGGACTACACTTCCCCGGCAGGTTTCTCGCAGACAATGGTATTTTATTTTTCGTGAACGACCGGTTATCAGATAATAGTTACCAAGGAAAAGAATTATGGAGAAGTGATGGCACAACAGCCGGAACTTATCTATTAAAAGCATTTAATTCCACTATGCTCGTTCTAACCACTTGGAATAATATAGTTTATTTCACGGCATCTACCGCATCTGAAGGGAGGGAATTATATGCTACAAACGGAACAGTAGCCGGAACCTATCTATTAAAAGATATAAACCCCGGATCGGCTAATGGTTATGCAGGAAGCCATGCAGGGGCAGGTAATTATTTATATTTTTCTGCTACGGACTCTGTGCATGGCACGGAACTTTGGAAAACAAACGGAACTCCCTCCGGAACGGTTTTGGTAAAAGATATAATCCCCGGATCAGCTTCCGGTTTTGCCGGATATCCCGGAAGTTTATATGGAGCTTATGGTATCGTTTATTTTACAGGAGACGACGGAATGCATGGGCATGAACTGTGGCGGTCAGATGGGACAACAACGGGTACCTTCATGGTTCAGGATGTTATACCCGGAGCAGCAGGCAATGATAATATAACGGTATTTGCTGCTTATAATAATGAAGTTTATTGGGGGCGTTATTTCGAGAATCCTACTGAGCATATGGAACTATGGAAAACAAACCAATCAGGAACTAATGCTATTTTTTTAAAAGATTTCTCAGCGACATTCAGCGAGCATGAGCTTTTTGGTCCTGCCAAAGTCTTTAACAACAAACTTTACTTTTTTTCCAATAAGTATAATTTTTCTGAATCTCTTTGGGTAACAGATGGAACTACGCTAGGTACAAAACTTATAAAAGATGAGGTTACTATAGATGGAACTTCTATTGCTTACATGGATGTAATCAACGACGAACTCGTTTTTTATGGTGCTTCGCAAGGCTTTTTTTACAACATTTATAATAGTGACGGCACCCCGGAAGGAACAACTACCTTTTATAACTTCCATTGTTCTGATGGTCCCATAGGATTGACCAATATAGATAGTCTCTTGTTTTTTTCGGATATCGACGGACCAAGCATGTATTGTTCCCCCTATAATCCCGAAGACAACTTTCAATTGATTCAATCTGACCTATCCTCAATGAATACAAAATCCCTCCGCTCTATCCTCGGACCTTCTGCTTCACATCCGGGAGTAAATAGCATAGCAGTTCTAGACAATAAAATCATATTTTCCACTTACAATGACCTATACGCAGCTCCTGACAGTGAAAAGGTAGGTAAACTATGGATTTATGATCCCTTTAAACCTGCAACGCTCAGTTCCTATTTTACCTTAGTGAATGCGAATACAGGCGAGGATATCCGATGGATTCAACAAGGGGACACCATCTATAATAGAAATACAGCACCAAGAGATAAATACAATATACGGTTTAACCCGATATCTAATCCTGCCAGTGTAGTTTTTATAACAAACGATAGCATACAAAGACTTGAAAATTCGGCACCCTTTTCTTTAGTAGGAGATAGCAATGGAGTTTACGCCACCTGGCAAGCACTAGAGCAAGGCAATTACAAAATTACGGCTATTCCTTATTCGCAAGCCAATGGGGTATGGACAGCCGGAACTCCGGTAACCGTTGAATTTTATTGTAAAGACCTCATAGAAGAACCCGAGCCTAGTATCGTATTTACGCTTATAGATGCTACAACCAATACAGCAATACGGGATTTAAATTCGGAAGACACTATTCTGTATAACCCTGCTTTCGATCAAATCACTATAAAGGCATGGTCGGCAGATGAAGGTAATAGTATGAAATTTTATCTAAACGATACACTTTACAGGCTCGATAACACAGGTACTTTTCCTTCTCTAAATGGCCATGAAAATAGAATATACAATGCTTGGCCGGCTCAATTGAAAGCTTATACCTTAAGAGCTGTGGGCTATTCGGGTAGTAATGGAACTGGTGCTGTTACTGTAGAAAGGACAATCCATTTCCTTGTGAAACAACCTACCGGGCAAGTTTCTTTTACCTTGGTTAATGCGCAAAGCGATCAGGATATTAGCTCCCTTGAAAACGGGCAAATTATAGATCTTTCAGCTATTGGTACCAATCAACTAAATATTCGTGCCAATTCCAGTATGTCCGGTACATCCAGCGTTATTTTTGACTATAATGGGACAACGCACTTCCGGGTAGAAAACACCGCTCCTTTTGCACTTTTTGCAGATGCTTCGGGAGATTACAATGCACATACCTTTTCTCCCGGCACTTACTCGCTTACAGCTACTCCCTATACAGGAAAAAATGGCACAGAAACTACCGGATTAAGCCAAACTATTACCTTTTATATAACAGAAGGAAGTAGCAATCAACGCATAGCAACCTATCCAAATCCGGTTGAGAACAATATGCAGGTAAAGTTTACAAGTGCAACAACACCGGAAGTATACCCTGCAAAATTGAGCATTTATACACCCGAAGGAAAAGAACTATACACAGGAATCTATACGGATGGGAATTACAATGTCAACCTTTCAGGACTCAAAATGCGCCCGGGCTTATATCTGCTTAAAGTGGAAACTCAAAAAGAAGTGCAAATAATTAAATTTATTAAAAAATAATAAAGTAGCATTTAACAGTAAAAGATATCTTTGTCCGGGTATCTTTTACTGTTTTCCTTTCTACTCCAATTTCTATACGCTTCCTTATAGCTGAGTTCGATAATCGAACGGAGATCTTATAGCATTTTTTTTCAACTCTTTTTTCGTTCTTTCCAAACACAGTCTCTACTTTATTTAAAATAGATTTAAATTTTATTAATTTTGCCCACTTTTAAAAAGAATTTACTTTTTTAAAGTAATTATCGAAGTAAGAACTACATGGGTTTTGTACTCGTTTTATAAAGCCTGTTGAAATAATTGTACAGAGAACGTAAACGACCTCTTTTAACTTTATCTCATAAAAAAAGCACATTAATTGAAAAAGTTTTTTACTCTAAACAAAAAAGATGAAGTTATTTAGAGAACTGTTTCTACGGTTAATTGATCCTTTTTATACTTTATTCCGCTCCTTTTTAAGTTTACAAACTTACCGATATGGTGTTTGTGGAGCTTTAAATATGAGCTTCGACATAAGCCTTTATTTTATTTTCTATCATTTCCTTTTGCATGAGCAAGACTTTAATTTTGCATTCTTAACCGTCAGTGCCCCAATCGCTGCATTTCTATTTAGTTTTTGCTTTAGTTTCCCAAGTGGCTTCTTTTTAATGCGGACGATTGTTTTTTCAGAATCTTATATTCGGGGTAGAGTTCAGCTTTTTAGGTATTTATCCGTAGTTTTGGCAAATATTGTGGCCAACTATTTCCTGCTTAAATTATTGGTCGAGCATTTTGGAATTTATCCCACTTTAAGTAAAGTGCTAACTACTTTGATAATTGTAGGTTTTACTTTTTTGGCTCAAAAAAATTTCACTTTTAAAACAACAAAGGAAACCAAGGAAAAATAATTTAAACAAATCAAATCATAGATTCACCTTTAGCTATACCGATGAACAAATTAGCTTCAACCCTAACAAACATCAGTGAAACACTACTTAAACACATCACATTAACAAATATACTATGAAACCAGAAAAAAAACTTTGGATAATTTTTATCCTTATAACTACCATTTCTTTGTCAGTTTTGGGATACTTCGGACATGAAATCTATCAAAAAGCACCACCCTTGCCCGAAAAAGTAGTTACGACTGAAGGAAAAATAATTTTTGAAGGACAGGATATCAAAGACGGGCAAAATGTTTGGCAAAGTATGGGCGGACAAGAAGTGGGTTCTATTTGGGGACACGGAGCCTATCTGGCCCCCGATTGGACGGCGGATTGGCTTCACAGGGAATCGCTATTTATACTGAATCGGTGGGCCGAACAGGATCATAACCAATCCTATGAATCTTTAAGTAGTGAAAATAAGGCTGCGCTGGAAAGACGGCTTCAATTAGAGTTACGAAAAAATACCTACAATGAAAACAATGGCACGATAACCATATCCCCCGTTCGGGCCGAGGCTGTTGCCTATTTAATTGATTATTACGAAGGGCTTTTTATGGATGACCCAGAGTTCGCTGCATTGCGGACGAGTTATGCCATTCCAAAAAATTCAATAAAAGATGAACAAAGAATGCGCCAAATGAGCGGGTTTTTCTTTTGGGCATCTTGGGCTTGTGTTACAGAACGACCAGGAAGCAATGTTACCTATACCCATAACTGGCCACCTGAAGAATTGGTGGGGAACAAACCCACAGGGGATTTGCTTATTTGGACGGGTGTTAGTATCATTTTGTTGCTCATTGGAATTGGAGGCATGATTTTTTACCATGCAAGATTGAAAGAGGAAGAAAAACCGGAAATGCCCATTGAAGATCCACTGATGCGCCAGACCATTACCCCCTCAATGAGCGCTATAAAAAAATATTTATGGGTAGTAAGTATTCTCATTTTAATACAGGTCACTTTTGGCGTGGTTACCGCTCATTATGGCGTGGAGGGAGATGCTTTTTATGGATTTGACCTTTCCAATATCTTGCCCTATTCCATTTCCAGAACTTGGCATGTACAATTGGGGATTTTATGGATAGCCACAGCCTGGCTTGCCACTGGTCTCTACATTACGCCTTCGCTTTCAGGCAAGGATCCTAAATTCCAAAAACTAGGGGTAAATCTCTTATTTATCTGTATCCTTATAATTGTTTTGGGGTCTATGGCCGGCGAATGGATGGGGGTAATGCAAAAACTAGGATTGGAAACCAACTTCTGGTTTGGTCATCAAGGCTATGAATATGTTGATCTTGGCAGATTCTGGCAAATTTTTCTTCTCATCGGTTTATTCTTATGGCTTACTTTAATGATTCGGCCTTTAATTCCGGTAATAAAAAGTAAAACTTCTGAAAAGAGTTTGTTGGTTATGTTTTTGGTGGCTTCGACCGCAATAGCATTGTTTTACACCGCTGGTTTAATGTGGGGACGTCAAACAAACCTCGCTATTGCCGAATACTGGCGTTGGTGGGTGGTACACCTATGGGTGGAAGGCTTCTTTGAAGTGTTTGCCACCGTCGTTTCTGCGTTCCTTTTCGTGAGACTGGGGTTGTTGCGTACCCAAACAGCCACTTTAAGTGTGCTATTGTCCACGATAATTTTCTTATCAGGCGGTATTTTAGGAACCTTTCACCACTTGTACTTCTCCGGAACCCCAACCGCTGTATTGGCAATTGGGGCAACTTTTAGCGCATTGGAGGTGGTTCCACTTGTTTTAATAGGTTACGAAGGTTATGAAAACTATAGACTAAGCAAAGGCACACAATGGTTGAAGGACTATAAATGGCCTATTTACTGTTTGATCGCCGTGGCGTTTTGGAATTTCTTTGGAGCAGGAATTTTAGGATTTATCATTAATCCGCCCATAGCACTTTATTATATACAGGGGCTAAATACCACTGCTGCACATGCCCATGGATCACTTTTTGGCGTGTATGGCATTTTGGGAATAGGGTTAATGTTATTTATCTTTCGAAGTTTGTACCGAGATCAGGTTTGGAATGAAAAACTTATGCGTTTTGCCTTCTGGTCAATTAATATTGGACTTATGCTTATGTTGGTTCTAAGTTTGTTGCCAATGGGAGTACTTCAAGCTATAGCGAGTGTAAACGAAGGAATATGGTATGCGAGATCGGTTGAATTTATGCAACAACCATTGATGGATACCATTAAATGGCTGCGTATTATAGGTGATACAATTTTTGCTGTTGGCTTATTTGCCTTTGTTTTGTTTGTATTTAATTTAGATAGAAAAAGTAACCGAGAGTCTGCAAAAAAATAAAAACACTTAAAATATGAACGAAAATTTTGGAACATTATCAGAAACGGTAAACAGTTTAATTAAGTCGGGCTACACCCTTGATTTTAATATCCATCAGGAATGTTTGATATGCCATCAATCTAACACTATTCTGTCGCCTGAGGAATTTCAAATTGATAAGGCGTATCGCTTCGAAGGCGATTCAAACCCAGATGATGAATCCATTGTTTATGCAATCTCGTCTACAAAATTTGGTGTCAAAGGAATTTTGGTAAATGGCTATAGCATTTCCGCAGACGAATTATCTTCAAAATTGGTAGAAAAATTACGAACTAATAAAATACACAATACTATGGAAAATAAATCTAATGATGCAACAAGCCAACGACCAGATGGTAAACGTATTTTAAATGCCCCTTTAGTGGAAATGGATTTGTATAAATTTATTGAACAAATAAAGGAAGAAACAACGTGGACAGACAGCGACCGTAACTCTGTTACAATTTTCAAATCAGAGACTATGCGCATTGTGCTTCTAGGGCTTCATGAAAATGCCGAATTAAAACCGCACAAGGCAAATGGGGTAATTAGTGTACAAGTTTTAGAAGGAAAAATAAATTTCATTACAGAACAACAGACATCTTTAGTTGCAAAAGGGCAAATGCTTGCATTGCAAGAAAACATTCCACACAGTGTGTTCGCATTGACAGAAACCTTTCTTCTACTTACGCTTGCGATGAGCGAACAGAAATAACCAGAGCAAATGGGTATGGAATTACCAGCGGTTTTTCAATAGTGGGGATAAAGTGCTAAATTGAATATTTGTACTTCATCCCCACAATCGCAAAGCTCCAAACCGTTTATGCGAACACCGCCCTTGTTATGAGGGGAGTTTACAGAAGGTCTTTTCTTTATGCGCTTTTACCTACTTAAATATAAAACATTATTGATAAAGTAATCAACATGGAGAAAAAGGTTGCTCAAAATCATCCGCCGGATTTTTTTGCTTTATAGCCTTTTTCAGTAAGGTACAAAAGTATTTTATCCCGGAAATCCCCTTGAAGTAAAATTGCTCCTTCCTTTATGGAACCACCCGTACCACATTTAGCCTTTAGTGCTTTTGCAAGGGTTTCCAAATCTTCTTTCCGGCCAATAAATCCTTCGATTACGGTTACAATTTTATTAGCCTTCTTTCTATCCAACAGCAACTTTAAGTTTTGCTGTTGAGGAGGTAAAGTTTCCATTTCCACAGGTGCAGAATAGGTATATTCAAAATTCTGACTGGTGGAGTAAACCACCCCCTCTCTGTCTTTTTTATTTTTCTGCATACGATTTCAATTAGAGAAGCAAAAATAAAATGCGCTACTTCTTATTGCTTATTTTTATTTACTTTTAGTAGGAAAGCCCACTCTTAAAATCTATAAAATTAGGCAAATTCAATTTATTAGAAATTCTAAAAGCGGCATTCAGTTGACCTACATGGGAATATGCCTGAGGGAAATTGCCCCATTGGCTTCCATTTTTTGCATCTACATCTTCACTCAGCAAACCCAAATGATTTTGAAATTTCAACAACTTTTCAAATTCAAATATGGCATCATTAAGCCTTCCGACACAAGCTAAAGCTTCAATATACCAATAGGCACATATCAGGAAAGTAGTTTCCGGCTCTCCAAAATCATCGGCATGTTTATACCCGTAAAACAGACCTTCGGGAGTTTTAAGCTCCTGCTCCAAAACCTTCAAATGCTTTTTCGCTTTTTCGGAATTTGGATTAAGGTAATTCATGGTAATAAGCTGAAGCGTAGAAGCATCTAAATTAGGTGTTCCTATAGCCTGGGTATAAACGCCTCTTTCTGCATCGTAACAGGCTTCAATTTTTTCAGAGGCCATTTGCATAAGCCGCTGTGCCGTTTTTATAATAACCTTATTTTTAAAATGCACGCCTATTTTGTAGGCTGCACTTGCTCCTGCCCAATGAAATAAGAAAGTATAACAATGTTGTTGAGCTCTATTCCTAAACTCCCATAAACCCGCATCAGGTTCATTCATTGTATCTTCAATCTTTTTTAGGGTATGTGTTACCAATCGCTGAGAATAATACCTGCCGCCTTCTGAAAATCGCACATCTACATACAAAGGAAGCAATGCCACCAATACTTGTCCGTAAACATCATTTTGTATATGTGTATAAGCTTGATTACCGACTCTAACTGGTTCATTTTTTCCTCTATACCCTTTTAAAGGAAGGATTTTTTCTTCCAGTTTTTTCTTTCCGGTAATGGAATAAAGAGGTTGGTACCGATCTTCCTCGTTTATAGTTATATTTTCTATAAAATGGAAATATCTTTCCAACTCTTCAAAATGACCAACATTCTGAAAGGCATTTAGTATATAAAAAGTATCTCTCAACCAACAGTATCTATAGTCCCAATTTCTTCCACTCCCCGGTGCCTCCGGTAAACTAGTAGTCCCCGCAGCAATAATTGCCCCCGTATCTTCAAACTGGTGGATTTTTAAACATAAAGCAGAACGAATAACCTGATTTTGATAAAAAAC
>Ga0164242_10008439_pt1 | contig 11181 bp, 9 predicted proteins | sample OricomgcompostMG_FD_108783 | JGI IMG/M metagenome (GOLD analysis project Ga0164242, IMG submission 108783) | Miracle-Growth compost microbial communities from Emeryville, California, USA - Original compost - Miracle growth compost (MG) ...
CCAGCCCGCCCCGAGCACGATCGCGATGATCGTACCCGTGGCGCGCCACGCGCCCCGGCGCCGTCCGCGAGAACCCGCGACGACGGTGAGGACCGATGCCACCGCAGTGACGCCCAGCAGCACCGCGTATGCGGGATGCCCGTGCATGACGCCGCCCCATGCGGTGAGGCAGACCCAGCCCACGACGACGAGACCCGCGGCGCCCAGCGCCACGAGCAGCCAGCTGAGCACGCCGCGGCGGCGCGGTGCTTCGCCGGTCGCAGGCTCCACGGACGCGCGTTTCTCTGTCATTGTGTGTCCATTCTTCCCGACGGCGCGGATCACCCAAGAGTTTCGCGAGGTACTCAGGCGCCTGCGCTCCTGGGGATAAGGACACACGCGATCCGATAATGACGGTGTCCTTATCCCCAGGAGCGTCGCGCGAACAGTCTCCTGCGCTGTTGATCATCCGCGAGAGCGACCAAGCCCCGCCCACGGCGACCGCCCCGAGCGCAAAGCGCCGCGGGCCCGGACATCTCACCCGGTGGCGAGCGCCCCGCGTCCGGCGACGTAGCACCACGCCCCAATCACTATGAAGACCGGTGCTCCGAGCACACCGCACCAAAAGCTGCGAGCGGCGATCTCGAGCGGTACGAACGCTGTGACGACCGCGATCGCGGTGATGAGTGGGCCCGCCAGGTGCAGCACCGGCTGGTGGAAGACGAGGGCGAGCGCGAAGAAGTGGATGCCGACGATCAGCATGATCAGCGGGGCGATGAGGTCCAAGCGACCGGCGCGTACGGCGATGATCGCCAGCACCGCGCAGATCACGACCTCGACCCAGAACACGATGACGTAGACGACGAACCCCGTGGTGTGCGGGTTGATCGCCGACGGGGTACTCCAGTTCTTGATCGCGAGTGGAATGCTCAATGCCATCAACACCAGCCCCAGGACCGACAGCGTGGCGAGCACGATGCGCCAGGCGACACCCGCGGGCGGCTGCTCCTGTGCCCACCCCGCCCACATGAGCGTCGCCAGTCCGAAGATGGCGCCGATCATCACCAGGTCGCGCGGGTAATCAAGCTCGAGCATCGTGCCTCGTTCCGTCGGTGTCTGACTCACTGTAGAGCGCACCGGGGCCCCCTCGAAACCCCGCACAGCACTCACAGCGACCCCAACTAGAATCGAAGCGTCCGGCGCCCGCGATCCCTGGAGCTCAGCCGCATGACCACCCCTGCCATCGACACCGTCGACAACGCCGCCGCGACACCCGAGAAGGAGCAGCCGTTCGCCGCCCTCGGGCTCAAGCCCGACGAGTACGAGCAGATCAAGCAGATCCTCGGCCGTCGGCCCACCGGCGGCGAGTTGGCGATGTACTCCGTCATGTGGAGCGAGCACTGCTCGTACAAGAGCTCCAAGATCTACCTCAAGCGGTTCGGCCAGAAGGTCACCGACGAGATGAAGAAGCGGCTCATGGTCGGCATGGGTCAGAACGCCGGCGTCGTCGACATCGGCGAGGGCTGGGCTGTCACCTTCAAGGTCGAGAGCCACAACCACCCCAGCTACGTCGAGCCTTTCCAGGGGGCTGCCACCGGCGTGGGCGGCATCGTGCGCGACATCATCTCGATGGGTGCACGCCCGGTCGCCGTCATGGACCAGCTGCGCTTCGGCGCCATCGACCACCCCGACACCGCCCGCGTCGTGCACGGCGTGACCAGCGGCATCTCGTTCTACGGCAACTGCCTCGGCCTGCCCAACATCGGCGGCGAGACGGTGTTCGACCCGGTGTACCAGGGCAACCCGCTCGTCAACGCGCTCGCGGTGGGCGTGCTGCGTCACGAAGACCTGAAGCTCGCCAACGCGTCGGGCACCGGCAACAAGGTCGTGCTGTTCGGCGCCCGTACCGGCGGTGACGGCATCGGCGGGGCATCCATTCTCGCGTCCGACACCTTCGCCGACGGCGGCCCGACCAAGCGCCCCGCGGTGCAGGTGGGCGACCCGTTCGCCGAGAAGGTGCTCATCGAGTGCTGCCTCGAGCTGTACAAGGGTGAGCTCGTCGAGGCCATCCAAGACCTCGGCGCCGCCGGCATCTCGTGCGCGACCAGCGAGCTGGCCGCCAACGGCGGGTCGGGCATGCGCGTCGATCTCGAGAACGTGCTGCTGCGCGACCCCACGCTCACGCCCGAGGAGATCCTCATGAGCGAGAGCCAGGAGCGCATGATGGCGATCGTCGCTCCCGAGAAGCTCGACGCCTTCCTCGAGGTGACGCAGAAGTGGGATGTCGAGACCAGCGTGCTCGGCGAGGTCACCGGCGACGGTCGCCTGAAGATCTACTGGCACGGCGAGCAGATCGTCGACGTCGACCCCTCGACCGTCGCGGTCGACGGTCCGGTGTACGAGCGCCCCGTCGCCTACCCGACCTGGATCGACGCCCTGCAGCAGGAGCCCGCCGCGGCCCTGCCCCGTTCCGCCGACGCCGAGGTGCTGCGCACCCAGTTCCTGCAGCTGATCGCGAGCCCCAACCAGGCCGACACCAGCTGGATCACCAACCAGTACGACTACTACGTCATGGGCAACACGGCCTTGGCGTTCCCCGACGACGCCGGCATGATCCGCGTCGACGAGAACAGCGGCCTCGGCTTCGCGATCGCGACCGATGCGAACGGCCGCTACTGCCAGCTCGACCCGTACCAGGGCGCGAAGCTGGCCCTGGCCGAAGCGTTCCGCAACGTGGCCGTGACCGGCGCGGTGCCCGCCGCGGTCACCGACTGCCTGAACTTCGGCAGCCCGGAGAACCCCGAGGTCATGTGGCAGTTCTCGCAGGCCGTTGATGGTTTGGCGGACGGATGCCTCGAGCTCGGCATCCCCGTCACGGGTGGCAACGTCAGCTTCTACAACCAGACCGGTGACACCCCCATCCACCCGACCCCGGTCATCGGCGTCATGGGCATCATCGACGACGTCGCACACCGCGTACCCAGCGGCTGGCAGGACGAGGGCGAGAACATCTACCTGCTCGGTGTGACCGCGACCGAGCTGAGCGGCTCGGCCTGGGCCGCCACCGTGCACCAGCACCTCGGCGGTCGCCCGCCGGCCGTGGACCTCGCCGCCGAGCTGCGCCTCGCCGAGCTCATCCGCGCCGCGAACGACGAGAACCTCATCTCGAGCGCGCACGACCTCAGCGAGGGCGGGCTCGCCCAGAGCCTGACCGACGGCGTGCTGCGGTTCGGCGTGGGTGCACGCGTGTGGCTCGACGAGATCATCGATCGTGACGGGGTGGATGCCACATCCGCCCTCTTCTCCGAATCCACCGGCCGTGTCATCGTGACCGTGCCCCGCGAAGAGGACGTCAAGTTCCGCGGGCTGTGCGAGGGGCGGAACTACCCGGTGCTGCGCATCGGCGTGACCGACCAGGCGGGTCCGGATGCCGCGCTCGAGGTGCAGGGGCTGTTCACGGTGCCCGCATCCGAGCTGCGTGCGACCTCGAGCGCGACCCTGCCGGCCGCGTTCGGGCCCACCGTCACGGAGTAGGCGACCTCGCAATCTAGGATTGACACCATGGCCGACGACGAGGATCTCAGCACGCTCAGCGAGCGACGCCAGCGGCGTATCAAGATCACCGCATGGGTGGTCATCGTCGCACTCATCCTCACGGCGGGCGGCGCCACGGTCTTCGCCCTGTTGTTCGGCTGACAGTCTCGTCACGCGCCTGCACCCGGGGCCTACGATGACAGGGTGGACCACTTCTGGACGTTCGCCGGCAGCTATTGGTGGCTGGTCTTCCCCCTGATGGGGGTGGCCGGTGGCCTGGCGCGGTCGTGGGAGCGCAGCGCGAAGTCGAGGCACCAGCGCAAGCTCGAGACGCTGCACGCGAAGGCAGAGCTCAAGGCCGCGCAGGCCGAGGCGCGCAACATCGGGCGTCAGAAGGTCACGGCCGTGGCATCCACCCCCGTCGAAGAGCCGCGAGAACAGCAGCTCGAGAAGCTGCTTGCCGCGCACGACGCCGTCACCAAGCGCTGGCTCGACTATGAACTGGATGTCGCGAAGCTCATCGCCTTCCCGGCCATGAGCGACGGACGCCAGCCGCTGACGGCGGCGTTCCTGCGGGCGAAGAAGATCGCCGACCGGCTGCGCCCGGTATCGCCCAAGGTGAAGCTCACCAAGGAGCAGCTCGACGAGTACCGCAACGCGGTCACCGACTTCGAGGTGGCGTTCGACGTCGCCGAGCGCGACGCCCGCCGGCTGCGCGACTCGACGTTCACCGAGGCCGAGCGCAAGCGCCTCGACACCGCGAAGCAGCTGCTGACGGTCGCCATCGACCAGGCCGCGACGCCCGCCGAACGGCAGCTTGCGTACAAGCGGGTACGCGAAGAGCTCGACGGGCTCATCTCGATCTCCGACGACGCGGTCGAGGAGCTCGAGAAGAAGGTCGCGCTCGAGCTGCCCGCGAATCCGGGGTCGTGAGCGCCGGTCCGACGAAGCCGCACGCGCGCGAAGAGAAGGGTGGATGCCGCGGGCCGCGGCATCCACCCCGAACGGCCGTTACGCGGTGAACGGCAGCACGAGGCGCGACGGGTGCAGCGCGTCGCGGTAGATCGTGTGCGTGACGGGGCGCCCCACGGGGAGGTGGAAGGCGTCCGGCGGCAGCAGCGAGTTGTGCTCGTCGGTCAACGGCTCGTCACACGACAGCTCGGCGACCACCCGGTGTCCGGGCAGGATCGTCGCGGCGAACGGGTACACGCGCAACACGTACTCCTCGATCTCACCGGGGGTCACGGGTACCTTGCGGGTGTGCGGGTGCACCGGGCTTCCCGGTTCCGAACGCGCCGGGTCGAGCTCGCGCTGCGACGCCTTGAGGTACGCGGTCGTCAGCAGCTGGCGGGTGCCGCCGGGTGCGGCATCCCACAGCCGGAGGATGAAGTTCGTGTCGTCCTGATCGATCGCGGCGAACAGGTGGAACGCGCCCGTGCCGATCATCTCGGCGGGCTCGGCGAACGGCTCGGTCGACCAGGAGAGGATCTCGACCTTGTCGGTCACGGTCAGCGGCGCCTGGAAGAATCCATCGGGCGCCGCGGCCTCGGGTCCGAAGATCCCGGGCTCACTCGAGAGCTTGCGCCGCGGGCGCAGGTACAGCTCGCGGTACTCCACGGGCTTGGGCGGCCAGGCCGCGGCGGTCACGGTCTCGCGCGACCCCTCGACGAACACCTCGACGGCCGGCTCGCGGTCCACGCCGTTGTCGATGCCCTTGATCCACTTGTCGTACCAGCGGAACATCTTGTCGTGCTCCTCGATCCACGGCCGCGACTGCATCGGGGGGTACGAACCGATCGACAGGCGCTTGTGCTCAGACCGCAGGCTCCGGAACAGCTCGATGGTGCCGTCCATGGTCCAGCCGCGGCCCTGGTCGATCTGCAGCCACACCGGGATATCGATGTTCGGCGCGAGTGTGATGGGGTTGCGCTCCTCGTACCAGTCGCCGTCGAGGTCGTTCGTGATGATGTCGAACCAGGCCTCGTGGTGCTTCGGGTAGTGCAGCGTGTGCACGAGGTTCGGCCAAGCCGCGACATCCGGGTCGGCCAGCCGCTCGGCGACCCGCGCTGACACCTCGTCAGAATCGACGCACGTCAGCATGCGCGACGTGATCCGGTCGGTGAACGCCCAGCCCGAGTCTCCGCCGCGACCCTCGCGCGCCGCGCGCGGCATGAACCACATCACACCGCCGTGGTAGGTCGTCTCGTAGAAGTCGTAGTGCCCGCCCGAGACGAAGATCGCCTTGAGGTGCGGCGGCCGCTCGGCGGCGGCGAGCACCTGCATCGAGCCGTAGTACGAGATGCCGATCATGCCGACGTTGCCGTCGCACCACGGCTGGGCGGCGACCCACTCGATGACGTCGTAGGCGTCCTGCCCGAGCGACACTCCCCCGGCGTTGTAGTTGCCGACGTGCTCGCCCTCGGATCCACCCGAGCCGCGCAGGTCGCCGATCACGTGCACATAGCCCTCATCGACGACGCGGGCGATGTCACCGGCCTCGATGCAGCCGTCCCACATGGGCGAGGGGCGGCGCTGCGGCGGCATCGTCAGGGCGAGCGCCTGCAGCTCCTTGCCGTACGGCGAGAGGGCGATCAGCGCCGGCCGGGGCTTCTCGTCGGGCGCGTGATAGGCGTCGGCGACAAGGGACACACCGTCGCGCATCGGAATCTCGAGGTCTTTGCGGACCGTGATCTCACGAGTGCCGGCGGTCACGGTGGTGATGTGGGTCATGATGCTCCTGTGTGCGCCGCGGCGTAGCCGCGCATCGTGGTGAAGAAGGGCGACGGCTCGAGCGTCGGGTCGCCGGAGTAGTCGAGGGATGCCGCGACCGCGGCGTATGGCGAGTACACGGAGTCGGATGCCGCGGCAGGATGCTCCTGCACGGCGGCGCGGATCCGCGCTTCGCGTGCGAGGCTGCCGGCGAGCGCCTCATCGGCATCGGCCGCGTCGAGCGCGACCGGGAATGCCGAGCCGTCCGCGCGGCGGTAGGGATGCCCGAGGTACAGGTGGTCCGGACGCAGAGCGCGCAGGCGCTCGAGGCTGGACCGGTAGGCGTCCGGGTCCTCGTACCCGGGGAACCCGCTCGCGGCGCCGAAGCACTGCACGGCGTCACCGGCGAACACGTGCCCGTCGACGGAGTAGGCGACCGCGCCTGCGGTGTGGCCCGGCACGGCATGCACGTCGACAGTCACGCCGCCGAGGTCGAGCGTGTCGCCGCCGCGCACGAGGCGCGTGGGCTCGAACTCGCCCGAGATCGCCTCCGCCGCCTCGGCGGTCTTGGCTTCCTCCAGCGCCTCGCGCCCGACGAGGTCGCCGCGCAGGGCGAGTGCCTCGTCGACGTGTGCCCGCCGCGACCGCACGAAGACGGCGTCGTCGGCGCCGATCACGACCTGGGCTCTGCGGCCGGTGGCCTCCCACAGCGCGTACGCACCGCCGACGTGGTCGATGTGCCCGTGCGTGAGCAGGATCCACCGCACGTCCTCGACGCGCCGGCCGAGCCGCTCGAGCTCGGCGGGAACCCCGACCGCCGACGCGGTGACACCGGTGTCGACGAGCGCGAGCTCAGGGGCGTCGATCAAGAAGCTGTAGAGGTGGAACCGCCCCCAGGGCGCGGCGATCGGATGGACGGCGACGGTCATCGCGCCTCCCCGACGAACCGCGCCACCCGCGCGATCGCCTCGCGGCTCTCGTCCAGGTGCGGGAAGTTCTGCACGAAGCCGTGGTTCACCCGCGGCATCCGCACCGCCTCCGCCGCCACTCCCGCATCGCGCAGCCGCTGCCCATAGGCCTCGCCCTCGTCGCGCAGCGGGTCGAACTGTGCCGTGACGATGAGCGCCGGCGGCAGGCCGGTGAGGTCCGTCCGCTTGATCGGCGAGACGAGCGGGTCGGCGGGGTCGGCCCCCGACCCGATGTAGAAGTCGTTGAAGGGCTTCAGGCCGGCGTACTCGAGCCCGTAGCCGGTCGCGTTCTCGACGAGCGACGGGTAACGGCTCTGGTCGAAGTCGAGGTCGAGCGACGGGTACAGCAACACCTGGTGCGTGAGGCGGTCGAAGCCCTCGTCATGCAGGCGCGCGGCGACGGCGGCGGCGAAGGTGCCGCCCGAGCTGTCGCCGGCGACGGCCAGCACCGGCCCACCGTCGAGCCCCGCGGCCCAGCGCACAACGCCGCACGCGTCGTCGAGCCCGGCGGGGTACGCGTTCTCGGGTGCGAGGCGATAGCCGACCGAGATCACATCGAGCCCGGTCGCGGCGGCGAGCGCCCGCGCCACGTGGTCATGCGTCTCGAGACTGCCGAGGAAGAACGCCCCGCCGTGGAGATAGATCAGGATGCCGCGGTCCCGCGTGCCGTCACGATAGAGCCGTACCGGCACGTCGCCGTGATCGATGCGCGCGACCCGGTCTTCGACGCGCGCGACGTGCGGGCGCGACGAGACCGGAGCCAGGTGCGCGTGCTCGTCCGCGCGCAGCACGGCGGGGTCGATCGGGCCGGGCGCGGGCGCGGACAGCGTCGCGATGAACCCGGCGATGTCGGGGTGCAGAGTGGGGGGCTGCGGCATCCTCACTCCTTCATCGTCGAGGCGAGCTCACCGGGCTTCTGCCCGGGGAACACCGTGTCGATCTCGTCTTCGCTCCATCCCTGGCGCGACACCTTCTGCAGCTCGTCGGTGACGGGCTTGCGGAGGGCCTGGTATTGGGCGAGCGCCTCGGCGACGCTGTCTGCCGCAGCCAGGCAGTCGGCGAGCACCGCCGCGTCGAGGATCGCCGAGTTGGCGCCCTGCCCCTGGTGGTGGCACATCGCGTGTGCTGCGTCGCCGACGAGCACGACGTCGTCGGAGTGCCACACGTCGATCGGGTCGATGTCGTACACCGACCGGATGTTGACCATCTCCATGTCGAGGTCGCGGGTGGCGGCCACGATGGCCTCGTCGAACCCCTCGACGGTGGAGACGATCATCTCCTTGCTGTCGAGCGGGTTGGGCGTCGGGTCGGCGTTGAGCGCGGTGATGTCGAACGAGATCTGCCCGCGGTGCTGCAGCGGCAGCGCGTAGATCTTCGTGCCGTGCCCGAGGTACATGCGCAGCTTGTCGTCGAAGGGCAGGCCGTGCCAGGCGTCGACGTCGATGACGGCGCGGTAGGCGTGCTCGCCGGCGAACACCGGCTCGGCGTCGCTGAACAGCTCGCGGCGCACCCGCGAGCGGATGCCGTCGGCTCCGACCACGAGGTCGGCGGTCACGGTCGAGCCGTCGTCGAAGGTCAGCACGGGGCGCTCACCCGCGTCGTCGATACCGACCAGTCGGTGCGAGGTGTGCACCATGCCCTCGGGCAGCACGCCGATGAGCGCGTCGATGAAGTCGCCGCGGTGCACGAAGCGGGTGGTCAGTCCGAAGGCCTCCTTCTCGGGCCACTCCTCCTCGGCGATGCGCTCACCGGTCGCCGTGAGGATCTCGAAGCTCTCGCTGGGGCTGGTCACGGCCTCGATCGCGTCGAGGATGCCCCAGGTGCGGAACGCATCGAGTGACGACGGACGCAGGCCGATCCCAGCGCCGACCTCGTGGATCTCGCGCGCCTTCTCGTAGACATTCACCCTCGCCCCGAGGCGGCTCAGCGCCTTGGCGGTGGCGGCTCCGGCGTAGCCGGCGCCGACGATGGCGATGTCGAGGTTCTTCAGGTCCATGACGCGTCCTTGTCATTCTGGGTCGTGCAGGTCGTACGAGTGGTGTTTCAGTGGATGGTGAGGAAGCCGGCCGGGTTCGTCACGAAGATCCGGTGGATCGTCGCGTCATCGACGCCGGCGTCGCGCAGCGCGGGGATGAGCTGCTCGAAGAGGTAGTTGACGGTGTGGCCCTTCACTCCGGGCCAGCCGAGCGGGCTGCAGTTGGCGTCGGCTGAGGCGAGCAGCTGATCGACGTGACCCGCGCGCACGAGAGAGAGGAAGTGCTCGAGACGCTCGTCACGGTGACGGCCCCAGAAGGGCGCGTCGGGCAGTTCGAGGTCATAGCCGAAGGTGTCGAACCCGAGGCGTCCGCCCGCGGCGATGATCGCCTCCTGGTTGACCTTGCCCTGGCTCACGCCGTCATCGGCATGCCCGAACAGCACGCGATCCAGCGGCAGCCCCTCCTCGGCGAAGATCGTCAGCGCGGGCTCGACGTCGACGGCCAGATGCGTGAAGATCGGCACCCCGGTCTCCAGCGACGCCTTCGCAGCGGCGCGGTAGATGCGCAGGTCGAGCTCCTTCATACGGAACCCGCGACTGACGCCGACCTTGATGATGCCGGCCTTGGCCGCACTGCCCTGGATGCCGACCGTGATCTCGTGCACGAACTGGCGCCGCAGGTAGTCGACGCTCGCCTCGGCGAAGAACTTCAGCGCCGTGTCGCCGCCGACGAAGCCCGTGCAGGCGACGATGTGCACGCCGGTCTTCTCGGACAGGGACTGGTAGTACGGGATGTCGCGGCCGTTGCAGATGCCGGTCGCGTCGACGAACGTGCCGCCGCCGTTCTCGTGGAAGAGGCGTAGCTTGGGGACCGTCTCCTCATACCGCTGTTCGGGCGACTTCCACCACTGCGTGTCGAGCTCGGATCCCGGCATCCCATACCCGATGTGCTCGTGCACGGCGACGAAGCCGAGCTCTTCGGGGGCGATGGCGCCCAGGACGGTGTTGACGCGAGGCATGTCAGCCCTCCTTCACGGCGAGAAGCCGGGCGGGGTTGTCGACGAGAAGACGATGGATGCCGTCATCCGGCACGCCCGCATTCCGCAGGAGCGGCACGAAGGCCTCGAGCACGTGCGTGTACGAGACGCCTAGGTCGGGGTGTCCCTTCGCAATGCCCGTGGCCGACGAGGAGAGGATGACGCGGTCACCGTGTCCGGCAGCGACGAGGTCTGCGACCAGTGCGGCGCGGGCCGCGTCGTCGACCTCACCCGGCTGGCCGATGTGGTCGATGCCGACGTACGCGCCGGCCTCGGCGACGGCAGCCGGGGCTCCGGCGGCGATCGCATCGGCGCGGTCGAGGCCGCCGACGATCACGCGGTCGGCGGGCAGGGCCGCATCGAGCACGACGCCCAGGTCGTGCCGCGCGTCGGCGCCGTACCGGACCGACAGGGCGACGCCGGTGACGGCCGCGGCACGGGCACAGCCGCGGAACTGGCTCTCTTCGGTGGGCGTCATTCCGGCGCGGGTCGCGCCGGTGGCGATGAGTCCCGCCGCCCCGCGCCGCTCGACGCGCGGCACCACCATGCCCTCGGAGACCTCGCGGGCATACAGCTCGGCGAAGCGCTCGGCCGGCCACGGTGTGGGCGGATTCGTCTGCGGGGTGAGGAAGTAGCCGCCCAGCTCGTCTTCGGGGCCCTGCCCCGTCGAGGCGACGATATGCACACCGGTCGCCCGCGCGAGCGCCTCGTACAGTGGCAGGTCGCGTCCGTGGAACATGCCCGTCGCATCGACGATCGCACCTCCCCCGGCTGCGGCGAACGCCCGCAGCTTCGCGGCGAGCGCGGCGAAGATCTCGGCGCGATCGAAGGGGATGTCGTAGGCGTACTGCGCGCCGGGGGCGACCGACAGCAGCGCCTCGTGCACCGCGACGACGCCCAGCTGATCGGCGGGGATGCCGCCGAGCACCGTGTGGACTGTGCCGTTCACTGGATTCCTCTCCATCGAGTCGCGGACCGC
>Ga0164242_10008440_pt1 | contig 11180 bp, 11 predicted proteins | sample OricomgcompostMG_FD_108783 | JGI IMG/M metagenome (GOLD analysis project Ga0164242, IMG submission 108783) | Miracle-Growth compost microbial communities from Emeryville, California, USA - Original compost - Miracle growth compost (MG) ...
AGCACCTGCGCCAGGCCGAGGAGCTCGGCGCGGACGCCGTGGTGGTCACCGCGCCGTTCTACACGCGCACGCACCCCGCGGAGATCGTCCGCCACTTCCGCCTGATCGCCGCCGCGTCCTCGCTGCCGGTCATCGCGTACGACATCCCCGTCTCGGTGCACACCAAGCTGAGCACGTCCCTGCTGCTGGAGCTGGCGGCCGAAGGCAGCATCGTGGGCGTCAAGGACTCCTCCGGTGACGACGCCGGCCTGCGCGCGCTGATCCTCGGTGCGCGCGAGCGCGGCATCGAGCTGGCCGTCCTGACCGGCTCCGAACTCACCACCGACTCCGCGCTGGCCTCCGGCGCAGCCGGCGCCGTGCCCGGCCTGGGCAACGTGGACCCCGAGGGCTACGTGCGCCTCTGGGACGCGGTGCGCGCCGGGAACCTGGACGCGGCCCGCACCGAGCAGGAGCGCCTCTTCACCCTGTTCGGACTCGTAGAGGCAGCACGCGGGGACCGCATGGGCGCTGCCTCCTCTGCCCTCGGCGCGTTCAAGGCGGCGCTGCAGCTGCGCGGGGTCATCGACTGCGCCCGCACGGCCGACCCGTACCTGCCGCTGGAGCAGGACGAGATCGAGCACGTCCGTGAGCACCTGGTGGCCGCCGGGCTGCTCTGAGCACTCGCACCGGAGCCTGCACTCGCAGCAGGGCCTGAATGCACGACGCCGTGGGGTGACGTTGCGTACGCAACGTCACCCCACGGCGTCGTGCACCACCTGCCCTGTGATTGGACATATGAACGCCCAATGGACGCTCACGAGAGAAATTGCGGTACGGGAGGGCGCGCTCAGGCGAGGAACGGGCAACCCGAGGAACAGTGCCGGTCGAAGGACGAGGCCGGCGGCGGACGGGTCAGGCGATGAACGGCTCAGGCGAGGAAGGGGGCGAGGATCCGCCCCAGCTGCCCCGTCTCGGTGAGGAAGCCGTCGTGGCCGATCGGTGAGGCGATGTGTCCCACCTTCGCGTGCGGCAACGCGGCGGCGAGCGCGGCGGACTGCGCCGGGAAGTAGAGCCGGTCCGAGTCCACGTCCACGACGAGGAACTCGGTGTCCGTGAGCGCGCCGAGCGCCGCCTCGACCCCGCCGCGGTCACGGCCCACGTCGTGGCTCATGAGCGCCTCGGTGAGGGTCAGGTACGCGTTCGCGTCGAAACGCGAGGAGAGCTTGCCCGCCTGGTGGTCCAGGTAGGACTCGACCGCGTAGCGGCCGCGCCCGTCCCGATCCGCCGTCCCGAAGGGGTCCTCGCCGCTCTGGTGCTCGCGGCCGAAGCGCTCGTGCAACTCCGGCTCTGAACGGTAGGAGAGGTGGGCGATGCGGCGGGCGATGCCGAGGCCGGCCTCCGGCGCGCTGCCCGTGTCGTAGTAGTCCCCGCCGTGGAAGTGCGGGTCGAGCCGGATGGCCGCCACCTGGGCCTGGGCCCAGGCGATCTGCTCCGCGGTGGTGGCAGCGCAGGAGGCGACGACGGCGCAGCGGCGCACGGACTCGGGCCGGGTGGCCGCCCACTCCAGGGCCCGCGCGCCGCCCATGGAGCCGCCGATCACTAGCGCCCATGCCTCGATGCCGAGGTGCTCCTGCAGCCTGGCCTCCGCTGCGACGAGGTCCCGCAGCGTGATGAACGGGAAGCGGGAGCCCCACGGTGCCCCGTCCGGCGCTGCGTCGGCCGGGCCGGTGCTGCCGCCGCAGCCGCCCACGGCGGCGGGGGCGACGACGAAGAAGCGGTCGGTGTCCAGGGCCAGCCCGGGGCCGATGAGCCCCCGCCACCAACCGTCCGTGTCCTGCGGACCGTCGGCGGCGTGGGCGTCACCGGTGAGCGCGTGCAGCACGAGCACGGCGTTGGACGCCCGGGCATCCAGCCGCCCCCAGCTCTGGTAGGCCACGTCCACCTGCGGCAGGCGGCCTCCCGTCTCCAGGTCGAGGGCGCCCACGTCCAGGCTGCGTTGCGTCCCGTCCAGACGGTCCCGTACCCGGTCCGCCGCCTCGATGCTCACGCTGCCACTCCTGTCCGCACTGCCGCTGTCGCCGTCCCCACCTGCTCCGCGCCCGCTCAGGACGAGGCGCCCGCAGGCTCCGCCGCGGCGTCGGGCGCTGCGGCGTCCGGCTGACCGGCTGCTGCGCCGTCCGCGGCGTGGAACGCCTCGAAGCCGCGCTGCAGGTCGGCGATGATGTCGTCCACGTGCTCGATCCCCACGGAGAGGCGCACAAGGCCCGGCTCGACGCCGGCGGCGACCTTCTCCGCCTCGCTCAGCTGCGCGTGCGTGGTGGAGTACGGGTGCACCACGAGGGAGCGCACGTCACCCAGGTTGGCGACGAGCGAGTGCAGCTCGAGCGCGTCCACGAAGGCCCGCGCAGCGTCGGCGCCGCCGTCCAGGACGAAGGAGATGATGGCGCCCACGCCCTGCGGGCCGTACTTGCGGCCGCGCTCGAACCACGGGCTGGACTCGATGCCCGCGTAGGCGACCGAGGCGACGTCGTCCCGCGCCTCGAGGAACCGCGCCACGGCCACCGCGTTCTCCACGTGCCGCTGCACGCGCAGGGAGAGGGTCTCCAGGCCCTGAGCGATCAGGAAGGCGTTGAACGGGGAGATGGAGGAGCCGAGGTCACGCAGCAGCTGCACGCGGGCCTTGAGGATGTAAGCCAGGTTGGCGCCGAGCGGCGAGCCGACGCCCAGGTCGCGGGCGAAGACGAGGCCGTTGTAGGACTCGTCGGGGGTGTTGAAGCCCGGGAACTTCTCCGGGTCCGCCGCGTAGTCGAACTTCCCGGAGTCCACCACCACGCCGCCGATCGCGGTGCCGTGCCCGCCCAGGTACTTGGTGGCGGAGTGGACCACCACGTCCGCGCCCCACTCGAAGGGGCGGATCAGGTACGGGGTCGCCAGGGTGTTGTCCACGATCAGCGGGACGCCCGCCTCGTGCGCCACGGCGGCGACACCCTCGATGTCCAGGACGTCCTGGCGCGGGTTGGACACGGACTCGCCGAAGAAGGCCTTGGTGTTGGGACGGACGGCGGCGCGCCACGCGTCCAGGCTGTCCGGGTCCTCCACGAAGGTGACCTCGAGGCCGTACTTGGTCAGCGTGTTCTTCAGCAGGTTCTGCGTGCCGCCGTACAGGGACGGGCTGGCGACGATGTGGTCACCGGCGTGCGCCACGTTCAGCAGCGCGAAGGTGGTGGCGGCCTGCCCGGAGGCCAGCAGCAGGGCACCCACGCCGCCCTCCAGGTCGGCGATGCGCTGCTCCACCACGTCCGTGGTGGGGTTCCCGATCCGCGTGTAGATGGGGCCGAGGTCCGCCAGGGCGAAGCGGTTGGCCGCCGTGTCCGCGTCCGGAAAGACGAAGCTCGTGGTCTCGTAGATCGGCAGGGCCCGTGCCCCCGTGGTGGGGTCGGGCTGCTGGCCGGCGTGGATCTGACGGGTCTCGAAGTTCCAGGTGCTCATGGCGTCCCTCTCGCTCTGGGGCGCCGGGAGGGATCTGCACCGGTGGCATGCCTTGGCGACACTCACGGTGCGGACATCTCGCCGGGCTGCCCGCGCTTGCCGAGGCGGGTTCTCCCGCTCGGCCAGGTCCTCACCCGGGGCACCCCGCCGCGGAGGGAGGGTTGCCGGCCAGCAAGCCGGGGCTTGTCGCTGGCACTCATGACCTGCCTCCAGTGTGGCCGGGCGCCGAGGTCGTCCGCAACTGCGGGGTCGCGAATATGACGCCATGCTCCGCAGCGTTGAGGCACATTCCGGATGCGTTTGCAAGCCAGGTCACCCTCAGTAGAGATGTGGATCACGTGGTGCAACGCTGGGTCCATGAAGTTCGACCACGTGTCCTACGCCTGCGGCCCCGAGGGACTCCTGCCCACCTCCGAGCGGATCGCCGACACGCTCGGGCTCGAGTTCGTCAAGGGCGGCGTCCACCCCTCCTTCGGCACCCGCAATGTCATCTTCCCGCTGCGCCACGGCCAGTTCCTGGAGGTGGTGGAGGTGCTGGAGCACCCCGCCAGCCTCAAGGCGCCCTTCGGCCAGGCGGTCCGCGCCCGCTCCGAGATGGGCGGTGGCTGGATGGGCTGGGTCGTCTCCGTGGAGGACCTGGCGCCCTTCGAGGACCGGCTGGGGCGCAGCTCCGTGCCAGGCCACCGCCGCTTCCCGGACGGCCGCGACCTCACGTGGAAGCAGATCGGCATCAAGGGCCTCATCGCCGACCCGCAGCTGCCGTACATCATCCGCTGGGACGAGGACAAGGCGGAGCTGCACCCGTCCCGCGCCATCCCGGAGCCGCACGGCGAGATCACCGGTCTCACCCTGGCCGGGAACCGCACCCGCGTGCTCGAGTGGCTCGGCAGCCCGGCCGTCTCCCCCGCCGAGGGCCTGAACGTCTCCTACGAGTCCCCGTCAGGGATGCCGGGTCTCATGTCCGTCACCTTCGAGACGCCGCGGGGTTCCGTCACGCTCTGAGCGCAGGGCGGCCTCAGCTCCCGTAGCCGAACCAGGCAGCGAGCAGCGGGTACCCGACGAAGCCGACGGCGTCGAGCAGGAAGTGTGCCAGCACCAGCGGCGCCGTGCGGCGGTACCGCCGGTACACGAGCGCGAAGATCACGCCCATCGCCACGTTGCCGATGAACGGCCCGATCCCCTGGTACAGGTGGTACGAGCCGCGCAGCACGGCCGAGGCCAGCACCGTGACCCACGCGCGGGCGCCCAGCGAATCGAGCCGCTGCACCAGGTAGCCGACCACGACCACCTCCTCCAGCAGCCCGTTGCGCAGCGCGGCCAGCAGCAGGATCGGGACACTCCACCATTCGCCGCCGATCCCCGAGGTGCTGATGGCCGTGGTGATCCCGAGCGCGCGGCCGGCCGCGTACACGCCGAGCGTGCCGGCACCGATCACCACGAAGAGCACCACGCCGCGCCACAGGTCACCGCCCGGTTTACGCAGATCCAGCCCGAGCCGCCGCCACGGCGAGCCGCCCGGCCACCGCGCCAGGAGCCACAGGACGAGGGCCACGGGCGCGAGCGAGAAGATGAGGTCGGAGAGCTGGTAGGACAGGTCGATCCACGGCCGCGCACTGGCGGACTGGTTCAGCGTGGCCGTGCCCTGGCTGATCGGCGCGCGCGAGGCGAGGTCGATCAGGTTGATGATCGCGTTCACGCCGGAACGTCCCAGCGAGAGCGCCAGGACGATGACGATCTCCCACACGAGCGCCCGCCGCGACGGTTGAGCGGTGGTCCCCGTTCCGCTGCCCGACGCCGCGGGCTCGGCCACCGCTGCCCGGTGGCCGTGCGCTGGGGTCGGGTTGCTGGCTGCACTCACGCGCCCGAGCCTACCGAGCCGGATACCCTGGCGCGGTGACCCGTGCCCCGCTCCCCGCCGAGATCGACCTGGCCCGCTCCCTGTGGGACGCGGACTGGGCGGGTGGGCAGGTCATCGAGTCGGGCGATGACCACCTGGTCCTGATCCCGGGTAGCGGCGTGCCCTGCGACGCGGTTCTACGCATCGCGCGGCGGCCCGACGTGGCGGCGGCGTTGCCCGCCCGGATGCAGCTGCTGCAGCGTCTCGCGCCGCACCTGCCGTTCGCGCTGTCGCTCCCGCTCACGCCGGTGATGCGGGCCGACCCGGACGCCGCGGGCGGGTGGCGACCGGCCGCCGTCGTGCAGCGGTACGTCCCCGGCGCCGCCCACCCACCGCACACGGGCGAGCCGGCCGAACTGCGCCGCCTGCTGGCGGCGCTGGCCGCCGTCCCCACCGAGGCGTATGCGGGGTTGGTGCAGGCACCGTTCGCGCGGGAGCCGCGCTGGCGGGACGAGGACCGGGACCTGGTGCTCGGCGTGCTGCCGCCCGAGAACCGGGACGCAGCCACCGCCGTCTGGGACGGGCTGGAGGCGATCGACGGCGAGGCCGTCGGGCTGGTCCACGGCGACCTGGCCGGCGAGAACGTGCGTTGGCACCACGGCGCAGTGGTGGGGGTGCTGGACTGGGACCACGCCGCGGCCTGGGACCCGGCGATCAACCTGGCCCAGCTCTCGCTCTGGCACGGACCGGAGATCATCGGGCCGGCCGCACCGGATCCCCGTAGCGCCGACCGGGCCCGCCTCTGGGTGGGGCATCTGGCCCTGCACCGCGTGCGGCAGGCAGCGCTCACGGATGCTGCCGCGCCGGGAACCGTCCGGCGCTGGACGCGACTGCTGCGCAAGGCCCACCCTCGGGTGGAGGCAGCAGCGCAGGCGGCGCAGCGGCTGCGCTGAGACGCGCCGTGGCGAGGCGGGGCGGGCCGGGCTGTGTCGGGCCGGGGCGGGCCGCGTCGGGCCGCGTCGGGCCGTGCCGTGCCGGGCCCCGCGCATCCGGACACGCGAACGGGCCCCGTCCCGAAGGAGAATCCTCCGGGAGAACGGGGCCCGTCGAGAGAGGCGACATCGGTCACGCAGACCTCAGTCGCGCAGACCGCAGCAGCGTCGACCTCAGTTGTCGAGGGCGGCGAGCGCGGCGTCGTAGTCCGGCTCGGTGGTGATCTCGGGGACGAGCTGCGTGTAGAGCACGGTGCCGTCGGTGTCCACGACGACCACGGAGCGAGCCAGGGCGCCGGCGAGCGGGGAGTCGGTGAGCGTCACGCCGTAGTCCTCGCCGAAGCTGGAGCGGAACGCCGAGGTGGTCACGACGTTCTCGATGCCCTCGGCACCGCAGAAGCGACCCAGCGCGAAGGGCAGGTCCTTGGAGACGGTGACGACGGTGGTGTTCTCCAGGCCGGCGGCGCGCTGGTTGAACTCGCGCACGGAGGCCGCGCACACGCCGGTGTCGACGGACGGGAAGATGTTCAGCACCACGCGGCGGCCGGCGAAGTCGGCGTCGGTGACGTCCTTGAGGTCGGTCCCGGCCGTGGTGAAGTGCGGGGCCTTGGAGCCGACGGCGGGCAGCTCGCCGACAGTGTGGGCAGGGGTTCCGGAGAATGCAGTCGTAGCCATGTGCCCATCATGGCACGCGGCGCCGGGTGGCGAGCGCGACGATGGTCACGAAGACCGCCACGACGATCCAGGCGGCCACGCCGAGCGGCCCCACGAGCGCCGGATCGGCCTGCTCCCCCGCCGTCCCGAAGAGCAGGTACAGGCCACCGGCCGCGTTCAGGGTGCCGTGCGCCAGGACCGAGGGCCACAGCAACCCAGTGCGCAAGCGCATCGCCCCGAGGACGACGCCCCACACCACGCAGCCGCCGATCATGAACAGCACGCCGCTGAGGTCGGTGCGGCCGAAGTTGTAGCCGAGCAGGATGATCGGCGTGTGCCAGGCACCCCAGATGACGCCGGAAATGAGCAGGGCCGGCCACACGCCGAGCGGGCGCAGAGCGGGCAGGAGCCAGCCGCGCCAGCCGATCTCCTCCCCCAGCGTCAGCAGGGAGTTGATGAGCGCGCCCACGGGGATGGAGAGCAGCTGACTCACCGCGAGGACCGGCATGGGCGGCAGCTGGTCGAGGGTCGAGGCCGGGGCCCCGACCGCCTCGAGCTTGGCCTGCATGACCTCCCGCAGCCCGGAGAAGTGCACGAGGTCCAGGTGCAGCCAGCCGATCGTGGCGGCGAGGCAGACCGCGGCGATGACCAGCAGCGTGGGGATCGCGAAGGCGATGGCGAGCCGGCCGATGAATCGGCCGGCGGACCCCACGTGGCTCAGCCCGAGGGCACGCAGCCACGGTCTGCCGGGGGTGCGCAGCAGGACGGCGACCAAGAGGACGGCCAGCGTCGGGGTGTACATCAGCACCATGAGCAGCGGCTGCGCCCACGGGGAGGCCAGGTGCTGCGGCGAGAGCCAGAGCGGCAGCGCCACGAGCCAGGACGCACCGAAGGCCACCAACAGGTAGGTGATCAGCGCGCCGACGGGGACGCGTCGTGGCGGCCAGACGGTCGCGGCTCCCGCCGGGTCCTGCGGCCCGGGTTCCTGCCTGCCGGGCTCCTGCGACCCCAGCCCCTGGGTGTCGGCCTCCTGTGGACCGATCCCGTACTGCCCGGCAGCCCGCGGACCGAGCCTGTGTTGCCCCATCCCCTGCGTGCCTGTCTCACGCTCCGTCATCCCGCGCCCCTCCCGTCGTCATCGGCGTTGCTCCCCGTCCATGCTGCCACGGGCGGATCCGCTCCCAGCGGCACCGGGTTCCGAGGACGGCCCTGCCCGCACACGCTGGGGACATGCGAGAGAACATCACCGCCTCAACCCCACCGGACGCCACCACCCGGACCCCCGATCTCGACGCGGCGACCGCCTCGGCGCTCTTCAGCCGCCGGATCCTGCGGCTGGACCGGGCGTTGGAGGACGACAACGCCTCGGCCCTCACCGCCCAGCTCATGCTGCTCTCCCAGGAGGACCCGGTCACGGACATCGTCCTGACCATCAACTCCCCCGGCGGCTCGGTGCCGGGCATGCTCGCCATCGCCGACGTCATGGAGCTGATCCCGAACCGGGTCCGGACGGTGGCCCTCGGCATGGCGTACTCGGCCGGGCAGTTCCTGCTCTCGGCGGGAACCCCTGGGCAGCGCTACGCCCTCCCTCACGCCACGGTGCTGCTGCACCAGGGCAGCTCGGGCTTCGGCGGCTCCGCGGTGGACATCGCCCTGCAGGCAGAGCACCTGCGCAACACGCGGGACACCGTGCTGGGGATGATCGCGCGGCACACGGGGCAGAGCGTGTCCAGGGTCGAGGAGGACTCGCAACGCGACCGCATCTGGGACGCCGCCGGCGCCAAGCAGTACGGCTTCGTGGACCACGTGGTCGATGACCTCTCCGCGGTCCTGACGACGCGTCCGCCCCACGGGATCGGCCCGCGCAGCGAGGGGGCCGGGCGATGAGCACGCACATCATCCCGCAGGTCCTCACCCGTTCGCCGGGTGGCGGCGAGCACGTCAGCGACATCTTCTCCCGGCTGCTGAGCGAACGGATCGTGGTGATCGGCACGCCGATCGACGACGACGTGGCCACGAGCGTGATCGCCCAGCTGCTGCACCTGGAGAACGAGTCCCCGACCGCGCCCGTGGACCTGGTCATCAACAGTGCCGGCGCGCAGGAGTTCGCGGCGCTGGCCATCCACGACACCCTGCGCTTCCTGCGTTCGCCGGTGACGGCGACCGTGGTGGGGCAGGCGGTGGGTGCGGCCGCGCTGCTGCTCGCCGCCGCCGAGCCGGGGCACCGGATGCTGCTCCCCCATGCGCGCGTGGTGCTGCACCAGGTGGCGGCGGAGTCCCGCGGCGCCGTCCCGGACCTGATCCCGGAGGCGGAGGAGGTCCTGCGCGTGCGCGGCGTCATCGAGGAGCTGCTCGCGGAGTACTCAGGCCACGAAGCGGGGTGGCTGCGGGCGCGGATGGACCGCACGGTGGTGCTGCCGGGAGAGGCCGCCGTCGCGTTCGGGCTGGCGGACCGGGTGGTCACGGACAGGGTGCCTAGCGCCGCGTGGTCCGGCGCCGCTCCCGTCTCGCCTCAGGCGGCGAGCAGGTAGGCGCTCGCGGGTGCTGGCTGGCTCGCGAGCGTCTCTGAGATCGCGGGTGCTGCCGAGATCGACGAGGCCGACGTCCCGTCGGACCCGTCCGGGGCGGTCGACGCCGCCGACAGCGAGGAGAGCTCGCGTGGCCCGATGGAGCGCAGCACGCGCGGCCGGCTCGCGGCGGAGATGAGCAGGGCTGCACGCACGGCGAGCACGTCAGGACCGAGGCCGAGGGCTCCCGCGACGGCCTCGAACATCTCGGAGGACGGGTCCTTCATGCCCCGCTCCAGTTCCGAGAGGTACTGCGGGGACACCCCGGCGGCCGCCGCGACGTCAACGAGGCGGCGGGCGCGGCGGTGTCGTTCCGTGCGCAGGGCGGAGCCGACGGCCTCCCGCCAGAGCGGGGTGCGGGCGGGGCGACGAGATCCGTGCATGGCCTCACGCTAGCCCCGGGGTCCGCGGGACGGCAGGCCGCTCCGCTCACAGCGGAGCGACTGTTCGGTCGGCCAGTGCGCGGCGAGGGCCGTGCGGGCGCAGTCACCGAGTTCGCTCGCGTCGCCGAGCAGGGTGAGGACGCAGTTGACGGCCCAGCCGGCGGCCCGGTCCCAGAGCCCGGCATCCTCGCCGGCCTCCGGCCGGGCCAGAGCGTATGCGTCCCTGAACGCCGAGAGCCCGGCCGGGGTGAAGTGCAGCCATGCGGCGCCGAGGTCCGACGCCGGATCGCCGACGGTCAGGTCGCCCAGGTCCACCACGCCGGTCAGCCCGAGGCCGACCGTCCGACGGGCCGAGCCACGCTGCCCGGTGCTGGCTTCCCCCTCGCCCGCAAGCGTGTTGAGCGGATGCGGGTCACCGTGGACCCACACGGGTGGCCCCTGGTACGCCGACGCATCTTGCGCGGCGTCGATGGTGGCCGCCAGCCGCTGGGCCTGAGGCTGCCCGTGCACCGACACACCTGCCAGCGGCCCTTCCACGGCGCACGCCTCCCGCAGCCTGGCACGCCACATCCGAACCCGCTCGGCCACCGGCACCCCGCGCACCGGGTTGTAAGGAAGCGCCCTTCCCGAAGCAGCGCCCACAACACCGCCCGCTCCACCACCCCCTGAGGCGAGCGGCGCCGCAGGACCCGGCCCAGCGGCGTCGGGCACCGTGTGGAACGCGGCGAGGAAGCCGGCCAGCTCCCCCGCGTAGCCGTCCCGCGCCTCAGCGGGGAACGCAGCGGTCGGCTCCCCCTGGAGCCACGTCGTCACGAGCCACGGGTACGGGTACTCGCCCTGCGGCGCCCCGAGGAAGCGCGGCACGGGGATCGGCAAGGGCAGCTGCGGCGCCAGCACCGGCGCCCACGCCGCCTCCGAACGCAGCAGCGGCGCGGCAGCGGCCCGCCGCGGCAGGCGCACGGCGAGTTCCTCCCCCAGGCGCACCATGACGTTGTCCCACCCGGACGCGGCCGGGCGCAGCTGCAGTTCGGCCCATTGCGGGGCCTGCCGCGCCAGGAGCGAGCGCACCAGGGGCAGGTCGATGCGGACGTCTGCGGCGGGGATCATGCACTCGCCCTCTCGGATCGGGGGACGTCCGGACACGGCAGCGGGCGCGCACCGCTGTACCCGGCGCGCGCCCGCCTTCTCCCGGTGGCAGATCCTGACGCAGACCCGGCCCCGGGGGCTTCTGCCTCAGGACTCCTGGGTGTACTGCTGCACCAGTTCGCGCTTGAGGATC
>Ga0164242_10008441_pt1 | contig 11179 bp, 7 predicted proteins | sample OricomgcompostMG_FD_108783 | JGI IMG/M metagenome (GOLD analysis project Ga0164242, IMG submission 108783) | Miracle-Growth compost microbial communities from Emeryville, California, USA - Original compost - Miracle growth compost (MG) ...
GGCGTGCCGTAGAACTCGAGGTCAGGGTCGCCCAGGTTGGCCAGCTCGATGGCCCCCCATGCGCCGCCGAGCCAGCTGCCAGAACTCCAGACGTTGTTCACGTTGTTCGCCGTCTGGAGGATGTAGATGCCCCAGCTGCCGTCGGACGCCTTGGCAATGAAGGTGCCCGAGCCCGACGTGGCGGCCACCTCGGTGAGCCGGTCACTGTCGGGCGTGGTGTCACAGACGACGTAGTCGTCATAGGAGCCGGTGGTCGGAGGGTTGCTGTCGTCCGCAGGGGCTGAGCCCGTATACGGGTCGCAGCGGTACAGGTCGTATCCAGCACCCAGCCCGCTGTTCGCCTGCAGTCCGTCGTCGCCCTCGTCGAGCAGCAGCATGTTCCCGTTGACAGCCGGGTCGGACAGCAAGCTAGCCGTACCCTCCGGGGCGCTGCCGTCCACATAGGCGTTCACGTCGGACACCGCACCCGTGGAGGGGTCGAGGGTGCCCCAGCCGTTCGTGCCGGCGACCATGAGGTGGCCGCTGTCGTCGGAGGCGATGGCGAACGGCGTGCCGACCGTGCTGTCGTCGACGGAGACCGCCCAAGGGAGCAGGGCCGCGGTGGCGGGCGCGGCGACGGCCAGTCCGGCGCCCACCAGGGCGCCTGCCGCCAGCGCGGTGAGCAACCTGCGCGAACGAGGGAGAGAAGACATGGACGTGCCTTTCGCGTCGAGACGAGGGAGCACCGCGCGGCGCTTGCATCAGAACGGCGATATACATACATCCATGAACGCAATTATTGCAAAAGTTCGGCGCGTAGACCGAGCGCGGCGCGAAACGACCGCCGGGGCCGTGCTCGCTCGATGACCCACTCGGGCCGGGGAACGTCGACGAGGCCACAGACCGCCTCGTGCAGCTGGCGCCACGCGCATCACGAGGCGCAGCGGCAGGCGCATCGGCGGCGGCCTCGACCTCGGCTCCCCGGCAACGAGGAGCAGGTTGCGTGGCCGCGGCTACAGCCTCGACCTCTGTGCTACGGCTACGGCTGCAGCATCCGGTGGATGACGTCGACGTAGGACTCCGGGGTCACCTCAAGGCCGTAGACGGCGCGATGCAAGAGCAGTCCGTCGTGGACCGCTAGGACGGCGGCGGTGATCTCGTCGGCCGTCAGGTCGTCCCGAGCAAGGCCTAGTTCCTTCACGGCGTCGACCCACACTGCCGCCTCTGCCAGCCACCCGGCGTAGAGCTCGCGCAGTTCGTCGAGGTGGGAAGAGCCCTCGGGGAGAGACTGGAAGAACTCGGCGATCAGCATCCCGAAGCCCAGACCGTTCTGTCGCTCGTCCGGCAGCACGCTCACCATCGCCGCGATCGCATCCCTCAAGGTCGCCGGCGCGGGATCCAAGGCTCGACTCGCCCACTCCGAGCGCTCGTTGCCACGCCATCGCAGCACCTCGACGAAGAACGCCTCCTTGCTGCCGAAGTGGAAGTAGAAGGCTCCGCGCGTGTAGTCGCTGTCGTGGACGATGTCCTCGATCGTGGTGGCGGCGTAGCCCTTGAGCGGGAAGCGCTCGATGCCGAGCCGGAGCAGGCCGGCACGTGTCGCCTCGCGACGCTGCACATGCTTGTTCGGCCGTTTCCCCTTCAGGACCGGCTCTCCGCCTGCCGTCACCGACTCCACCATCCCGCCGATCCTAGAGGACCTGGCGGGGATCCCCCGAGCGGCATCTTGCACGCTCGTCGGCGAGCACGAGCACCCACCTTCGAGCGCATGTTCGCGCAACGCTTCCCGAGGCCGCACCAGCCCCAGCGTCGACTCGCGCTCACGAGGCCCAGCAGAACAAGCGTGAAACGAGACGCCGGAAGACACAGCAGAGGCCGTTTTCGGATCACTCCAAAACGGCCTCTGGCTTTGGATTTCTCCCTAGTAGCGGGGACAGGATTTGAACCTGTTGACCTCTGGGTTATGAGCGGAGAGATGGAGCCGAAATGTCACCGTCAAGAACGACGGAAGCCGTCCCCCTTGGGTTCGAAGGAGTAGTCCGTCGAGTCGGGTACGGCGGGCACCGACGTGGGCCAGCATCGACATGACGGGCGGCATGACGGGCGGGTTCACTCACCAACGATATGTGCCAGTGGGACGTCTGGGCCGCCATGTGCGACGGTCGCCGGCGCCGGAAGGGGCTACTCAAAGAAGGCGGCGGTCCCCGTCGGCGATTGAGGCGAAATCCTGGCCGTGGTTGTCGAGTAGCCAGGTCAACTGCGCGACCGAAGAGCTCGGCCAGATCGTCGACAAGGTCGAAGTAGTCGAAGCCGAGGCGTGAGCCGGGCCGGAGCTCGTCGCGCAGGTCGATGTCGCTGTCAGGACGATCCTCGCCACGGCTCACCGAGCCGAACACCTCGAGACGCACGACGCCGTACCGTTCGCACACCTCGCGGAGACGCGCAACGTCGACAGCGAGACCGTTCATGCCCTCGTGGTAGGTCCACGCGCCCGGCCCAGGCAGAACTCATTCCAGGTTCGACGCACGTTTTCTGCTAGGGATGGGTACGTCTATGCGCGAACTGGGGGGATGAATGTGGAAGGACCCGTGAAGCCGACGCTCGCCCTCATCGACGACTCCGATGACGTGCGCGCGCTGGTGAGGACACGGTTGCAGCTCTCCGGCGAGTTCGAGTTCGTCGGGGAGGGGAGCGACGGCAGCGAGGCGATCAGCCTCGCCTACCGTCATGAGCCGGATCTGATGGTGCTCGACATCTCGATGCCGGCGATGGACGGCCTGGAGGCGTTGCCGGCGATCCTGGCGCTCTCCCCGGAGACCCGGGTGGTGATGTTCACCGGGTTCGAGGAGCGCGGGCTGGCCGAGCGGGCGCGGGAGCTCGGCGCCGCCGGCTACGTCGAGAAGTCGCTGCCGATCGACCAGCTGCCCGACCGTCTTCTCGCCGTACTCGGGAAGGAGCAGCCGCACCGCCCGCGCGGCCTGCGGCTGGTCGACCGGGGCGGCGCCAACGACGACCAGGCGGTGCTGGACGAGCATCTGGAGCGGTTCCGGGAGGTCTTCGACCAGGCCGCCATCGGGATGGCCACCCTCACTCTCACCGGCAACGTGGTGCGCGCCAACCACGCCCTGGCGGAGATGATGCAGTGCGAGCCCGCCGACCTGGTCGGCGTCGACTACGGCCAGGTCAGCACGGGGCACGGCGACGAGCTCGACGAGGGCCTGCGGTTGATCCGCGACGAGAACCAGGGCCTGGTCACGTTCGAGCATCCGCTGCCCCTGGACCAGGACCGGATGGTGCGGGTGACACTGGCGCCGATCCGCGACTCCAAGATGCAGCCGCTCTACGTCTTCGCGCAGGTGCAGGACATCAGCGGCCAGCGGCACGCCGAGGAGGCGCTGCGACTCAGCGAGGAGCGGTTCCGGCTGCTGGTCACCGCGGTGCGCGACTACGCCATCTTCATGCTCGACCCGGACGGCCGCGTGGCCAGCTGGAACGCCGGCGCCGAGCGGATCAAGGGCTACGCCTCCGACGAGATCATCGGTCAGCACTTCCGGCTCTTCTACCCGCCTGAGGAGCAGGAGGCGGGGCACCCGGAGGAGAACCTCGCCCGGGCGCTGCGCCACGGCTCCTACGCCGAGGAGGGCTGGCGGGTGCGCAAGGACGGCACCCGGTTCTGGGCGAGCGTGGTGATCACCGCGGTGTACGACGAGGCCGGGCGCCATGTCGGCTTCGCGAAGGTGACCCGCGACCAGACCGAACAGCGTGAGTACGCCGAGCAGCGGCAGGGTGCGCTCGAGCAGCAGGCCCACCTGCTCGCCGTGACCGCCCACGAGCTGCGCACCCCGGCGGCGGTGGTGGCCGGCTCGGCGAGCATGCTGCTCGACGAGGGGTCCGCGCTCGGGCCGCCCGAGCGCCGCCAGCTGCTCTCGGCGATCGCGGCCAGTGGCTACCGGTTGCAGCGGATCGTCACCGACATGGCCGCCGCTTCGCGGCTGGAGCGGGACGCGCTCGAGCTGGACATCTCGAGCACCTCGCTGCACGCGCTCCTGCACAGCGCGCTCCAGGGCCTGCGGGCCGCGCATCCGGGCATCGAGGTCACCGCCGATCTGCCCGAGGACGTCACCATCCCCGCCGACGCCGGCCGGCTCGGTCAGGCGGTCGACAACCTGCTGGAGAACGCCGTGCGGCACGGCCAGCCGCCGATCACCGTCACCGCCCGGGTCGAGCCGGAGTGCGTGGTGATCTCGATCAGCGACGCCGGCAACGGCGTCCCCACCGAGTTGCTGCCGCGGCTCTTCGACCGGTTCGCCATCGCCGGGCCCACCGGCGGCACCGGGTTGGGCCTCTACCTGGTCCGCCGCATCGCCCGCGGGCATGACGGCGACGCACGCTACCGGCCGCCCGCCCACGGCGTACCCCACGTCTTCGAGCTGACCCTGCCGCGGGAACAGACCCGCACCCGGACGCGAGTACACGGCTGAGCGGCCGGCGTCGAAGCCGTTTCGCGCGGGTGATGTGGGTAGGCTGTGGCGCATGAGCAAAGTCGTCGGCTATGTCCCCGGCGTCTTCGACCTCTTCCACGTCGGCCACCTCAACGCCCTGCGCCAGGGCCGGTCGATGTGTGACGTCCTGGTCGCGGGGGTGGTCTCCGACGAGGTGTGCGAGGCCGCCAAGGGGATCCGTCCCACCGTGCCGCTGCGTGAGCGCCTGGAGATCGTCAAGGCGATCGGCATCGTCGACGACGCCTACGTCGAGGTGACCACCGACAAGCGCGACGCCTGGCGCGACGTCGGGTTCCACAAGATCTTCAAGGGTGACGACTGGTTGGGCACCCCGAAGGGGGAGCGGCTCGAGGAGCTGATGGCCGAGGTCGGCGTCGAGGTCGTCTACTTCCCCTACACCGTCCACACGTCGAGCACCGCGCTGCGGGCCCACCTGGCGCGCGCCGCCGAACGGGTGTCGTGACGGACCCAGCCGTTGGGGTCATCGGCGGGGTCACCGTCGAGGACCGCGGCATCCACGTCACCGCGACGGGCACCGGTCCGCTGGTGCTCTCGGTGGAGGGTCGCTACGTCTGGTCGCTGACCCCGGAGCGCGACGGTACGCCGGAGGCGGGTGGCCTGCTGGTGCCGTGGCCGCACGTCCTGCACCGCTATCTGGACGGCGTGGGGCGGATCCGGGTCGCGGACGTGCCCGGCGTACGCGTCTTCTTCGACGCGGAGGTCTCGCTGGGCTCGGGCCGCGACCGGATCGAGATCGTCGACGGGGAGGGCAACCCGCTCAGCGTGGACAAGGTCGGCCACCTGACCCGCTCCTTCGCCGCCACCGACGAGGGGATCCGCGAGGAGATCCTGGCCGGCACCGAGCGGGCGCTGCGCGACCTGCGCGAGACCTGCGGCGTGGAGGCCTACCTCAACTACGGCGCGCTGCTCGGCGCCATCCGGGACGGCGCGATGATCGCGCACGACTCCGACACCGACGTCTGCTACCTGTCGCGGCATACCTCGCCGGCCGACATCATCATGGAGTCGTACCGGATCGAGCGGACGATGCGGGACCTGGGCTGGAACCTGCTTCGCATGTCGGGCGGCGACATCAAGCTGCTGCTGCCGCTCAGCGACGGCCGCACCTGCCATATCGACATCTTCGTGGCGTTCTACGTGCTTGGCACCTTCTACCAGCTCGGCAACCGCAGCGGACACCTGCCGCGGGAGGCGATCGTGCCCGTCTCGCAGATCGAGCTGCACGGCCACACCTTCCCGGCGCCGGCCGATCCCGAGGCGATGCTGGCCTTCCTCTACGGCCCGTCCTGGCGGGTGCCCGACCCCTCCTTCAAGTACGCCGACCCACCCGCGGGCGTGCGCCGCCTCGACGGCTGGCTGCGCGGGTTCCGCAGCGACATGGGCCGCTGGACCGAGTTCTGGACCTCGGTGACCGCGCGGCATGTGCCGCGGCGCGGGTCGGCGTTCGCGCGCTGGGTCAAGCGGCAGCTGCCCCGCGAGGACGCGCTGCTGGAGATCGGCATGGGCAATGGCCGTGACGCGCTCTACTTCGCCCGGCGCGGCCGGCGGCCGGTGTGGGCGGTGGACTACTCCCGCGGCGCGATCCGGTTCACCCTGCGGCGCAGTCGACGCAAGGGCATCGAGCTGCGGGTGGAGCAGCTCATCCTCGGCGAGCTGCGCCAGGTGCTGACCTTCGGCGCGCGGCTGGCCCGCGACCCGCACCACGTCTACGCCCGCGGCCTGCTCGGCTGCCTCGACGCCGCCGCCCGGGAGCAGCTGTGGCGGCTGTGCCGGATGGGACTGCGTGGTGCCGGCCGGTTGCTGTTCCTGGAGTTCGCGGCGACCGGTCCGGTCGGCGCCGAGGCACCCGAGCCGCTGCCCGCCGGGCTGGTCAGGCGGCTCGACCCGGAGGCGGTCGTCGCCGAGATCGAAGCGCAGGGCGGCCTGGTCGAGACCCTCTGGGTGGGCGCCGGCGAGGACCTCTTCGACCACCCCGACCCCTACGTCTGCCGGCTGCGCGTCTCCTGGCCGCGGCCCCGTCAGGAGGAGATCCGGTGATGAACGCCGACAAGCTGCGGTCCAACCTCAGGGCCTGGCGCGAGGAGCGCTCGGGCGAGCGCATCCCGGTCCGGGCCCGGCTGCGGGCTCTCGAGGAGGAGGTGCAGGAGCTGCGTCAGCTCAACCGGCGCATCGCCGAGCTGACCGACGTGGTCGCCGAGCTCCTCATCCCCATCCAGGACCGGGACGAGGCCAAGGTCGCCGAGGTGCTCGAGCGCTACCGCTCCGGGATCTGACAGTCTTGTCCCGCGATCCCCGGTTGGTCTGCCGGTAGGGCCCGCCTGACTTTGAATCAGGACTAGCGACGCAGGTTCGACTCCTGCCCGGGGAGCTCAGGTGGTGCGGGGCGACCGAACAGGTAGCCCTGGGCCCGCTCGTAGCCGAGCCGACGCAGGAGGTCGGCCTGGTGGCGGGTCTCCACGTGCTCGGCGACCAGGCGTAGGCCGAGCGCGCGGCCCATCGCGGCGATCGCCTCCAGCACCGGCGCCTCCTCCTGGTCCTCGCGCACCGACCTGATCAGCGCCCCGTCGACCTTGAGCACGTCGATGGGCAGGCTGTCCAGGCGTCGCAGCGAGGAGTAGCCGGCGCCGAAGTCATCGATCGCGACCCGGATGCCCAGTCCGCGCAGCGCACGCAGGTTGGCCACGATCTGGCCGTCGTCGCCGTCGAAGGCGCCCTCGGTGACCTCGAGCACGATCCGTCGTCCGGGTACGCCGTGGGTCTCCAGGCACTCGCGAACCATCTGCGCGTAGTCGGGGGTGCGCAGCTCGACCGGCGAGGCGTTGACGCCGATGGTGAAGCCGTGGTCCTCGGTCGAGACGAAGGCACACACCTCGTGCAGCAGCCAGGAGCCCAGGGAGTGGATCGCGCCGGTCCGCTCGGCGTCCGGGATGAACTCATGCGGGCCCAGCAGCCCGCGATCCGGTCGCCGCCACCGGACCAGCGCCTCGTAGCCGGCCACGTCGCCGCTCGCCAGGTTGACGACCGGCTGGTAGAGCAGGCACAGCTCACCGCGCTCGATCGCCGCCTCCAGGGCGCTCGCGGCCCGCTCGGGGTCGCCGTAGACCGAGGTCCGGTCCCGACCCGAGGTCTTGGCCTGGTAGAGCGCGACGTCGGCCCGGCCCATCAGCACCGAGCCGGAGTCGCCCCGCTCCCAGGCGGCCACCCCGGCCGAGACGGTCAGCCCCGGCGGGGTCGCGGCGCGCAGCGCGTCGGCGAGATCGGCCGCCCGACCCAGCGGCTGGCCCGGGAGCAGCAGCGCGAACTCGTCGCCGCCGTACCGGCTCAGGCAGGCGCCCAAAGGCACCAGTCGCGACCAGGCCTGGGCGCACGCGATCAGGGCCTGGTCGCCGTGTGGGTGGCCGTGGAGGTCGTTGACCTCCTTGAACCAGTCCACGTCGAGCAGGGTGACGGCGAGCCCACCGCCGCCCTGGTCGGCCTCGCGCAGGGCGGCCTGGAGGCGGCGGGTGAAGCCGCGCCGGTTCAGCAGCAGGGTGAGCGGGTCCTCCTCGGCAGCGTCGGACAGCCGCGCCAGCCAGGCGGCCACCACCGCCATCCCGACGGTGCAGCCCTCGATGATCACGATGGCGCCTGCGGCGATGCTGCTGCGCGACATCGCGACCGCGCAGGCGACCTCGGCGAAGATCACCTCGGCGAGCGCCTCGCGCAGGGCGAAGACGAGCATGGAGTTGACCACCACGAAGATGTACGGCGACCCCAGCGCCACCGAGGCCGAGCCGTGGCCGCCCATCAGCACCAGGGCGGAGATGATCAGGGTCGCGAGCACGGCGAGCGCGTGGTAGCCCCGGCGCGGGATCAGGTGCCCGCAGGCGAAGATCAGCACGCCGATCGCGATCACCCCCGCGCTGACGATCCCGATGCCGACGTGGTCCACCCCGGGCGAGGTCAGGAGCAGGTTGCCGGGCACCAGGGTGAGGCCTCCGAACAGGTAGAGGCTGCCGTTGGTCCAGCGCAGTACGGCCAGGCTCGACACCGCCGGCGTCTCGCGCCACCAGCGCCTGAGGTCGGCCACGATGCGGCGGCCGATGGGGTCGGTCATGTCCCACCGCTTACCCGCGGCGGCGGGGTTGATGCGCCCGCCGAGCTCCTCCGGACAGGCCGTGGCGCCCGACCGGCCGCAAGCACCTAGGCTCGTGCCATGAGCGAACTGACGGTGATCGTGCTCGCTGCCGGCCAGGGCAAGCGGATGAAGTCCAGCCTGCCGAAGGTGCTGCACCCCCTCGGCGGGCGCACCATGGTCGGCCACGTCCTCACCGCGGTCGAGGCGCTCGGCGCCGACCGGGTCGTCGCCGTCGTCGGCCACGGCCGCGAGCAGGTCACCGCCCACCTCCACGAGCACTTCCCGGGCGTGCAGGTGGCCGTCCAGGAGGAGCAGCTCGGGACCGGCCACGCCACCCGGGTGGGCCTGGAGGTGGCCGGCACCGTCGGCGGCGACGTCCTCGTCCTGACGGCGGACACCCCGTTGCTCACCGGGGAGACGCTGGTCTGGTTCATGGAACGGCACCGGGGCGGTGGCCGCGCGGTCAGCATCCTGACCGCCGACGTGCCCGACCCCCGCGGCTACGGCCGGATCGTGCGGGACGGCGACGACGTGCGGGCCATCGTCGAGGAGAAGGACGCCAGCGCGCAGGAGCAGGCGATCACCGAGATCAACTCGGGGATCCTGGCCTTCGACGGGGCCTTCCTCGCCGCGGCACTGCCGCGGCTGGGCAACGCCAACGCCAGCGGCGAGTACTACCTGACCGAGGCGGCCCGACTCGCCGCCGAGGACGGGCTGCGCGCCGGCGCCTTCCTGCTCGAGGACCGGCTGCAGACCGAGGGCGCCAACGACCGGGTCCAGCTCGCCGCGCTGGGCAAGGAGCTCAACCGCCGGATCGTGGAGCGGTGGATGCGCGAGGGCGTGACGGTGGTCGACCCGGACACCACCTGGATCCACGTGGACGTCGAGATCGGCCAGGACACCACGATCGAGCCCGGCGTGCAGCTGCTCGGCGTGACGTCGATCGGGCGCGGCGCGCGGATCGGCCCGGACAGCACGCTCACCGACTGCGAGGTCGGCGACGGCGCCCACGTGGTGCGCACCCAGGCGCTGCTCTCGGTGATCGGCGAGGGCGCCGACGTGGGTCCGTTCGCGCATCTGCGCGCCGGCACCGTGCTGGGCCGCACCGGCAAGATCGGTGGCTTCGTGGAGACCAAGAACGCCCGGATCGGCGATGGCGCGAAGGTGCCGCACCTGTCCTACGTCGGCGACGCCACCATCGGCGAGGGCAGCAACATCGGCGCCGGCACGATCTTCGCCAACTACGACGGCGTCGCCAAGCACCACACCACCATCGGGGCCCAGGTGAAGTCCGGCTCCAACGTGACGTTCGTGGCTCCGGTGACGGTCGGCGACGGTGCCGGTACCGGCGCCGGCACGCTGGTGCGCGAGGACGTCCCGCCGGGCGCGATGGCGCTCTCGGCCGGCCCGCAGCGGCTGCTCGAGGGCTGGGCGCAGGAGCGCCGGGCCGGTACGGCGCAGGCGGCGGCGGCCGAGGCCGCCCGTGCGGCCGGCGTCCTCGTGGTCGGCCGACCGGACGCCGCGGGGACCCCCGATGAACATCCGGGTGAACAGTCGGGTGACCATGAGGCGTCTCACACCGGGGGACCCGAGGTTGGGGCAGCAGACCCCGGTAGGTCAGAATCCTGACGTAAGGCCCTTCGGCGGACACCATCCAGGGAGCAGCGCCTGTGACGGACATCAAGCGGACCACTGAGAAGCACCTGATGGTCTTCAGTGGCCGGGCCCATCCGGAGCTGGCCGAGGAGGTCAGCCGGATCCTTGACACCGCACTGGTGCCGACCTCGGCGTACGACTTCGCGAACTCCGAGATCTACGTGCGCTACCAGGAGTCGGTCCGCGGAGCGGACTGCTTCGTGATCCAGAGCCACACCGCGCCGATCAACCAGTGGATCATGGAGCACCTGATCATGGTCGACGCGCTCAAGCGCGCCTCGGCCAAGCGGATCACCGTGGTGATGCCGTTCTGGGGCTACAGCCGCCAGGACAAGAAGCACAAGGGCCGCGAGCCGATCTCGGCCCGGCTCGTCGCCGACCTGTTCAAGACCGCCGGCGCGGACCGGATCATCTCGGTCGACCTGCACGCCGACCAGCTGCAGGGCTACTTCGACGGCCCGGTCGACCACTTGATGGCGCTGCCGGTGCTGACCGACTACATCGGGCAGAAGTACGGCGACCAGCAGCTGTGCGTGGTCTCGCCGGATGCCGGCCGGATCAAGGTCGCCGAGCGGTGGGCGGCGCGGCTGGGCGGCGTACCGCTGGCGTTCATCCACAAGACCCGCAACATCGAGCGGCCCAACGAGACCGTCGCCAATCGGGTCGTCGGCGAGGTGGCCGGCAAGGTCTGCGTGCTGACCGACGACATCATCGACACCGGCGGCACCATCGTGAAGGCGGCCGAGGCGATCATGGAGGCGGGCGCCGCCGGCGTGATCATCGCCGCCACCCACGCGATCCTCTCCGACCCGGCCGTCGACCGGCTCAAGAACAGCCCCGCCGCCGAGGTCGTCATCACCAACACGCTGCCGGTGCCGGTGGAGAAGCAGTTCGACAAGCTCAC
>Ga0164242_10008442_pt1 | contig 11179 bp, 12 predicted proteins | sample OricomgcompostMG_FD_108783 | JGI IMG/M metagenome (GOLD analysis project Ga0164242, IMG submission 108783) | Miracle-Growth compost microbial communities from Emeryville, California, USA - Original compost - Miracle growth compost (MG) ...
CGCGCGTATGACGATGCAGAGCGTAGCGATGAGGAGGAATCGCGCCGATGACCAGTGTGCTGATTGTCGAGGACGAGGAGTCGCTGGCCGACCCGCTGGCCTTCCTGCTCCGCAAGGAGGGCTTCGAGGCCACCGTGGTGACCGACGGGTCCGCCGCGCTCGCCGAGTTCGATCGGGCCGGAGCCGACATCGTGCTGCTCGACCTGATGCTCCCCGGGATGTCGGGCACCGACGTCTGCAAGCAGCTGCGCGCGCGTTCCAGCGTGCCGGTGATCATGGTGACCGCCCGGGACAGCGAGATCGACAAGGTCGTCGGCCTCGAGCTCGGCGCCGATGACTATGTGACCAAGCCGTATTCGGCGCGGGAGCTGATCGCGCGGATCCGGGCGGTGCTGCGCCGCGGCGGTGACGACGACTCCGAGATCAGCGACGGCGTGCTCGAATCCGGCCCGGTGCGGATGGACGTCGAACGCCACGTGGTTTCGGTCAACGGTGACACGATCACGTTGCCGCTCAAGGAATTCGACCTGCTCGAGTACCTGATGCGCAACAGCGGCCGGGTGCTGACCCGCGGCCAGCTGATCGACCGGGTGTGGGGCGCCGACTACGTCGGCGACACCAAGACGCTCGACGTGCACGTCAAGCGGCTGCGCTCCAAGATCGAAGCCGACCCGGCCAACCCGGTGCACCTGGTGACGGTGCGCGGGCTGGGCTACAAGCTGGAAGGCTAACTAGCCCGACGGGCGTGCCGGCGGCGGACCGTCGGTGTCGAAGACGGTCCGCTCATCGTCGTTGGCGCTCAACGTGATACGCCGACGCATGTCCGCCGTCATCGGCGGAAGCTCGTCGAGGTCGAACCACGCGGCGGCGGTGCTCTCGTCGTCGGCGGGGAAGGGCTCCCCGGACAGCCACTCCATCCGGAACACGTGATCCAGGTACTGGGCGTGGTCGCCGTTGGCGTGGATGGCCGGCCGGGTCACGTGCACCCACGCCAGCCGGGTGGCCCGCGCGCTGACCCCCGTTTCCTCGCGCACTTCGCGGGCGGCGCAGTCGGCCGGATTCTCGCCCGGCTCCACGATGCCCGTCACGGCCGTCCAGGCGCCATTGTCGGATCGCTTGACCAGCAACACCTTTCGGCCGCGGATGGTGACTGCCGTGATGCCGGGCAACCACAGCGGCGCATGGCCGATCCGCCGGCGAAGCTCGACGATGAAATCCGGGACCGGCGTCACGCCGGGATCCGCTCGTTGACGGCGGGTGCCTCGGCGCCGCGCAGCCCCACTTCGGCGTGCCCGAGCACCGACCACCGCCGGTCGTCGATCTCGACGCGGATGTCGGCCCGTTCGGTGTTGGTGCACACCGCGGTGCCGCCGTCGGGATCGGTGTAGCCCAGGCTCACGCAGCGCTCCGGCGGCAGGTCGGCCCGGATGCACACCCGGCGCCCGCCGATCCGGCCCGCCAGCTGCCAGTGCGGCAGCTGCAATCGCGTCCGCATCCGCAGCGACGGCAAAACGCTTGCGGGCCAATCGTTTCCGTCGAGCCGGAAGCGCACGAAAGCCAGCGGCGCGAGGCGGCGCAGCCCGGGCCTGTGCGACACCGCGGAAACCACCTCGAGAACGTCGCCGCCGCCGAGGTCGGCATGCATCCACCCCCAGCGGCGGGCGTTGCCGTGCCCGAAGATGTGGGCGACACCGCCACGCCACCCCTCGACGCGCGCGGGGGCACCGTCGAGGTGCAACCGGCCGGTGAACTCGGCGGTGGGGGCGAGCACCACCTGCGCGCCGGGCAGCAGCTCACGCTCCCACGCGAGTCGCGGGAACGTCCACAGCGGGCGCGTGGGGTCCGTCCAGGACAGCTCCCAGGACAGCGCTCCGGCCCGCCCGCTCAGCCGCTCGTCGGCCACCCGAACGCCCGCGCAGGCGAACCAGTCCGGGCCGGTGGCGGGGTGCGCGGGCACCGGCCCGAACCGGCCGGTGCGCGGCGGCCCGTCGGGCGGAAACCAGGTGGCCCAGCCGTGCCCGTAGGCGGCGCCGCGCAGCGGGGCCACGGTCTCGCAGTGGACCCACAATCCCGCGCCGGTGCGCGGATCGGACAGGGTGGCGTACCAGACCTCGAGGCGCCCCGGCCGGCCGCGCCAGCGCGGGGCGGCGGCCGATCGCTTCTCGTCGTCCACCACAGGCCCGACGTCGTGGCTACTCGGCGATCCGGGTCGCCGGGTGCACCGCGATGAGCCCTAACTTGCTGCGGCGCTTGCACATTGCGGCCAGCTCCGCGTACGCCTTGGCGCCCAGCAGCTCGGTGAGCTCGTCGGCCAGGCTTTCCCACACCTGGGTGGCGCCGACGTGAGCGGCCGGGTCGCCGGTGCAGTACCAATGCAGGTCCGCGCCGCCGGAACCCCAACCGCGGCGGTCGTATTCGGTGACCCAGGTCTTGAGGATCTCGGTGCCGTCGGGCCGGGTCACCCACTCCTGGCTGCGCCGGATCGGCAACTGCCAGCAGACGTCGGGCTTCATGGTCAGCGGCGGCACGCCGAGCTTGAGCGCCTTGCTGTGCAGCGCGCACCCGACACCTCCGGCGAAACCCGGCCGGTTCAGGAAGATGCAGGCGTCCTTGTGCTTGCGGGTGCGGTACTGCGGCTGGCCGTCGTGCTCGTCGAGCTCCAGATAACCCTTGCGGCCCAAGCCTTTTTCCCGGAATTGCCAGTCGTCATCGGTCAGCTGTTTGACCGCGTCGTCCAGCCGGGCGCGGTCGTCGTCGTCGGACAGGAACGCCCCGTGCGAGCAGCACCCGTCGTCGGGGCGGCCCGCCACGGTGCCCTGGCAGGCCGGCGTGCCGAACACGCACGTCCACCGCGACAGCAACCAGGTCAGGTCGGCGGCGATCAGGTGCTCGGGGTTGTCGGGGTCGTAGAACTCCACCCATTCGCGGGCGAAATCCAGCTCGACCTCTTGTCCGGGTTGTCCCGGTTGCGGGTGCGAATTCGCCACGTCGTCCACGTTAGACGAAGATGCGGTCTCGCCGAGCCGCTGACACTCGGGCCCGGTATGGCTCTGATCACGGCGATTGACCGGGTCGCGCGACGCGGGGCGATCGGGGCACCGTTAGGTTGTTGGCGTGCGATTGGGCGTGCTCGACGTGGGTAGCAACACGGTGCATCTGCTGGTGGTCGATGCCCACCGGGGCGGCCATCCGACCCCGATGAGTTCGACGAAAGCCACCCTGCGGCTGGCCGAGGCCACCGACAGCGCCGGCAAGATCACCAAGCGCGGCGCCGAGAAGCTGATCTCCACCATCGACGAATTCGCCAAGATCGCCGACAGTTCGGGCTGCGAGGAGCTGATGGCGTTCGCCACCTCGGCGGTGCGGGAGGCGGGCAACTCCGAGGAAGTGTTGAATCGGGTCCGCAAGGAGACCGGCGTCGAGCTGCGGGTGCTGACCGGGGTCGACGAGTCCCGGCTGACGTTCCTGGCGGTGCGCCGCTGGTACGGGTGGAGCGCGGGCCGGATCATCAACCTCGACATCGGCGGCGGCTCGCTGGAGATGTCCAGCGGCCTGGACGAGGAGCCCGAGGTGGCGTTGTCGCTGCCGCTGGGCGCGGGCCGGCTGACCCGCGAATGGCTGCCCGACGATCCGCCCGGCCGGCGCCGGGTGGCGATGCTGCGGGACTGGCTGGACGCCGAGCTCGCCGAGGCCAGCGAAAACATCCTGGAGGCCGGAACCCCGGACCTCACGGTGGCGACGTCGAAGACGTTTCGCTCGCTGGCGCGGCTCACCGGGGCGGCGCCCTCGGGCGCCGGACCGCGGGTCAAAAGGACGCTGACAGCAAACGGCCTCAGGCAACTCATATCTTTCATCTCTAGGATGACGACCGCTGACCGGGCCGAACTGGAAGGAGTGAGCGCCGAGCGGGCGCCGCAGATCGTGGCGGGCGCTTTGGTGGCGGAGGCGAGCATGCGAGCGCTGTCGATCGAATCGGTGGATATCTGCCCGTGGGCGTTACGGGAAGGTCTCATCTTGCGCAAACTCGACAGCGAAGCCGACGGAACGGCCCTCATGGAGCCGTCCGTGCGTAATGCTGGAGGTCAGGTAGTTGATCGGAATCAGAACCGATCGAGAGGCGACAAACCATGACCGGACCGCATTCCGAGACCGAGAGCCCGGGCACTCGGCCGATCTCGGTTGCCGAATTGCTGGCCAGAAACGGAACCATCGGCGCCCCGGCGGTCACCCGGCGGCGTCGCCGGCGGCGCGGCGACAGCGACGCGGTGACCGTGGCCGAGCTCACCGGCGAGATCCCGGTCATCCGTGACGACGAGCCCGACGACCAACCCGGCGCCACCGACACCGTCGACACGGCCGCACCCGCCCAACCCGTGGCCGAACCCGCCGAACCGGTAGCCGAAGACGAGCCCAAGACCCCCTACTGGTCCGAGCCCGAGCCGCGCTGGCCCAAGTCGCCGCCGCAGCCCAAGCGCGCCCCCGGGCCCGAGCGCAGCGCCTACCCGCGGCCGCTGCCCGAGCCGGGCCCGTCCGCCAACGGCACCGGCCGGCGATCCTCGGGCGCCGAGGACATGAGCCCCGACCCGATGGACCACTACGCCGACATTCCGGTGGACGTGATGGACTCCGAGGTGCGCGAGGCCGAACCGGCGTTGGAGGACTCCGCGTACGTGCGCTCGTATCTGCAATCGGATTCGGCGCTCGACGACGACCTCGACGAGGATCTCGACGACGACCACGCGGATGCCGCGACGCTGACCGACGAGGACCTCGACGCGGCGCACCTCGAGGACGAGGACGCCGAGGCGGCACACCCGGCGCCCGGCAGGCTCGAGGCGATCTGGCGCGGCAGTGTGGTTGTGCTGCAATCGATTCTGGCCGTCGCGTTCGGCGCCGGGCTGTTCGTGGCCTTCGACCAGCTGTGGCGCTGGAACAGCATCGTGGCCCTGGTGCTCTCGGTGCTGGTCATCCTCGGCCTGGTGGTCGGGGTGCGGGTGGTGCGCAAGACCGAGGACATCGCCAGCACGTTGATCGCGGTCGCGGTGGGTGCGTTGATCACCCTGGGGCCCTTGGCGCTGTCGTTGCAGTCGGGCTAGCGGCACCGACAGACAGTGCGCCCTGCCATCAAAGTCGGCCTGTCCACGGCTTCGGTGTATCCGTTGCGGGCCGAGGCCGCGTTCGAATACGCGGCCCGGCTCGGCTACGACGGGGTGGAGCTGATGGTGTGGGCCGAGTCGGCCAGCCAGGACATCGCCGCCGTCAAGAAGCTGTCCCGGCGCTATCGGGTGCCGGTGCTGTCCGTGCACGCGCCGTGCCTGCTGATCTCGCAGCGGGTGTGGGGCGCCAACCCGATCCCCAAGCTGGACCGCAGCGTGCGCGCCGCCGAGCAACTGGGCGCGCAGACCGTCGTCGTGCATCCGCCGTTCCGCTGGCAGCGGCGGTACGCCGAGGGGTTCACCGAGCAGGTCGCGACGCTGGAGGCGGCCAGCGACGTGATGATCGCGGTGGAGAACATGTTCCCGTTCCGGGCGGACCGGTTTTTCGGAGCGGGCCAGTCGCTGGAACGCATGCGCCGCCGCGGCGGCGGCCCCGGCCCGGCGATCTCGGCGTTCGCGCCGTCCTACGACCCGCTGGACGGCCACCACGCCCACTACACGCTGGACCTGTCCCACACCGCGACGGCCGGCACCGATTCGCTGGACATGGCGCGGCGGATGGGCAACGGGCTGGTGCACCTGCACCTGTGCGACGGCAACGGGCTGCCCGCCGACGAACATCTGGTGCCCGGCCGCGGCACCCAGCCCACCGCCGAGGTGTGCCAGATGCTGGCCGCCGGCCATTTCGCCGGCCACGTCATCCTCGAGGTGTCGACGTCCAGCGCGCGCAGCGCCACCGAGCGAGAGGCCATGCTCGCCGAATCGCTACAGTTCGCCCGCACCCATCTGCTGCGCTGACCACCCAGGAGACCCCCCGAGTTCATGAACGCGTTATTCACCACCGCAATGACGTTGCGGGAGGCCGGATCCGGCGTCTACGACGGCGAGCTCGACAAGCGCTGGACCATCGGTCCCAAGGTGCACGGCGGCGCGATGCTGGCGCTGTGCGCCAACGCCGCCCGCACCGCCTGCGCCGGCGGGCCGGAATCGGCGCAGCAGCCCGTGGCGGTGTCGGCCAGCTTCCTGTGGGCGCCCGATCCGGGGCCGATGCGATTGGTGACGTCGATCCGCAAGCGCGGCCGGCGGATCAGCGTGGTCGACGTCGAGCTCACCCAGGGTGAGCGGACCGCCGTGCACGCCGTCGTCAATCTCGGTGAGCCGGAGCACTTTCCGGCCGACGGGTCGGCGGCAAGCGCCAAGCCGCTGCTGTCGGCCAACCCGGTGCCGGCTCTGATGCCGCCCGAACCGCCCGACGACATCGAACCGATCGGGCCCGGGCATCCGCTGGCCGGCCTGGTGCACCTGGGCGAGGGGTGCGACGTGCGGCCGGTGTTGTCGACGATGCAGCCCTCCGCCGACGGGCGACCGCCGGTGATCCAGATGTGGGCACGCCCCCGCGGGGTGGCGCCGGATGCGCTGTTCGCGCTGATGTGCGGCGACCTGTCGGCGCCGGTCACCTTCGCCGTGGACCGCACTGGCTGGGCGCCGACGATCCAGCTCACCGCGTTTCTGCGGGGCCTGCCGGCCGACGGCTGGCTGCGCATCATCGCGACCTGCACCGAGATCGGGCACGACTGGTTCGACGAGGACCACACCGTCGTCGACAGCCTGGGCCGCCTGGTGGTGCAGGCCCGCCAGCTGGCCCTGGTCCCTGCCGCTCCTTAGCCGGCGGTGTCTGCGATGCTGTCCGGCATGGCAAGAATCGCGATCATCGGTGGCGGCAGCATCGGGGAGGCCCTGCTGTCGGGTCTGCTGCGGGCGGGCCGGCAGGTCAAGGACCTGGTGGTGGTCGAGCGGGTTCCCGAGCGCGCCAAATATCTGGCCGACACCTACTCGGTGCTGATGACCTCGGTGGCCGATGCGGTGGAAAACGCGTCGTTCGTCGTGGTCGCGGTGAAACCGGCCGACGTCGAGTCGGTGATGTCCGAGATCGCCCGCGCCGCCGGCCAGGCCGAGAGCGACACCGCCGAGCAGGTGTTCGTCACGGTCGCCGCCGGGGTCACCATCGGCTACTTCGAATCCCGGCTGCCGGCCGGGACACCGGTGGTGCGGGCCATGCCGAACGCGGCCGCGCTGGTCGGCGCCGGGGTCACCGCCCTGGCCAAGGGCCGCTTCGTCACCGCCCCGCAGCTCGAGGGCGTCTCGGCGCTGTTCGACTCGGTCGGGGGCGTGCTGAGCGTGCCGGAGAGCCAGATGGACGCCGTCACCGCCCTGTCCGGCTCCGGGCCGGCGTATTTCTTCCTGCTGGTGGAGGCCCTGGTGGACGCCGGGGTGGCCGCGGGCCTGAGCCGCGAGGTGGCGGCCGACCTGACCGCCCAGACCATGGCCGGCTCGGCGGCGATGCTGCTGGAGCGGATGGACGCCGATCGGCGACTGGGCGAGGCGGAGACGCCCGGGATGCGGGTGGACGCCACCGCCACCCAGCTGCGGGCCACGGTGACCTCCCCGGGCGGCACCACCGCGGCCGGCCTGCGCGAGCTGGAGCGGGGGGGCCTGCGGGCGGCCGTCGACGCCGCCGTCCAGGCCGCCAAAATACGCTCTGAGCAGCTAAGAATTACATCGGAGTAATCCAAGAATTTTGAACTGATTGTCCCCCACCAGTACCAGTAACCCCATTAGTCCCGCTATTCTCCTTGTGTAAGCGCGTGTCGGTGCCAGCGGAGGGGAAGCCGCTGGCATGCGCGTGCCTGACACGATTGGGTTGCGATGACGTCTACGAACGGGCCATCAGCGCGAGATTCTGCAGGTAAGGCACGGGACGCCGGTTCCGGCGACGGCCAGCAGGGCAGGACGCAATTTCTCACCGTCGCCGAGGTGGCCGCGTTGATGCGGGTCTCCAAGATGACGGTCTACCGGTTGGTGCACAACGGCGAACTGCCCGCGGTGCGGGTGGGGCGGTCGTTCCGGGTGCACGCCAAGGCCGTCCACGACATGCTGGAGACGTCCTACTTCGACGCCGGCTGAGCCCGACGACGGCGCGGCGGCACCGGTCCTGCGCGGGCGCGGTCACCCGACTCCGGTTTGGTGTTCGATGCATCCGGCCGGGTAAAGTGTCCGGGTCCAATCTTTGAAGCAGGCCACGGTCAGATAGCGGAGTTATGGGTTCAGTAATCAAGAAGCGGCGCAAGCGTATGTCGAAGAAGAAGCACCGCAAGCTGCTGCGTCGCACCCGGGTGCAGCGCAGAAAACTCGGCAAGTAACTCCGTCGGCGGCCCGGTGCCGCCGCCCCGCCCGGCCGTTAGGCTGTTCGGGTGGATCCGTCGAATGGGCACAATTCCGGACCGGACGACACCGCCGGCAACACGGTGCATTACCCCAAGATCGTGTTGGTCACCGGCGCCTGCCGGTTTCTCGGCGGCTACCTGACCGCTCGCCTGGCGCAGAACCCGATGATCAAAGGGGTCATCGCGGTGGACGCGATCGCCCCGAGCAAGGACATGCTGCGCCGAATGGGTCGCGCCGAATTCGTCCGCGCCGACATCCGTAATCCCTTCATAGCCAAGGTGATTCGCAACGGCGACGTCGACACCGTGGTGCACGCGGCGGCCGCGTCGTACGCGCCCCGGTCCGGCGGCACCGCGGCGCTCAAAGAGATCAACGTGATGGGCGCGATGCAGCTGTTCGCCGCCTGCCAGAAGGCGCCGTCGGTGCGCCGGGTGGTGCTCAAGTCGACGTCGGAGGTGTACGGCTCCAGTGCGCACGACCCGGTGATGTTCACCGAGGACAGCACCAGCCGCCGGCCGTTCCGGGCCGGCTTCGCCAAGGACAGCCTCGACATCGAAGCCTATGCGCGCGGTCTGGGGCGGCGCCGGCCCGACATCGCGGTCACGATCCTGCGGCTGGCCAACATGATCGGCCCGGCGATGGACACCACCCTGTCGCGCTATCTGGCCGGCCCGCTGGTGCCGACCATTCTCGGCCGGGACGCGCGGCTGCAGCTGCTGCATGAGCAGGACGCGCTGGGCGCGCTGGAGCGCGCGGCGATGGCCGGCAAGGCCGGCACCTTCAACATCGGCGCCGACGGCATCATCATGCTCTCGCAGGCGATCCGGCGGGCCGGCCGGATTCCTTTGCCGGTACCGGGTTTCGGCGTCTGGGCGCTGGACTCGTTGCGGCGCGCCAACCGCTACAACGAGATCAGTCGCGATCAGTTCGATTATTTGAGCTACGGCCGCGTGATGGACACCAGCCGGATGCGTTCAGAGCTTGGCTACCAGCCGAAATGGACGACCGCGGAGGCCTTCGACGACTACGTTCGCGGCCGCGGCCTGACTCCCATAATCGATCCAGATCGGGTACGCTCCCTGGAGAGTCGCGCCATAGCCCTGGCCCAGCGCTGGGGTAGCCGAAATCCAATTCCGTGGGGTGGGGTCAGGTAGGTATCGTGGCGGGTGAAACCAGAGCGAATGTCATTCCACTGCACACGAATCGGGGTCGGGTAGCGGCGCGTCGGAGAGCCGATCAACGGGCCGAGTCAGCTCGCCAGCATCCTTCGCTGCTGTCCGATCCCAGCGGCCGCGCATCCGCCGAGCAGATCGCCGCGGTGGTCCGCGAGATCGATGATCACCGCCGCGCGGCCGGCGCGTCGTCGCCGGAGGCGCCGCTCAACGAGCTGGCGCAGCGGGTCGCCGCGGTCGCCGGGTTCCTGCGTCAGCGCCTGACCGGTGACTACAGCGTCGACGAGTTCGGCTTTGACCCGCATTTCAACAGCGCGATCGTGCGGCCCCTGCTGCGGGTCTTCTTCCGGTCCTGGTTCCGGGTCGAGGTGAGCGGCATCGAGAACCTGCCGGCCGAGGGCGCCGCGCTGGTGGTGGCCAATCACGCCGGGGTGTTGCCGTTCGACGGGCTGATGCTGTCGGTGGCCGTGCACGACGAGCACCCCGCGCACCGGGACCTGCGGCTGCTGGCCGCCGACATGGTGTTCGACCTGCCGGTGGTGGGCGAGGCGGCCCGTAAGGCCGGGCACACCATGGCCTGCACCACCGACGCGCACCGGCTGCTGGCCGCCGGCGAGCTGACCGCCGTGTTCCCGGAGGGCTACAAGGGGCTGGGCAAGCGGTTCGAGGACCGCTACCGGTTGCAGCGGTTCGGCCGCGGCGGGTTCGTCACCGCCGCGTTGCGGACCAAGGCGCCGATCATCCCGTGCTCGATCATCGGGTCCGAGGAGATCTACCCGATGCTGACCGACGTCAAGCTGCTGGCCCGGCTGTTCGGGCTGCCCTACTTCCCGGTCACGCCGCTCTTCCCGTTGGCCGGGCCGATGGGGTTGGTGCCGCTGCCGTCGAAGTGGCACATCGCGTTCGGTGAGCCGATCTACACCGGCGACTACGCGGCCTCCGACGCCGACGACCCGATGGTCACCTTCGAGCTGACCGACCAGGTGCGCGAGACCATCCAGCAGACGCTGTACCGGCTGCTGGCCGGCCGCCGCAACATCTTCTTCGGCTGAGTTCTTCGGCTTGCCCGCCGAACGTCGGCTTGCCCGCCGAACGTCGAGTTGTTGGGCGATTAAGCCGTTTTTCGGCCCAACAACTCGACGCTGGCCGGCCTATTTGACCATGGTGAACTGGCAGACGTTGGTGTAGCCGTCGCGGAACAGCTCGGCGCAGCCCCGCAAGTACTTGAGGTAAATGTCGTAGGTCTCCTGACCCTTGAGGGCGATCGCCTCTTCCTTGTGCGCCTCGAGCGCGTCGCCCCAGGCGGTCAGCGTCGGGACGTAGTTCTTTCCGATGAAGTGGTGCCGCTCGATCTTGAAACCCGCGTCGGTCGCGTACTTGTCCACCAGGTTGACCTGCGGCAGCTTCCCGCCCGGGTAGATCTCCTTGAGGATGAAGCTGATGAACCGCAGCAGGGTCATGTTCACCTTCAAGCCCATCGCGTTGCCCTCTTCGCGGGTCGGCACCACGATCGAGTGCAGCAGCATGCGGCCGTCGTCGGGCAGCAGGTCGTAGTACTTCTTGAAGAAGGTGGCGTAGCGCTCGTACCCGGCGTCACCGGCGCCGTCGGCGAAGTGCTCGAACGCG
>Ga0164242_10008443_pt1 | contig 11176 bp, 7 predicted proteins | sample OricomgcompostMG_FD_108783 | JGI IMG/M metagenome (GOLD analysis project Ga0164242, IMG submission 108783) | Miracle-Growth compost microbial communities from Emeryville, California, USA - Original compost - Miracle growth compost (MG) ...
TCACCGCGCGCAATCTTCGGCAGATATTCGGCCTTCTGCGCCTCAGTGCCGTATTTGAGGAGTGCCGGGCCGAGCATCGAGATACCGAAGCTGTACAACGGGTTGCGCGCGTTGATGCGGCGCAATTCCTCGCGCAACACCTTGGTTTCGGCAGGCCCGAGACCACCGCCGCCATATTGCTTCGGCCAGTCGGGCACCGTCCAGCCCCTGGCGCCCATCGCGTCCATCCATTGTTTCTGGGCAGGCGTCAGCGCGGATTGGTCGCGCCCACCCCAGCATACATCCTTTTCTGAATGCACCGGCTCGCGCATTTCCGGCGGGCAGTTCGCCTCCAGCCACGCGCGGGTTTCGGCGCGGAAATGGTCGAGGTCGATATCGGTCATGCTCGAGGATCCAGGTCCGTTCGCCCTGGGCGACACCGAAGGGCGGTTGCAAAGAGGCGTGCTTCGACTTTGCTCAGCACGAGCGGTTCTCCTTCATTAACTCGTGCGCCGCCCTGGCGACGGCGATAGCGGTGAAATCCTGGTTGGTGTCAGCAATCACCTGGACACCGATCGGCATCCCGCTTTCGTCGCGACCGACCGGCACGCTGGTCGCGGGCAGCATCGGGAAGGTCGCAAGGCCCGGCCAAGCGAGCTGCAGCCCGAATTGCGTATCCTCGCCGTCGACATCGAGCCGGCGCTCTGCGATCGGCGTGTCGTCGTGCAGGAAGGCGACCGTGCCCCAGGCGGGGGCGATCACGGCGTCATATTGGTGGAACAGCCGCTGCCACTGGCGCGCGTTGCGCGCCTGCTCGTCCTGCAGGCCGAACCAGTCTTCAAGCGTCGGCTGCGGACGACCATCCTGCTGACGTCCGCGCGTCATCGCGATGTTGAGCATGTGCATGTAATGGGCGTATTGCTGCGCCAGGTCGGGCAGCAGCGCGCTCGTGTGATCGACTCGCGCGCCGGCTTTCTTGAAAGCCTTGCCAACGTCGAAAATCGCCTGCCGGATCGATCGTTGCACCTTGGCGACCGGGTGCTCGGGCAGCAACAGGATGCGCCATTCTCCCGGCCCACGCGTCGGCGGCTTAGGCAGCGGAATGTCGGCGAGGACTTCGAGCTCGGCGGCGAGGTCATCGGGATCGCGAGCCATCGGACCGACGACTGACAGTGCAACTCGGGCGAGATCGGTGCGCGGAAAATAGTGGCCGTCGGGATTGAGCGCAGTGAAGGTCGGCTTGTGCCCCCAGGTGCCGCAGAACGCCGCAGGCACGCGTATCGAGCCGCCGATATCCGATCCGATTTCAAGCGGCACGTAGCCCGCCGCCAGCGCTGCCGCTGCCCCGCCTGACGAACCGCCGCTTACGCGGTTCGGATCGTGCGGATTACGCGTGCGACCGTAATTGGGATTGTTTGATTGAAGATCTGCAAGGCCGACCGGCACGTTGGTTTTGCCGAGAATCACCGCGCCGGCGGCTTTTATGCGTTGAACGACGATCGCGTCGGCGCCCGCAATATGGTCGGCGTGTTCGGCAAATCCCCAGCTGGTTGGCAAGCCGGCAACGTCGAAGCTTTCCTTCACCGTCATCGGAACGCCAAAAAAAGGACGGTTGTCGGGACCCGCCTCATCGAGAGCCTTTGCGGCGGCGCGGGCGCGGTCGAAGTCGCGGATGACGACAGCGTTGATCGCGCCGTCACCGGCCTCGACGCGGGCAATCGCCGCTTCGCATTCGGCAAGTGCAGTGGTCTTGCCAGCGCGGATCGCGGCGGCGGTAGCAAGTGCGGTGCGGGTCATCGCCACTTTTCCTCGCTTCCGAATTGTTCTGGAGCCTGCTGAATTGAAGTCGCCGCCGCTTTCTTTGCGGGACCGTTGAGCCCGCAACAAATCCGGCATAGCAAGGAGGGAGAGCAAAGCCTCACGACGTAAACCGCTCGCCTTTCTCTGCCTTCTCCTTGAGCAGCGGCCCCACGTCGAAACCGTGCTTTTCCAGCCCGGCGACGATCTTCTTCAGCCCCTCGGTGTCGGCCCAGAACATCGGGCCGCCTCGATAGGCCGGCCAGCCGTAGCCGTAGATCCACACCACATCGATGTCCGAGGCGCGCTGAGCCTTGCCTTCGGCGAGAATTTTCGCGCCCTCGTTGACCATCGGGTAAAGCGTACGCTCGACGATCTCCTGGTCGGTAACGGCGTGTTGCGCCGCGCCAGTCCTTTTACGGAATTCGTCTATGATCTCAGCGACCCGGGGGCTGGGGCTGGGATTGCGCTTGTCATCATAATCGTACCAGCCCGCCTTCGTTTTCTGGCCCCAGCGCTTCTCGGCGGCGAGCGCGTCGCGGATGTTCTCGATGCGCGTCGGGTCGCGATGCCACCCGATGTCGACGCCGGCGAGGTCGCTCATCTGGAATGGACCCATCGGCATCCCGAACTCGACATGCACCCTGTCGATTTGCTCGGGAGTGGCTCCTTCCATCAGCAGCTTCATTGCCTCGACCTGCCGCGGCATCAGCATCCGGTTGCCAATGAAGCCGTAGCAGACGCCTGCCACTACCGCGACCTTTCTGATCTTCTTGGCAAGTGCCATGACGGTCGCCAGCACATCCCCGGCGGTTTTGTCGCCACGTACGACCTCGAGCAGCTTCATGACATTGGCGGGCGAGAAAAAGTGCATTCCCAGCACGTCTTGCGGCCGTTTCGTCACCGCGGCGATCTCGTTGATGTCGAGATACGAGGTGTTGGAGGCGAGGATAGCCCCTGGTTTCACGATACCGTCGAGCCGGGTGAAAACCTCCTTTTTGACATCCATGTTTTCGTAAACCGCTTCGATCACGAGGTCGCAATCGGCCAGCGCATTGAAATCGAGCGTCGGTGTGAGGAGGCTCATTGCCTTCTCGACCTGGTCGGGCGTTAGACGACCCTTGGCCGCCGTCGCCTCGTAATTCTTGCGAATGATGCCGGCACCGCGATCGAGCGCTTCCTGCGCCATTTCGACGATGGTGACGGGGATGCCAGACGACAAGAAATTCATCGAAATGCCGCCGCCCATCGTCCCAGCGCCGATCACGCCGACTTTGTTGATCGGCCGGAGCGTGATGTCCTCGGGAACGCCGTCGATTTTGGAGGCCTTGCGCTCGGCGAAGAAAATGTGCCGCTGCGCGGCAGACTGCACGCCCATCACCAGCTTCATGAACTGTTGGCGCTCGAACTGAACGCCTTCTTCGTATGGCACCTCGGTCGCCTTGACGACGCAGGCGATGTTTGCCTCGGGCGCCTCGAAACCGCGAAAGCGACGAGCATTGGCCTTGCGGAACGCCTCGACCGCCGCGGGATCGGCCGCTGCGGTTTTTTGGCTGGCGCGGGGGAGGGGCTTTCCGATCACCTTTTGCGCAAAGCTGATCGCGTCCGCCTCCAGGCTTTCCTCGTCGGCGATTTGGTCGATCAACCCGGCGTCGAGCGCGCGCCTCGCCGGGATCGGATCGCCCTTGGCGGTCATTTCCAGCGCCAGGGAGACGCCCGCGAGGCGCGGCGCGCGCTGTGTACCGCCGGCTCCCGGGACTAGGCCGAGCCTGACTTCCGGGAAGCCGAGCTTCGCCGACGGCACGGCAATGCGGTAATGGCAAGCGAGCGCCACCTCGCAGCCGCCGCCAAGCGCCGTACCGTGGATGGCAGCGATGATCGGCTTGTCTGCAGCCTCGATCATGTCGACGAGCATCGGCAACGCTGGCTCGGCCATCGGCTTGCCGAATTCGGTGATGTCGGCCCCGGCGAAGAAGGTGCGTCCATCGCAGCGAATCACCATCGCGTGGACAGTGTCGTCGACCACGCCCTCTTTGACCGCAGACTCGATTCCCTGCCGCACCGCTGCACTCAGCGCGTTGACCGGCGGGTTGTCGGACACGATGACGAGGATGCTGCCGTGGCGATGGGTGGTGATCGGGCCGGTCATTCTTCTCTCCAAGGTCGTTGCCCCAGCGCAGGCCGAGGTCTTTGCGGCTTGCAGCCCCAGCATTCGCCGGGCTGACGGATTCACGTAAGGGCGCTGTAGATCAGCGTCTTTAACTCGCGGCGGATCGGATAAACATTGCTGGGCGAAAGCTGTGTCATAAAGACCATGTGCACCCGCTCGAGCGGGTCGATGAAGAAGGCGGTCGAAAACATCCCGCCCCAATAATATTCGCCCGCACTTCCGGGGATCATTGTCTTTGCAACGTCCTGCGTTACCGCAAATCCGAGACCGAAGCCCACGCCCGCGTTTGTCGCCTCGCTGAACAGCGAGCGCGAAAGCGAGGCGAGGTCCGAAGCGCCTGGCAGGTGGTTCGTCGTCATCAGCTCGATCGTTTTGCGGCCCACCAGCCGCACCCCATCGAGCTCACCGCCATTGAGACACGTGCGGCAAAAGCGATGATAGTCGAGGGCGGTCGAGACCAGGCCGCCGCCGCCGGAAAGTTGTGTCGGTCGCGCTGCCCAGGCGCTTGCCGCGCCGCGATCATACAACACCCGCCCTTCGCCGGGCTTCAGCGTGTAGCAATCGGTCAGCCGGTCGATCTTGTCGGGGGGAACGGCAAAGAAGGTGTCGCTCATGCCCAGCGGTGCAAAAATATGCTCGGCGAAGAAGCGATCGAGCGGCAGGCCGGAAAGGCGCTGCACGCAGGCGCCGAGCACGTCGGTCGAGACCGAATAGTTCCACGCCTCGCCGGGTGAGAATTCGAGCGGCAGCTTCGCTACCTCGGAAACGAATTCATCGAGCGTCAGGTTGCCGTGCCATTGCTCTAGTCGACCCGTGCGATAGGCGAGATCGACATTGGAGCGGTTCTGGAAGCCGTACGTCAACCCGGAGGTATGGCGCATCAGATCGATCATCAGCATCGGCCGCACCGGCGCCTTGGTGCGGAACGGCAGCTCGCCGCCACCACCATCGTAAACGCCGACACGCTCGAATTCGGGCAGCACGTGATGGACCGGCGTATCGAGTGCCACCTGGCCCTGCTCGACCAGCATCATGAAGGCGATCGAGGTGATCGGCTTGGTCATCGATGCAATGCGGAACAGCGAGGTCTCGTCCACCGCGGGTCCGCCTTCGCGCGCTGCGCCGATGGATGAGAAATGCGCAATCTCGCCATCTCGCGCGATCAGGATCTGCGCATTGGGCAGAATTCCCGAATCGACATAACGCTGCTTCAGGAAAGTATCGACGCGTGCCAGCCGGTCGGCATCGAAACCTCTGTATCCGGAGCCGCCACCGTGCATGTCCTCTCCATACCTCTTATTCAAACCGGCCTTCTCCTATTGCCTTGAGCGTCGCAAGAATCAACTCTATCGTTCGCTAAAATGGCAACCATGCCAAACCCGACATTCAAGACGGAGAGAGACGCCTTGGCCAGCGACACCATCATCCCTCTCGACCCCGCCTGGCCCAAATGCTCCATTGCCGAAGCGACTACGCGACTTACCGCGCCGGGGTCACGGTTCGAAATGCAAACCGTCGATATCCGCGGCGTACCGACCCGTGTGTGGAAGAACGCGCCGGCCAATCTTGCTTTGTTGCTGCAATTCTCGCGGAGCCATAGAGAGCACATCTTCACCATCTATCAGGACGAGCGAGTCACTTTCGAGGCGAATTTCCGTGCTGCCGCGCATTTGGCCGCGCGCCTTGCCGCGTTAGGGGTAAAGAAAGGCGATCGCGTCGCGCTGGCGATACGCAATCTTCCCGAATGGCCCGTCGCCTTCTTTGCCATCGCCAGTCTCGGCGCGATCGTCGTGCCGTTGAACGCCTGGTGGACCGGCGTCGAGATCGAATACGGTCTCGCCGATTCGGGCGCGAAGGTGCTGATCGCCGACGACAGGCGCCACGAACGATTGCTGCCGCATTATCCCGCGCTGCGCGAACTCGACCATGTCCTGGTCGCCCGCGCCTCTCTGGCACTCAGCGGTAACGCCTCGCGGCTGGAGGATGTGATCGGCACCCCTAACGACTACCATGCCCTGGCGGACATAGCCTTGCCACAGGTCGCGATCGCTCCGGACGATGATGTAACGATTTTTTACACCAGCGGCACCACCGGTAGGCCGAAAGGCGCGCTTGGTACCCACCGCAACCTCGCCACGAACATTATGTCGGCGGGTTTCGCGTCGGCCCGTTCGTTCCTCCGTCGCGGCGAGGCACCGCCCGAGCCGCAGCCGCGCACCGGTTTGCTGGTCATCCCGCTGTTCCATGTCACGGCATGCAGCGCCTCGATGATGGGCACGCTGGCAAGCGGCTCAACGCTGGTCTTCATGCGCAAATGGGATCCAGTGGAGGCAATGGAGATTATCGAGCGCGAAAGGGTCAACCTGGCAGGCGGTGTGCCGACCATCGCCTGGCAACTGCTCGAGCATCCCGAGCGGGACAAATACGACCTCTCCAGCCTCGAGGCGATCGCGTACGGTGGTGCGCCGTCTGCGCCCGAACTCGTCCGGCGCATCTATCGGGAATTCGGGGCGCTGCCCGGCAACGGGTGGGGAATGACCGAGACGATGGCCACGGTCACCAGCCATTCGGGCGAGGACTACCTCAACCGGCCGGACAGCGCTGGCCCGCCGGTCGCCACGGCCGACCTCAAGATCATGTCGGAGGACGGGCGGCAAGAGCTGCCGATCGGCGAAGTCGGCGAACTTTGGGCGCGCGGGCCAATGATCGTGAAAGGCTATTGGCGTAATCCCGAGGCGACGGCGGAGACTTTCGTCGACGGCTGGGTGCGCACGGGCGACCTCGCCCGGCTCGACGAGGAAGGTTTTCTCTACATCGTCGATCGCGCGAAGGACATCGTCATCCGCGGCGGCGAGAACATCTATTCGATCGAGGTAGAGAACGTGCTCTATGCGCATCCCGCGGTGACCGACTGCGCATTGATCGGGCTGCCCCATCCGACGCTCGGCGAAGAGCCGGCCGCGGTTGTGCATCTGGCGCCGGGCGAGCGCGCGAATGAGGCAGAGCTCCAGGATTGGGTTCGCAGCCACCTTGCCGGGTTCAAGGTGCCGGTTGCGATCCGCTTCGTCACCGAAACGCTGCCGCGCAACGCCAACGGCAAAATTCTCAAGGGCGAACTCAAGCCCCTGTTCGCTGCCGAACGCGCCGCTTGATCACGGGTCATTCCGGTGCGGACCTTTTGTGCCGGTCGTTCGTAGACGTGGCGTGCTGATTGACAATTTCTTGCGGGGCCGGCGCCACCGCGAACTTACTGGCGAGGAAAAGGAAGCGCTTGAAAATGCCATCGAGCGCGTCGAGCGGCTGCCCGCTCGGCACACGACCAATCGTCGCGGCGAGCGCGTGCGCCGCAGTACGCTGTTATTGTCGGGATATATGTGCCGCTACATGGACGCGACTGACGGCTATCGGCAGCTTCTATGCTATCACTTGCCGGGAGATTTCCTCGATCTGCACGGTTATCCGCTGCAGCGGCTCGATCACGACGTCGCCACGATCACCGAAGTCGAAGTTGCCTATGTCCCGCACGAGCGGATCACCGAAATTACCGAACGGCTGCCGCACCTGGCACGGCTGTTGTGGTTCTCGACGCTCCTCGACGCGGCGCAGCACCGAGAATGGATTTTCAGCATGGGCCGGCTCGACGCAATTGGTCGAGTCTCGCATTTTTTGGCTGAGACGCGCGCGCGAATGAATGCGGTCGGGTTGGTGGACGATGAAGGCTGGTTCGACTTTCCGCTGACGCAACAGGATGTCGGCGAGGCCTGTGGACTCACGAGTGTCCACGTCAATCGCACCATCCGCCGCTTGCGCGAGGACGGGCTGGTCGAGATCGCCGATCGGCGCGCTCGCGTGCTCAAGGCCGAGGTGCTGGCGCGGACCGGCGAATTCGATCCCGATTATCTCTATCTCGAGGACGAGTTTCGCACGCCGTGAATACCTCGATCCCTTCCTGGGTGCCGGTCAGACCGAGCGCTGCCGCGGCATTGCTGCGAAGCGGGGTTCGCACCATCGATCATGGCTTATGCCGGTTGGAGGGCATCAGGGAGTACAGCGATGATGAAGAATGCCTTTTTCGGATCGCTGCGATCAGGAGCCATCGACGGATCGAGCTTGCCGGTTCGACAGTCGCCATCGCGCCCGGCGACCTGGTATTCGATTTGCACCTGGCCAATGATCGCGTGCCGCCGGCGGATCCGCGGGGGCCTGGGCTCGCCTGGGCGCAACGGTTCCGACGGCGGATGCGCAAGTCTTTCGTCGACCTGGCCAACTTTGTCCGCGCCCATCCGGAGCTTGCCGAGGTGCGGGCGGTGCGCGCGCGTTGCGCGATTGCCAGCCCGGCCGGCTGCCCGAAGATCGCGAGGCTTCTAGGAAGCTTCGGCTTGCGGCCTGCGCAGCCAACAAGGCAACCGAGTCCACTCGCCCGCCCGTTCGGTATCGTTGGCAGCCTTTGGTTGTGGGCGATGGTATGGACCTACAACGCCGGCTGCCTGCGCGGCCGGACGCTGATACGGCAGCGTGACGATTACTGGATTGCCTGGACCGAGTTCACCCGGAGGTTTGGCGAAACGGAACCTTCACCACGACGATTCAAGGGGCCGCCGGCGCTAGTCCATAGTGCTGCAGCATCGGGCCGACGTCGGGTGCCTTGCCATAGAAGGCCTTGAACATCGTCGCATAGTCTTCGGTATGGCCTTTGGACAGGATCATGTCGCGGAAGCGCTGGCCGTTAGCGCGCGTCAAACCGCCATGCGCTTCAAACCAGGCGAAGGCGTCGTTGTCGAGCATCTGCGTCCAGAGATAGGCATAATAGCCAGCCGCATAGCCGTTTGCCCAAATGTGCAGGAAATAGCTGGAGCGATAGCGCGGCGGCACGTCGGCGACATCGAGCCCGGATTTGCCCAGCGCCTGTTCCTCGAACGTGTCGACGTCTTGCTTGCCTGCGCTTGCCGGCAGCGTATGCCAATCCATGTCGAGCATTGCGGCGGCAACCAGCTCGCCGAGGTTGTAGCCGGAGTTGAACTTGGCCGCTTTCTTGATCTTGTCGACCAAGACCGGCGGAATCCGCGCGCCAGTCTTATAGTTTTTCGCATAGTGCGCGAGCACTTGCGGGTCGAGCGCCCAGTGTTCGTTGAACTGCGAGGGAAACTCGACCCAGTCGCGCGCGGTGTTGGTGCCGGAGACGAGAGGATAGGTTTGGTTGGCGAACAGGCCATGCAGCGCATGGCCGAATTCGTGAAACATCGTCGTCACGTCGTCGAAGGTGATGAGCGCTGGCTCGCCCGGCGCAGGCTTGGTGAAGTTCGCGACATTGTAGATAACCGGCTTGGTGCCGAGCAGCTTCGACTGGTTGACGAAGTTCGACATCCAGGCCCCGCCGGACTTGTTGTCGCGCTTCCAGTAATCGAAATACATGAGGCCCAGCGGCGAACCGTCCTTGTCATAGACCTCGTAGGTCATGACGTCGGGTTGGTAGACCGGGATGTCGGTGCGCTTCTTGAACGTGATGCCGTAGAGCTGGTTCGCGGCATAAAACACGCCGTCCTCCAGCACCGTGTGAAGCTCGAAATATGGCTTCACCTCGTTCTGATCGAGATCGTACTTCGCCTTGCGGACCTGCTCGGCGTAATAGTCCCAGTCCCATGGCTTGAGTTGAAAATTGCCGCCGTCGCTCGCGATCGTCGCCTGGATCTCGGCGGCCTCACGCCGCTGTTCGGCCGTGGTTGCAGGAACCAGCGCCTGCATGAACTTGATGGCCGTGTCGGGCGTCTTGGCCATTTGATCATAGAGGACGTACGCGGCGTAATTGGGGTAGCCGAGCAGATTGGCCTTCTTGGAACGCAGGTCGGCAAGCTCGGCGATCGTCGCGCGCGTATCGTTGGCATCGCCTTTTTCAGCGCGGGTCCAGCTTTGGTCAAACAAGGCCTCGCGCGTTGCGCGGTCGGTAAGCGAGGCGAGGGCAGGCTGCTGGGTCGTGTTCTGCAACGGCAGCACCCATTTGCCCGGCATCTGCCGACCCTTCGCGGCCTCGGCCGCCGCAGCGATCTCGGCATCGCTGAGGCCAGCGAGCTTGGCCTTGTCGTCGACGACCAGCGCACCGGCCTTGGCGGCAGCGAGCAGCTTCTGCTGGAATGCGGTCTCCAGCGTCGAGATATCGGTGTTGAGCGTCCTGAGCTTGGCCTTGTCTGCCTCGGACAGTTCCGCGCCAGCGTGGACGAACTGCTGATAATAAAGATTGAGCACCTGCACCTGCTCGGGCATCAGCTTGAGCGATCCCTGCTGGTCATGCAGCGCCTTGACCCGCTGGAACAGTTTGGGATTGAGGTAGATCGCGTCATAGTGCTGGGCGAGCTTGGGCGCTTCGGCGGTCTGCACTGCGTCAAGCGTTGGATTGGTATTGGCTTGCACGACGCCTTCGAAGGCGAGCTGGGCCCGCTCGAGCATCCGGCCGGACTTTTCCATCGCCGCGATGGTATTGTCGAAGGTCGGCGCCGCCGGGTTGTCAGCGATTGCCTGCATTTCCCTGAGCTGGATTTCCATGCCGCGCTCGATCGCCGGCTGGTAATCGCCGTCCTTGATCTTGTCGAACGGCGGGGCGTGGAAGGGCAGGGGGCTGGCGCTCTCCAGCGGGTTGACGGGCGTCGTCTTTTGCGCAGCAGGCGCCGCAGCAGCGCCGCAGGCGAGCGTGGTCGCGGCTAGCAGCAACGTCCTGATCATCATGGGAGTCTCTCCTGAACCGATGCCGACATCGTCGCAGCACGACGCGCCGGGATCAAGCCCGGCCGTCGAGCACCGGCGGAATCCCACGTGGCATCGTTTTCCATACCAGCACCATGCTCGCGAGCATCACCGGGATCACCAGCAGGCTACCTTCGGGGCCAGTCGCGCCGCCAGAGATCAGGGGGTTCCCCGCCGGTGCGGTAATCAAGAGCCGTCCTTGCGACACGAGGCCCGAATCCGCCACGCCGAAAAGATAGCTCTGCGCCCAGTCCCAAGCGCAATGAAAGCCGATTGCCCACCACAGCGACCCGGTCCACCACAGCGAAAAGGCAAAAGCGAACCCAGCAAGGCTGACCGCGGCAATTCCCATCGGCGTTTCACCGCCATTGGTGGTGTGGACAAAGGCGAACAGGACCACCGACAGCAGCAGCACCGCTATCCAGAATCCGATCGACGCAGCGCGTGCAGGAGGCGCTCCTTGCCAGCGGACGATACCGGCTATGCCGCGTGCAA
>Ga0164242_10008444_pt1 | contig 11176 bp, 6 predicted proteins | sample OricomgcompostMG_FD_108783 | JGI IMG/M metagenome (GOLD analysis project Ga0164242, IMG submission 108783) | Miracle-Growth compost microbial communities from Emeryville, California, USA - Original compost - Miracle growth compost (MG) ...
CATCCGGTTGACGTGGTCGAGCCCCGCGGGCGCGTCGGCGTACACCTCGTCGTGGGCGGTGACCGCCTGGTCGACCGCGTCGGCGAGCTCGGGCGCGAGCAGGCCGGTGAGCTCGCCGGCGTCATAGAGCGAGTAGGAGCGGCGGAAGGCCTCGGCCTCGGGCAGCTCCGCGAAGTCGAGGAAGCGGCGGGCCCAGCGCACCATGCGCAGACCGCGTCCGCCGATCGCCACCGGCATCGCGCCGACTCCGCTGCGGGCGGCGGCGCGGACCGGAGAGGGCCAGCGCTGGTAACGCTGGGCGAGCAGATTGGCCAGGTGCTTGCGGTAGCCGCCGAAAAGCTCGTCGGCGCCGGTGCCCGAGAGCAGCACCTTGATCCCGGCCTCCTTGGCGGCGGCGCACATCAGGTAGGTGTTGATCGCGGCCGGGTCGCCGATCGGCTCGTCGAGTGTGCTCACCATCCGGGGCAGCAGGTCGGCGACGTCGGGGGAGAGCTCGATCTCGTGCAGCCGGATGCCGAGCCGGTCGGCCAGCAGCCGCGCGTAGCGGGCGTCGTCGGGCATCGCCTCCAGGCCCTTGTCCTGCGCCCGGAACGCGATCGTCCATGCCTCGATGCCGCCCAGGCCGAGCTGCACGGCCTCGCGGTGGGCGAGGGCGGTGATGAGGGAGGAGTCGAGGCCGCCGGAGAGCATCGAGGCGACCGGTACGTCGGAGACCAGGTGGGCCCGGACGGCGTCCTCGAGCACGGTGCCGAGGTGAGGCTGGACGGCGTGCTGGGCTGCGGTCGCCATCGCGACCGGGTCCCAGAACGTGCCGGTCTCGACCCGGCCGGTGGGGTGGTGGGTCTCCCAGGTGCCGGGCCGCAGCTGTCGGACGCCGGCGACGGCGCTCCGGTCGGCTTGGAGCCACCGGAAGAGCGCCGCGGCCACCATCCCGGCGGGGTCGACCCGCAGCTCGTCGCCGACCACGCCGAGAAGGGCCTTGAGCTCGGAGGCGAACAGCATCCCGGTGCCGCGGCGGTGCACGTAGAGCGGCTTGATCCCGAGCGGGTCGCGGGCCAGGGTGACGGTGCCGGTGGCCTCGTCGTGGATCGCCAACGCGAACATCCCGCGGAACGACGCCAGCGCCGCCGGTCCCCACTGCCGCCAGGCCGCCAGCACCACCTCGGTGTCGGAGCTGGTGGTGAAGACGGCGCCGTGCTGCTCGAGGGCGGCGCGCAGCTCACGGAAGTTGTAGAGCTCGCCGTTGTAGACCAGGGTCAGGCCGCCGCGGACGAGCGGCTGGTCGGCGGCAGCGGTCGGGTCGATGATCGCCAGCCGCCGGTGGCCGAGGACCACCGAGCTGGTCGGCGTGACGTGCTCGACCAGGGCACCGGCGTCGGGACCTCGGTGGGCGAGCCGCTCGGTCATCGCCGCGACGAGCTCCTTGCCGTCGTGCTGCTGGAACGCTCCGGCGATCCCGCACATCACGCCGCTCCCGTCGAGGAGTCACCAGTGGCGGGTTGAGAGGTCACCTTCTGCGCGTCGAGTGGCCGCTCGCGGTCGCGCTGGGCGGGCACGTCGATCTGAGCCGGGGAGGTGGCGGTGCCGGTGCGTCCGGTCAGCCGGTCGTAGACCCGCAGGTAGTCCGGCGCCTGGTGTGACCAGGCCAGCTGCTGCTCGACCCGCTCGCGACCGATCCGGCCCATCCAGGTCCGGCGGCTCGGCTCGTCGATCAGGGCCACGAGGGCCTCGGCGTACGCCGCGATCGGGTCCGCGCAGCGCGGGTCGGCGTAGGAGGCCGCGTCGCCGGCCGAGACCCGGGTCTCGACCAGGTCGAAGGCGACGACGGGCAGCCCGAAGGCCATGTACTCCATCGTCTTGTTCATCGTGGAGACGTCGTTGAGCGCGTTGAGCGGATCGGGGGAGAGGCCGACGTCGGCCGAGGACAGCACCGCGGCGAGCTCCTCGTCGCTGACCCGCCCGGGCAGCTCGACGTAGTCACCCAGGCCCCGGCGATCGCGGTCGGCCACCAGGTCGGCCCAGCAGTCGCCGGCGCCCATCACGGTGAAGGCGATGTCCTCGCGGCCCAGCTCGTTGACCACGTGGTCGACGACCGCCAGCAGCACATCGACCCCGTCCTGGGGACCCATCACGCCGATGTACGCCGCCAGGTGGGCGCGACCACGCTTCAACGAGCGCTTCGGCGTACCGGCCTGGAGGCGGTCCGCGTCCGGCCCGGTGCGCACCACCGTGACCCGGTCGGTCGGGACCTCGCCGCGGGTGCGGGCGATCTGGGCGTAGGAGCCGTTGGTGGAGATCACCTGGTCGGCGGTGCGGAAGGTGGCCCGTTCGAGCGCCCGCAGCCCGCGCAGCGGCAGCGCCGGCCCGTCGGCGAAGCGGGACTCGTAGAGCTCGGGGCACAGGTCGTGGTGGTCGAAGACGAACCGGGTGCCGTCGCGCCAGCGGTACCAGCGCGCGATCGGCCAGAAGATGTCCGGCGGGTTGCACGCCTGCAGCACCGCGAACCGACCGCGGCGCCGCGCTGCGGCCACCAGCCACCAGGTGGCGAGGAAGGACCAGACGTACTCCAGGAGATAGCCGAGGGCGCCGCCACCTGGGGCATAGGGCCGGTAGGCCCGGATGGTGACGCCCTCGACCAGCTGGTAGCGCCCCGTGCCGTGGCCTTGGGGGCACACGACCGTGACGTCGTAGCCGGCGTCGCGCAACGCGCCCGCCTCCAGCCACACCCGCCGGTCGAAGGGGACGGGGAGGTTCTGCACGATGATCAGGACGCGCCGGGTCCGGTCGGTCGGCGTGGCACGGGACGTGCTCACCACCCCACCCCCTGGTAGCCGGGCAGGGCCTCGATCTCGGGCCCGAGGTTGCCCCTCAGGTCGAGGATCACCGGCGGCTTGGTCGCCAGGAGCGCCTGCCGGGCACTCGGCCCGGCGTCGGCAACGAGGGCCACCTCCGCGCCGGCCAACACGCCGACCGGGTCCTGCGCGAGCAGGCAGTTGAGATGCGGCAGACGCTCCTGGACGTAGGTGAGGTTCGCGCCGGTGAGGCGCTGGGTGTTGAGCACCGGGTCGAAGATCTTGACCGCGAAGCCCTTGCCGATCAGCCGTTCGGCCAGGTCGACGCTCGGGCTCTCGCGCAGGTCGTCGGTCTCCGCCTTGAAGCTCAGCCCGAGCAGCGCCACTCGGCGGGCGCCGGTCTCGATGACCCGCTCGACGACGTCGCGCACGACCAGCTCGTTGGTCTGCGCGGTGCCGGCCAGCAGCGGGGCGTCGACCCCGAGCTGCCGGGCCAGGTGCTGCAGGGCGCGCAGGTCCTTCGGCAGGCAACTGCCGCCGTAGGCGAACCCGGGGCGGAGGTACGTCGGCGCGATGTTGAGCTTCTCGTCCGCGCAGAACACCTCCATCACCTCGCGGGCGTCGACGCCGTAGCCGCGGAAGATCCGGGCGAGCTCGTTGGTGAAGGAAACCTTGGTGGCGTGGAAGGCGTTGCAGGCGTACTTGAGCGCTTCGGCCGTCTCGACCCCGACGTGGTGGAAGCCCTCCCTGCCGATGGTGCGGACCAGGAAGCCGAACAGCCGCACCAGCGCGTCGCGGGTGGCCTCGTCGCGGGTCCCGGTGACCAGGAACGGCGGGGTGTAGAAGTCGGTGACCGCGCAGCCCTCACGCAGGAACTCCGGGCACATCGCGGTGCCGACCGTCCAACCGGCGGGCGGGTCGGCGAAGACCGGCGCGACGTGGGCCACGCCGGTGCCCGGCGGGACGGTGCTGCGGACCACGACGCTGTGGTGGCCACCGGCCGGCGGGGTGGCGATCTCCATCGCGTCGCGGAGCTGGGCGAGCGCCCGGTCGAGGAAGGCGAGCTGGGTCTCGCCGTGACCGGTGCTCGGCGTACCGACGCAGATCAGGGAGACATCGGTCGCTTCGAGGGCCAGCTCGACCGAGGACGTCGCGGTCAGCAGGCCGCCGGCGACGCCGGCGTGCACGAGCTCATCGAGGCCGGGCTCGGCGACGGGGCTGCGGCCGGCCGAGACCTGGGCGACCTTGACCGGATCGGGATCGACTCCGACCACCTCGTGACCCACGGCTGCCAGACCAGCGGCGGTGACACTGCCGACGTAGCCGAGGCCGAAGACGGCGACCTTCATGGGGACCTCCAGGAGTGCGGTTGATGCTGGAAACATCACTCGCCCAGGCCCTTCCCGGCCGACACCGGACGTGCCCTTTCCCCTCATTTGGGGAGTGCGGCTCCGGTGTCATCCCCAGAGGTCGGTACGTCGCCCCGGAGCGTCGCTGGATGGATTCGCGTGAACGGGGGACTGTGGGGGCATGCATCGTCACCTCGCCCTCCTGGCCGGTGCGGCCTGCGCCCTGGTCTGCGCCGCCACCAGCGCTGCCACCGGCGCCGCCGTCGCGGCTCCCGCTGCGCCCACGAGTCGTCCCACGCACCACTCCGCGCATCACTCCGCACATCACTCCTCGGGGCACCCCGCCTGGTGGCCGACGGTCGCTCACAGCAAGGCGATCGCCAGCGCCGGCGCTGCCCGCAACGCGCGGCTGACGATCCCGCGGATCGGCATCCACCAGCTGCCGGTGATCGCCTACCACGGCAGCACCGACGACGCTCCGGGCACGCGGATCCAGAACCGTGGGATCGCGGCCGCGTCGATCGGCAGGCCCGGCAAGGGCGGGGTCGGCCCGGGTGGGATCGGCAACTACCTGATCGCCGGGCACCGCACCTCCCACGGCGGCGTCTTCGGTCGGACGCCATCGCTGCCCAAGGGCGCCAAGATCGTCGTCGACGCGGGCCGGTGGCGCTACGTCTACCGCGTGGTCCGCACCCGCTGGGTCGACTTCCGCTCCCAGCACTCGCTCAAGCTGCAGCGCTCGGCAGTGCCCGGCCACCCGGGCAAGAAGGCCAACCGCGCGTGGCTGACGCTGTCCACCTGCGCCACCCCCGAGGACCACGCCGCCGGCGACTTCTGGACCGACCGGCTCGGCAACCCGCAGCACCGGATCGACAAGGTGGCGGTGTTGGCGAAGCGCAAGCCACGTCGGTGAGCAGCAGCTCGACACCAGCGTCCGCTTCACCCGAGGGGCAGCGCTGGCGGCGGGCATCCCACGTCGCGCGCTGTACGCCGCCGGCTACCGCCAGCTGCACACCGGGATCTTCCTCGCCGCCGGCGTCGAGGTGACACCGCTGCTCCATGCCCAGGCGGCGCTGCTGCCGTTCGGTGCCGACGCCCCGCCTCCCACGCGACCGCCGCCCGGGTCTGGAGCCTGCCGATCCCGGTGCTGCCCGACGAGCACGTCACGGTGAGCGACCGCAAGCAGCGCCGCTCCCGCGCGGGGATCCGGTGTCATTGGACCAAGCGGCGTCAGGTGGCTCTCCGACAGGTGGCGTCGCTACTTCCCGGATCGGCCGTGACAGATCCCGCACCTGCGCGATCTGGCATGCCGGACGCCGGGCTCGGGCGTCGGCCGCTCGCCGTTAGGGTTGCCTCATGAGCGCACCCACCGCCGAGATCCTCGCCGACGACCACCTGCTCGCCGCCTGGCTGGCCGAGGAGGCCGGCAAGCGGCTGCTCGAGGTCCGGAAGGAGGGTCTGGAGGGCAAGGAGCTCAAGGACGCCGGCGACCGGGCCGCGCACGAGCTGCTGATGGAGCTCGTCGCGACCTACCGCCCCGACGACGCGGTCCTCTCCGAGGAGGCGCTCGAGAGCGCCGCCGACAAGGACGCTCGCCTGCACGCGGACCGGGTGTGGATCATCGACCCCCTCGACGGCACCCGCGAGTTCTCCGAGCCGCCGCGCGACGACTGGGCGGTGCACGTCGCACTGTGGTCGGCCGCCGGACCTGATGGGGGCGACCTCATCGCCGGCGCCGTGGCGCAGCCCGCGCTGGCGGCCTCCGAGGTCCAGAGCACGTTCCACACCGGCAACCCGCCGCAGGTGCCGGGTCTGGACCAGCTCGACCACCGAAAGGGTGAGCGGATCCGGATCGCCGTCTCCCGCAGCCGCCCGCCGGCGTTCGTCCAGGCGCTCGCCGAGGAGCTCCACGCCGAGCTGGTGCCGATGGGCTCGGCCGGCGTGAAGATGATGTCGGTCGTCCGCGACATCAGCGACGCCTACGTGCACGCCGGTGGCCAGTACGAGTGGGACTCGGCCGCACCCGTCGCGGTGGCCCGGGCCGCCGGCCTCTTCACCAGCCGGGTCGACGGCTCGCCGCTGCGCTACAACCAGGACGACGTCTACCTCCCCGACGTGATCGTGTGCCGGCCGGAGCTGGCCGAGCCGATCCTGGCGTTCATCAAGAAGCACGGCACCGGCGCGTGAGCGAGCAGCCCGCCCGGCCGGCCAGGCCGGCCCGGCCCGGGCACGTGCTGGTGGTCACCGCGTGCGAGCGGCTGACGCCGGGCATGGTGCGGGTGCACTTCTCCGTCGAGGACCGGGCGACGTTCGGACAGGCCTTCGCGACGAGTGCCTTCACCGACCGCTACCTGAAGCTCTCCTTCCCGCAGCCGGACGGCAGCGAGGTGGTGCGCACCTACACCGCGCTCGAGCCCGACCCCGGCGAGGGCACGGTGACCATCGACTTCGTCGTGCACGGGACCGACGGCATTGCGGGGCCCTGGGCAGCGGTGGCGGCGCCGGGAGAGCGGATCACGGTCCGCGGGCCGGGCGGCGCCTACGCCCCCGACCCGACGGCCGACTGGCACCTGCTGGCCGCCGACGAGGCCGGCCTGCCGGCGGTCCGCGCGGCGCTGGCGGCACTGCCCGCCGACGCCCAGGGGTACGCCGTGGTGCACGTGCCGGCCGAGACGCACCGGCAGCAGCTGCCTGCTCCGGCCGGGATGCAGGTCAGCTGGGTCGTCGACGGCGCGCCGGGAGCGCTGGTCGACGCCGTACTCGCGCTGGAGTGGCTGCCCGGCCGGGTGCAGGTGTTCGTGCACGGCGAGGCCGAGGCCGTCATGCACGGCATCCGGCCCTATCTCACCCGGGAGCGCGCAGTGCCGCGCGGTGACCTGAGCGTCTCGGGCTACTGGCGACGGGGCCGCACCGAAGAGGGCTTCCGCACCTGGAAGCGGGAGCTGGCCGACGCCGACAGCCGTTGAGTTGCCGGTCCGTGCCCGTTGAGTTGCCACTCTATGAGGATTGAGTTGCCACTGGGTCAGCGGCCATTGGCGCTGAGGTGCTCGTAGTCCTTGAGACCGTGCCAGGAGCCGCCCCAGCCCCAGCTGATCACGTCGAAGGCCCGGACGACGGGGCCGTCGGCGGTGATGATGCCGGGGGTATGACGGCTGCGGTCGAGGTACCACGACGACAGCTCCGGCAGCACCCTCGAGCCCTTGACGTAGGGGTTCTGGAACGGGTCGATGTCGATCGCCAGGCCGTAGGCGTGCTCGCTGAAGCCGGTGGTCTGGCCGCGGACCGGCCGGCAGACGAAGGCGGAGGTGTTGTTGCCGTCGCCGGTCGGCGGCAGCGCGGCCTCGGCCTTGGTGGTGATGTGCATCTGCTCGATCGGGAAGTGCGCGGCGTACAGGCGCTTGAACACGGTGACCAGGGCGGCGGAGGCGCTGTGGTTGACCAGCAGCTCGCCGGTGTGGCGCCTGCCGTCGAAGCCCCAGAAGGTCAGCCGCATCCAGTCCAGGTCCCCGGCGGCGACCGGGCAGCCGGCCACCCAGGTCGAGCGGGCGATCACCGAGGCCGGTGCGCGCTCGACCTTCGATGCGAACCCGGTCCCCGGCAGCATCGGCAGGGTGTCCGGCAGCGTCCAGGCCCGGTGCCGGAGCGCCGTCGGCGTCGGGAGTACGGCGCCGAATCCGTCGCTGGTCGTCGGCAGCACGCGGGTGCCCAGCCAGGCCGGCGGGACGGTGTGCAGGGCGGACGGGGTGGTCTGCTTGGTGAGGCTCGGCGTCGATGTGGCTGGTGAGGTCGACGCCCTGCTCGTGACCGGGGTGTGGCTTGCTGTCGGCGTGCCGGTCGTGCTGCCGCAGCCGGTCAGGGCGGCCACCAGGAGCAGGGCGAGCAGACGACGCACGCCCTCAAACTACGGGCCGCATCCTTGTCGGTGGCTCGTGTCAGACTCTCCGCAGGACGGCGAAGCACATCACGAGAGGAGTAGGACATGTCTGACGTGCAGGTATGGACGCTCATCGGTGTCTTCGCGCCGCCGGTCCGCCCGTAGAATCGGGCCACGTGACCCTCGCCCCGCTCGCCGATCACCTCCTGACGACCCCACACCTGGCCGAGGTGCTCGAGGAGGCTCGTGGCGGACGGGTGCTCGCCCTCGACGTCACCGCGCCCGAGGCGCTGCGGCCGTTCCTCACCACCGGCCTGGTCCGCGCCGGCCGCACCGTGCTCGCGGTCACCGCGACCAGCCGTGAGGCCGAGGATCTCGTCGCCGACCTCGGCGACCTGATCGGCTCCGACGCGGTCGCCTACTTCCCGAGCTGGGAGACCCTCCCGCACGAGCGGCTCAGCCCGCGCAGCGACACCGTCGGGCGCCGCCTCGCCGTCCTGCGCCGGCTGGTGCACCCCGACACCTCGATCGGCTCGGCGAACGGCCCGCTCCAGGTGATCGTCGCGCCGGTGCGCTCGGTGCTGCAGCCGCAGGTCAAGGGCCTCGGCGACCTCGAGCCGGTTTCGCTCATCGCGGGGGAGAGCGCCAGCATCGAGGAGACCGTGAAGCGGCTGGTCGACGCCGCCTACACCCGCGTCGACCTGGTCGAGAAGCGCGGCGAGTTCGCCGTGCGCGGCGGCATCGTCGACGTCTTCCCGCCCACCGAGGAGCACCCCCTCCGGGTGGAGTTCTGGGGCGACGAGGTCGAGGAGATCCGCAGCTTCGCCGTCGCCGACCAGCGCACCGTTGAGAAGAAGGAACGGCTCTGGGCGCCGCCCTGCCGGGAGCTGCTGCTCACCGACGAGGTGCGCGCTCGTGCGAAGGCGCTCGGTGAGGCCCACCCGACGCTGATCGAGCTGACCGACAAGATCAGCCAGGGCATCGCTGTGGAGGGCATGGAGTCGCTCGCGCCGGTCCTCGTCGACGACATGGAGCTCCTGGTCGACCTGCTGCCCGACGACGCCACCGTCCTGGTCTGCGACCCCGAGCGGGCGCGCCGCCGGGCGCACGACCTGGTCGCCACCGCCGAGGAGTTCCTCGGCGCGAGCTGGGCCGCGGCCGCCAGCGGTGGCACCGCTCCAATCGACCTGTCGCAGGCCTCCTACCGGGAGCTCGGCGACGTCCGTGCCCACGCCATCGCCCGCGGCCTGCCGTGGTGGTCGACGTCGCCGTTCGGCCTGGACACGGACGCCGAGCTCGTCGAGGCGCAGGCAGGGGCCTCGACGCCATCGACAGGCTCGGGGACCATATCGGCGTACGACGCCGGCGTACCGACGCGTGCGCTCTCCACCAAGGCGGCCGAGTCCTATCGCGGCGACATCCCCGCGGCGGTCAAGGACCTCGCGCGCTGGCGCGAGGAGGGCTACCGCGTGCTGGTGGTGCAGCCCGGCCACGGCCCGGCCCAGCGCACCGTGGAGACCCTCGGCGAGCAGGACGTGCCGGCCCGCCTGGCCACCGATGAAGAGACCTCCAAGCCCAGGCTCAACGTCGTCACCGTCGTCCAGGCGACCCTGCAGCACGGCTTCGTCGACGAGGACCTCAAGCTGGCGGTGCTGACCGGCGAGGACATCTCCGGCCAGAAGTCCTCCACCCGCGACATGCAGAAGATGCCGGCGCGGCGCAAGAAGCAGATCGACCCGCTCGAGCTCAAGCCCGGCGACTATGTCGTGCACGAGCAGCACGGCGTCGGCCGGTTCGTGGAGATGAAGCAGCGCGAGGTCGCCGGCGCGACGCGCGAGTACCTCGTGCTCGAGTACGGCGCGGCCAAGAAGGGCGCTCCGCCGGACCGGCTCTACGTGCCCGCTGACGCCCTCGACCAGGTCACCCGCTATGTCGGCGGCGAGTCGCCGGGTCTCGACCGGCTCGGCGGGGCCGACTGGCAGAAGCGCAAGGCGCGCGCCAAGAAGGCGGTCAAGGAGATCGCGGCCGAGCTGATCCGGCTCTACGCCGCCCGGCAGGCGACCAAGGGCTACGCCTTCGGCGCCGACACCCCGTGGCAGCGCGAGCTCGAGGACGCCTTCCCGTTCCAGGAGACCGCCGACCAGCTCACCACCGTGGACGAGGTCAAGGCCGACATGATGAAGCCGGTCCCGATGGACCGGCTGATCTGCGGTGACGTCGGCTACGGCAAGACCGAGATCGCGGTCCGCGCGGCCTTCAAGGCGATCCAGGACGGCAAGCAGGTCGCCGTACTCGTCCCCACGACGCTGCTGGTCAACCAGCACCTGTCCACGTTCGTGGAGCGGATGGCGGGCTTCCCGGTCAACATCAAGGCGCTGAGCCGCTTCCAGAGCGACAAGGAGGCCACCGAGGTCATCAAGGGCCTCGCCGACGGCACCGTCGACGTCGTGGTCGGCACCCACCGGCTGTTCAACAAGGACATCCGGTTCAAGGACCTCGGCCTGATCATCGTCGACGAGGAGCAGCGCTTCGGCGTCGAGCACAAGGAGCAGATGAAGCGGCTGCGGACAAGCGTCGACTTCCTGGCGATGTCGGCGACCCCGATCCCGCGCACCCTGGAGATGTCGATCACCGGCATCCGCGAGATGTCGACGATCACGACCCCGCCCGAGGAGCGTCATCCGGTCCTGACCTACGTCGGCGCCTACGAGGACCGGCAGGTCACCGCGGCGATCCGGCGCGAGCTGCTCCGCGAGGGCCAGGTCTTCTACATCCACAACCGCGTGCAGTCGATCGAGAAGGCAGCGGCCAAGCTGCGCGAGCTCGTCCCCGAGGCGCGCGTCGCGACCGCCCACGGCCAGATGAACGAGAAGCAGCTCGAGCAGGTCATGCTCGACTTCTGGGAGAAGCGCTTCGACGTCCTCGTCTGCACGACGCTGGTGGAGTCGGGGCTCGACGTCTCCAACGCCAACACGATGATCATCGAGCGCGCCGACACCCTCGGCCTCAGCCAGCTCCACCAGCTCCGCGGCCGGGTGGGGCGCTCGCGCGAGCGCGCCTACGCCTACTTCCTCTACCCGCAGGAGAGGCCGCTCACCGAGACCGCCCACGAGCGGCTCGCCACCCTCGCCCAGCACTCCGACCTCGGCGGCGGCATGGCG
>Ga0164242_10008445_pt1 | contig 11175 bp, 5 predicted proteins | sample OricomgcompostMG_FD_108783 | JGI IMG/M metagenome (GOLD analysis project Ga0164242, IMG submission 108783) | Miracle-Growth compost microbial communities from Emeryville, California, USA - Original compost - Miracle growth compost (MG) ...
ACCGGTCCGAGCATGTTGGAGGTCACGGCGACTGCGGCGAGATAGCCCTGGAAGCGGGCCCGGGCTCGCGGCGGCACGGCCTCGCCGATCAGTGCCTGAGACAATGTCATCAGGCCGCCGCCGCCAAGTCCCTGGAGTATGCGCCCGACGACGAGCATCAGCAGGCTCACCGATGCGGCGCAGACGAGCGACGCGGCCATGAAGATCGCGAGCGCGACGAACATCAGCCGCCGACGCCCGAAGGCGTCGCCCAGCCTTCCGTAGACCGGCGCCGCTATGGTGGCCGAAACGAGATAGGCGATGACCACCCAGGATATCTGCTCGACATGGCCGAATTTCTCTGCAATCGCCGGCAATGCGGTCGCCACGATCGTCTGGTCGATGATCGCAAGGAACATCGGCAGCATGATCGAGGGGAAGAGGGTCAGGAACTGCTGGCGGCCGGCGGCGATCTCGTCCTGGATCGTTTCGTGTTGCTGAGCGATATCGTTCACGGGCGGGACAGCCGGGATGGGACAGGGGGAAAGTTGCGGTTTACAATGTTCCGGTCATCGGCTCAAATTCGCGCCACGTCAACTGCAATGGTGAAACCCATGAAATCGATTCTCGTGCCCGTCGAGATGCATGACCGCACGCAATCCGTCCTGTCGACGGCACTGGCGTTCTCGCGCAATTTCGACAGCCAGATCACCGGCTTCGCCCTGTCGCCTTCGACCACCCCTTTCCTGGCCGCCGACGTCATCGGCGCATCGGTGATCTACGAACCGCTTGCCGAATACAACGAGGAAACGAGCGACAAGGCGCGCACCGGCTTCGAGGCATTCATGCGCGAGCGCTCGATATCCTCGCGTCCGGGCTCGGCCGGCGGCGTGTCGTGGGCCTGGAAGAAGGATGTGCCGCCCGGCGACCATATGGTCGGCTTTCTCGGCCGCGTCTTCGACATCACCGTCGTCGGACGTTCCGAACCGCGCGTCTCCGGTCCGCGCTCGACGACGCTGGACGCGGCGCTCTTCGACAGTGGCAGGCCGATCCTGATCGCCCCGCCTTCGCCTCCCGAAACGATCGGCAAGCGCATCGCCATCGCCTGGAACCGCAGCACGGAGACGGCGCGCACCGTCGCCTTCGCCATGAGGCTCCTGAAGAAGGCGGACGAGGTGGTGGTGCTTTCGGTCGAGGGTTCGCAGGTGCCCGGCCCGACGGCCGACGACCTGACGGCCTATCTGCGCCTGCACGACATTCCCTCCCGCACGCTCTCCACGGGTCAGGCCAAACGCACGGCCGGCGAAGCGATCCTCGAGGAGGCGACGGCGCTTGGCAGCGATCTCGTCCTCAAGGGAGCATTCACGCAAAGTCGCATCCGCCAGATCATCTTCGGCGGCGCCACCCAGCATATCCTGACGGAGACGGAACTGCCGGTCTTCATGGCGCACTGACGCGGGCGGCGGGCGCCGCCCGCGTCAGTAGTCCTTCTCGTAGAAGATGCCGCCGCTCGAATCGCCGCCCGCGCCGGCCGATACCTTCGCCTTCAGGTGCTTGGTGATGTCGAGGTTGAGATCGACCTTCTCGTCGCCATGCGCACCGGCCTCGACGCCGAGATAGACGTTGTCCGCGATATAGCGCCCGGCCCGCACCGAGGCATTGCCCTTGGAATCGGTCGTCACGTCCAGATCGTCGAGCCCGGTCGCGTTGCGCAGGTTGCCGAGGATGGAATTGTTGCTGCCGCCGGAAAGTTCGGCGACGGCGGCAGCAAGCTGGGCGATCTGGAAGCCGGACAGATCGCTGATGCTGCGGCCGAAGATCAGTTGCGCCAGGACTTCGTCCTGCGGCAGGGAAGGCTGCGAGGAGAAGACGATGTTCGGGTCGGACGCGCGCCCGGAGACGGTGATCGTGACTGTCACGTCGCCGGCGTCGCTCGTCGCCACGAGATTGATCATCGGATCGAACGAGCCGGTCAGCGTGATCTCGCCGGACTGGAAGTCCAGCCGCTTGCCGAGGATCTCGAGCCGGCCGCGGATCAGTTCGAAGCCGCCGACAGCCGAAATGCCTCCTACGGTTCCGCCGAGATGGATCTTTCCGCCCATCTCCGCGTCAAGGCCGCGGCCCCGGATGAACAGTCGACGCGGCGCGTTGACGGTCAGATCGAGATGGGCGACGCTCGGTCTTTCAGTCGGAACGCCTGGCTTGACCGTATCGAGGCGCGCGCGTTTCAACGTCGCCGCGACATTCGCCGGTGTGTGGACATGCCGGATATTCGTCAGTTTCGCTGCGCCGCCGAGGTTCTCCGGAATGCCGATGTCGGCGCGCTCCACGTCGATGCGCCCGCCGATCGTCGGGTCCGCAAGCAGCTTGCCGGTGACCGTCAGCCTGCCGGAGGCCGTCGCCGTTATGAAATCGCCGTCTGTGTAGCGGGTCTTGTCGAGATTGATCGTCAGGTCGGCCGGAAAGCCGGAGGCCGGGTCGATCGACACGGAGCCGCCCGCGGTGATGACGCCGCCGGTCGCGAGGGGAGCCCGGAACTGGGCGATGCTGACCCGATTGTTGGCGATGTTGGCGCGGATGACGATGCCGTTGAAGCGGACATTCGTCTGCGGATCGATCACCCGCATGTCGGAGGTCGATACGCTGCCGCCTATCACCGGCTTGCTGAGCGCTCCCGAGGCGCTGACATCGAAGAGAACGCTTCCGTCGATCCGGGTGCCACGGTCGGCAAGCGGACGATCGGCGAGCGAGAGCGGCGCGCGCCCCCGCGCCTTGAAGGACAGGCCCTCGCCGAGAAGCGGCAGGCGGCCGCTTCCGGTGACGGAAATGCCCTGGCCGTTGCTGACCTTGAGATCGCTCAGCGTCACGGTCTTCGAACGGAAATTGCCCGCCACGTCGAGGCTGAGAGGCGAAACGCCGAATTTCGTCAGGGGTGCGGCCGACAGGCCGCTGCCGTTTGCCTTGAAGTCGACGGCCGGGTCCTTGAGCGTCCCCGTGACGTGCGCGCTGCCGGTCACCGTGCCTTGCGGGTTCTGGCCCTTGGCGAGGCGGTCGAGCGTCGCAAGCGGGAAACGGGCGATGTCGACGGCCAGATCCATGCGCCCGGCGCCGGTCGGCACCTTGCCCTTGGCGGTCACCTTGATGCCGTTGGTTGCCGAAAGGCCGGCGTCGATGGCAACGGCATCGCCGGCCGTGCGACCGGTCGCGTCGAGGTCGAAGGCGGGGAGGCCCATCGCCTCGATCGGCTTGGCGGTGATGCCCTTGGCATCGACCTTGAAGTCGACGATCGGCTTGGCGCGCGGTCCCGTCACTTTGGCCGTGCCGTCGATCGTGCCGGCGGCGGCGAGATCCGGCTTGACCGTGTTGGCGATCGACAGCGGCAGCTTCTGGATAGTAACGGCGAGATCGTATGTGTCTCCGGCCGTGCCGCTCGCCTGGATATGGCCGCCGGCGACGTCCATGTCGATCGCGCGGGCGATGCGGATCTGCTTGCCCGCGATTTCGACGCTGGCGGGCTGAAGGAGATGCGCGCCGGTCTTGCCCTGCGTCAGGTCGAGCTTCGTCAGCCCGACACGATAACCGCCGGTGATCTCGGCGAGACTTCCGGCGGTCGCGATGTTCGTGCCGTTGACGAGAGCCGCGGTCGCATCGAAGTCCGTCGCCGCGCCGTTTCGCGTCGCCCTGGCCGAAAGCGTCTTGACGTCGACGCCGCCGGCGCTCACGCCGCTTGCATCGACATTACCCTGCACTTTCGGAACGCCGAAGAGGTCGTCGATCGTCGCCTTGATGTCGGCTGCATCGACGCGGGTCGCCCCGACGGAAATCCCATCGAGCTTGCCGCTGACGGCGACATGCTGTTTGTCGTCCTGTCTCGACAGGTCGATCGTCGCGTTCGCCGCGCCCTTGGCGTCGAGCGTGGCAAGCGCGGCGACGGTGGAGATGTCGGAGGCGTCGAGCCGGATCGCGCCGTCGATGAGACCGGCGGCGTTGCGGTCGATGCGGCCCGTGAGATCGGTGCCGCCGGCGGTGAATTTCAGGCCGTCGAGCTTCTGTTGGTCGGGCGTGGCGAGGATATCGGAGTCGAGCTTCACCGCCTGGCCGGAAAGGGAGGCCGCCGCGCTCAGATGGCCGTTTACGCCGTTGCCGTAGGGCTGGCCCTTCTGCGGATCGATGCCGATCAGATTGCCGGTGAAACCGATCTTGGCATCGGCGAGCTTGCGCCCGGCGAGCGTGCCGGACGGAATGGCGCCGTCGACGTCGAGCTTCATCGCCTGGCGGTTGCCCTTGACGCTGCCGGCGAGCGTGATGCGGCCCGAGGCACGATCGGTGACGAGCGACAAGTCGGAAAGCATGACGTCGAGATTGAAATCGGAATTGTCCGGCGCGTAGACGCCATTGGCCTTGAAATTCGCCTGATCGTTGCCGACGAAGAAATCGGTGGCTTCGAAGCCGGTCTTGGTGCGCGCCAGGCGACCGGTTATCTTCACCTCGTTCCTGATGAGCGGATCGACCTTGGCGACGCCGGTGTGAAGGCCCTTGCCTGAGCCATCGAAGGTCAGGTCGAAGCCGCCGTTCGTCGCCTGGATCGCACCCTTGGCCGAAAGGTCGAGCGATCCGGCGAGCGGACGGTTCGCCAGCGCGGCGAAGGGCGCGATGCTCGCCGCCTTGACGCCGACGGTGCCGTTGAAGACGAGATCCTTGATGCCGCCGGCGACCGTCAGCGCCAGCTCGTTCGCCTTGATCGCCGCATCCTCGATGGTCACCGGCTTGCCGGTCGACCAGCCGCCCTTGGCCGCGAGATCGATGCGATTGCCGATCGCCGTGCGCACGTCGGGGTTCTTGGTGGAAATTCCCGACATCGCGCCGCTCACCTTGTAGGTCAGCGAGCGGTTCTCAGGGGTGTCGATACCGTCGACAGTTCCGCCGAAGTCGATATTGACGGTATCGGCGCCAAGCATGCTGGTGCCGAGCCGGCTGATCTCGAAATTGCCGCCCCAGCGGTTCGAGCCGGTGTCGCCATAATTGACCTGGAGCTTGACCGACTTGACCATCGTCTTCTGGCCAGGCACGGGCAGGAGCACGCCCGATCCATCGGCATTTGCGACATCGGCGTCGAGCTTCAACGTCCTGAGGAAGTTATCCTTCGTCGTCTCGGCGCTTGCGGCGAGCTTGACCGCACCGCTGGTGAGGTCCAGCGAGTTCACTGCCACGCCGCCGCCGTTCTTGATGAGGGCATCGGCCGTCAGCGCCGTATTGCCGCCGAAGAACTGACGGAAGGCCGGCGCGATCAGGTCGGCGATCGGCCCGTGGAGATTGGTGCCGACCTTCAGGCCGTCGCCCGTCTGGTGGATCGTGGCATTGCCCGTCAGCGCCCGCTTGCCGTCGGCGTCGAGCGTCATGTCGAGCGCCAGATCGGTGACCGGCCCGGCACCCTTCAATCCGAAGCTGACGGCAGGCTTGCCGTAGATGTTCAGCATGTTGGCGAGGATGCCGTTCTTCGGCTCGTCGAGCTTGAGATCGAGGTCGAGCTTCTGCGTGTCGCCGGTATAATTCGCCGCAAGCTGCAGCGAACCGCCCGGCCCGTCGAGCCGCTTGATCGCAAGCTTGGTATCGAGCACGCCGTCGGCAAGTTTCAGGCCGCCGGCGATCGAAATCCTCGAGGCCAGGCCGAAAAGGCCCTGTCCGAAATCGACCTCGGGCACGTTCAACTGTTTCAGAGTGACCGAAACGGGCAGCTTCGGCAGGGTGAAGCCGGATGACGAGGGGGCGGGCGCGCCCTGGTCCGGCAGGGGCTTGCGGACCACCTCGATCTTGTCGGCGCCGAGGCTGTCGATCTCGAGCCGGCCGAAGAGCAGCGCGGAGCGCGTCCACACGATATGGGCGTTGACGATACGCAGCCACACACCCTGCCTGTCGGCGACCGTGATTTCGCCGATCGTCGCATCCGAAGACAGCGCGCCCTGGATATGGTTGAGCCGGATCTGCCGGTTCTCGGCCGAAAGCTGGTTCTCGACGAATCTCGTCAGCGACGACTTGTCGGCATCGTTGCTGTCTTGTGCGACGCTAGCCGAAAGCCCGATCGGCAAGAGCAGCAGAAAAACGGCGAGGAGCTGGAGGAAGCGGGTCAAAATGCCTCTCCTATTCCGACATAGAGCGCGTAGTTCGGGTCGTCCGATTGCCGGTCGAGGGGAACGGCGACATCGAGCCGGATCGGGCCGAGGCCCGTATAGTAGCGCAGTCCGACGCCGACGCCGATCTTCAGCGGCTCCGAGAAATCGACGAAGGAATTGGAGCCCACGGTGCCTGCATCGGCAAAGCCGACGAGGCCGATCGTGTCGGTGATCTTGGTGCGCACCTCGCCCGAGGCGAGGAACAGCGACCGGCCGCCGGTGGTGACGTCATCGGAGCGCCTGACGCCGATGCCCTGATAGGAGTAGCCGCGGATGGAACCGCCGCCGCCTGCAAAGAAGAGCTTGTCGGGCGGGGTTTCGTCGATCGACGATCCGACGAGCGATCCGACCTTGACGCGGCCGGCGAGAACGACGCGATCACGCGCACCGATCCCGTAATAGCCGCGCGCCTCCGCGGTCATCTGCACGGCGGCGTTGCCGTAGTCGAATTCGTAATAGGGATCGACGTCGCCTTCCAGATAGACCCCTTGCGTCGGCTCGACCTTGCTGTCGCGGCCGTCAAAGGTCAGCGACACCGGGAGGCCCACGGTCAGGAAGTCGCGCGTTCCGAGATCGTCCTCGAAGCGGGAACGCTTGATGTCGCCGTCGATCTCGCCCGAAAGTTCCGGCGTGAACTGATGGATGAAACCGAGCTTCCCCTCGATCGAAGTCTCCGTATAGAGGTCGAGTACCTGGCGTTGACCGAAGACCGACGCGATCAGGTCCGTATCTGGGCCGTAGATGCCCGGCCGCTTGAAGGTCACGCCGAGCGTATAGTCGAGTTCGCCGGGATCGGCGGTTTGGCCGAGACCGCCGATGGAGCCGTCGAAACGCAGGCTATCGGCATGGCCGAAGAGGTTGCGGTGCAGCCAGAAAGCGCTGAGCCCGCCCCCGTCGATGGTTGAATAGGTCGCGCCGACGCCGAAGCGATGGAGCTTGCGTTCCTTGACGGTCACGGTCATCGGCAGTTCGCCGTCGGGGCCGATCTTGTCGGCCTCCTGGATCGTCATCGCCTGGAAGACGTCGAGCTTCGTCAGCCGGTCGTTGGCCGCCTTGACGTCGTCGGGATCGTATTCGTGCCCGACCTTGAGGTCGGTCTCCTTGCCGACGAAGACGGGATCCATCCTCGTCGCGCCTTTGACGGTCACGGGCCCGTAGACCGCCCGGCGGCCCGGATCGACCCTAAGAACCACATCGACGGTGTTCGTCGCATGATCGGCCGTCACCTTGCGCTCGATGATTTCGGCTTTGGGGTGGCCCTGCTGGCGCCAGGCATCGACGGCGATCTTCTCGGCCTTGAGGATCGTTCCGGAATTCGCCGGCTGGCCGGAAACGAAGCCGATGTCGGCGGGCGTATCGACCTTGTCTCGGAACGTCGCGGGAGGGGGGGCTGCGTTGAGGATCTGCGTGCGGCCGAAGGTGAAGGCCGGCCCCTGGTCGACATTGATCGTGACCTGCGCGGGCTTGGCGACCGTCGCATCGGGGGGCAGGGACGAGGCCTCGCGGCCGTCGATCAGGATATGGATCGTCCCGCCATATCGCGCGCGCCCGTAAAGGGCTGCGAGGATGCTGGTGTAGTCGGAGCGCGCCTTGGCTATCAGGCCGGCAGCGCCGGAGGCGGGCTTCTTTCGATCGCCGTAAAGGCCTGAAGCGTTGCGTACGGCGTTGCGCAAGCCGCGCTCGTCGGGCTTGACGTTGACCGTCACCTTGTATTCGACCGGATCGCCGATGACGTCGGCGTTCTTCTTGTTCTTGCTCTCGAAGAACGTCATGCCGAAAAGCTGAAAGGCCGACGCGGTGGCCGGCAGGGCGACGAGACCGATTGCGACTGCGGCCACCAAACGATACCTGATCAGACTGAACCCCATACCAAACGCGCCGACCCAATATCCGTTACAAGCGATCTTTCCGCGGCCGTCCCGTTACGGCACATACCAAAGATCGTCCCCTATCATGAAACATGGCCCTATGGGTTAAGGATAGCCGTTTTTGGGCACGTTCCCGCCGTAAAAGATGATTTCCCATTGTTTCCGGACTGCGTTGCGTTTGCGCAACGGTTCAATCGGCAGGGGGAACCTTGTCACCTTCACGGCGTTCGCTTCGTTGCCGGCGCCTTCCCCGTTTTAGTCCGGCGACAGTCTCTTTATACTTCGCGTGACAGGATAGCCCGTGCTGGAAGAACAGACCGAGCAGCGCAGCCAGGCGCGACTGGACGACGGCGAGAAGGAGCAGGTCCGCTCCGTCATGCGGCTGCGTTCGCCCGCGATCTACGAGGTGATCCGCCGCCAGGGCCAGGAGGAATTGCATCGCCCGGCCGTCAGCCTGGCCGCCGCCGGCGTGGCGGCCGGCGTCACGATGGGCCTTTCCGTCGTCGCACAGGCGTTGCTGAGGGCGCACCTGCCAGATCAGCCCTGGGCCGAGATGATCGAGCATCTCGGCTACAGCCTCGGCTTCCTGATCGTCATCATGTCGCGGCTGCAGCTTTTCACCGAGAACACGATCACCGCCGTGCTGCCGATCTGCGCCTATCCGACGGCGCGAAATTTCCTCGCCGTCGCAAGGCTCTGGGCCATCGTGCTCGTCGGCAACGTCGTCGGCACGCTGATCTTCGCGGCCTTCATCCGGTTCTCCGCCGCCCTGTCGCCGGATACTCTGACGGCCTTCGTCAAGATCTGCGAGCACCTTCTGGCGGTCTCGCCGGCGCGGGCGCTCGCTGGAGGCGTCGTCTCGGGCTTCCTGATCGCCTGCCTGGTGTGGATGGCGCCGATCGTTCGCGGCGCCGAACTCTGGATGGTGCTGATCGTCACCTATGTCATCGCGCTCGGCGGTTTCTCGCATGTGGTCGTCGGCAGCGCGGAGGCCTGGTTCCTGGTGCTGAACGGCTCGGCAGGCCTCGGCCACGTCACGGCGGCCTATATCCTGCCGGCGCTTCTCGGCAACATCATCGGCGGCACCGGCCTCTTCACGCTGCTTGCCTATACGCAGGTTTTCACCGAACTCGACGATGTCGGCGAAAGCGCCACAACGGAGGAAAAGCTCGAAGCGGCGGAAGAGAAGGAAGAAAGCGCCGCCGAGCGCAAGACCGAAGGCCGTTGATCGGAAATCGCATCCGGCGCAGGTCCGGCGGGCTAACGAAGCGTATACCAATTCATCGCATTGTCGCCTGAGCGAAAAGCCGGGACTGCCGGCTTTCTGACGTGGATCTGCGAGGCAGCCAGCCCGCGGCCGGCAAAAGGGTCCCATGACGAGGAAGACGCCCCCAAAGGAACGCACGGAAGACTATTACAGGCAACGCCGCACGCGGCGGCTGTCGATCTTCCTCATCCTCGGCGTCGCGGCCTTGCTGGCCGTGTCGACCTGGGCGGCGAGTTCCTGGTATTCCAGCCATTTCGGAAGCAGCAAGCAGTTGGAAAACCTGCCACCGCCTCCCGCTCTGGAGGGCGCTCCGGCGACGAAGTGACCTTCGCCTTCCGGAGCGGAGACCGCAGCTATTCGGCGGCGATCAGGGTGGTGGGGGCAGCGTCCTTCACATTGCCGTCCACATGTTCCTCGAACTTGGCGAAGTTCTTGATGAACATGCCGACGAGGCGTTGCGCCGAACGGTCATAGGCCAGCGGATCGGCCCAGGTCGAACGCGGGTCGAGCAGTTTCGCGTCGACGCCCGGCACCTCGGTCGGAACCTCGAAGCCGAAATTCGGATCGACACGGAACTGCGCGTCGGCGAGCTTGCCGTCGAGGGCGGCGGCGAGCATGGCGCGCGTCGCCTTGATCGGCATGCGCGAGCCTTCGCCGTAGGGACCGCCGGTCCAGCCCGTGTTGATCAGCCAGCAGGTCACGCCGTGCTCGGCGATCAGGTCGCGCAGCAGATTGCCGTATTCGGAGGGATGGCGCGGCAGGAAGGGCGCGCCGAAGCAGGTCGAGAACGTCGCTTCGGGCTCCGTCACGCCGCGCTCCGTACCGGCCACCTTCGCCGTGTAGCCCGACAGGAAATGATACATCGCCTGCGCCGGCGTCAGCTTCGCAATGGGAGGCATGACGCCGAAGGCATCGGCCGTCAGGAAGACGACGTTCTTCGGATGGCCGCCGCGGCCGCTCTCGCTTGCATTCGAAATGAAGTGCAGCGGATAGGCGGCGCGAGTGTTCTCCGTCAATGAACCGTCGTCGAAATCCGGCACGCCGTCGCTGTCGAGGATGACGTTTTCGAGAACGGTGCCTTCCCGCTCGGTCGCGGCGAAGATCTCCGGTTCGGCCTCGCGCGACAGGCGGATCGTCTTGGCATAGCAGCCGCCCTCGAAGTTGAAGACGCCGTTCTCGCTCCACCCGTGCTCGTCGTCGCCGATGAGCGTTCGCGCCGGATCGGCCGAAAGCGTCGTCTTGCCGGTGCCGGACAGGCCGAAGAAGATCGTCGTGTCGCCCTTCGGGCTGACATTGGCCGAGCAGTGCATCGGCAGGATGCCCTTCTCCGGCAGCAGGTAGTTCAGCATCGTGAAGACGGACTTCTTCATCTCGCCGGCATATTCCGATCCGCCGATCAGCACGATGCCGCGCGTCAGGTCGACGGCGATGACGGTCTCGGAGCGGCAGCCATGGCGCGCCGGGTCGGCGCGGAAGCTCGGCAGGTCGACGATCGTCATCTTCGGCATGAAGGTCTTGAGCGCCGCCATCTCCGGCCGGATGAGGAGATTGCGGATGAAGAGCGAGTGCCACGCATATTCGGTGACGACGCGCGTTGCGATGTTGTGGTCCGGATCGGCGCCGCCGACCAGATCCTGCACGAAAAGGTCCCGTCCTTCCGCATGGGCGAGAAAATCCGACAGGAGGACGTAGAACCGCGACGGCTCCATGGCGCTGTTGCCGTCCCACCAGATCTTGTTCTCGATCGCGGGATAACGGACGATGAACTTGTCCTTGGGCGAGCGCCCCGTGTGCTGGCCGGTCAACGCCTTGATCGCGCCGTGGGCGGTGCGCTCGGCCTCGCCGCGCGACAGCGCCTCTCCGGCCAGTTCCTTTTCGGACAGGTTATAGC
>Ga0164242_10008446_pt1 | contig 11174 bp, 9 predicted proteins | sample OricomgcompostMG_FD_108783 | JGI IMG/M metagenome (GOLD analysis project Ga0164242, IMG submission 108783) | Miracle-Growth compost microbial communities from Emeryville, California, USA - Original compost - Miracle growth compost (MG) ...
CAGGTCCGCGTGCCGAGCACACCGGGGATCGCCTGGATCCGCTCCAGCACCAGCGTGCGCAGCGCCTGGTTGTCGGGGGCGTGCGCGAGCGCGAGCACGTCGAACTCCGAGGCCAGCAACGAGATCGAGTCGATGTAGTCCAGCTTCGCCAGCTCCGCGGAGACCTGCCGCCAGGTGTTCTGCTCGATCTGCAGCGCGATGTAGGCGGTGGTGTGCAGCCCCGCCAGGTGCGGCACCACGCGTGCGGCGAAGCCGGTGATCACGCCGTCGTCCAGCAACCGCTGCAGGCGGGCGTATGTCGCCGCGCGCGACAGGTGCAACTGCTCCGCCAGCGACCGCACCGACAGGCGGGCGTCCCGCTCCAACGCCCCGACGATCTGCCGGTCGACGGCGTCGAGCGCACGCGGCGTGGCCGACTGTCCGGTTGCGCCCGGGTTGCGGGTGCGTTTGCTTGACTCCTGTGGCGTCATACCCGCAGTATGCCGCCATGCGTCTTGTGTGACATCGTCAATCGACGCAATTTGCCTTGCCAGCGGCACACTGGAGTGATGGAGACCACAGTCGAGGCGATGACGGCTGCCTTGCTGCCCTCGCCCAATCCGGTGCAGTTGATCGACCCGACCGGTGCCGAGGTGGAGCAGGCCGGCACCCGGCGCGATTACCCGATGCCGAGCGCGGCGCGGCTGCGCGAGGTGTGGCGCGCGATGGTGATCGGGCGACGGTTCGACATCCAGGCCACGGCGCTGACCAAACAGGGCCGGCTCGCGGTCTACCCGAGCTCGCGCGGGCAGGAGGCCTGCCAGGTCGGCGCCACGCTGTCGATCACCGGCGACGACTGGCTCTTCCCGACCTACCGCGAGTCGATGGCGCTGGTCACCCGCGGCATCGACCCGGTCGAGGTGCTCTCCCTGCTGCGCGGCGACAGCCACTGCGGCTACGACCCGATCGCGACCAAGACCGCGGCCCAGTGCACGCCGCTGTCCACGCAACTCATCCACGCCGCCGGCGCTGGGTATGGCGAGAAGCGCCGCGGCACCGACAACGTCGCGCTGGCCTTCATCGGCGACGGCGCGACCAGCGAGGGCGACTTCCACGAGGCGCTGAACTTCGCCGCGGTCTTCGAGGCGCCGACGATCTTCTTCGTCCAGAACAACAAGTACGCCATCAGCGTCCCCCTCTCCAAGCAGACCAAGGCACCGTCGTTGGCCTACAAGGGAATCGGGTACGGCGTCCCCTGCGAGCAGGTCGACGGCAACGACCCGGCCGCCGTGCTCGCCGTGATGGACGTCGCGCTGCAGCACTGCCGCGGCGGCAACGGACCGTTCCTGATCGAGGCGCACACCTACCGCCTGGACGCCCACACCAATGCCGACGACGCGACCCGTTACCGATCCTCCGACGAGGTCTCGGCGTGGCTGGAGCGGGATCCGATCGCCCGCGTCGAGGCGTGGCTGCGGGCCCACGGCGAGCTCAACGACGACATCGTCTCCGCGACCAACGCCGAGGCGGAAGCGAAGGCCGCGGAGCTGCGCGACCGGATGAACGCCGACCCGAGCGTCGACCCGATGTCGTTGTTCGACAACGTCTTTGCCGCTCGCACACCCCAACTCGACGAGGCGCGCGCGATGGTTGCGACCGAGCTCGCCGCAGACTCGAAGGAGGTCTGACATGACGGTCACCATGGGCGGCGCGCTCAACGCCGCACTGCGCGACGCGCTCGCAGCGGACGACGACGTGATGGTCTTCGGCGAGGACGTCGGCACCCTCGGCGGTGTCTTCCGGATCACCGACGGGCTCACCCAGCAGTTCGGCGAGGAACGTTGTTTCGACACACCGCTCGCCGAGTCCGGCATCGTCGGCTTCGCGATCGGCATGTGCCTCACCGGTTTTCGCCCAGTGGTGGAGATGCAGTTCGATGCATTCGCCTACCCGGCGTTCGAGCAGATCACGTCGCACGTGGCCAAGATGCGCAACCGCACCACGGGCCGGGTCGGGCTGCCGCTGGTCATCCGTGTCCCCTACGCCGGCGGCATCGGCGGTGTCGAGCACCACTGCGACTCCAGCGAGGGCTACTACGCACACACCCCCGGACTGAAGGTCGTCACCCCGTCCGACGCAGCCGACGCCTACAGCCTGCTGCGTGAGGCGATCGACGACCCGGACCCGGTCGTCTTCATGGAGCCGAAGGCGCTCTATTGGTCCAAGCAGGACATCGAGCTGCCTTGCAAACGACCGGCGTTCGGCAAGGCGAAGGTCCGCCGGGACGGTGACGACGTCACGCTGGTCACCTACGGCCCGTCGGTGCCGACCGCGCTGAAGGCCGCGGAGGCCGCTGCCGAGGAGGGTTGGAGCGTCGAGGTCATCGACCTGCGCACGATCGTTCCCTTCGACGACGAGACCGTCGTGCGGTCCGTGCGCCGCACCGGCCGTTGCGTCGTCGTGTCCGAGGCGCAGGGTTTCGCCGGTGTCGCCGGTGAGATCTCGGCCCGGGTGACCGAGCGCTGCTTCCACTCGCTGGCGGCCCCGGTCGCCCGGGTGAGCGGCCTGCCCACGCCATACCCCGCCCCCATGCTGGAGAAGACCTACCTGCCCGGCGTCGAACGCATCCTGGACGCGATCGCCCGGCTGCAGTGGGACGACCAGCCCGACCTGACCTACGCGGAGGTCGGTGCCCGTGGCTGAGCAGACCTTCAACCTCCCGGACCTCGGCGAAGGCCTCACCGAGGCCGACCTGGTCGAGTGGCTGGTCGCCGACGGGGACGAGGTCGCGATCGACCAGCACGTCGTCGTGGTCGAGACGGCCAAGGCGACCGTCGAGGTGCCCTGCCCGTATGCCGGGCGCGTGCACACCCGGCACGGCGCGGTGGGCGACACCATCGAGGTCGGCTCGGCACTGCTGACGGTGGACTCCGGCGGCGCTGACGGCGGATCGAGCGAGTCCGGCGCCGTGCTCGTCGGCTACGGCACCACGGACACCGGGTCGAGCGGCTCGGCCGCACGCCGCGCCGCACGCCGCCGCACGTCCGCCATACGCACCCCCGACACCACCCCCACCCCTTCATCGTCAGTGACGGCACCCTCACCGACTGACGGTGGTATGACGCCGTCACTCGCCGAGGGAGCCGTCACTCGCGGGGTTGGGGGGCGTGTGTATGACGGCGCGCCCAAGGTCATCTCCCCGATCGTGCGCAAACTGGCGGCCGACCACGGGCTGGACCTGCACACGATCACCCCCGGTCCGGGCGGTGTCATCCGCCGCAGTGACGTCGAGGCCGCGGCCGCGATCACGACCGCAGCCGAGCCGGGACACGCCACCAGCGCAGCACCCGCAGCCGCAGCCGAGCCAGGGCGCGCCACCCGCGCCGCACCCGCAGCCGTCCGGGACGCGGGCGACACACGTGTCGCGCTCACCGGGATCCGCCGCGCGGTCGCCGACAAGCTCACCACCTCCCGCCGCGAGATCCCGGACGCGACGACCTGGGTCGACGCCGACGCGACCGGGCTGGTGCAGGCACGCCGGGTCATCGGCCTGGAGCGGGCGGGGCTGCTCGCGCTGCTCGGCCGCATCTGCGTGGCCGGGCTGCGCCGATTCCCGGAGCTGAACGCATCGGTCGACCCCGATCGCGCCGAGATCGTGCGCCACGGCGCCGTCCACCTGGGTTTCGCGGCGGACTCGCCGCGCGGCCTGGTCGTGCCGGTGGTGCACGACGCGCACCAGCTGACCACCCGGCAGCTCGCGGAGCGCATGGTGCAACTCGTCGAGGCGGCGAGGGCCGGCACGCTCGCCCCTGCCGACCTGACCGGCGGGACGTTCACGCTGAACAACTACGGTGTCTTCGGGGTGGACGGCAGCACACCGATCATCAACCACCCGGAGGCCGCGATGCTCGGCGTCGGGCGCATCATCGACCGCCCGTGGGTCGTGGACGGCGAGCTCGCAGTGCGCAAGGTCGTCCAGCTCGGCCTCACCTTCGACCACCGGGTGTGTGACGGCGGCGTGGCCGGCGGATTCCTGCGGTTCGTCGCCGATGCGGTGGAGCGACCACTGCAATTGCTCGGTGATCTGTGAGCTGGGAGGCCTTCGCCATACCACTCGCTCACGCCACACCGTAAACTCGCGCGGGTGATGGGCGTGACTGCAGAAGGCTCCAGGAAGAACTCCGTGCGTCGCGGCGCCGCAGGCCTGACCGCTGCGCTCGCCATCGTCGGCCTGCTGGCCGGCTGTGGCGACAAGGTCGTCAAGAAGAGCGACCTGGAGTCGCAGATCAGGGAGAAGGCGAGCGCGGCGGCGACGGGGTCCAAGATCGGCGATGTCAGCTGCGACAAGGACCTGAAGGGCAAGGTCGGCTCCACGAGCAACTGCACCGCCGAGATCAGCGGCAAGAAGCTGGAGCTGGTCGCCACCGTCACCAAGGTCACCGACAAGATCTACTACAGCATCAACTTCGCCAAGTGACGGCCTGCGAGCGTCGCACCCGGGTGTGGCGTGCGGGGGTGGCCGGGGAGCACGACCTACCGCTGAGCGACCTGCCGAAGCTGCTGGCCGAGGACGACACCCTCACCTGGGTCGATCTGCTCGACCCGAAGCCGCAGGACGTGCAGGAACTCGCCGACGCGATCGGTCTGGACAAGCACACCGTCGAGGACGCGCTCGGGCGGGCCGAGCGGCCCAAGGCCGCCCGCTTCCGCGACTACGTGTTCGTCACCTGCTTCACCGTCGAGGGTATGGCGGAGGAGGATGACCTGCATCGCCTGTCGATCATCGTGTTGCCGCGTGCGGTGGTCACCGTCCGGCTCGGCAATTCCTTCCCCGTCGACACCGTCGTGGAGACGTTCTCCGAGGACGACGACCTGGTCCACCTCGGCGCGAAGGCGCTGCTGCACACGATCCTGGACACCGTGGTGGACGACTACTACACGGTGATGACGCGCATCGACGATGCCGTCGACGACCTGGAGAGCGGGCTGTTCGACAGCCAGCACGCGGGGCCGGCGATCGCCCGGCGTGCCTTCACACTGCACAAGCGGATCAGCCGGATGCGCCGGGTGACCCTGCCGATGCGCGAAGTGGTGACCACGCTGTTGCGCCGCACCGGCACCAACGGCGAGCACCACGAGCTGCTGCCCTACTACGAGGACCTCTACGACCACACGATGCGCATCGCGGAGTGGTCGGAGTCGCTGCGCGACACGATCGAGTCGGTGCAGGACACCAACCTCGCGCTCGGGGACGCCGCCCTCAACAACGTGATGAAGAAGCTGACCTCCTGGGCCGCGATCATCGCCGTGCCGACCGCGATCACCGGGTGGTACGGCCAGAACATCCCCTACCCGGGCTTCGGCGACGTGTGGGGTTTCTGGTTCAGCACCGCGCTGATCGTGCTGATCGCCGTCGGTCTGTATGTCGCGTTCAAACGACGCAATTGGCTGTGACGGTCCGGCGGCGGGTGGCGCGCCGCGACGGTAACTGCACCGAGTGGTCGGTTACCAGCCGGTAACGGCGATTACTGGCTGGTAAGTGTCCCCAGTGGTCACTTACCGCCGGGCATACCGCCCCGGCTGCAGCCTCACGCGAGCCGGCGGGCGATCGGAACGCCGGGTCGATACGCCAGATGCAGGTATGACGGCGCGTCGAGGAGCGTGAGGTCGGCCCGCGCCCCACGCCGGATGACGCCGACGTCGGTGCGACGCAACGACCGTGCGGCTCCCGCGGTGGCGGCGAGCAGCGCTTCGGCGGGCGTCATACCCATGTCACGCACGGCGACCGCGATGGCGAAGGGGATCGAGCTGGAGTAGCAGGTGCCGGGGTTGCAGTCGCTGGCCAGCGCCACCGTGACACCGGCGTCGAGCAAGCGGCGCGCATCCGGGTAGGGCGACTTGGTCGAGAACTCCACACCCGGCAACAGCGTTGCCACCGTTGCGGATCCGGCAAGAGCATCCACGTCCGCGTCGGACAGGAAGGTGCAGTGGTCGACGCTCGCCGCACCGAGCGCGACCGCCAGTTGCGCACCCGGGCCGTGTCCCAGCTGGTTGCCGTGCACCCGCAGCTCCAGCCCGGCAGCGAGGCCGGAACGCAGCACCCGCTCGGACTCCTCACCGGTGAACGCGTAGGCGCTGTTCGGCTCGCAGAAGACGTCGATCCAGCGCGCATGCGGCGCGCACGCGGCGAGCATGTCCCCGCACACCAGGTCGAGGTATTCGGTCCGGCCGGCGCCGTCACGGAATTCCGGAGGCACCACGTGAGCGCCGAGGAACGTTGTCTCCTCGGTGAATTCGCGCGCGATCCGCAGCGCCCGCGCCTCGTTCCGGACGTCGAGGCCGTAGCCGCTCTTGATCTCCACGAGGCCGGTCCCCTGGGCGTGCATCTCGGCAACCCGTGCGCCGACCAGGGCGCGCAGCTCCTCGTCGGTGGCGGCGCGCGTCGCCTCCATCGAGACCGCGATGCCGCCACCGTCGTACGGCGCGCCGGTCATCCGCGCGGCGAACTCTGCGGACCTGTCGCCCGCGAAGACCAGGTGACTGTGGCTGTCGACGAAGGAGGGTATGACGGCACGGCCGCCGACGTCGCGCTGTTCGTCGGTGTCGGGCACGCGGTGCTCGGCACCGACCCAGGTGATCGTGCCGCCCTCCTCGACGACCGCTGCGTCGGCGATGATCCCGAGCGGTGAACCGTCGCTCTCGGGGTGTGCCGGGTCGTTCGTGACCAGCTCGGTGATGCCGGTCCACGCAGTGCTGGTCACGGTGCCTCCCACAGGTCGTTGATCGCGTCGGTCAGTAGCCGGCCGACGTCCCCGAGCCGGTGCCGGCGGTCGGCGACGACGACCTCGCCGTCGCGGATGACGTCCGTGACATCGGCCGCGGTGGCAGCGGTCAGCACGAATTCCGCTGGCACACCGGCGGTTCGGGGCGACTGGAGGTCCACCGCCACCAGGTCTGCCTTCGCGCCGACCTGCAACGTGCCGGCCTCCTGCCAGCCGATGGTGTCGTGCGCGGTCGCGGCCGACAGCAGCTCTTCGGGCGTGAGGCGGCCGCGGTGCAGCGTGCGCAACCGCTCGTGCGACTCCAGGCCACGGACCTCCTCGAACATGTCGATCACGGCGTGCTGATCGGAGCCGAGGCTCAATCGCGCTCCCGCATCGAGCAATTCGCGGGACGGGCCGATGCCGTCGGCCAGGTCTCGCTCGGTCGTCGGGCAGAACGACGCGACCGCATCGGCGCCCCCGAGGGTCTTGATGTCCGCATCGGTGAGGTGGGTTGCGTGGACGGCGGTGAAGTCGCGGTCGACGGCGCCGGCCTGGGCCAGCAACTGCACCGGTGTCATCCCGTAGAACGCCAGGCACGCTTCGTTCTCGGCGGGCTGCTCCGACACGTGCGCGTGCGTCGTCTGCCAGGTCTGTCCGAAGTGCTTGTACTGCACGAAGTCACGCAGCTGCTCGCGCGGCACCGCCCGCACCGAGTGGATCGCCGTGCCCACGCGGTTGGTCGCGTCGTCCCAGAGCCGGGACACACGCTCGGCCCACCGTGACACGTCGCCGTCGCCGAAGCGCGCCTGCTCCGGCGCCAGGGGCTGATGGCCGTCGGCGGTCAAACCCCCTGAGAGATAACAGGTGTCGAGCAGGGTCAACCGCACACCGGCCTCGCGCGCCGCCTGCTGGAGCGCCTCACCCATCGCGTTCGGGCTGGCGTAGGGCGTGCCGTCCGGGTTGTGGTGGACGTAGTGGAACTCCCCCACACTGGTGATCCCCGACAGTGCCATCTCGGCATAGGCCGCCCGGGCGAGCGTCAGGTAGTTGTCCGGAGTGAGACGCGCCGCTGCGTCATACATCCGGGACCGCCAGGTCCAGAAGGTGCCGCCCTCGGCGTGGGTGCGGCCGCGCAGCGCGCGGTGGAAGGCGTGGCTGTGCGTGTTCGCGAAGCCGGGCAGCACGACACCGGGCAGTCGGTGCGCATCGCCCTGCGGCTGCCCCGCCTCGATGCTGTCGAAGACGTCGCCGGCAACGCTGAAGAGCACGTCGTGCGCGATTCCGCCTGGGAGCAGGGCGTATTCGGCCCAATAGGTGCTCATGCCGAGGCCAGCCCTTCCACCACCGTCGTCAGCGCCTCCACTCCGCGCAGGCAGTCGTCGCGCTCGGCGAACTCCTCGGGCGAGTGCGACACCCCGGTCGGGTTGCGCACGAACAGCATCGACGTGGACACCCCCGCGGTTGCGAGCACTCCGGCGTCGTGGCCGGCGCCGGTGCCGAGCATCGGGGTCTGCTCGCCGAGGATCTGCCGGAGCCGGCCGGACAGGTCGTCGTCGAAGTGGGTGGTCTCGGTCCACGATTCCTCGCTGAGCGTGCCGCCGAACCGCCGGGCCGCCTCCGCGACGGCGGAAACGGTTGCCCGCACGGCGTTCTGGTCGGAGCCGCGCGCATCCAGCCACAGCCGCACGTGCGAGGGTATGGCGTTCACGCCGCCCGGCTCCACCGCGATCTTGCCGGTGGTCGCGACACAGCCGTTCGCAGCTGCAGCAGCCCGGGCGGCCAGGACCACCTCGGCGGCGGACAGCATCGCATCCTGCCGGTCCGCGAGCGCTGTGGTGCCCGCGTGGTTCGCGGTGCCGGGCAGGTCGATGCGCCACCGCCCGTGCGGCCAGATGTCGGTGCCGATCGCGACGGCCGAGGTTGCCGGATCCAGATCCGCGAGCGCACGGCCCTGCTCGACGTGCAATTCGACGAACTGCCCGATGCGGCGCAGGGTTTCGTCATCGCGGCCGATGGCCTCCGGTGAACGGCCGGCGGCGCGCAGGGCCTCGGCCATGCTGACCCCGTCGGCATCGGTCAGCCCGAGCGCCCGCTCCGCCGTCATGGCACCGGTGATGACGCGTGAGCCGGCGCAGGCGACGCCGAAACGCGCGCCCTCCTCGTCGCCGAAGTTGACGACTGCGATGGGTCTGACCGGCTGGAATCCCTTGGCCCGCAAAGCATCGATGGTCGCGAACCCGGATACGACGCCGAGCGGCCCGTCATACGCACCGCCGTCCGGCACTGAGTCCAGGTGCGACCCGACGACCACGCCGGGCCCGTTCTGGTCGGGATCACCCCACCAGGCCCACTGGTTGCCCATCCGGTCCTGCGTCAGGTCCAGGCCACGCGTCGCAGCCTCGCCGGCGAACCACTCGCGCAGCGTGTGGTCCTCCGCGGTCCAGGCGAAGCGCCGATAGCCGCCGCTCGAGGCACGACCCACCGGATGCAGGTCCGCCCACATTCTGTCGAAATCGCTCCCGGCCGGTCTCGATACAGCTCCTCCGCTTCGCTCCCCCGGCACTCGACCCGCTGCGTCATTCATGCGTTCACCTCCGCACGCTCGGCATGCCACTTGGCCTCACCGGCCACGATGTGTTTACCGAAGGCGGCATACACCCCCGCGGACACGATGAGCCCGAGGATCCAGGAGATGTCCGCGCCACCGAGATGGGCGACCATGGCGCCGGTGTAGAACGTGGTGCTCATGAAGGGCACCTCGACGATGACACCGAGTGCGTAGGCGAGCAGCGCCGGCCAGCTCCAATCCGGGTAGAGCCCCCCGCGGTCCAGGATCGACGGGATGTCGTAGCGCTCGCGCCGGACCAGGTAGAAGTCCACCAGGTTGATCGCCGTCCACGGGATCAGGAAGTAGGCGAGGAAGAGGATGAAGTTCTCGAAGTTGGGGACGAAGTTGGAGTGTCCCAGCACCGCGATCAACGAGCCGACGATGGCCGTGGCGACCACGAAGGTCGCACGAACACCGGTGCCCATCCTCAGTTTCACGACCGCGGACGTCGTCGTGGTCGTCGACATGAACGCGCCGTAGAGGTTCAGGGTGTTGATGGCCAGCACACCGAGCAACAGGATGATGTAGAAGACCCACTGCGCGCCGTGCGGTGCCAGGTCGACCACGAACGAGACCGAGTTGTCACCGAAGGACTTCGACGCCAACGCTGCGGCGATCGAGCCGAACGCCATCATCCAGACGGTGCCGATGAACGACCCGGCATACGTCCAGCCGAAGGACGCTCGTGCGCTGGTGTCCTGCGGCAGGTAGCGCGAGTAGTCGGCGACGTAGGGCGCGAAGGTGATCTGCCAGGTCGCCGCGATCGCCACGGCCAGCAGGAACGTCCCGAACGAGAACGACCCGGCGTGCCAGGCGTTGCCGACGTCGTGCTGCTGCAGCAACCGGACGGACAGGTAGAGGAAGCCGAGCACCGCACAGACACTGATCACTCGCTCCATCGCGTGGATCCAGCGGTAGCCGAGCACGGCCGCGACCGTGCAGACCGCGCTGACGATCAGGATCGAGGGCACGAGCCCGAGTCCGGTCCACGCGGAGAGCGCCTGGCCGCCGAGGACACCGCTGCTGGCGAAGAAGCCGAGATACATCAGCAACACCAGGATCAGCGGCAGGATGGCGCCGTAGAAGCCGAACTGCGCTCTGCTCTGGATCATCTGGGGGATGCCGAGCTTCGGCCCCTGCGCCGAGTGCAGCGCCATGAAGATCGCACCGAAGGCGTTGCCGATCACGATCGCGAGCAGCGCCCACGGCAGCGACAGTCCGATGATCACCGCGAGCGCGCCGGTCACGACGGTGGTGATCTGCATGTTCGCGGCGAACCACACCGAGAAGAGGCTGCGCACGGAGCCGTGCCGGTCCTGCGGCGGGATCCAGTCGATCGAGTGCTTCTCGACCGCGCCGGTCGGCTCCCTCGGCACCTCGGGAGCGAGCGAGTCAGTGCTCATCGGGTGTCAGCTCTCGCGCATCGGGACGCGCACACCGCGTTCGGTCGCGACGTCCTCGGCGATCTCGTAGCCGGCGTCGACGTGCCGGATGACGCCCATGCCCGGGTCGTTGGTGAGCACCCTTGCCAGCTTCTGCGCGGCGAGCGGGGTGCCGTCGGCCAGGGAGACCTGGCCGGCATGGATCGAGCGGCCGATGCCGACACCGCCACCGTGGTGGATCGACACCCAGCTCGCACCGGAGCTGGTGTTGACCAGCGCGTTGAGCAGCGGCCAGTCCGCGATCGCGTCGGATCCGTCGGCCATCGCTTCGGTTTCGCGGTATGGCGAGGCCACCGAGCCGCAGTCCAGGTGGTCGCGTCCGATCACGATGGGTGCGCTGACCTCGCCGCGGGCGACCAGGTCGTTGAAGGCGAGTCCGGC
>Ga0164242_10008447_pt1 | contig 11173 bp, 9 predicted proteins | sample OricomgcompostMG_FD_108783 | JGI IMG/M metagenome (GOLD analysis project Ga0164242, IMG submission 108783) | Miracle-Growth compost microbial communities from Emeryville, California, USA - Original compost - Miracle growth compost (MG) ...
CGCAGGGCACCGAGGCGGGCGGCCACACCGGCGACATTGCCACGATGGTGCTCGTCCCGGAGATCGTCGCGGCCGTCCAGGGCAGGGCCGCGGTGCTCGCCGCCGGCGGCATCTATCACGGCAGCCAGATCGCAGCGAGCCTTGCCATGGGCGCACAGGGTGTGTGGACGGGCACGATCTGGCTCGGCACGCGCGAGAGCGAACTGGACGAGTGGGAACGTTCGGTACTGATCGAGACCGGATCCGACGGCACCGTGCGGCGCAAGGCGCGCACGGGCAAGACCGTCCGGATGGTGAAGAGCGAGCTGTCCGAGGCATGGGAGCAGCCCGACGCCCCCGGCTTCCTGCCGACGCCCCTACAGGGTGTGCTGTACAACGAGGCACACGCGCGAGTAATCCGGGCGCGGCGCAAGGACCTCTACTCCTCGCCGGTCGGGCAGTCGGTCGTCGCCATCACGTCCGAGACGAGCGTCGGCGACGTGATGTACCGGCTGCAGAGCGAGTTCGGCGCGGCGATGGAGCATCTGCTCACGCTCGTGGAGGGCTGAGGAATGGCAGTTTCCACCGGGCTCACCGACAAGGTCCTCGTCGACATCGAGGACGCCGTCATGACGGTGACGATCAACCGACCCGAGGTCCGCAACGCCGTCGACCGCGATGTCTCGTACGGCGTGTGCGCGGCGCTGGACGAGCTGGACTTCCGCGACGACCTGCGCGTCGGCGTGCTGACCGGAGCCGGCGGCACCTTCTGCTCCGGGATGGACCTCAAAGCCTTCGTCCGCGGCGAAGTCACTCGGGTACGCGAACGCGGCATCATGGGCCTCGCCCGCACGCCGACGGCGAAGCCGCTCATCGCGGCCGTCGAGGGTTTCGCCCTCGCCGGCGGGTTCGAGGCGATGCTCGCGTGCGATCTGACCGTCGCTGCCCGCGACGCCCGCTTCGGACTTCCCGAAGTGACCCGCGGGCTCGCCGCCGCGGCCGGAGGTCTGCTGCGCCTGCCGCGCTTCGTGCCGCCGCGCGTTGCAATGCAGATGGCGTTGACCGGCGAGCATGTGGATGCGGAATTCCTGGAACGACACGGACTGATCAACGAGCTCGTCGAGCCAGGACATGCGTTGTCGGCCGCGCGGGCCCTTGCTACGCGCATCGCGCGCAACGCGCCGCTGGCTGTCGCAGCGAGCAAGCGGGTCATCCTCGACCAGCGCAACTGGGCCGACGACGAATCGTTCGAGCGCCAGGAACAGATCACCGGCGGACTGCTCACCTCGGCCGACGCACGCGAGGGCGCTCTCGCGTTCGCCGAGAAGCGCGCGCCTGTGTGGCAGGGGCGTTGATCAGCTCCGCTCAGGTCTCGAGGAACGCCCAGCCCGGCCGGCCCGACATGGTTACCTCGAAGGCCAGCGGGTCGATCGTCTGGTAGATGCCGATCGTGCTCTCGCCGTCGCAGGTGACGCGGCACAGGTGCTCGTCCAGGCCGCGTAGCCCGATCCGTACCGCCGGGTCGGAGACGTCGTAGGTCTCCCCTTCGGTCATGTCCGGGCCGTCGTAACTTCCTTGGTGGATATCGCCGCCGGGTGTCCCGCCGTACATGCCGCAGCGCAGGAACGCGGTGTGGCCGCCGATACGCTCGTAGTGCAGGCGCTTGGTCTCACCCGTGTCCAGGCGGTAGTCGACGATGCCCTCGGCGAAGATCTGTGTGTCCGGTTCGAAGCGCAGTCGGCGGTCCGGCTTCGCCACTCGAGTCGCTCCCTTGCGAGAGTGGCCGAAGGGGTAGTAGACGCGGTCGCCCCACAGCGTCCAGTCCGTGAACGGGACGAACGCGTTGCCGTTGGTGCCGACGTGCAGCCGGCCGCCGAGCGACATCGCCGGACCGCCGACACCACGTCCGGTGCCCCAGTGCCGGTCTCGGGTCCCCAGCGAGCCGGCACCCAGTTCGAGTCGCCTACCGGCGATCTCGACCCAGCCGCGCACGGAGCCGAATCCCTCGAACCCGGCAGTCACGTCGTTGCGGCGACCGGCAGGCACGCCGTGCGCGGAGTCCGAGAGGGGTTCACGGAAGACCTGTCGGGTCGTGTCGACGAACGAAAGGTCCCAGCTGATGCCCCACTCGTTCGGCTCGAGCACGTAGCGCCATTCGCGCATGCCGCGAACGATCGTCGGCGCGATCGGGCCGACCCGCATGTCCGCACGGTCGACGCCGAGTCTGCGGAAACTTCGCACTGCAGTGTGCCGGCCGTCGTGCACGACGATCGCGTAGGCCTCGGCCCGGTCCAGGTTCGGATAGATGCTGCCGCCGGTCGCGACCATCACCTCACCTGCGGCGTCGTGGCAGACCATCCAGTAGCGCTCGTACGCGCGCGGGTCACCCGTCCACATGACGCGCACCGGGTCCGGCGTCTGATGGATCATGTAGTCGTCGAGCGGCGACAGCGGAAACTGCTCCGCGAAGTACCGATCCGTGGCTGTGGTCAGCTCGCTCATCTGATGGTCCTCCGCTCAGCTCGGGTCGGCGTCGACTCGGGCCGTCAGGTACTCGGCGATCCGCGCGCGCAGGCCGCCGTCAGGGCCGGTGGGCAGGCCGGAGATGACGTCGGCCAGCTCCTGACGCAGTGCCGCATTCCGGCGGGCCTGCGCCACGACGTCGTCGGCACGCAGCTGCGACCCGTCCTCCACCGCGCGGCCGGACTCCTTGAGCAACGTGGCGAGACGCGCGTTGTCGGCGAGGTAGAACGGCAGCAGCGCGGACCAGGACCGCTGCACCTGGGTGAGCAACCGGCGAGCATTCGTCAACGCCTCGGCCGAGGTCGCCGACAGTTGGCTTTCGTCCTCGGCGAGGTCGAGCAGGCGCTTCGCGCCCGAGAGCTGCTCGTCGATGGTCGGATGCATCAGGATGTCTCTCCCGGAAGAGTCGCGAGCAGGGTCGACAGCACGCGGCGGTTGGGACGGAACGGTTCGTCGCTACGCGTCTCCAAGAACGCCTTCAGCCCGCTGACCTGCATGACGGCGGTCTTGAAGGTCGAGAACGTCCGCCACCAGTCCAGCGCGAGAGGATCGACATCGGTACCGGTGGTACGCGCGTAGTGCCGAACCAGATCGTCGGCGCTCCATGCGCCGTCGATCAGGTGCTCGCGGACGCGCAGCGGCTGCGTCACCCAACCGAGGTCCTCAATGGGGTCGCCCAGGTGCGCCAGCTCCCAGTCGAGCAGGGCGACGACGCCGTGGTCGTCGAGCAGGATGTTGCCCGGTTTGAAGTCGGCGTGGACCAGCACCGTGCGCGACGAACGGGGCGCGGTAGCACGTAGCCGATCGATCGCGAGGTCCAGTTCGGGGTACGCCTCGAGCTGATCCTTGCGCAGGATCCGCTCCCAGTTCTCGAGCTCCGCACGGGCGGCCTCGGGCCCGGGGTCGTCGAGGACGTCCCCCAGCCCGAGTGCCGCCCAATCGACGCCGTGCACCGCTGCCAGCAACTCGCAGAAGGCCTGCGCAAGCTCGACGCGTTCGGCGAGTGGCCGGTCGCCGTTCACGACCCCGTAGTCACAGACGCCGTGCTCGCGCCGCATGATGAGCGACGGACGCCCGAAGCCGGTCCCGTTCGCGTCGAGCCAGCGAGCGTGCGGTGCCGGGACGTCGCTCTTCTCGAGCGCGGTGAGGATTGCGAACTCGGTCCGGCGGTCGGTCTCGACGAGACCGCCGTCCGGATCCCGCCGCAGGATGAGCGGTTCGCACTCACCGTCGGGCCCCACCAGGTCGAAGATCCAGTTCTCGCGCGACCGTCCGACTCCGATGCGCTGCAGGTTCGCGACGCGTGCCGTGTCGGTACCCAGCTGTCGGGTCACGAACGCGCGCACCTGGGACTCGGTGGTGTCGATGTCAGTCACGTTCTCGTCCTCGTTGATCAGGCGTCACGCAGGGCCTCGCGGTGATCGGGGGCTGCGATCTCGCACAGTGCCGCGATGCGCTGTTGTAGATCGCGTCCCCTCAGGTCGGCGACACCGAACTCGGTGACGACGAAGTCGACGGCAGCGCGCGACGTGGTCACAGCGTCGCGCTGGAGGTGCCGAACGATCCGCGACTGCGTGCCGCGCATCGCTGTGGCCGGCAGCATGACGATCGAGCGGCCACCGGGCGATCGCTGCGCCGCGCGCATGAAGTCCGGCTGCCCACCGATGCCGGCGACGTAGCCGCTTTCGAGCGCCTCGGCGTTGACCTGGCCGGACAGGTCCACCTCGAGCGCGGAGTTCATGGCCACCAGACGCTCGACCGTGCCTATGACGTCCGGCCGTGTCACCTCGCCGACCGGACGTATCCGAACACCCGCGGACAGGATGTACTCGTACAGCTTCGGCGAGCCGGCGGCCTCGCTGATCATCACGGCGTCGGATTCGGCCGAGAGTGCCCCGGCCTCGGCCAGGCCGAGCAACCAGTTCCCGACCAGGGTCGAATGCACCCGCAGCCCGCGCCTCGCGCGCAATGCCGATCCGACGACGGAGGCGACCGCCCCGACGCCGAGTTGGATCGTCGCTCCGTCGGGAACGAGCGTGGCGACGTGCTCGGCGATCCGCCGCTGGGTCGCCGTGGCCTCGACGTCCTCCACGACCTGGACCGGCCGCGAGGTGACCAGCTGCGCATCGATGCGCGAGGCGTGCACGGTGGGCGCGCCCGTCACCGGCAGTTGGTCGTTGACCTCGGCGACGACCACATCGGCCGAGTCCAGCAGCTCGTAGGTGTAGTCGACGGCGGTGCCCAGGCTGTGGTGTCCGCCGGCGTCCGGCGGTGTCACGTGGACGAGCAGCACCAGGCGGCCGCGGGCGCGGATCCTCAGCAGACGCGGCACATCGGCGAAATGGCACGGGATGACCGCGAGGTCGCCGGTTGCTGCGAGCCTGCCGAGCACGCCCATGGCTCCGAACGACGTCAATCGCAGGTCTCGAACCCCGGGATCGAGCAGGACGCCGCTGTGGCTGAGCCCGACGAACACCTCGATGTCGGCGGGCAGTTCGTGGCGCTGCGCAATCAGCGTGCTGAGAAGTCCGGTCGGCTCACCCGTGCCCTGTGCGACGACGACCAGGTCGCCCGGTTCGAGCAGGTCCGCGAAGCGGAGATCAGCCATGGTGGCCGGCCTTCACAGGACTGCCAACGGATTCACCGGGCTGCCCGTCGATCCGACGAGCGGCAGCGGCGCGAATACGAACAAGAACGTCGAGCGCCGCTGCTCGGCGAGCGCCCCGGCCAGTTCGTCCAACTGCAGGTTCTCGAGCAGCGGAATGCCGTGCCGATGCAGAAGGAGCAGGTGCACCGGAAACCCGGGGTCCTGCGACTGCCGTTCGACCGCGTAGTTGTCGGCACCGACCAGGACGACGTCCCGCTCGGCCAGCCACGCGGCACCGGCTTCGTCCAGGCCGGGTTCGTCGGCGAAGTAGCCCGCCTCGCCGCCGCGCGAGCCCGCCCAACCGGTACGCAGCAGTACCGCGTCGCCAGGCCCGATCTCGACGTCCGCCTGCGCGACACCGGCGCGGAGGTCGTCGACGCCGATCGGCTCGCTCGCGCCCAGCGCACGACCGCGGAGCGCAGCCACGTCCACCAGCACGCCGCGGGTGAGCACCGGACGCAGCTTGTCCGCGCCGCAGCGTTGCGCGCCGCGAGTCGTGCGGGTCGCGGAGGCGGCATGCCCGTTGTAGAGCTCGTCGCCCGACCATGCATGCGCCAGCGCGTCCACATGGGTTCCGCTGTGCACCGGGAACTGGACGGTGTCCTCGGCGAACTTGAAACCGCCCGGCGCACGCGCACCGAGTGCGTAATCACCCGCGTCGCGATCCATCCACCGTGAAGGCGGTCGCCGGTGCGGCGTCTGCGGCGTCTGCGGTCCCAACGGTTGGGCAAGAGAGAACGTCAGGCCGGAGCGCACGAGTTCGGCGGCGGACCGGGTCATCGCCGGCGTGACGATGTTCAGCGCGCCGTTCTCGTCCTCAGGACCCCACCGGCCCCAGTTGCCCGTGCTCATACGACACCTCGCGAGAGGGCGGCCTCGACGATCGCTGTCGCGGGAGCGAGCAGGTCCTTGCGCACCAGCTTGCCGGTGCCGGTCCTGGGCAGTTCGGCGACGATCGACACCACCCACGGAACCTTGTAACCGGAAAGCCGCTCCTTGCAGTACGCGATGACGTCATCCTCGGTGAGCGAGGGCGTGCGAGGGACGACGAAGGCGACAACCACTTCGTCACGTGTCGGGTGCGGCGCACCGAGCACGATGGACTCCGCGATGTCGGGATGCGTACTGAGGAAACTCTCGACCTCGGCGGGGGAAACGTTGATGCCGGACGTTTTGATCATGTCGCTCGCTCGGCCCACGAACGCCACCGTGCCGTCCTCGTTGATGAGCATGCGATCACCCGTCCGGAACCAGCCGTCCGGAGTGAAGGCCTCGGCGTTCGCCTCGTCGTCGTTGAGGTAGCCCGGCGTGACCCGGCCGCGTACCTGCATCTCGCCAGGGACGCCGGCGGGCAGCGGCTCGCCGGACTCGCCGTCGACCACCCGGACGCTGACGCCGGGCAGCGGCTCACCCTGGGTCACCATCCGGCGCGCCAACGGCCAGGTGTGGTCCGTGACGCAGCAGTTGCCATAGGTCTCGGTGGACCCGTAGATGTTGCAGATCTCGTTGATGCCGAGCTCTACCGCGGCGCGCTCGATCTCCTCCGGCCGGCCGATCATCACTCCCGTACGCAGCGATTCGACGGCTCGCACGCTCGCTGCCGCGCCCTGCTCGATCAACGCATTCACCATCGGCGGCAGCAAGTAGGTCGCCGTGACTCGCTCGCGTGCCATGAGTTCCGCGGCAGCAACGGCGTCGAACTCCTGCTGGAGCACGAAGCAGGCGCGATGCGTCATCGTCGCCATGAGGGCGTTCGCACAGCCGAAGCTCCAGAACAGGGGTGAGCCGAACCAGATGCGGTCCACCTCGGTGAGCCCCATGCGCTCGCCGATGTGGAACCCGTTGACGATGAGGTCGCGATGACGCAGTGGCACGGCCTTGGGGTTGCGGGTGGAGCCGGACGTGTACAGGACGAACGCCGTCTCGTCACCTCGTGCCGTGGTCTCCGGCAACGGCCCCTCCGCGGCTTCCGCCAGCAGGGACGACCATGACTGCGCTCCGGACGGAACGTTCTCACCCACCACGACGACGTGCCGCAGGGCCGGATAGCGAGTGCTCGCCAGCCCCGCCGGGCCGGCCGTGTCGATCTCGGGAAGAAGAGTGCGCAGCTCGGCGACCATGTCGCGCCCCCGCACGCGATCGACGAGCACGAGCGTGGTCGCGCCGGACGACGCGAGCAGATAGTCCAGGTCGTACGCCTTGACCCAGGTGTTGAAGGCGTCGACGCGCGCACCGAGAGTGAGCGCGCCGAAGGTCACCGGGATCCACTCGGCGACGTTGGGCATCAACACGGCGACCGGTTCGTCGGTCTTCACGCCGAGGGTGGCGAGCGCCCGGGCCGCGCGGGCGACGTCGGCGTCGAGCTGCTCGTACGTCAGCCGTTGGGCGCCGATGACCAGGGCTTCGGCCGCGGGAACTGCCCGTGCGGCCATGCGCAACAGCTGGGGAAGTGTCGTTGCGGACGGCTCAGTCATGGCGCGCCACGAGATTCGGGCGTGGCAGCGTACAGCTGCGTCGCGCATCGCGGGGGAACGGCATCGCCCACAGCCTCCTGCTCGTCCCGAACGCCATCACCGGAGAGTTCGGTCCTTCGAGTTCTCGAACACGATTTCGTGATTACGTAAGCTATCGATCGCTTCGCTACGCCGTCAAGGCATTGTCGGGCCGCGCTGAACCCGACCGTTGACGGGTTCGCACCGTCAGACTAGTTTCCCCTCACGTCTTCGGATTCACGTAAGGCGATTCGATATATCGAAGCCCTGACCACGGTTCACCGAGCTCGGTCGCGTTGGAACGGCCGGGAAGGACGAGTCATGCAGCTCAGCATTCGGAGGCACTTCCCGCGCCGTCGGTTCCTCGGTGCCGCCACTGTCGTGGCGACCGGGCTGGTCGTCGCGGCCTGCAGTTCGTCGGGCGGAGGAAGCACGGCGTCCGGTTCATCCGACGCCACTACGGCGCCCGCCACGTCCAGCGCCACATCGACGGCGGCGTCCGGTGCCGGCGACGGTTCGGTCGCGAGTCTCGTCGCGACGGCTATGAAGGCGCCGACCAAGATCTTCCAGACGGTTCCGCTCAAGTCGAAGCCCGCGAACAAGACCTTGATCTTCTTGCGGTGCGAGCTCCCCACCTGCGCCGACATCGGCAGTGGCGTGCAGGCCGGCGCCGCGGCGCTGGGTTGGACGTACAAGACGATCAGCTTCAAGACCTCGGATCCGACGACGCTGATCTCGGCGATGAAGCAGGCCCTGCAGTACAAGCCGTTCGCCGTCGTGTTCTCCGGAGCCCCGCAGGCCGAATGGGCCAGCCAGATCCCGAGTTACAAGGCTGCCGGCGCATACCTCATTCCGGTCGTCACCGGACCCACGACGACCTCGACGACCGTGCCCGTCGAGATCGGCGACTTCACCGACGGCGGCGTGGCGCTGGGCAACTGGCTCACCCAGGACTCCGGAGGCAAGGGTCACGCCCTGATCGAGGACGTGCCCTCGTTCCCGATCCTCACCGAGTACGCGAACGGCATCAAGCAGGCCGTCTCGGCCCACTGCACCGGTTGCCAGCTGACCAGCTTCAACGGAACCCCGGACGAACTCGGCAACGGTTCGCTCGTCCCGTCACTCATCTCCCAGCTCAAGCGCGATCCCAGCATCAACTACGTGCTCAGCACAGACCTGGAGTTCCTCGCCGAGCTGCCGTCACAGCTCAAGGCAGCAGGCATCACGAACGTGAAGATCGCGGGCGGGCAGCCCGAGCCGACTGACCTGCAGAACATCAAGACCGGTGTCGAGAGCGCGGCGGCCCTGATCAGCAACCCCATCCTGGGTTGGATGGCTGTCGACTCCGCGGCGCGGCTGTCCGAGGGCATGACCGTCCCGGCCGGCGACAGCGGTGCCCCGCAGCAGCTGCTCACCAAGGCCAACGTCACGAGCAACAACCTGGACGACTACGTGCTGCCGAAGGACTACCCGGCACAGTTCAAGACGCTCTGGCAGGTCGGCTGACCGTGCCCGACAGTTCCACCGTCGACTCGGTGCCCGGACCCCTAAACGGGGTCCGGGTACTCGAGTGCGCGTCGATCGTGCTGGGACCGATGACCGGCCAGCTGCTCGGCGACATGGGTGCCGACGTGATCAAGGTCGAACCCCCGGAGGGTGACCTCACCCGGCGCATCGGGCCCAGTGTCGAAGACAAGATGGGCGCACTGTTCCTCGGCTGCAACCGCAACAAGCGCAGCGTCGTCCTGGACCTGAAGACCGCGGTCGGGCAGGCGAACCTGGCCCGGCTCGCGGCGTCCAGCGATGTCGTCCTGTGCTCGATCCGGCCGCGCTCCGCAGAACGGATCGGGCTCGGTTACGACGCCTTGTCCGCAGTGAACGACCGGCTCATCTACTGCCAACTCGAAGGCTTCGGCGAGACCGGTCCTTACGCCGGCAAGCCCGCGTACGACGACATCGTGCAGGCCCTGTCGGGGCTTGCGATGCTGCAATCGGTGGTGACCCGCGAGCCGCGGTACGTCCCGTCGATCGTCGCCGACAAGATCACCGGAGTCCACGCCGCGTACGCGATCGCACTGGCTCTGTTCCATCGCGAGCGGACCGGGCAGGGGCAGAAGATCTCGATGGCGATGTTCGAGACGCTCGCGGCCTTCAACCTGGTCGAGCACCTCTGGGGGCACGCCCTCGAACCCGCCATCGCGCCGCTCGGCTATCCGCCGGTCGTGACCGCTGCCCGTCGTCCCTTCGCCACGAAGGACGGGTACATGGCCGTGATGCCCTATACCGACGAGGACTGGCGCCGCTTCTATCAGGTCAGCGGACGGGTCGACCTGCTCGACGACCCGCGCTACTCGACGCTGGCGGGGCGACAGCAGAACGTCGGCCTGGTGTGGGACGGGCTCGGCGACGAGATCGCCAAGCGGACGTCGGCCGAGTGGGTCGAGCTGCTCGAGACGACCGACATCCCGTTCTCGGTCGTCAACTCTCTCGGCGACCTGCTGACCGACCCGCATCTCGAGCGCGTCGGGTTCTGGAGACGTCTGACGGACGGTGATCGCACCTACCGCTTCCCGGCGAGCCCGATCGGGTTGACCGCATCGCCACCGAGCCTGCGCCGGCGGCCTCCTCGCCTCGGTGAGCACACCGACGAAATCCTCCGCGAACTGTCTACGAGCGAAGCTGGTGCCCGATGATCCCCAGGACGTTGTTCTCCGACGAGCACGAGATGTTCCGCGACACCGTCCGCCGCTTCATCGCGAAGGAGATCTCGCCGTACTACACGCAGTGGGAGCAGGACGGGATCGTCCCGCGCAGCATCTGGCTGCGCGCGGGCGAACTCGGGCTGCTGTGCACCGGCATCCCCGAGGAGTACGGAGGGATGGGCGGCGACTTCGTGCACAGCGCGATCATGACCGAGGAGATGGCGACGGCGGGAGTGATGGCGCCCGCGTTCTATCTGCAGTCCGACATCGTCGCCCCGTACCTGCTGCACTTCGGTACGGAGGAACAGAAGCGTCACTGGCTCCCGCGGATGGCGACCGGAGAGGTGGTTGCTGCGGTCGGCATGTCAGAGCCGAGCGGCGGCAGCGATCTGCAGAACCTGCGCACCTCCGCACGACTCGACGGCGACGACTTCGTCGTCAACGGTCAGAAGGTCTTCATCACGAACGGCTTCTCCGCGGACCTGTTGGTGCTGGCCTGCCGCACCAACGACAGGCCCGGAGCGAAGGGTGTCAGTCTGCTGCTGGTCGACACCACGACGGACGGGTTCCAGCGCGGGCGCAAGCTCGACAAGCTCGGCTGCCGAGCACAGGACACCGCTGAACTGTTCTTCTCGGACATGCGGGTGCCGGTCACCAACGTGCTGGGAACTGAAGGGCGCGGCTTCTATCAGTTGATGACCGAGCTGGCACAGGAGCGGCTGATCCAGGCACTGCGAGCGGTCGCATCGTCCGAGGCGGCGCTTCAGTGGACCGTCGACTATGTGCGCGAGCGTCCGATGTTCGGCGGCACCCTGGGCGGGTTCCAGAAC